>OGHH01001056.1_pt1 | contig 23159 bp, 19 predicted proteins | sample 1571471 | NCBI WGS metagenome assembly OGHH01 (sample SAMEA2581936, study PRJEB24529) | metagenome | biome: Human gut stool | place: China | collected 2011
GAAAGCATAATGACCTGGAAGAAGTAGGACACGATACGTACCACCACACCATGTTCGAGATGCTGGGCAACTGGTCGTTCGGTGACTACTTTAAGAAAGAGGCAATCAACTGGGCATGGGAATACCTGGTAGATGTTCTGAAGATAGATCCGAAGAACCTTTACGCCACCGTATTCGAAGGCAGCCCCGAAGAAGGACTGGAACGTGACAATGAAGCCGCTTCCTATTGGGAACAGTTCTTGCCAAAAGATCATATCCTCAACGGAAACAAACACGATAACTTCTGGGAAATGGGTGATACAGGTCCGTGTGGTCCGTGTTCCGAGATACATATCGATTCACGTCCTGAAGAAGAAAAGGCTCAGATCCCCGGTAGTCAACTGGTGAACAAAGACCACCCACAAGTAATCGAGATCTGGAATCTTGTGTTCATGCAGTTCAACCGCAAGGCCGACGGTAGCCTTGAAGGACTTCCTGCCAAAGTTATCGATACCGGTATGGGCTTCGAAAGACTGGTGCGCACACTACAAGATAAGACTTCTAATTATGATACAGATGTATTCCAACCCATACTAAAGGCTATAGGCAACATGACCGGCAAGAAGTATGGTGAAGACGAGAAGTCGGACATCGCTATGCGTGTTATCGCCGACCACATCCGTACAATCGCTTTCTCTATTACAGACGGACAATTGCCTTCGAATGCAAAGGCAGGTTATGTAATCCGCCGTATTCTGCGCCGCGCAGTTCGTTACGGTTATACATTCCTGGGGCAGAGACAAGCATTCATGTATAAATTACTCCCGGTTCTGATTGAGAATATGGGTGAGGCTTATCCGGAACTGGAAGCACAGAAAGAACTGATCAGCAAGGTTATTAAAGAAGAAGAAGACTCTTTCCTCCGTACACTGGAAACCGGTATCCGCTTGCTGGATAAGACGATGGCTGACGCCAAAGCTGCCGGAAAGACAGAAATCAGTGGTAAGGATGCCTTTACCTTATATGATACTTTTGGTTTCCCGCTCGACCTGACGGAACTGATTCTCCGTGAAAACGGTATGACTGCCGACATCAAGGAATTCGACGCCGAGATGCAACAGCAGAAGCAACGTGCCCGCAATGCCGCTGCCATAGAAACCGGCGACTGGATCACACTGAAAGAAGGAACCACTGAATTTGTAGGTTACGACTATACGGAATATGAAACAAGTATCCTTCGTTACCGCCAAGTAAAACAGAAAAACCAGACATTGTACCAGATCGTACTGGACTATACCCCGTTCTATGCCGAAAGTGGTGGGCAGGTAGGTGATACAGGTGTATTGGTCAGCGAATTCGAAACGATTGAAGTAATTGATACAAAGAAGGAAAATAACCTTCCGATACATATCACCAAGAAATTGCCCGCACATCCGGAAGCTCCGATGATGGCTTGCGTAGATACCGACAAACGCGCTGCCTGTGCAGCCAATCACTCGGCTACCCACTTGCTGGACTCTGCACTCCGCGAAGTACTGGGCGAGCATGTAGAGCAAAAGGGTTCTTTAGTAACCCCCGACTCACTACGTTTCGACTTCTCTCACTTCCAGAAAGTGACGGACGAAGAAATCCGCCAGGTAGAACATCTGGTGAATGCTAAAATCCGTGCCAACATACCTTTGAAGGAATACCGCAATATTCCTATTGAAGATGCCAAAGAACTGGGTGCTATCGCCTTGTTCGGTGAAAAGTACGGCGACCATGTGCGTGTTATTCAGTTCGGTTCATCCGTTGAGTTCTGTGGAGGTACACACGTTGCCGCTACCGGAAACATCGGTATGATAAAGATTGTATCTGAAAGCTCCGTTGCTGCCGGCGTACGCCGTATCGAAGCTTACACCGGTGCACGCGTAGAGGAATTGATGGACACCATCGAAGATACTCTGAAAGATCTGAAAGCACTCTTCAACAATGCACCCGACTTGGCCGGAACCATCCGCAAGTACATTGAAGAGAATGCCGGATTGAAGAAGCAGATGGAAGACTTCATGAGGGAGAAAGAGGCGCAGATAAAGGAAAGATTGCTGAAAAACATGCAGGAAATCCACGGCATAAAGGTAATTAAGATTTGTGCTCCGATACCCGCAGAAAGCATTAAGAATATTGCATTCCAACTACGTGGCGAGATTGCAGAAAACCTGTGTTTCGTTGCCGGAACGATCAATGAAGGAAAACCGATGCTGACAGTAATGTTGAGTGATAACCTTGTAGCCGGTGGATTGAAAGCCGGAAATCTGGTGAAAGAAGCCGCCAAACTGATTCAAGGCGGTGGCGGCGGCCAGCCTCACTTTGCAACAGCAGGTGGAAAGAACATTGACGGACTGAATGCAGCAATAGAAAAGGTACTGGAACTTGCCGGAATTTAATAATTGACTTGTGAAGGCAGGCGGATTATTATTCGCCTGTGCAAGTAAATAACTGGCAAAAGACTTGCCTTTGACATTCTGATGTCGTATCTTTGTCAATGTAATCCTGATTTAGTTTCAGGAAGATATATAGTAAAGAGGAGAAGCGAATGTTTCTCCTCTTTTTTGTATCTATAGAATAGAAGTGAAATGAGTTAAGATAGTATGTTTTATATGACAACATACTATGTAATGGAGTAAAACAAACGATGTAATCACCCCAAACAAACCATCTGTTTGAGTAAAATACATCATCCGTTTCAGGTTAACACATCATCTGTTTGCAGAAAATAGAAACGGGAAAGCCGAAGCCCTCCCGTTCCGTTAAACATACATAAATTCTCTCTTGACAAAAAAGGTTAGATTAGTATATCTTTTTCAATTATTCTCCACTCTGATTACGTGGTTTTAAGCGTTCCACATGATAAACTTTACATCCTGTCGGGACTTCCACCGGACAGACTTCGGTTACATCTTCCCAAAAGTCGATATATTCCATTACAGACAGCCTGGTAAGATTGGGAGCATTGAAAGTATAAAGATGCTCTTCATTATTATACTTAAATAGCAGACCTGAACGTTCCACTTCACCTTCCAGAACCGGTACCCTTTCATATTGTCCTACGAAAGGAGCAATAGTAGAATCATCCGGACGGACACGCAGGATTCCTTTTTCCCACAAATCAGATTCATTATCCGGTATCATCTCATAACGTCCTCCCTCCTTTACGGCAAAGAAGTTAGTGAATGCATCCACTATATTCTTCTTTTGTTCTTCTGTAGCTTCTCCAATAACCACAATGCCATCTTTCTCTTTAGACCAAACAAATTTCACACATTCGTCTACCTTCACTCTCAACATTGCCGAAGAACCACTGCCGTCTCTTACCGTTATCGAAGTCTCACCTATTCCTTTAGGAGTAACCAATATACGCTGATAGCCATTTTCATTTTTCACAAAAGCAGCGGTTACCACGGCATCGTTTCCGTTTATTATGACATAATTGCCATCACCTCCATCCACACCGACAATAATACCTTCCGGTTTATCCTGATAGAGATTCACGGAACCAATCAGATTATCACAAGTCCCAATCTGGTAAATAGGCGCCTCTCCCGTAAAAAATACCATATCACGATAATCATCCTCGCATGCAGTACCCACAAACAAGAGTGAAATCAACATTAGAATAGAATAGATGTGTTTCATTGTTTTAGTCTTTTTATATCGGATTCGTATAATGAAAATGCAGTAAATAGTTAATTACTGCATGCGAACAGATATTTTTTTTAATCCCAGCTATTTATACGATTTGTTCTTTCGGGTAATTCACCAGATACAAAGTACCTGTGGCACGGGTAAAAGCCGTATATAACCAGCGGAAATAATCCGGTGTCAAATATTCATCCGTCATATACCCCTGGTCAAGAAATACATTCTTCCATTGCCCGCCCTGCGCTTTATGGCAAGTAACGGCATAAGCATACTTCACTTGCAAAGCATTATAATGCGGATCAGCCTTCATCTTTTTCATCCGTTCGCGTTTTACAGGAATGTCGGCATAATCTTCGAGCACAGCATAAAACAGCCTGTCATTGTCCGCTTTAGGCAAAGCCGGTGCATCACTATGCAAAGTATCTAACAATAGATTAACTTCCAGTTCAAAATCCCCGTAATCAGGAAAAGTGAGCAGAACTTCCGCAAAACGGAAACCATACAACTCACGTGTACGACGCATCCGGTGAAGAACAGCTATCTCACCATTGGCAATGAAATCCATTTCTTTACTTTTTTCTGTCCAGTAGTAATTATTCTTTGCTACCATCAGCAAGTCGCCCGTGTTCAATTCATCTTCCCGCCAAAGGATTTGTGCGCGTATACCATTATTATAGATATTCGCACGCTTATTGGAACGACATACGACGATGGTTTCATCCATCCCGTCACGGTCGTAACAAGTACTCAATGTATCTATCAGTTCATCGCCCGGAACTACCTTTATATCAGCGAACCCCGATACCTTTATCTTTGGCAGACTCTGGCAGGCATCTTCAGCTATAAGTTGGCGCAACCGGGTAGCATTCCATAATATACCGGAGTCCTGCACCTGACGTACTACCTGCGTCAAATCTACCTCTATCACCTCCAACCCATAACCTTTCAGTGCCTCGGCAAACAAAGCAGGACTCTGTTCTTCACCCACCGGAGGAAGCTGCGCCGTATCCCCCATCAGTATCAACCGACATCCTGTACCGGAATAAACAAACTGTATCAAATCGTCCAGCAAACGCCCTGTACCAAACACAGCACCGGATAACCCCTCGTTCGAAATCATCGAACCCTCATCCACTATATATAAGGTATGAGTAGTCAAATTATCGTTTACAGAGAAGTTACTCACCTCATTGGAGAAAGACTGCTGACGGTAAATCTTTTTGTGAATAGTAAACGCCGGATGCCCCGCATAAGCCGAAAAGACTTTCGCCGCCCGCCCCGTAGGAGCCAACAGAATTGACTTCTGTTGCAACTTATCCAATGTCCGTACCAGCGCTCCGACCAGCGAAGTTTTTCCTGTACCAGCATATCCGCGCAGCACAAAAACCGCATCATTACGGGGAGATAACAAGAAGGCAGCTAATGATTTTAGTACTATTTCTTGCTCAAAAGTTGGTTCATAAGGAAAATTTTCCTTAATTTGCGTTTCTAAATAGTTATTTATCATTTTTGTAATAGAAAAAAGTTACAGGAACTATCGCCATTAGAATTATTTATTTTATTTTTGCGGTACGAATATAACAACTAAAAAACATATTTATCATGAAAACAGTATTTAATATCGTTTTAGGCTTGTGTGCAGTGGTACTGATCTACATCTGCTATGCTAGCATTATGGGTCCTATTAATTTCGAAAAGGCTAGAAAGCACAGAGAGAAGGCAGTTATTGCCCGCTTAATGGACATCCGTAAAGCACAGCAGGAGTATCGTAACTTGAACCACCAACAGTACACGGCAAGTTTCGACACTTTGATCTACTTTGTTAAAAACCAGAAGTTGCCTTTCATCTACAAAGAAGGTGAATTGAATGACAAGCAGTTGGAAGACGGTATGACAGAAAAGAAAGCTATTGCTATCATCAACAAAGCTAAGAAAACAGGTAAATACGACGAGGTAAAGAAAGCAGGCTTGGAAAACTTCAAGCGTGACACAATGTGGGTTGCAGTATTGGATACTATTTTCCCAAAAGGTTTCAATCCCGATTCTATGAGATATGTTCCTTACGGTGGCGGCGCACAATTCGAAATGGCTATCAAGAACGATACAGCTAAATCCGGTGCTCCTTTCTGTCTGCTCGAAGTTAAGACTCCGTATGAAACTTACCTGGGTGGTCTGGACAAGCAAGAAATTGCTAACATGAAAGACGTACAGACTAAGTTGGGTAAATACTGCGGTCTGATGATCGGTAGCTTGGAAACTGCTAACAATAATGCAGGTAACTGGGAATAATTCCCTATCCGCAACACTGTATGATAGAAACGATTGACTTTAGTAAATCGGAACAATATACGTTATCCATCCGCCTCAGTGCGGATGGATTTTCTTTTTCTGTATTCAACCCTCTGGGTGAAGGCGAGCTCTCTTTCTTTGACCGGAAAGTAGAAGAATCACTCTCCCTCACAGCCAATCTTAAACAGACTTTCCGTGAAATAGAATGGCTTAAACACCCTTATCGCCGGGTAAATATACTCATGGCGGACAAACGCTTTACCCTCGTGCCACTGGAGTTCTTTGAAGACGAACAGACGGAAACACTTTTTTATCATAACCACCCGAAGCGGGAAAACGAAATTGTGCAATACAACATTCTGCGAAAAAATAATGCCGTAGTATTGTTCAGTATGGACAAGAGTGCCCGTTCTTTCCTGTGCGAACAATATCCCGATGTAAGATTTTATTCGCAGGCAAGCTCGTTCATCGAACATTTCTCCAGCAAAAGCCGCCTGGGCAACAGTCGGAAAATGTACGTGCATCTGCGGAAAGATGCCGCCGACCTGTATTGCTACGACCGCAATCACCTGTTGCTTGCCAACTCCTTTGAATGTAAACAGACAGCGGACCGCATCTATTACCTATTATATATATGGAAGCAACTCGGCTTTGAACAGGAACGTGACGAAATGCACCTCACCGGTGAATTGTCCGACAAAGAAGCTTTGCTCAGCGAACTACGAAAATTTATCCGGCAGGTATTCATCATGAACCCTGCCACTAACCTCGACCTACAAGCAATAACCACATGCGAGTAATCAGCGGAATATATAAAAGAAGAAGATTTGACGTGCCCCGTACTTTCAAGGCACGTCCCACAACGGATTTTGCCAAAGAGAATCTGTTCAATGTACTTGCCAATTATCTGGATTTTGAGGACGGAGTATCCGCACTCGATCTCTTTGCAGGAACCGGCAGCATCAGCATCGAACTGGTATCACGGGGTTGCGACCGCGTAATCAGCGTTGAAAAAGATCGGGACCACCATGCTTTCATCTGCAAGATAATGCAAGAGGTAAAGACTGACAAATGTATCCCTATCCGTGGCGATGTATTCAAATTCATCAAAGGAGGACGTGAACAGTTTGATTTTATCTTTGCCGATCCTCCGTACGAATTGCAGGGATTGGAAACCATTCCTAGTCTTATCTTCGAAAACAACCTCTTGAAAGAGGAAGGCTTGCTTGTATTGGAACATGGAAAGAAAGATAACTTCGAAGATCATCCGAACTTTGTAGAGAGACGGGTATATGGCAGTGTGAACTTCTCCTTCTTTGAGAAGTTGAAAGTTGAGAATTTATAAAAGCGGTGCCATCAGTCGCACCACACTCTCGGCAGCTTTCCGCCACCAGGGACGCTTCACCCAGTTTTTAAGAAAGACCTGTACACACTCGCGTTGATCCTGAAGAAAGATTTCACGCATTTGCAGTGCAGTTTCAGTATCATAAATAAAAGCGTTCACCTCAAAATTATGCTCGAAGCTGCGGAAGTCCACATTGGTAGAGCCAACAGTAGTAAGTTCATCATCCGACACCATCAGTTTGGAGTGCAGAAAACCTATCTTATAAAAATAAACTTTCACACCAGCCTGCAATACATCCGCCAGATAGGAACAAGAACCTAAATGCGTAAGGCGATTATCCGCACGCAAGGGCAGCATCAGTCGAACATCAACTCCTGCCAATGCGGCCGTTTGCATAGCAGCCAGTATCTGTTCTGTAGGCAAGAAGTAAGGGGTCTGTATATAGAAATATTTCTTCGCACCGGAAATTGCCATACTCAATCCTTGCATAATTTCTTTCCAGGGACCGATAGGATCACTCGTCACAATCTGTACTAACGAATTACCCGATGCCTCCATCTTCGGAAAATAACGGGAGGCACTGATCAAAGTACGGTCTACAAAATACCAGTCGAGCAAGAAAGCGGTCTGCAAGCCATGCACGGCTTTACCTTCCAATAAAAGATGCGTATCGCGCCAAATCCCCCATGAGAACCCACGCATATAGCGTTCTGCCAGATTCATCCCACCCACAAAACCGATTCGTCCGTCAATCACAACAATCTTACGGTGGTTGCGATAGTTCACTTTGCTGGTGAACAGGGGGAAACGTACTTTCAGAAAGCTGCGTACCTCGATACCTGCCGAACGCATTTCATCATAGAAACGGTTGGGCACATGCCAGCATCCTACATCGTCATAGATGACACGTACTTCAACGCCCGCCCGTACTTTCTCTATCAGTACATCCCGCACCATTCGCCCGATGGCATCATCCTCAAAAATATAAAATTCAATATGGATATGTTGCCGGGCTTTAGCCAGTTCCCGCAACAGGGATTGCAACATGGAAGCACCGCTGGTATAAGTCTCTACACGGTTGCCGTCAAAAGGAAACGCCTGGGTTGTATTGCGAAATAAAGAAATGAGCCGGCTATAAGCTATAGGCAAGGTAGTGGCATCCTGCGCCAGGTATTCCACCATCGGTTTATTCAACAGACGGTTATAAATCTTCTGCTCTATTATTCGCTCGCGCCTCCGGCTACGCCCGAAAAAGAAGTAAAAGACCAGTCCCACAACAGGCAGAAACATCAATACCAATATCCATGCCAATGTCTTCACCGGATTACGATTGTCGAGAATGATGACAACAATTGTTCCGATGATAGCGCCAAAGTAAATAATATCAAAGGCGACGGTAGCTACTTGGTTTAGTATATAGTTCCAGTCAATCACAAAAGCAAATATAGAGAAAATAAAAGAATTCCTGTTTTTTTATAAGAAAAAAGAGATTGTCTTTAAAGTATTTACATATATTTGCGTAATTACACACTAATACTATGAAATATGAAAAAACATCTTTTAATCGCCCTCGTGCTGGGCTTGTCAACTACTATCTGTCATTCGCAAGTAAAAATCAGTGTACAAGGTGGAACCGGATTGACCGGCATTACCAAGAATGAAAATTACAATGCTAACTTTGGGTACCGTTTCGGAGTCGGCGTAGAATTCCCTATTGACAAAACTTGGTCCATGCAGACCGGACTACAGCTACTAAACAGAAGCTACTCTATTGATGAAGCAGTAACCGCTTTGGGTATTACGGAAACAGGCAAGCAAATCTATATGGGATTAGGAATCGATTCAAAAATCAATGGAATCTATTTACAAGTTCCCATCAAAGTAGCCGCATATCTGCCTTTGAATAATAACTGTGGGTTGCAATTCAGTGGTGGTCCGTATATCGCTTTGGGAATTGGTGGAAAAAGTAAATTGAACTGGGTGCTTGCCACTAATGAAAGATATGATGATGATGACTTTATCACGCCCAGTGAAGGTAATGGCGCTACATTGGTAAATGGTGAAGCAACGCATAAGACATTCGATAAAAACGAAGGTTTGAAATGCCTTGACATCGGTTTAAGTCTTGGAGTAGACTTCAAGTACAAATGTCTTTTTGCCGGTATCGGTGCCGAGTACAGCCTTCTTCCCATTGATAAGGAGTTTCCCAAAGATCTCTTCAAATATTCCTTCCAAGAAGACCAAACACTTGTCTCCCCCCACAACATAGGAATAGAATTTCATGTAGGCTTTTGCTTCAACGCAGGGAAACGCTAAATAACAGAATCCCCTTCCATCTCTTTCAGCGAAAGCAAATGGAAGGGGAAACTTATAATAATAACTGGTCAGTTTACTTTAAAAACGGCGTCCGCCAAATCCACCGGGACGTCCACCAGGTCCACCATGACCGCCAGGACCACCAAATCCACCTCTACCCATCTTCTCACGGGCAGCCTTGTTACCAAAGATATTCAGGCGATAGATAAAGTGCACCATACAGTAGCTGTTAACACCATTGTACTCCGAAACCGAACGACCATCTGCCGTCAATGAACGGCTAATGTTACTTTGTTGTTTCAGGATATCGTACATTTCAAAACTTATCGTTGCCGCACCTTTCAAGAAAGTCTGCGAGAGTTGTGCATTCCAGATCAGCTCATTACGGTTCATACTTGAATCCGTATAACCACGACGGCTCTGATTGGCGATATTGGTAGTGAAAGTCATGTTCCAAGGAGCCATCAACTGGGTATTGGCACCATAAGAGAAAGTATAAGGTTCCTGGTTATTGTCCGGACGCAGTTTATTACGCTCGGCAGTGTAAGAGATAGAGCCATTCAACCCGAATTCGAACCAATCATTACGGTAAGCGGCATTCAGACGCTCACCCAGTGTCAAACCTGTCGTTGTATTCTTATCATCCGCCTTAGCTTCCTGATTATAGAGGTAGGCCACATTATTAGCATAATTGACATTAGAAAATGAGTTGATGGTATACTTCTTATTCGGCAATGCCGTATTGAATCCAAACATACCGAAAGCACTCCAGTTACCATTGATATTCTTCGGCGTAGTGGTTCGTCCACCGGTCTGTTCATTGTATTCAGTACTATTACTGATACTGTTCTGCGTAGCCGAAAAGCTGACATGCGTCATGATGCCCCGTTGGAGCTCTCCATTATACGTATTGTAAGACAAACGCATAGAGTGCGTGAAAGAAGGCTTCAAGCCCGGGTTACCGACACGGATATTCAACGGATTGGAGTTGTCCACAATCGGCAACAGGTTTTCCATACTCGGCTGACCGGTACGTCCGCGATAGTTAAAGCGCAACTGGCTTACCTTGGAGAAGCGATAACGGAAATCGACATTCGGAGCAAAGTTAAATACAGAACGTGTTGTATCGATCATATAATCCCCTTTCTTATAAGAAAGTTTGGAGCTTTGCGGCTGGAAAGATATACCTGTACTCAAATCAAACTTCTTACGAATGAAACGTAACGATACGGAAGCGTCATGATTGTAATATCTGTACTCGGCATATTTACCCAGACTATCCACTGCTTGGTTCTCGTAACCGGTAGGCAAGGGTTCGCCAATTCCCCACTCGGGATTGATCTTATACAAATCATAAGTAGTCTTGTCACTTTCACTATATTTATACTGGAACTGATAACGGAACTGCAAGAAAGTAGCTCGCGCAATAGGTTCACTATACATGATTTCCGCACTATAATTATAATTGTTTGTAGGGGTAGTAATATACTGGTTACGGATCAAGGTAGAGTCCGGATTCGTAGGAATCTGATAGTAGCGCGTCGTAGACTCCGTGTACTGATTGTTGTCATTATCACCATAACCAAAGCGTCCACGGAACGTCACATTACGTCCTTTATCATTCAACCTACGGTAAATCTGCAAAGTTGCATTGGTCGAAATACTCTTGCTGTCGGAAAGCGTACCGCTGTTTGTAGCATTCACTCGAATGTCTTTCAATGGATCTCCACTACTTATTGCATCAAAATCAAGATAATCATTCGGGTTAGCAACCAGACTGAACGGATCAGCATTGAAGGTTCCTGATAATGAACTTGAAGCATTATCTGTCTTACCATAAGAAAAGTTCGGACGGAAAATAATATTCGTCAGTGTATCCGGCTTCCACTCCATACGGAAATCGGCATTAAATGAAGCATTCTTGTTCTTATTGACAGAGTTTGAATTGGAATATGAACTACCACTCTGCAGAAAGCGTTCTGATGAATTGATGTTCACAACATCAGAACTGTTATAATTATAGCGTGCACTACCCCCCAATTCCAATTTGGCATTTTCGGTAGCAAAATTAAGACCTATCTCTTTGGGAGCGTTCAAACCATTATTACGACGCCAACGGGGACCGCCGCCACCACCGGAAAAGCCTTGCCCATTCACATTATTGGCAGAAGCAATCAGAGTAACCTGGGTCCTATCCACAAAGCGGTTCATATTTAAACGTGTAGCATATCGGTCTTCAGTACCTACGGCTGCATCTGCATTACCAAACCAACCTTGATTCATGCCTTTCTTTACTGTCAAGTCAAGCACTGTCTCTTCGTCACCATCGTCAATACCCGTGACACGCGCCAGATCCGACTTTTTATCATAAGTCTTCAACTTATCGATCATCTCCACCGGCAAGTTCTTCAAGCCCGTTTTCACGTCTCCACCGAAAAACTCTTTTCCGTCTACCATGATCTTTTTCAAATCCTTACCATTTATTTTCACGTTACCATCATCATCAATTTCAGCACCGGGGATTTTCTTCACCAGTTCTTCCAGCATGGCCCCTTCGGGTGTGCGGTAAGCACTGGAATTGTACACCAACGTATCTTCCACTACCTGTACCTGCGGAGCTTCTGCGGTAATCACCGCTTCTGCCAGCATCACGGCATCCGTCTTCAGAGCCAGCGTACCTACATTCTTATTGGGATTTTGAGCCGACAGTTGCAAAGGAAGCACTGTAGGTTGGAAGCCGATATAGGAAACTTTCAATACATATTTCCCGGCCTGCACTTTGGGCAGAGTGAAATATCCCTGCGCTGTAGTGGCGATACCCGCCGCAAATGCACTGTCCGGTAACGAAAGTAACTGTACTGTGGCTTGTACTGCGGGCTCTTTCGTGTCATCCTCGATGACACGCCCCGCTACGGTAATGTTCTTAGTTTGTGAGAAAGCGGAAAGTGTGGTTGTCAGCAATAACACTGTTCCGATGATTACTTTTTTCATGCGCCTGTTTTTTATGAAACAAAATGTCTGTTTTTATACTGTTTCATTTGACAAGCTTTCAATGGAAAAGTTTAATGAGGTTTAAATAAAATGTTCTAATTATCGACGATCTCGCTTAAACAACCTATCAACTGCCGCTTTCTTTATACCAAATTCCAGGCAAAGAACATTCAGTATCAGAAAGATCAAAAAAGAGGAAGTATCCACGCTCATGATGTCTCCCTTCGCCAGGCGATAGAGCATACCGCCAAAAATGAATAATACGGTCAGAAACATAGCATTACGTGTAGCCGTATTACGGACCTGCTCGGTTTCCTTATTCTCGTTCTTGGTGTAGGCAAACAGAATCATCAATGCGCCAAGCATCATCAGCAGCTTAGAGCATTCTTTATAAAACAAGAGGTTGGAATCCGTCATTTTCCCTAGCATCAGCATCAGAAACGGAAGAAACAGTGCCAAAGCTATCACAAAATATCCTAATAGACGACAATAAACCGGTAGTAATGCTCTCATTTCAAAATTACGAATTACGAATTACTAATTATTAAATTATAGATTGTGGGGGGCAGATGGCAGAAGCATCATGCCAGCCCATCAAAAATCGATGGACAAAGATAACGTTTTATTGCCAAAAGAGCTATCTTTGTACCACAATTAACAAAGAAGGTATCCATCTCTTTCATAATTTAGAATCCACAATCAGTAATTTATAATTTGTAATTAATCAGATGAGTAAACAAGAAGTAATCCTTTGCGAGAAACTGGAAAGCAGTCTGGCAAGCGCCATCGGGAATTGTCCCCATGACAAGCTCTTCATATTGACCGACGAGCATACCCACCGCCTCTGCCTGCCGCAACTCAATGACATTCCGGCACTGAAAGAGGCTACCGAAATCGTTATCGGTGCCGAAGATGTACACAAGAATCTGGAAACCCTGGCTTCCGTTTGGCAAGCTCTGAGCGAACAGGGAGCTACACGCCATTCATTACTGATTAACCTGGGTGGCGGCATGGTGACCGACCTGGGTGGTTTCGCCGCTTCTACCTTCAAGCGGGGCATTGCCTATATCAATATCCCCACCACCCTGCTGGCCATGGTGGATGCTTCCGTAGGAGGCAAAACGGGTATCAACTTCAACGGGTTGAAGAACGAAATCGGTGTTTTCGCACCCGCCGCCAGTGTACTTCTTGAAACGGAGTTCCTGCGCAGCCTCGATGCCCACAACTTCTTCTCCGGGTACGCCGAGATGTTGAAGCACGGTCTTATCAGTACCCCGGAGCACCTTGCCGAGTTATTGGCTTTCGATACGGACAAGATAGATTACGTTGCACTGAAATCAATGGTGGGCCGTTCCGTACAAGTAAAAGAGGATATCGTGGAACAAGATCCGCTGGAACACGGCATCCGCAAGGCGCTGAACCTGGGACATACCGTAGGTCATGCCTTCGAAAGTCTGGCTCTTGCCGAAGGTCGCCCCGTATTACATGGTTATGCTGTTGCTTGGGGAATTGTTTGCGAGCTATACCTTTCTTATATAAAGGTAGGTTTTCCGAGAGAGAAAATGCGCCAGACCATTCAGTTCATCAAAGAGAACTACGGTGGCTTTACCTTTAATTGCAAACAGTACGACCAACTTTATGAGTTGATGAAGCATGACAAGAAGAACACTGCCGGCGCCATCAACTTCACTCTATTGAAAGAAGTCGGAGACATCTGCCTCAACCAGACTGCCGACAAAGATACCATTTACGAAATGTTCGATTTTTATCGGGAATGCATGGGGGTATAACCTCACTGTGTACCTGTACCATTTCCCCTTCCACACTTCTGCAACCCTTTATTCATAGGGGATAGAGTGTGGAAGGGGTATTCTTTAGGGGTTCTCAGTAATCTCTTCTTCCGGAAATTCTCCTTGCAGTTCCGCCTTCTTTTCCGCTTCCACAACTTTCTTGCTCAACATACTTGCCGGGAAGTACTTGCTCAGCGGATAGCGGAAAAATCTCATTTCCCTGCTTAATTCCCTGGTCAAGCCGCGGTCAGCGGTGAAGTAAACGCGCGAAATGCGCACGGTTCCCGGCATCACGTCTTCGGGGTGTTCAAAGCCCTCGCTGGTTATCGCAATATGGAAAGAGCCCAGTCCTTTGATGGATACCGACTCCCCATTCTTCAAGGCCTCTTCTATGAAGTGAGGCAGGTCGGCCAATATTCCTTTTACATCACCTTCACTCCTGCCCGTCCGGTGAGCGATTCGTTTTGCCAGTATATCTTCGGTCACCCCACCTCTGGGTTGCAGTGTACGTTGCACGGCATAATACAGTTGTTTTGCACCTTCCTTAGTCTGGAAGAGCTTCTTTCTCACCAAGTAAATCATTCCCATAGTCTTTACGTGTTTTTAATTACTACCTTTGATATCTTTCCCTTATTCCTTCCATGCAAAAGATGGCATCTTTTACAGCAAAAGATGCCACCTTTTGTAAGAGAGACAGCAAAGATACGGAAAGTATCTTTAAATGAAGTATCCGAAAGGACTTAATGCGCTAGCTATTTAACAAAAAGTCTTTTATTCCCATTCGATAGTAGCGTTAGGCTTCGGAGACATATCGTAGCAAACACGATTCACATGTTTTACTTCTTTCAGGATACGATCCGTAATTTTCATCAGGGCAGGCCATTCTACCTGTTCGATGGTAGCGGTCATCGCGTCAATCGTATTGACAGCACGGATGATAACCGGCCATTCGAAAGAACGGGCATTGTCGCGCACACCCACTGACTTGAAGTCGGGTACCACGGTGAAATATTGCCACACTTTCTTATCCAGTCCGGCAAGTTGAAACTCTTCACGCAGGATAGCATCGGACTCGCGCACAGCTTCCAAACGATCGCGTGTGATAGCACCCAGACAACGCACGCCCAGACCGGGACCGGGGAAGGGTTGACGATAAACCATTTCATAAGGCAAGCCCAGTTCAAGACCACATGCACGTACTTCGTCTTTGAAAAGCTGACGCAACGGTTCCACAAGTTCGAACTGAAGATCTTCCGGCAGACCGCCTACGTTGTGGTGAGACTTCACCATCTTGGCCGTTTTCGTTCCGCTTTCCACAATATCAGGGTAGATAGTTCCCTGGCCTAAGAAGTCGATACCGTCCAGTTTACGCGCTTCTTCTTCGAATACGCGGATAAACTCTCCGCCGATAATCTTGCGTTTCTGTTCGGGATCTTCCACACCTTCCAGTTTAGTAAGGAAGCGGTCGGTAACATCTACATAGATCAAATTCGCCTTCAACTGATTACCGAACATTTCTACTACATCTTCGGATTCGCCTTTACGCATCAGACCGTGATTTACATGCACGCATACCAGATTGTTGCCAATTGCTTTCAGCAACAGAGCTGCCACTACGGAACTGTCAACACCACCGGAAAGGGCCAGCAATACTTTTCTGTCACCCACCTGGCGACGTACCAATTCAATCTGGTCATTCACGAAGTTGGTCATGTTCCAATTAGCTTCGGCCTTGCAAGTTTCGAAAACGAAAGGCTTAACAGCTGCTTTGATAGCTTCAATATCATCAGTAAACTGTGGCAGTTTCACCGCACAAGTCGCTTTGTCATGACCGGCAGCCATCACTGGAATTCCCGCCTCGTAGATAGAAGGATTCACATCGATGGCAACGCCATCTACTATGTTACACGGTCCACCATTGATAATAATGCCCTTTACATTGGACAACTTTTTCAGTTCTTCAACGGTTATATCATGAGGATAGATCTCACTATATACACCTAACGCACGGATGGCGCGAGCCAATACCGTATTCTCATGACTACCCAAGTCAAGGATAACAATCATATCCTGCTTCATTTGATTCTGGTTGTTTTAAGTTATTGTATCAATTATTATTCACTTCTGTTTTCAAACTGTCCGCAAAGATAAAGATTTTCAGAGAGACTATAATACATTGATTCTCTAAAGTTTCAGAACAGAGCAGCGTTTTTTTCGCAGTCATACCTTTCCGAAGATCAGTTTTATTCATCGATCCTTTATTTCGGTATTGTTCATGTGAATTTCAACTTCTGATTCGCATCATTAATAAAGTTAATCGGAGAACAGATGTATTTTCCTCCCCGATTTACATTGCTACTTTATTTTTTATTGTACCTTTGTGATGTCGAACCATTATAAACTCACAGCAGGGAAACCTGCCAAGAATCCGTGGCGGGCATTTTTATGCCCGTCCACGCCACTCCTATATGGCGGTCCCTGTACCCCCATGGGGAGTGTTAATGCACCTCCAAATACTAGCTGTGAGTTTAGTGTTCGACAATGGGACAGGCAGGGATTGCTTTTTCAACTCCTTCTCCTCTCCCATGAATCGAATTATTCACCTTTTAAAACTTAACGATTTATGGAAAACAACACTCAGCCGGTAACCGCTCAGGAATTACCCAACGTAGCAATGCACCCACGCACGGGCTTCCCGTCAGAAGAAGCCATGAAAGCGTACTATCTACAACTGATTGACATCATGAACATCGCGTATGTCAAAGAATCTTCGGAATATGTAAGCCTGCAATGTCTGAAACGCAAATTAAGACAATTCATCCATGTTCTACAATTGTTAGGTACACACGAATGGGGAAACGGCATTGCAGAAATACAAGATGCCAGCGGATTCTATATGCTGCAAAGTACACTCCCGCACAAGACGTTGCTGCAAGCCAACCGGGAAATCGGCCTGCATCTGCAATTCATTACGCAACTGGCAAGCAATGTAGGTTTTCTGAAACAATTGGAAGGTATCTTATATTACCACTCTCAAAATGTAGAAAACTTGCTGAAGAGGGTGAAAGAAGAATCGACAGATACTTTCTAAAATAATAAAACTGAAGTTTCGCATGTATGCTGAAAGGCTACATGCGAAACTTAAATAGAATAAACTTTCCATCATAACAAATTAAGAATAAGAGAGATGTGTTATCTAACAAGATAATAGCAAAACAAAAATCAACAGAAATATTTGCTATTTAAAAATAAAGCACTACTTTTGCATCCGCAATTCGGGATGTAGCTCAGCCCGGTAGAGTACGCGTCTGGGGGAATTGAATAAGATTACCGATAATAAAATTACAACAATATAGAAATCAAGGAGTTAAGCTAACACTTAACTCCTTATTTTTTACCTGCGAATATCCTACGAATAAGGTTTTCGGGAAACTTGGTTTATTTAATCCGATTATTGCCTTTTGTCATGTGGATTTTGCATTATTGCATAACAATTCTTACAAGCATTCTTTGATGACTCTATTAGTGTATTACCACATATATCCAATAAAGTGAGGCAGTATTTGTTCCACTTTGTTTTAAACGCTATGTTAGAAGGCTTATTCTTGGCGATTATACCTTTTACAATAATTTCTTAGTGGAGAATAAACCTCACGTTCCTTAGTATCACTGTATGTGACATCCATAGCGCAACCTGTTCCCCACTCTTTCAAATATATAGGATGTGAATACGTTCCTGCGATATAATAATCAATAGAATAACCATAAAGGTCTTTATAACGCTTTATAATCCCCAATTCCATTGATTTTATTATTATTGAATCTAACATTTCCACAGGTTTCTTTTTCCCTACAAATAAAGGTGCTGAAATATCAATATAAAAGCCTATTGAATCTTTAAGATGATACGCCATAAGTGTATATTTTAATGAATCCGCAGTAATCCCTCGAATCCCCCTTAATCCTTTTACCTGATGATTTAAGGAGTCCTTGCCTGACAATAAATAACACTTTATACCTTTAGACCTAAAATCATTCCACCCGATTTGAGCCACAACGCTATCCAATGTTTCTTTTGTATAATTAGGGTTGTTTACCAATGTTGAATAGGCATTTATCAGCCTTATACTCGCTTCACACATTTGACTGTCAGTAGGAAGAACTTCCGCATCCTTCTTTTCGCTGCATCCTGCCATGAAAACAAACAACAGACAGGATAGTGATAAGAAACTTTTCATAATATCATAGATTTGCTTTCCACAGCCCCGACAGGAAAGGTTTATATAAAAAAGATAGCGTGAGGCTGTTAGAATTATCTGTTTTAGAGGCTCTGGTAAACCCGTGGTACAAGATAAAACGACACCCCACGCCAAGCTATATATATCACTGATATATACAAGATTAGCATGAGCGTTTGTATCGTCTACCCCCGTACCACATGAAATTTTACCAGAATTTCTAAAACGGGATAAAGCTAAACGCTTCCTTTAATTAATATGTCACCAACAAGTCTTTAACCTGTTAGCGGGACAAATATAACTAAAATCCAACGTTCTACAAACGTTTTTAGGGATGTCGTGGAACAAATTTACTCATTTATTGATAGTTCACAAGATTTTAGGGAGGGAACTCCGATGAGGTTGTTAAATATCAGAGTGTCTAAACTTTTGCAGCTACCTCGAAACAGCCTCATCATCATACCCACGACCTCAAACAGACCTTACCATTCGATTACACTCCACTCGTTTTTAGGTGCTACATGACATTTTCGCCCTCTACATTGCAAACCCTCTATGATGTTGTACCCTGTCATTACATAAGTTTATCATCATACAATGAAGATTTGAGAGTGTTACATCCTCTTTACTTACAACCTGTATTCATTCTATCGACCGAGCATAACCACCTTATCACATAGAATTAAACAACCTCGTATTAGAGCGTTTAAGCCATTATTACACCCCACCGAATACTTTTATTGTATCTGATAAGTTTTTGGCTGCGCACGACCAATAGACCCCTCTATTAAAAGATAAGGCTTGATAATCACCCGAAGAGTAAACTTAGGGAAGTAGAGTTTACACCCTCTGATGATTACCAAGCCTTAATTGATTAGAGAGAGAACTAACAAGCTGTATTGAATATTCGTCGTTCCTCTGCGATGCTCATACCGTCTGCTGACTGCTCCAACAGCCCAGCAAGATATTGTTCTATTTTGCCTGTCAGTTCCAAGGTCAGGTTAGGGAGAGTCAGATGCTTTTTGCCCCACTCCAACGCTTCTTGGATTTTCTTTTGTATTTGCCCATGTAGGACACGGTCGGATGGCTGCGGATTTGCCCGAAGTTTAAAAAGGACATGCTTCACATAATAAGACAGGTTTTGGTCGGCATTTGCTATACAAATACACCACTTGGCAAAGTCCTTGGCGCTCTCAAAAATACGGTAATCCACATCCCAACAGTCATTAGGCAGTTTCACCATATCCTCATAATATCCAAACCACTCTGCAACCAGCGTCCAAAATACCTGTTTACTCCAAAGCTCCTCTGCTACTATATCCCTGCCAAACAACCTACTCAGTCCTTTGGTGCTAAATGTTACCTCGTACCTCAATAAGTTCCTCGGCAAGTTCTCTCTCCCATATTTAGGCAACTCACGTTTCTTCTTTGCCTCCTGTATCTTGTCATAAAACTTGCAACGCACTTCTTCGTCCTCTATGTACTTAGTACCATTCCACTCATTAGGTCTAAATTTCTTCATGGCGTCCAACTTCTGCATATACATAATAGGAGGCTCTGTCATGCTAAAGTTATGTGCAAACTCCGCAGACTCCACCACTGCCTTATACATAGGTACACCCAAGTCCTTGCTCAACTTCATTATAAGCCATTTGACCTGTTGTAACGACAAGGTCTTTAGATTATGTCCCCATAGACATTTAGGAAGACTGCCCTCGAACGATACATACGTTTCTGTGGCTATGACCCTACGTCCAAGCCAATACCCCTTACCACCTGTACCATTGGCAAAATAGTCCTTTACAACTGTACGTTGCAGGACTGTTTGCCAGTCGTACCCTGTTGGCAGGTCATATAGCATTAATTTGATTTTGTCATACATGGCTGTGAGATTGGAATGTATATAGAAAGTTATACATAATAAAGCATATTAACTATTTACGGAGCCGCGCAGCCAACTGGCTTTCCATTCGTTTTATAAATTCCTCCTTGGTTTCCTGCTTTCGGGCAGTCATCCACGCTACGATTTCGTCACGCTTAAACACGAGTTTGCGCCCGTTTGTCCCGGAACGATGACAAGGTATTTCACGGGTACGGGTCCACTTGTAAATAGTGTCCTTTGCATAGTTCGTAAGCTCACAACAAAGTGTAATATCAAACACTTCGGGATAATCTTCTATCCGTTTTGGCTCTCTTTTGGTGTTCTGTGGTTCGGTTTCGGGTGTCGTTGGTACTGTTCCCAGCATGGAAACAATGACTGCCCGTAACGACCTTATTTGAGCCAAAGCGTAATACTCCCATTGCTGCTGTAAAAACTCCATGTCGTGAAACAGCCATGCGCTCTCTATTGCATCACGGTGGTGTTCATTGATAAAACCGTATTGAGCTATGGAATTGTACAAGAAATCTGCAACCAAACCTGTTTTACCCTCTTTTTGCAAATAGGTTTCCTCGTTATAGATGTCTTCCAACTCTTGGCTGCCCATGTTCAGTTTGCCTTGTCGGACGGCTGACAGCTTTTCATCATAAGTGGATATGAAGAAGCCGTCCCGCCATTGGTTTATAGCCTCATCTACCTCATTCAAAGCCTGTTTTAGCTTTGTCTTATTACCATTCGTCAGTCTTTTTACATAGGTGCGCAACCATTCCTCATGCGCAAAACGGGCTTCCCCTTTGAGCGACTTGTCTATCAAGCCGCCCAAAGGCATATTTATTGCCATACTCATAATTAAAGGATTTTAGCTACTCTGTCTAATACGCTTGTTGAAAAACTGTCAAGATATACGTTTGTCGTTGTAAGATTACGATGCCCCAACGCTTGGCTGATAATTTCACGGGGGACATCATTACCTTGTAAGGTCATGGCCATTGTATGACGGCTGACATAGGTGGTCAGGTTCATACGGATATGGAGCAACTTGCCTAATTGCTTTAAACCGTCATTTATACGTTTGTAACGGCTACGGATATGGTCATACAGTTGTTCCCCCTCATAATCCCTTGTTATTATTGGCAGCAAATAGTTGCCTGTTAAAGTAGTATTTGCCTTAAACCATTCCAACTGCTCTCGTATGGCAGGAGTTACGGGTATTGTTATAGGCTTTGCATTTTTAGCGTTCTGTGTCTTTTGCCTTTTATAAACGATATGCTCCTCTGTCCCAAACGTGTCAATATTGTTTTTAGTCAGCATGGCTTCATCTATAAAACTCATACCGAAACATAAATAGGAAAACAGGAACACCCTACGGGACAACTCCAATACAGGATTTTGTTGAGGCGAGTTTTTTATCAGCTCCAAATCATGTGGTGAAAGGTAGCGTTTGGCTGTTTCCTCTGCCAGCTTACCGATTTCAAAGCCACCCTTACCGAAAGGATAGGTGTTTGATGAGGCTTCACGCTCTTTTATCGCCTTGTTTATAACTGCCCTCAATGTTTTGAGGTAGTATTTACGGGTGTTTCCACAACAGCCGTCTTTTTCCATTTCAAGGTTAAACCGATTGATGTACTTTACATCCAACTCGGAAAACAGCCGTTCCTCAATCTTGTCGTCATACTTTGCCAGCATATGCAAAGTACGCTCATAGACTTTTGCATTACCGATATGCCTTGTGGCTTTTAGGTTTTCCACCTGTCGCATGAAGTAGTCATAAACCTTACCCTGCTTTGACATACCAAGGAACTCCTCCTCGAACTGGTTAAGCGTCCAGTTTACCCGTTCCTCCATGAACTTTTGTAGGATTTCATCCTTTCGGACTTCATAACGGTTCAGCAACGCATTGTAATTTTCGTAGTTAGGATTGACACGCTTGTCTTTTTTAAATCGGGATGCCAATTCGTCCCATTGCCCTTTCGTTGCCGACAATTGCAAGTCGATGTACTTTGTTTTGTCCTCTTTTGCTACCCTTAAACAGACGGGGCAGCTTCCGTCCCTTCTAATGTTGCTTTTAAAAAGCACGATTTTTGTCCTTGCCATGATTTTGCTCTTTTTTTTAGTTATATGGCCGACGAAATTATTTTATACTTTACATAGGAATAAAGTATAGAGCTTCACTCTCGCTCAATGCAAAGGTAGATAATTCCGATGATTAAAACTACATCATTGCAACGGCTCAACAAGGAAGGTTCCTTAAAACATTGCGAAATTGGGACAAACTTTAACCTACATTAACTTTGCAATCTATTTGCATCCCACTTGTTCGTCCTGTTTTTCGATTAAGGTTCGATTAAGGTTTGATTAAGATTTCGGGATGATTAGACGCTTTTTATTGCTATAAGTCGGGGCTTTTTGCATCTATTTTGCACTGTGTAGGATACCAAACAGCCCCCGAAACAGCCTTGGAGTTATTTAGAACATTGTCTAAATAGCAATTTTCAATACAGCCATATTGCATTAATAATAAGCTATATACGATAACCATAGAAGATACTCACTTATATTTTTACAGTGATTTATTTGCAGATTAAAAATAAAGCACTACCTTTGCATCCGCAATTCGGGGTGTAGCTCAGCCCGGTTAGAGTACGCGTCTG
>OGHH01001061.1_pt1 | contig 23105 bp, 19 predicted proteins | sample 1571471 | NCBI WGS metagenome assembly OGHH01 (sample SAMEA2581936, study PRJEB24529) | metagenome | biome: Human gut stool | place: China | collected 2011
TCCTTGTACTCCTTGTTGAGCTGCACGAATTTCTTCATGTCGCCTATCACTTCGGGGTCGGTCATCTGCTGCCCTATCTCCTCGAATTTCAGTTTCAGGCCGTCGAGCCTGTTCAGTATGTTGTTGTCTGCCATGTCCGTTTCTCGTATGCGGTACCGCCTTTGCGGAAGGCGGTTTTCCGCGCCGCAAAGTTAGCGATTTTTTGCGGCTTACCAATAGGGGCCGTCGGGCCCTCCGGAACACTCTCCGGAGACGGAAAAAGAGCGGGCGGACCATAAGGTCCGCCCGCTCCGGACGCTCTTCCGATCTTCCTGCGGCTTTGACCGCGAGGCGCTCTATTGCTCTCCCTTGACGTATTTGTCGAGCCAGCCGAAGAATTCGCGGTTCCATACGAGCGAGTTCTGGGGCTGGAAAACCTGATGGTTTTCGTTTTCGAACGCTACGAAGCGGGCCGGTATGCCCTGTACCCGTGCGCCCGTGAAGGCCTCCAGGCTCTGGGTATAGGGGATACGGAAGTCGTTAAGGCCCGTGATGATGAGGATAGGAGTATCCCAGTTCTGTACGAAGCGGTGCGGCGAGTGGGCGTAGGAACGCTGTGCCACGGCGTTCTCCTTGTCCCAGTAGGGGCCGCCGTAATCGTTGTTGATGAAGAAGAGCTCCTCGGTCGAGCCGTACATGCTGTCGAAGTCGAAGATGCCGCAGTGCGATATGAATGCCTTGAACCGGCCTTCGTGCTGCCCGGCGAGGTAATATACCGAGTAACCGCCGTAGCTTGCGCCGACGCATCCGAGACGGTCGCGGTCTACCCACGGTTCCCGGGCCACGTCGTCGATGGCGCTGAGGTAATCGCGGATGTTCTGGCCGCTGTAATCACCCGAAATCTGGTCGAGCCACTCCTGTCCGAACGAAGGTACGCCGCGGCGGTTCGGGGCTACGACCACATATCCCTGGGCGGCCATGAGCTGGAAGTTCCAGCGGTAGCTCCAGAACTGGCTCACCACGTCCTGCGGGCCGCCTTGGCAATAGAGCAGGGTGGGGTACTTCTGGTTCGGGTCGAAGTCGGGGGGAAGTATCACCCATGTCAGCATCTTCTTGCCGTCGGTGGTCGCTATCCAGCGTTTCTGTACTTCGCCCATCTTCACGTTGTCGTAGATGTGCTTGTTCACGAAGGTCAGCTGGTTGAGGGCGCCGTTGTCCACGCGGTAGAGCTCCGTTCCCTGCGAGATGCTCACCTTTTCCGCGACGCATACGCCGTTGGAATAGGTGAAGGCGGTGATGTCGTGGTCGCCGCGCGTGATGACCTCTACGGCAGGTATGCCCTCGACATTCACCGAGCAGAGCTGGCGGGTGGCTTCGATGGGCGAAAGGAAGAGGATGGTGCCGTTATCTTTCCATACGAGATTGTAGGAGTTGTAATCGAAGGCTTCGGTCAGGTCGCGGAACGAACCGTCCGTGCTGTCCCATACGAAGAGACGGTCCTTGTCCGATTCGTTGCCCGGACGGCGCATGCTCTGGAAGGCGATGTAACGGTCGTCGGGCGAGAATACGGGGTATTTGTCGTAGCCGGGGAAAGCCGGGGCGATTTTCAGGCGCGGGTCGTCGGGTGTTCCTGCCTTGTTGATGTTGGTGACGGTACCTTTCGCCACGTCGTAGACGAAGATGTCCGAATCGGTGGACTGTGCGTATTTCGTACCGGTCATCTTCTTGCAGGTGTAGGCGAGCTGCGTGCCGGCGTTGTTCCACGAGATTTCCTTCATGTCGAAGTAGGGGGCCAGCGGTGCGTCCCATGCTTCGCCGGGCATGATGTCCTTGCCGGCATGGGCCTCCTTGCCGTCGAATTTGCCGACGAATACGTGTTTGTAGTAACCCCTGTCCCAATAGTCCCAGTGGCGCGTCATGAGGTCGTTGTAGATGAGGCCTTTCGATTTGTCGAGGTCGGGATAGACGTCCTTCGATTCGATGTCGGCTACGTGTACGTTCTGTACGTAATAAAAATGGTCGCCTTTCGGGGCGATGCCGAATCCTTCGATGCCGCCTTTTATATCGGATACCTGATGTATCCTCTTGCCGTTGGTACCGATGGCCCATATCTGACCTTCGCCGGTACGGTCGCTGAGGAAGTAGATGGTCTTGCCGTCGGCACTCCACTGGGGCGAGTGGTCATAGACCGCATCGACGGTGAGCTGTTGGGGCTCGCCGCCCTCCGAGGGCATGAGATAGAGGTGCGACAGGCCGCGGTTCTCCTGCATGTTATACCATGTCACGCTGTAAACCACGCTCTTGCCGTCGGGCGACAGTACGCTCTCGCCCACGCGTCCCATTTTCCACATGACCTCCGGGGTGAGTATTCCCGCCCGGATTTCGGCTTCGGTCATGTTGCTGTCGATGTCGAGCGGTACGATTTGGTTCTTGCGGGAACCGTCGCCCGAGCAGGATACTGTTACCGCTGCTGCCATAAGTAACGCCAGTGTTTTCGTTGTGAATTTCATTTTCCCTTGGTATTTGTTGTTCGTTTTGTGGTTGTTTCCCATGTCCCGTCCGCCGTTCGCCGGTGGGGGTCACTCCTTTTTTGTCCAGGCGTCGAAGACCTCCCGTATCGTTCCGTAGCTGCCGGCAACCGCCTGCCACAGCTCCGTACCCTGCATCCATCTCGTTTCCGTGATATCCTCCTCGGTCTGCGGAACGGGCGTTTCGTCTCCCTCGCACCGCATCCCGTACCACCAGGTGCATTTCGTCTCCCAGCGTCCGTGCATGCGGTAAAAGTGCCGGGTCGTCGTCAGCGGACCGAGCAGCCGCACCTGCCGCAGCCCCGTCTCTTCGGCCACTTCGCGCAGGGCGGCCTCTTCATGGCTTTCTCCCTTTTCGACGTGTCCTTTGGGAAGGTCCCACCAACCGCGTCGCCGCATCATGAGGATGCGCCCGGTGCCGTCTTCGACGACTCCGCCGGCGGCCTCCACGACGGTCGTGTGGCTGAGGAAAGTTTCGAAGGCGTGTCGGGGGTTCTCCGACAATACGTAGAGGATGTTGTTATTGTCGAATTTTTGCAGCAAATTTGCGGGGCTCAAGTCGGAGCCTGTGCCGCCGCGAACGCAGGGAATGTCCGCTTCGGCATCACCCGATTTGAATACCAATGCTTTATTTTCGTACCAGATTATCTGCATGGGCTTTTAATCTGTTGCAAAATAACGCATTAAAGCGCAATACTGCAAATTTTATGGAAAAATACGAAAGCCGGCAACAGCAGATACGCCGTCCGGCGGAGCAGATTTATTCGGTAATCAGCGACTTCAACAATTTTACCCCCGTCGTGCAGGGACATGTCGAGGATTGGACGGCGGACGAGACGAGCTGTTCGTTCAAGGTAAAGGGGATGACGATGCGTCTGCGGATGGTGGACAAGGTACCGAATGACTATGTCAAGGTGACCGGCGACGAACGTTCGCCGCTCGATTTTACGTTCTGGATACAGCTCAAGCAGGTGGGCGATTACGATACGCGTATGCGGCTGGTGCTGCATGCCAAGCTCAACATGGTGATGAAGATGATGATAGGGTCCAAGTTGCAGCAGGGACTCGACCAGATGGCCGAGCAGATGGCCAAGGCGTTCAACGGGGAATTCTGACGTGCCGGAGTCTCCCGGAGGACGCGAGAGGGGCTTTTTCACAATAAAGAATGGGAAACGGACATCCGGTGTCCGGAACCGAAAAAGGCAGCCGGGGAACAACGGAACTGTTTCCCGGCTGCCTTTTTCCGGACGGCATCTGTGTTTTACATTCTTTCCGGGACTTCGATGCCGAGCAGGCGCATGCCGCGCCGGATGACGCGGGCCACCTCGCAGCTCAGGCGAAGCCGGAAAGCACGGACGGCCTCGTTCTCCTCGCGCAGGATGGAGTGGTCGTGATAGTAGCCGTTGTATGATTTGGCCAGGTCGTAGATATAGTTGGCAATGACCGAGGGCGAATAGGTGTCGCCCGCCTGCCGCACAGTGGCCGGGAATTCGTCGAGCGTCTTGATGAGTTCAATCTCCTCCGCCACGAGCGGTACGTCGGCATGGTCGTTCGCATAGGCGATGCCGGCCTCTCCGGCCTTGCGCAGCACCGAGCAGATGCGTGCATGGGTGTACTGGATGAAAGGCCCCGTATTGCCGTTGAAGTCGATGGATTCGCGCGGGTCGAAAAGCATGGTCTTCTTGGGGTCAACCTTGAGAATGAAGTATTTGAGTGCCCCGAGTCCCACCATGTGGCTGATGTCGGCGGCCTCTTCGGGGGTGGCGTCGTCCAGCTTGCCCAGTTCGCGCGACATCTCCATGGCGGTCGATACCATATCTTCAATCAGGTCGTCGGCATCCACGACCGTTCCTTCGCGCGACTTCATTTTTCCTTCGGGCAGTTCCACCATGCCGTAGGAGAGGTGGAAGATGTGGTCGCTCCATGCCTCGTAGCCGAGCTTTTTCAGTACGAGTTTGAGGACCTGGAAGTGGTAATTCTGCTCGTTGCCCACCACGTAGATGAGTTCGTCGAGGCGGTTGTCCTCGAAACGGCGGTAGGCCGTGCCGAGGTCTTGCGTCATGTAGACCGAGGTGCCGTCGCCGCGCAACAGCAGTTTTTCGTCCAGCCCGTCGGCGGTGAGGTCTATCCACACCGAGTTGTCGGGACGGCGGTAGAAGACCCCTTTGCGGAGTCCCTCTTCCACCAGCTCCTTGCCCAGCAGGTAGGTCTGCGATTCGTAGTAAACCTTGTCGAAATCGACGCCCAGCGCCTTGTAGGTCACGTCGAAGCCCTCATACACCCAGCCGTTCATGGTTTCCCAAAGCGAGTAGACCTCGGGATCGCGGGCCTCCCACTTGCGCAGCATCTCCTGCGCCTCGAGCATCACGGGAGCGTTCTTTTTCGCCTCCTCTTCACTCTGCCCCTGCGCCATCAACTCCTTGATTTGCGCTTTGTAGTGCTTGTCGAATTCGACGTAGTATTTGCCTACGAGGTGGTCGCCCTTCATGCCCGACGTGGCGGGCGTTTCGCCGTTGCCGTAGAGTTTCCACGCCAGCATCGACTTGCAGATATGGATGCCGCGGTCGTTCACCAGGTTGGCCTTGATGACGTTATGGCCGTTGGCCTTGAGTATTTGCGCCACGGAGTAGCCCAGCAGGTTGTTGCGGATATGCCCCAGGTGCAGGGGTTTGTTGGTATTGGGCGACGAATATTCGATCATGACCGTGCGCCCGGTGGCCGGGGCCTGCCCGAAATCGGCATCGGCAGCGACCTCGTCAAAACGCGCCGCCCAGAAAGCGCCGTCGAGCACGAGGTTCAGAAAACCCTTGATGACATTGAAAGACTTGATTTCGGGGACGTTGGCCGTCATATAACCGCCGATCTCGGTCGCAGTGGCTTCGGGCGACTTGCGGCTTCGTCGCAGCAGCGGGAAGGTCACGAGCGTATAATCGCCCTCGAATTCCTTGCGGGTCTTCTGAATCTGCAACTGTTCGCCGTCGAGCGTACCGTAAAGCGCCTCCACCGAGCGGCGGACGGCATCCGAAATAAAGTTCTCAATATTCATATCGTGAAAGAATTTGTCCGCAAATTTAGTATTTTTTCAGGGAATATTCAATCCCCGGCCCCATATTATTCGGACAGGGTGCAATACCCTGCCCCGGCACCGGCGGGCGCACAAATAAATTTGGCATTACACACGCCATGCATTATCTTTGCAGACAAACAAACCGGACACCCCAATGGAGTTCCTCATCATTCTATTATTAATCATCCTGAACGGCTTCTTCGCCATGTCGGAGATCGCCATGATCTCGGCGCGCCGCTCCAATCTGGAGATGCAGGCACGGCAGGGCGACGCCGGGGCGCGGCAGGCGCAGAAGCTTATCGAAGACCCGGACAAATTCCTTTCGACCATCCAGATCGGCATCACGCTGATAGGCATCCTCACGGGTATCTACTCGGGCGATGCGCTGGCCACGAAATTCGGCCGGGAGCTCGCCGCACTCGGCATTTCCCTGCGCACGGCCACGGTCGTGGCGCAGATCACGATCGTCATCGTCGTAACCTACCTGACCCTCATATTCGGGGAGCTCGTGCCCAAACGCATCGGCATGAACTCGGCGGAAAAGATCGCCAAGCTGGCAGCACGGCCCATGCGCCTGCTCTCGCTGCTGGCCTCGCCGTTCGTATGGCTCCTGTCGCGCAGCACCGCAGGCGTGACCCGCCTGCTGGGGCTCCGCAAATCGGATTCGAAGGTCACCGAGGAGGAGATACGCTCCATCATCCAGGAAGGCGCGGAGGACGGCGAAGTGCAGGAGGTAGAGCAGAAGATCATGGGCCGCGTATTTTCGCTGGGCGACAGGACGGTCGAGTCGATCATGACCTTTCGCAGCGAACTGGTATGGATCGACACCGCGATGACGCCGGAACAGATCCGCGAACAGGTCAACCGGGAGCCCCACAACCGCTATCCCGTCGGCGAAGGGAGCCTCGACAAACTCGCGGGCGTCGTCTACCTGAAAGACCTGTTCCGACATATCGACGACCCCGGATTCGACATCCGCAACCACCTTTCGCCCGCCAAGTTCTTCCACGAGGGAGCCGAGGTATACAGCGCGCTGGAACAATTGCGCAGCGAGCAGCTCGGCTACGGCATCGTGTGCGACGAATTCGGCGTAACGCGCGGCATCGTCACCCTGAAGGACATCTTCGAGGCGCTGGTCGGCGAGATCCCCGACGGCTACGGGGAACCCGACATCGTACGGCGCGAGGACGGCAGCGTACTCATCGACGGGCAGTGTCCGTTTTACGATTTCCTGGCCTTCTTCGGCGCGGAGAACGCCGTTCCCCGCAATGCCTACAATACGATCAGCGGACTGGTTCTCGACCAGCTGAAACACATTCCCGCCACGGGGGAGAAGCTCCGCTGGAACAGTTTCGACCTCGAGATCGTCGACATGGACGGCGTCCGCATCGACAAAATACTCGTAACACACGACCAAGCGGGCGAATCATGAAAATTGCCGACATAGAACTCGGGGAGAAACCCCTGCTGCTGGCGCCGATGGAGGACGTGACCGACCCGTCGTTCCGCTACATGTGCAAGCGGTTCGGCGCCGACGTGGTTTACACGGAATTCATCTCGTCCGACGGGCTGATACGCGATGCGGCCAAGTCGCTCAAAAAACTCGAAATCGACGACGCGGAGCGTCCGGTGGGCATCCAGCTCTACGGCCATCTGGTCGAACCGATGGTCGAGGCGGCGCGCATGGCCGAAGCGGCCGGCCCGGACATCATCGACATCAACTTCGGCTGCCCCGTGAAGAAGATCGCGGGGCGGGGCGCCGGATCGGGCATGATGCGCGACGTGCCGCTGATGGTCGAAATGACGCGGCGGATCGTGGAAGCGGTCGGGAAACCCGTGACCGTGAAAACCCGCCTGGGCTGGGACGACGAGTCGAAGAACATCGAGGAGATAGCCCTGCGCCTGCAGGATGTCGGCATCGCGGCGCTCACGATACACGGCCGCACACGGGCCCAGATGTACCGCGGCGAAGCCGACTGGACGCTGATCGGCAAGGTGAAGAACAATCCGCGGATACATATCCCGATCATCGGCAACGGCGATGTGGATTCGGGGCCGAAAGCGGCCGAAATGTTCGACCGCTACGGCGTGGACGGCGTGATGATCGGCCGCGCGACCTACGGGCGCCCGTGGATATTCCGCGAGGTGAAACACTACCTTGCCACGGGCGAAGTGCTGCCCCAGCCATCGGTCTGCGAGCGGGTGGAGATCGCCAAGGAGCACCTGCGAAAATCGTTGGAAATCAAAGGCGAATACGTGGGCATCCTCGAAATGCGCCGCCACCTGTCCAACTATTTCAAGGGGTTGCCCGATTTCAAGCCCACACGCCTGAAGCTGGTCACGCTGCTCGACATCCCCGAGCTGTTCGCCACGCTCGACTCGATCGCCGAGCGCTGGGGCGATTTCGACGTGAGCGGCACAGTGCCCGAACCGCTGTCGCACGACCTGTAATTTCACGGGGTCACACGAAGGCCTGATTCCGGTCGGTGGCCGAGACGGAGATGGAACGGGGTTTTGCCCGCTCTGCGCGAAACAGCAAAAAATACGCCTGATCCCCTGTGGAATCAGGCGTTTATACGCTCAGATACAACGGCTACTTCAGCACACGCTCGACATAGGCTTTGTAATCCTTTACGACGGGCTCGTACTCCTCGTCCTCGAAGAGCGGCGACGAGATCAGGAAATCGGCCGACGAACGGTTGATCGCCGTCGGGACATTGTAGAGCGTCGCCAGGCGCAACAACGCCTTGACGTCGACGTCGTGCGGCTGCGCCGACATGGGATCCCAGAAGAAGATCAGGGCGTTGATCTTGCCGTCGGCAATCAGCGACCCCAACTGCTGGTCACCGCCCAGCGGGCCGGATTTGAGCAGCGTGATTTTCAGGTCGGACAATTCCCGGATCCCATCCGCGGATTCGTCTTCCTCGCGGTGATCCCGCAGTGTCTTTTCGACCATCTTACCGGTCGTACCCGTACAAACGAGATGATGGCGGCTCAGGTTCCTGCTGTTCCAGTCGACCCATTCGGCCAGGTCGCGTTTCATATTGTCGTGGGCAACCAGTGCCAACACTTTTGTCATTTTAGCCATAGCGATATTTTTATCCGTTGAACAAAGATAATACAAACACGGGGATTACGGATAAAAACAAACGAATTTAATCGGGATACGACACAACAAAAAAGCCCCGCTCGGGCGGGGCTCAGGGGTTATTCGGTTTCGGCCGGAAGCTTGAACTCGGTAAACCCGGCTTTGACGAGGATGTTATACCACGCAAAGCACTTCTTGATGTCGGAAACGTGTACCCGGTCACGGTCATAGTCGGGAAGCACCTCGGCGAAACAAGCTTTCAGTTTTTCGGGGGCCTCCTTGGGGCTGACGGCCTCGCGGCCGCCCGTATGGGCATAGATCTTGGTGAACACATCGGCCAAGGGAATGTCGTCCCCCTCGGTGAACATCGAGATCTCGGTCAGCGAACTTACTTTCGACGTCGCCGAAGCGTTCATCCGCCTGCCGTCGAGCAACGATTCGACGATCACACCGTGCGTGGACTGCGCTACATACTTATAAAGTCCGGGCTGGCCCGAGATGGCCAGGATTTCTTTCAATTCCATATTGTTATATAGTGTGTAAATTAATTCGCTTCGGGGTTGGGCATCGGCTCCGGGTCGGTCTCTTCCTGCACGGTATATTCGTATACCTCGGAGAACGTATACACGCCGTAGGCAGAGACGGCAAGTATCTGGAAAGTCACTTTCGTGCCGGCCTTCTCCTTGCCGATCGTACCCGAATAGCGTTTTTCCGTATCCGTCTTGTTGGTACTCAGCCATGCACCTTCTTTCTTCACCTTCGTCTCGTCGTCGTTGAGGGCCCGCAGGATGCTGATGCCGGTAAATCCGTATTCACTCGTGACGGTCGCCGTTACGCGGACGTCATCGCCGGCATGGACATCATCAAGGCCGGGGCTGCAAGAGACATTCGAAATTACGGGCGCAACCTTATACTCGGGGCCGAGTTCCTTGTTGCAAGCCGCCAGGCAGCATGCCGCCACGGCCATGATAAGCAGTTTTTTCATTTTATAGGCAGATTAATTGTTTTTCACATGCACATCCATCTGCGGGAATGGGAAGTTGATCCCCTTTTCGGGCAGTTGTTTGTAGAATTTTTCGTTGTTTTCGAAGAACACATTCCAGTAATCGCCGTTCTTCACCCAGGCTCGCGCAGAGAGGTTGACCGAGCTGTCGGCAAGGGCCGCGACCCACACCACGGGCGCAGGGTCGCCCAGCACGCGGTTGTCGGCGGCAAGGATGGCGAGGATCGCCGCACGCGCCGTATCCACGTCGTCGCCGTACGAAATGCCGATCGTCCAGTCCACACGGCGGGTATCGGACGTGGAATAATTGTCGATGATGGCCGTGGCGATCGAGTTGTTCGGAATGTAAATTGTCTGGTTGTCGGCCGTAGTGATGACTGTCGAGAAGAGTTTGATCTCGCGCACGGTGCCCGACTGCCCCTGTGCCGAGATGTAGTCGCCGACACGGTAAGGTTTCATGAGCAGGATCATCACGCCGCCCGCGAAGTTCTGTGCCGTTCCGCTCAGGGCCATACCGATGGCCAGCGTGGCGGCGGAGAAGACGGCGATGAGCGACGTGACGTTGACGCCCAGCGTCGAGACGACGATCAGCACCAGCAGCAGCGTGAAGATCACGCGCACGGTGTTGCGCATGAACGACCGCAGCGAAATATCGACACGGCGGTGTTCCAGCGCCAGGTCGAGCAGCCTGACGATGCGCCGCAGGATCCAGCGGCCGACGAAATAGATCGCCAGCGCGAGGAGGATTTTCAGCAGTATCCAGACCGACTCGGAGAGGAGGTTCTGCAATACGGTCTCGAAATCGAGGTTCGCAATTTTATGGACGGTCTCCGCGAAATGGGCTTTCTGCACACTGTCGGGCAGCATCAGCGGCGCGGGCGTCTCGGTTCCTAAAAAAAGAGGCCACATAAACCGGGAATAAAGTTTGTCTGCAAAAATAACCAAAAAAAAGAGAAGTTTACTAACTTTGTCTATGAATTTACGGAAAAGAAAAAAAGGAAAAACGCTACACGATGCAAAACAACGTCGAAATCATCCAGATAAACATCTCCGGCGAGGACAAGCCGGGCATGACCTCTTCGCTCACCGAAATACTCGCGCGCTACGACGCCTTCATCCTCGACATAGGCCAGGCCAACATCCACCAGTCGCTGACGCTGGGCATCCTGTTCAAGACCACGTCGGACAAGTCGGGCAACATCATGAAGGAGCTGTTGTTCAAGGCATCGGAGCTGGGCGTGATGATCCGTTTCACTCCCATTTCGGAACAGAACTACGACAACTGGGTCGGCCGGCAGGGCAAGAACCGCTATATCATCACCCTCCTGGGACGTACGGTCACGGCACGCCATATCGCCGAAGTGACACGCGTGGTGGCACAGCACGGGCTGAATATCGACGCCATAAAGCGCCTGACGGGCCGCATCCCGCTCAGCGAGGACGACCGTGCGGCCAAATCGTGCATCGAACTTTCGGTGCGCGGGTCGCTCACCGACGAGGAGCGCAGCACGATGCAGGAGGGGTTCATGAATCTGTCGGAGATCGGGCTCGACGTTTCGTTCCAGAAAGACGACATCTACCGCCGCAGCCGCCGCCTGATCTGCTTCGACATGGATTCGACGCTGATCGAGACCGAGGTGATCGACGAACTGGCCGAGCGTGCCGGCGTGGGCGATGCGGTGCGCGAGATCACGGCGCGCGCCATGCGGGGCTAGATCGACTTCCGCGAAAGCTTCACCGAGCGCGTGGCCCTGCTCAAGGGGCTCGACGTCTCGGTCATGGAGGAAATAGCCCGTAACCTGCCCATCACCGAAGGGCTGGAGCGCATGATGACGATCCTCAAGCGTGTGGGCTATAAAACGGCGATCCTCTCGGGCGGGTTCACCTATTTCGGCAACTACCTGCGCCAGAAATACGGATTCGACTACGTATATGCCAACGAGCTGGAGATCGAGCAGGGCAAGCTCACGGGGCGCTATGTCGGCGAGGTGGTCGACGGGCGCCGCAAGGCCGAACTGCTGCGCCTGCTGTGCCAGTTCGAGGAGATCAACATCGCCCAGTCGGTGGCAGTCGGCGACGGCGCCAACGACCTGCCGATGCTCAACCTCGCGGGCCTGGGCATCGCATTCCATGCCAAACCCAAGGTGAAGGCCACGGCACGGCAGTCCATCTCGACCATCGGACTGCAAGGCATCCTCTTCTTCCTCGGTCTGAAGGATTCACGCATCGAACAATAACCCTATGCGACTGTTGCCGCTGCTCTGCGTGGCCCTGCTCGCGGCGGGGTGTTACGACTCCCGGTTCGGGGAACGCGGCGACGACGCCACGCCCGAGCCCGTCACGGCGACCATCCGGCAGCTGCGTGAGAAATTCGCCGGGACGACCTTCCCCGTCACGGGGGACATCGTGGTGTCGGGGCGCGTAACCACCAGCGATTACGACGAGAATTTCTACCGCACGTTCTGCATCGAAGAGGACGGAGCGGGGATAGAGGTCATGGCGGGCATAGACCACCTGCACAACGATTTCCCGGAGGGCTGCCAGGTCACGCTCAGGCTCAGGGGCCTGGCGCTGGGCGAAAGCCACGGGGTATTGCAGGCCGGGCGGATGCCCGCCGCAGGAAGCGGTTTCGCGACCGATTACATAGGGTCGAAAGCGGCGCTGGACGCAGCGGTGACCCGCAACGGGGAGGCGCTGGAACCCATTGCCCCTACCCTGCTGTCGCCCGGCGAACTGACGCCGGAGCGATGCGGCACGCTGGTACGGATCGGGGCGCTAAGCTACACCCCGGAAGACCTTACGCCCGGGACATGGGCCGGATACAAGCGTTTCACGGACGACACAGGCGCGGCGGTCTACACCTATGTACGCAGCTACGCCCGGTTTGCGGACGACGAGGTACCCGTCGGCCGCTGTACGCTCACGGGAATCCTGCAATACGACGCCACCGGGGAAGGGCGTTACATTCTCAAACTGCGCGATGAAAACGATTGGACCCGTTAACCGGCTCCCGGCGATATCCCGCACGGCACTCCGCACGGCCGTGTCCGTCGTGCTGGCGCTGACGGCCCTCGCCGGGTGCGACAAGGCGTCGGGGCTGGAATTCGACGACGACACGCCGCAGGGGACGGTCACGATCGCTGCGCTCAAATCGCGTTGCACGGGAGCACAGGCCGCCGTCACGGAGGACATCACGATCGAAGGCGTGGTGACGGGCAACGACCTCTACGGAGAATTCTACAAAACGCTGGTCGTCGAAGACACGAGCGGCGGGATTTCGATAGCCGTGGACGCCACGGAACTCTACGTCGACTACCCGGTCGGCACGGCGGTCACGATCCATTGCAACGGGCTGTTCCTGTGCGACTACGGCGGCAAGGTAATGCTCGGCACGCGCCCCACGGACGAATATGCCGGGCCGGGGAGGATACCCCAGGCGGAGGCGGCGCTGTACCTGCGGCGGAAGCAGGCGGAAACCAGGCCCCTACGGCCTCGGACGTTCACGTTCGGGGAGGTAGACATGCGGCATACCGACACCTACGTGCATTTCGAAGGGGTACGGTTCGTGCAGCAGGGCAACTGGTGCGACCCCGATCCCGAGACCGGACGCCCCGCGACGACCGAACGGCGGATCGCGGATCACACGGGACGGGAATTCATCGTCCGCACGGCAGGTACGTGCACCTATGCCACGGAGCCCGTACCGCAGGGCACAGGCTCCGTATATGGGATAATCGACTATTTCAACGGGAAATACACGCTCCGCATCGCCAACCGCGAGGTGGATTTCGCTACTGTTGCAGCGCGTCCCACAGCATGTCCTTCAAGCGGGGGATATTCAGCCCCGAAACCGACGAGATAAACACCGACGGGACGCCTTCGGGCAGGTGGGATTTCATCTCTTCGATCAGTCCGTCGTCCAGCATGTCGCATTTGGTGATGGCCAGCAGCCGCTGCTTGTCGAGCAGTTCGGGGTTGTACTGCGTAAGCTCGCCCAGCAAAACCGCATAATCGCGTTTGAGGTCGTCGCTGTCGGCCGGGATCATGAACAGCAGCACCGAGTTGCGCTCGATATGGCGCAGGAAGCGTGTGCCCAGGCCGCGGCCCTCGTGCGCCCCCTCGATGATACCCGGAATGTCGGCCATGACGAACGACTTGTGGTCGCGTACCTCGACGATGCCCAGGTTGGGTTCGAGCGTGGTGAAAGCATAGTTGGCGATCTTGGGTTTGGCAGCCGAGACCACCGAGAGCAAGGTGCTCTTGCCCGCATTGGGGAACCCGACCAGCCCGACGTCGGCCAAGACCTTCAGTTCGAGGATGAAGGTGCCTTCGTCGCCCTCCTCGCCCGGCTGCGCATAGCGCGGCGTCTGGTTCGTGGCGCTCTTGAAATGCCAGTTTCCGAGGCCGCCCCGACCGCCTTTGAGCAGTACGAGCTGTTCGCCGTCGGCCGTCACCTCGCCGACATCTTCGGTGAGCGTGGTGCCGTCCTCCTGTTCAACCACACGCCGGGCGACCGTGCCCAGCGGCACGGGGATGACGATGTCCCGGGCGTCCCGGCCCGACGAGCGGGCTCCCGAGCCGCACTGCCCGTCCTCGGCGAACTGGTGGCGCTGGTATTTGAGGTGGATAAGCGTCCAGTACTGGCTGTCGCCCTGCAGGACGATGCTGCCGCCCTTGCCGCCGTCACCGCCGTCGGGGCCGCCGAAAGCCACGAATTTTTCACGGCGGAAATGCGCCGAGCCGGCCCCTCCGTGTCCCGAACGGGCAAATATCTTCACGTAATCTACAAAGTTCGAACCTGCCATACCTTGATTATTTAGGTTGCAAAGATAGTGCAAGCCGAGGGCAAAAGCAAGTTTACTTGCATTTTGCCGAGGCGCCGCCTGTCTAAAACAAGGTTAAAGATAATGCAAGCCGGGGCGATGCCGGATTTATTTGGAAATGCCCGGGCATCAAAAAAGCCCGTGTCGGGGACACGGGCCTTGAAGCAGCCGGATGAAGGCTTATTTCTTACGCGTCAGCACGATGTCGGACACACCGAGGCAGTAGCGCGCATAAGCGCCCTGCTTGGGATGCCACTGGAACAGCGACGGTGTCCAGGTTTTCTCGGCGATCACGGTCGACCCCACACGCAGTTCGTCGCCGGCGACCGTGACGGGAAGTTCGCATTCGCAATCGGAGAAAGCCTTGTCATCGGCACCGCCGAGCAGGTAGACCGGGCCAAGCTCATCGGTGGTGAACCAGCTCAGGACATTGAACTTGGTAGTAGCTTCGACGACGATCGATCCGTCCTCCAGGAGTTTGAGAAACCACTTGGGGCCGAAGCCTTCGAGAGCCCGGGCTACGGAAAAGCCCTCTTCGATCAGCTGTTCGTAGGTTCGGGCACTGCCCTCTTTCTCGAAGTCCCCGAGGCCAAGGCAGATGAGATAGTTCTCCTTGCGGTATTTCCGCGAGCCGACCTGTGCCATGATTTCGACATCGAATGTCCACTCCTCGGTCGTGAAGAAAAACCCGCCCGTAGCAGGATCAAATCCCGTAGCGTATTTGACGCTCTGCTTGCCGGCCCATGAACCGACAAGTGCGTCGAACTCGGCTGACTGAATCATTCCGGAAGTATCCTCTGCGAGCGTGGTCACCTTGATCTGGGCTGCGTCGGATGCGGTATACTTCGAGTCGGAGGAGAGCGCCTTGACGGTGACCGTATACTCCGTTCCCGGATTCAGGCCGCTCAAACGGGCGGAGGTTTCGGACGTGGTCGCTTCAGCGCCGCCATCGAGCGAATAGGCATATACATTTGCATGCTCGACGGCCTGCCACGTCACTGTGAAAGCGGTCTCCTCGACCGAACTCTGGGCGAGGACGGGTGCGGCGAGCTGCGTCCCGTTGTTATCCCCGTCGTCACCGGAATCGGAATCGCTGCAAGCGGCAAAACCCAGCAACAGGGAAGCACACATTAAAATTCTGCTGATCTTTTTCATTGTTGTTCGTATTTATCGGTTATGAAATTCTTACGTGATCTTTTATTCGGCCTTTTCGGTCTTCTGTGTCTTCTCGATCCAGAAATCGGAGCCGCTCTTGCTGATCCCCAACACACAGACCGAATAGGAGGTTCCGGCTGCCAGCCCGGTCTTACGGATGGTCTGCGGCCCGGTATACTCGCCCTTGGCGGGCATCACCTCCTTCTTGAACGCCTCCAGTCCCCCGGCCATCAATACCTCCATAGCCAACGAAGAGGTCTTTGTGACATGGACGTAATATTTCTCGATGGCGGCATCGGGCGTACAGACGACATCAAACCCGTCGGACGCGACATTCTCGAACGTTACCGTCACTTCGCCCGACGCATCGGGAAGGGTCGTGGCGGGCGCCGACACGAGGACGGTCGTGAGCAGGTCGCCCGGGGCGTACCACCCTACTGCATAGACGACATAGTCGGTTTCGGGTTTCAGCCCGGTAAATTCGAAGGGGTGGTCACCCTGTACGAGTTGGGCGGCAAGATACTCCTCGAAGCTGACGCCCGCGATCAGGGCCGAAGCGCTGAGCTTGCGGCGCACCGACCCGATAAATTCCTCCGTCGAAGCGTATTTGTCGAAGTCGGACTTCAGGGCATAACCGCAGTAGTAGGTTCGCGTCTTGCTTTTGGGAGATACGGATCCGGAAATGCTGTTCATCCCGGCCTGGGCAACCGAAAGCGTAAAGGGGTTCTGTTCCAGGGCAGCAGCGACCGTCAGCTCGGCGAATTCGGAATCGAGGAACTGCACCTGTCCGGAAACGGCTTTCACACGCACGGTAGCCGGCATACCGGATTCCAGCCCGGTCACGACTGCAGACAACCCCGTAACGGTCAGCTCCTCACCGCCATCGACCGTATATACATAGGATGCCGCATCGGGAACGGCTTCCCACACGACTGTCGCGGAATTCTCCGTGGCGTCGCCCGCCGAGAGGACAGGGGCCGCCAGCTGTGTGGCCGGCAGGGTCGTCAGGGTGATTCGTGCGCACTCCGAATCCAGGTACTGCTCCTGCCCCGCGACGGCCTTTACTTCGACGGTATAACTGCGACCGGGCTCCAGTCCGTCGAAGCGCACCGACGGTTGCGTCACGATCGTCCCTGCGGCGCCGTCGAGCGTACAGGCGTAGGACGCGGCGTTCTCCACGGCATCCCAGGTCACGGCGACCGATACCTGCGTTACGGCGTCTTCCGCCAGGACGGGTGCGGCCAAAGCAACGGGATCCACGGGTTTTTCGTCATCCGAGCAACCTGCAAAAGCGGCCCCGAGGACAAAAAAAGCTGAGAAAAGTAGTTTTTTCTTCATAGCTGAAAATGTTTAGAAAAATTTGCTGCAAAAGTTCATTAACCTACTGATTCAAAGTCCATACAGCCCGAAAAAGATTGCCAGAAAAGGCTGTATGAACGAACGAATCGGTTTTTGTAAATATCGCTACGAATCGTCCATAAAGTTCTCATACCACGCCAAAAAGGCGAACAAGGCCGATAATCGGGAAAAACAAGGCGATAAAAGGGAATGACAGAATGTGACATTTTTTTACTATTTTTGCCTGCAACGTCACCCCTTCTTCATACATACGAAAACACATGGGCTATCTCGAACAGGCTGTGCGTTCACGGTGGGCCGTCCCGATGACGGCTTTCCTGATCCAACTGAGCCAATACTGGAATACGCTGGTAACGGTCACCTGGTGGTCGAAACGGGCGACCGTATCGGTCGTCTGGTTCTGCGTCCTGTGGCTGGCGACCATCCTGCTGCTGGAAATATTCCTGAACAGGCGGTTCCCATTCCCGGTACGTTGCCTGCTGGGCACGCTCGTCATCGCGGGAGTTATCCTCACGGCCATGCTGGTCATATCGCTGCAGTCCGAAAAACCGTGGCTCACACTGGGATACGACGAAGTCGGGTATCTGATCATCACGTATACGATATGCCTACTGATCGGCAGCATCGTACTGATGATCAACAAGGAACGCCGGCATGAAAAAGAGATCGAGATGCTCCGGATAGAGAACCTCAGCAGCCAGTACAACGCCATTGCCAACCAGATAAGCCCCCACTTCTTTTTCAACGCACTGAGCAACCTCTCGTCGCTCGTACGCGGCGACAAGAAACAGGAAAGCCTCGAATACATCGGCAACCTGTCGGGCATATTCCGGTACATCATCCGCTTCAAGGAGTCGTCGCTGACGACCCTGGGCGAGGAGCTGAATTTCATAAATTCGTACAAGCAACTGATGGACGTACGCTTCGCCGAAAGCTACACCTGCGAGGTCGACATCCCGCAGCAGGCGCTGAACATGCGCATGCCCAGCCTTTCGCTGCTGCCGCTGTTCGAAAATATCGTCAAACACAACGTCATCGACAGCGAGCACCACATGCGGATCACGATCTCGTTCAACGACAACAACGAACTGGTGATCGCCAACCCGGTCTATCCGAAGCTCACGCCGCCCGAATCGAACGGCATCGGGTTGACCAACCTGAGCAACAGGTACAGGCTGCTGCTGGGTAAGGAAATACGCATCGAGAAAACCGAGGGGGGGGGTGACGGGATGTTCCGGGTGTTCCTGCCGATGGTCAAGATGAACATAAAGCATACGCGATGAGGGTACTGATCATAGAAGACGAAATGGGGGCCCTCGACGACCTGAGGAGCATCCTCGCGGAATCGGCCCCGGACATCCGGATAGCGGGCACGACGGAGAGTGTCATGCAAAGCGTCGCATGGCTGGAAAAGAACCCCGCCCCGGATCTGATTTTCATGGACATCCATCTGTCCGACGGTTCGGCTTTCGAGATATTCAAGCGGACGGCCGTCGAGGCGCCCGTGATCTTCACGACCGCCTACGACGAGTACGCCATCCATGCCTTCAGGGTCAACGCCGTGGACTATCTGCTCAAACCGCTCGCCATCGACGAGGTGAAACGCGCACTGGAAAAATACCGGAAGCTCAGCCGGCCGCAGGTACTCCCGGATATCGAGAAGTTGTATGAAATGATTTCCTGCCAGCGGACGAATTCCCGCAGGAACATCCTGGTGGCCTACAAGGACAAACTGCTGCCGATCCCGACGGAGAAAATCGCCTTTTTCTATTCGACCAAGGAGACGTCGAGGGTATACCTCGCCGATGGTAGCAACTATGCCTACAACAGGACGCTGGAGAGCATCTGCGACGACATGGATCCCCGGGCATTCTGCCGGGTCAACAAACAATACGTCGTCGCCAGGGAGCACATCACAAGCATCGTCGTATGGTCGAACAGCCGCCTGCTGGTTTCGATGGAACCGAGACGCCCGAGCCCGTATTCCTGAGCAAGAACCGGGCTGCGGAGTTCAAAAAATGGATCACGGGATAAGTTCCCGGAAAAACATTACAGGTGTGCGAGGTATCCGTAGCGCACCAGATCCTCCCCGCCGCGGATAAGGTGGGTCTGGCCGTCGGCCAGCACGTAGAGGCGGTCGGCGATATCCGTCACATGGCGGTGCATATGGTCGGTCAGGAGAATGCCTTTCGAAGATTTTTCCTGCCGGATCAGCGCCTTGAGCGTCGACACATGCAGCGGGGCAACCTGCGAAAAAGGTTCGTCGAGCATGACGAATTGCGTCGGACTGCGCAGAATCAGGTAGGATTCCAGAATACGCCGCTCGCCGCCCGACAGGGCGCGGATCTTCGTACCGCGCAGTTTGCCGAACAACGGGAACCATGCCAGCAGGTCGTCCCACGGCAACCCGAAATCGCGCAGCACCCGGTCGACGGTCAGCCAGCCCGGGATAAAACCCTGCTGCGCGAGGTAACGCACCTCGTCGGCCCGGAAACGGTCATGCCATACCCCGTCGATGCGCATCGACCGGAAATCCGCCCGCAGCGAACCGCACAGTATCTTCATCAGGCAGCTCTTGCCGCACCCGTTACGGCCGAGCACCGCCGTAACACCGCCCGTTTCGACGGCGAGGTACACTCCCGAAAGGATGCGCCGGTCGCCGAACGACAACTCCACGGAGTCGATCTCGAGGATATGTTTCTCAGAGGGGTTCATAAAGGAAGGCGGCCGTCAGTTTCAATAACACATAACACAGGATAAAGTCCACGCCGCAACTCACGCCCAGCAGTTCGCGGCGCCGCACGCCGAGGTTGCGGTAGTAGAAAAACTCGTCACCGTAACGCTGGACGATCCAGACATAGAGATAAAGCGGATAGACCGCCGCCTTGCCTAACAGACACCACGGGATGATTGTCGGGCCGTGGTTGGAGACCACCCATGCGAACCCGATACTCACGGCCATGCAAAAAAAGAACATGGCCGAATAATAAAAGCGGAGTATGAGCAGCAATTTCCGGATCATCGTCCAAATATACGAAAAAAGCGGGTGGAATACAGACCACCCGCTTTTTATTCGGCGTAAACGCCAAGTCGGCATCTCCGCAAGAGAACCCGCTGCGGGCAGGAAAGCCGGCGACGGCGTTACAGCGCCAGCGGCTCGCAGGGAAGCCCCCAGGCCTCGGCGACGGGCCGGTAGACCACTTTGCCCTGCACGATGTTGAGCCCCAGTTCCAGTTCGCGGTTTTCCTTGCAGGCACGGCGCCAGCCCTTGTCGGCGAGCTGGACGACGTAGGGAAGCGTGGCGTTGGTGAGCGCAAGCGTCGAGGAATAGGGCACGGCGCCGGGAATGTTGGCCACGCAATAATGGAGGATACCGTCGACATAGTAAACGGGGTCTTCGTGCGTCGTGGGACGCGAGGTCTCGAAGCAGCCGCCCTGGTCGATGGCCACGTCGACCATCACCGAGCCGGGCTCCATCTCCCGGAGCATGTCGCGCGTAACGAGCTTCGGGGCCTTGGCGCCGGGGATCAGCACCGAGCCGATCACCAGGTCGGCATGTTTGAGCTCTTCGCGGATATTGTATTCCGAAGACATCAGGGTCTTGACGTTCTTGGGCATCACGTCGGCCAGGTAGGTGAGGCGTTGCAGCGAAATGTCGCAGATCGTCACGTCGGCCCCCGTCCCGGCAGCCGTACGCGCCGCGGCCGTGCCGACCACGCCGGCACCGATGACGAAGACCTTGGCGGGTTTCACCCCCGGTACGCCGCCCAGCAGCTTGCCTTTGCCGCCGCGGGGTTTTTCGAGGAAATAACGCCCTTCCTGCGTGGACATACGGCCTGCGACCTCGGACATCGGGATCAGCAGCGGCAGCGAGCGGTCGGCACGTTCGACGGTCTCGTAGGCGCAGCATACCGCCCCGCTGTCGATCATGGCGCGGGTAAGGGGTTCGCTGCTGGCGAAATGGAAAAACGTGAAGACCAGCTGGTCTTTGCGGATCAGCTTGTACTCGGGGGCGATGGGCTCCTTGACCTTGACGATCATTTCGGCACGGGCATAGACATCCCCGATCGTGGGAAGGATCTCCGCCCCTACCGCCGTATAGGCCTCGTCGGCAAAACCGCTGTTCACACCGGCCGTAGCCTGCACATAAACCGTGTGGCCCCGTTTGACGAGCTCCTGGGCGCCTGCGGGGGTAAGGGCAACGCGATTCTCGTTGTTCTTGATCTCTTTGGGAATACCGATAATCATAAGGCTTGAAGTTTTTTAGGTTTTTTGCCTTTTAATTTACGGATTTTATCCGGAACAGCAAAATATTCCGGCTATTTTTCACTTCCGGGTCAAAATTTATAAGAGATCGTAAGATAGAACGAACGCGGATAGGCATAGGTATAGCGCGTGGCGTGGGGTGCGAAATAGAGGGCGTCGCCCGAACGGATACGCCGGACGCGCAGCGACTCGTAACCGCTGTAAACCGTATCGGCATCGCCCAGCAGGTTGCGCAGCATGAGCGAAGCAGTCAGCCGCGAACGGCCGAAATAGAAGGATTTGAAAAGCGAGGCGTCGAACGTGAAGGCGTCGCCGAGGCGCTCCTGGTGCGTGAAGGCATCGAACATCTCCCGCGTGATGCCGCCCTGCCGCGCGATGCGTGCCGTACGGCGCAGGGGCACAGGCTCGACGTAACGCAGCCCCGCATATCCCGCCGAGGCGCGGAAACCCCATCCCCGGGGGCCGAAATATGAGAGTTCGGCGCAAGCCGTAAGCTGGGGTGCGGCACCGAGCGTACAACCGCCCATGTGGCTTTCGGCACGGGTGTCGACGGCCGAATTGTCGACGTCGGAGATGACCGTGACGCGCGGGTTGCGGATATATTTGTACCGCCCGCCCGAAGCGGCGAGCGAAAGGCTCCAGCGGTATGCCAGGCGGAGGTCGGCAGCGGCCTCCACGCCGCAGGCCATGCGTCCGATGCCCGTAACGGCCATGTCGCTGTAAACACCCGCCATGTCGTCGTAATAACGGCGGGACTGGATGCCGTCGAGCGTGGCGACGGCGAAGGCCGTAATGCGGAGCGAAAGCCGTTCGCCGGTACGGGTGAAATTGAGCTCGGCGGCGTAGAAACGCCCGGCAGCGGGGTCGTCGACCGTACGGTTGTTATACAACGGCTGGTAGAACAGGTCGGCGGCATCGGGCACCGCAGCCCCGGCTGCGGCCGATGCTTCGAGGTAGCTGCGGGGCGAGAAAGCCCACCCCACCAGTGCCTTGACCGTATAGGGCGTGAACCCCATCCGCCGCGAGCGCCCGAGGGACTGCGTCCCGGGGAAGAGCTCTTTCTCGTAATACCCGCGGCGCAGCACGACGGCATCGCCCAGCGCGAGGGCGACGTCGGCACGAAGGCGGTCGGAACGGTACTCGGCCGACAGGCGGACGGTGGCCTCGCGCGTCGAGAGCGCATAGTCGTAGCCGAAACGGTCGCCCTCGCGGACGGTGCGGCCGGGATGGCGCAGGTCGTTTTGCAGGAGGTTGCCGTAGGTGTCGTCGTCCACGAGGTACTGGTCGATGTCGGTGATATGATCCGCCCCCAGCAGGTCGCGCATCTGTTTGTAGCTGCGCGTGCGGGCATGGCGGTAGGAAAAGCCGTAGCGGAGTGTCAGCCGCTCGTCCGGCGCGGTCGTAAATAGGGCGTCGAAACCGAGGTTGCGGATACGTTCGGCACGGTCTTCGAGCGTATAGACGGCATGTCCGCCCGCCATGCGGTTGCGGGCGATCAACTCGTCCCAGCAAACCTGCGTATAGCGCGCGTCGTTCGACCGCCATGCCAGTTCGGTTTCCCGGTCGCCCGTATAGCCGGGCAGGTAACGGTAATTGTCGGGCATGGGCGTACGGGCGTCGTACCACCCCAGGGCGCTGTATTTCCGCACCCCGTATTCGGCCCCGGCAGCCATGTCGAGCCAGGTCGCGGGCGACAGCCGCACGCAGTACGTAGCGGCGGCCAGCGGCACGAGCTCGCGCCGCACGCGCGAATTGCGGACTTTGCCGTCCTGGAAACCCCAGGCCGGATTGTAGAGGTTGTCGCCCGTAAGGCGGAAAGCCTCTTCGACCGAAGAGA
>OGHH01001064.1_pt1 | contig 23079 bp, 19 predicted proteins | sample 1571471 | NCBI WGS metagenome assembly OGHH01 (sample SAMEA2581936, study PRJEB24529) | metagenome | biome: Human gut stool | place: China | collected 2011
TACCAAACTGAGCCACACCTCGATTGGCGACTCATATAGTATAGCACATTTCCGGACGCTTGTAAAGCTTTTTTCGACACTTTCAAAAAAAAGAAAGTTTTTCTTTTGAAATCTTTGCAAAATAAAATAGATATCTTTGATTTTAGAACAAGCCGCAAATAAAAACAGCCAACAAAAAAGCGGCATCTCTGCCGCCTTTTGTCTGAATGCAGAAAAATCCCGGAGAATTTACTGCGTTTTTGCTTGATTGGAGCGAACGGCGCTGACAACTGCATAGCTGTGTGCCGGCAGAATGACAGCATCGCCGTCACAGATGCCGCTGATTACTGTGCTGAACGCATACTTCTCAAAGCACTTGTCCCGGAGAGAGACCATGGCAGTCTCATCGCTGCGGTTCATCAGCACAACAGCGCTGGAACCGTTCTGCAGAATGTATCGTGCAAAGCCCAGCACCTTTTCCTCCAGTACCAGGAACTCCATAGCGCCCTCTGCAAAAGCCGGATGCTCCCGGCGGATCTTCGCCATCTGACGGGTGTATTCCACCAGTTCCGTATCCTCATTGCCCCACGGATAGCAGCGGCGGTTGAACGGGTCTTTCCAGCCCTGCAAGCCAGCCTCGTCACCATAATAAATGCTGGGGACGCCGGGCAGGAAGAACTGGAGTACCATAGCGCCCTTGAGCAGAGCCTTGCCACGGTTGTACTCGTCCGGAGACAGTTCGTTGGATGCCATCCAGTCCTTGCTCTTGTCGTCGCAGGGCTGACCGCCGAAACGGTTGATGGCACGCTCGATGTCGTGGGTGGAGACAAAGTTCATCAACACATCCACCGTGCATTTCGGATAGTTTTCCAGGATCACCATAATGCGGTCCCGGAATGTGGTGGCAGCCTCACCCTTCATGTAGGCGATGATCGCCTCACGGAACGGATAGTTCATTACGCTGTCCAGCTGGTCGCCCAGGAGATAGCGCCGCTTGACGCCGTAAGCCTCCTTGTTGGACGCATCCTCCCAGACCTCGCCGATGACGATTTTTTCCTCATCATACTTCTTGACGCAGGTGCGCAGATTGTCCAGGAACTCGTCCGGCAGCTCATCTGCCACGTCCAGACGGTATCCGGCGGCGCCCAGGCTCATCCAGTAGTCCAGTACGCCGTCGTCGCCGCAGATGTACTTGGTGTAGCTGGGGTTGTTCTCGTCCACATTCGGCAGGGTGTCGATGCCCCACCAGGACTCGTACTCCTTGTTGCCCCAGAAGTGATACCAGGAGTAATACGGGCTGTTCTCGGACTGATAAGCGCCGGGCGTGTTGTAGCGTCCGAACTTGTTGAAATAGATGCTGTCTGCGCCGGTGTGGGAGAATACGCCGTCCAGAATGACGGAGATGCCCCGTACCTTTGCCGCCTTACACAGCTCCCGGAAGTCCTCGTTGGTACCCAGCAGCGGGTCTACATTCCGGTAGTTTGCGGTGTTATAACGGTGATTCTCGTGGGATTCGAAGATCGGGTTCAGATAGATGCAGGTGACACCCAGGTCTTTCAGATAGTCCAGCTTGCTGCGGATGCCGTCCAGACGTGACCATTCTGGTCGGGCTTGTAGTAGGGGAGTTCTCCCCATTCCCGCATCACGCGGTCAGACGGTACATTGTCATGCATTTTGCCGCTGCTGCAAAAGCGGTCGGGGAAGATCTGATACATCACGCCGCCCTTGAGGAACTGGGGTGTCTGATAGTCCTCGTTGTAGACTGTCAGCTGGAACATTTCTCCCTGATCCAGTGTGCCGTGGCAGGCATCGCCCCGCTTGATATAGTGCCGCACACCGTTGGAGGTGTAGGAGAAATAGTAGTAGTGTACGCCGGAGTACTTGGGAATGAGATCTGTGGTGTATGTGACATAGCCGTTTTCGTGTTCTTTCACGTTCATCGGCAGAAAACGTTCCTTGAAGCCGGTGCGGAAAACCACCAGCACCGGAGAAAAGTCCAGCGGCGTTTCTTCCGGCAGGCGAATGGTGAACTGACAGCTCTGGTTCCGGGCGATCGCACCGAAGTGCGACTTATACGCCGGATCCCAACTGTTGTAAAAATAACGCATACAGAGATGCTCCTTTCTTTGCGGAGTGGGAGAGTATTCTTTTCAAAGGGATACTTCCTGTATTAGGTTAGGCTCCCTTGAAAAGGCACCCGAAGGGCGTGCCTTGTGCTGAGCTGGCAGCCGCAGGCTGACTGAGGGATTTTTTCTGTGAAATTTGCAGATAAGGAAAAATTCATTGTAATTCCTTTACCAGCTTCGCTGGTTCAAGGAAGGCTTATTTCTATAGTTTTCACTACAATATAAAGCAGGGATACCTCACACAACCCATCCCATTCAAGAAAACGGAGCAGGGTTTGTGCTGCTCCGTTTTCGTCAGATTATATCAGAATGTGTGATAACACGTTCTCAGATATTCCAGATATCCTTTGCATATTCGTTAACTGCACGGTCAGCGGAGAAGATGCCTGCGTTGGCAATGTTGTGCAGGGACATCTTGGTCCATGTGTCCTTGTCGGTGTACAGCTTGGAACTGTGTTCCTGTACCTGACAATAGCTGTCGAAGTCTGCCAGAACCATGTACGGATCCAGTGTCCGCAGAGAGTCTGCCACTTCAGTGAACTTGCAGCCGTTGATGCCGGCATACATGCGGTCGATACAGCTCTTGATGACCGGATTGTTGTTGTAATAGTCCTCCGGACGATAGCCGCGGGCCTTGAGGGTGTTGACTTCCTCGGTCTTCATGCCGAAGATGAGGATATTTTCCGGACCAACTGCATCGCCAATTTCGATGTTTGCACCGTCCAGTGTACCCAGTGTAATGGCACCGTTCAGCATCAGCTTCATGTTGCCGGAACCGGAAGCCTCTGTGCCTGCCAGAGAGATCTGCTCGGAGATGTCGCAGGCCGGCATCAGCAGTTCAGACATGGTAACACAGTAGTTTTCGAGGAAGTATACAGACAGCTTGTCGGAAATGCGGGGGTTCTTGCGGATCTCCTCGGACAGAGCCCAGATCATCTTAATGATCTGCTTTGCCAGATAGTAGCAGCCTTTGCGGCGAAGATGTAGGTCTTGGGAGTAAAGTCCATATCCGGATTTTCCAGCAGGGCGTTGTACTGTGCCAGAATGTGCAGAGCATTCAGGTGCTGCCGCTTGTATTCGGGCAGACGCTTTACCTGAGCATCGAAAATGCTGTCGGTGTCCAGAACCAGACCGCTCTTTTTCTTGACATACTTGGCGAAACGCTGCTTGTTTTCCTTCTTGATCTTCCGCAGCTGTTCCAGAACGGCCTTGTCGTCTGCGAAAACGTCCAGCTTCTTCAGCTCGCTGCCGTCTTTCAGGAAGCCGTCGCCGATCTTGTCACGCAGCAGCTGGGTCAGACCCGGATTGGACTGATACAGCCATCTCCGGTATGCGATACCGTTGGTGACATTCTTGAACTTGTTCGGCGTATCCAGATATTCTTCGTGGAATACGCTGTCCTTGATGATCTCCGAGTGCAGCTTGGAAACGCCGTTGACACTGTGAGAAGCCATGACGCACAGGGTAGCCATGTGGATCTGGTTGTCCTTGATGATAGACATGCGGGTGGTCTTTGCACTGTCGCCGCCGTTGCGTTCCATCAGACCGGTACAGTAGCGGTTGTTGATCTCCACGATGATCTGGAAGATTCACGTCCCACTTTTCCAGAGCCTCTGCCATAACGGTGTGGTTGGTGTAGGCAAAGGTGTTGGTGACGATGTGCCATGCGCGATCCCATGTATAGCCGCAGTCGTCCAGCAGCACACGCATCAGTTCCGGAATTGCCAGTGTCGGGTGTGTGTCGTTGATGTGGATCGCTACCTTTTCATGCAGGTTTTCCAGTGTGCCGTATACGTTCATGTGGCGCATTACGATATCGCCGACGGAAGCGGCGCACATGAAGTACTGCTGGCGCAGACGGAGCGCCTTGCCCTCGAGGTGGTTATCGTTCGGGTAAAGGACCTTGGAAATAGCGTGAGCGATGTTGTTAGCGCCCATAGCCTTGGCGTAGTCGCCGGTGCGGGTCGCCTTTTCGATCTCGGCCTTGGTGGATTCCACCTCGGCGCGCAGGCTCTGCACCTTGTTCACGGCGTTCTTCTCGTTCTCCCACTGCGCCTTCTTGCTGTTGAAGCTGTCGCGCAGCTCGGCCATCTCCTTTTCCAGCGTGGCCAAACGCTGCTTGGACAGCTCGTCGGTCTCTTTCTTTAAAGAGGCCTCCTCGATTTGCAGCTGGGTGATGCGGTGGTTCATCTCGTCCAGCTCGGCGGGCATCGAATCCAGCTCGGTCTTGACCATAGCGCAAGCCTCATCGACGAGGTCGATGGCCTTATCAGGCAGGAAGCGATCCGTGATGTAGCGGTCCGACAGCGTCGCGGCGGCGATCAGAGCGGCGTCCTGAATCTTGACGCCGTGGTAGACCTCGTAGCGCTCCTTCAGGCCGCGCAGGATCGAGATGGTGTCCTCGACAGTCGGCTCATTGACCATGACCGGCTGGAAACGACGCTCCAGCGCGGGGTCCTTCTCGATATACTCGCGGTACTCGTCCAGCGTGGTCGCGCCGATGCAGTGCAGCTCGCCGCGGGCCAGCATGGGCTTGAGCAGGTTGCCGGCATCCATCGCGCCGTCGGTCTTGCCCGCGCCGACGATGGTGTGCAGCTCATCGATGAAGAGGATGATCTTGCCCTCGGACTTCTTGACCTCGTTGAGGACGCTCTTCAGGCGCTCCTCAAACTCGCCGCGGTATTTGGCACCTGCGACCAGCGCACCCATGTCCAGACTGAACACGGTATGATCCTTCAGGTTTTCGGGCACATCTCCGCTTTCGATTCGCTGCGCCAGCCCCTCGGCGATGGCGGTCTTACCGACACCGGCCTCACCGATCAGCACAGGGTTGTTCTTGCGTTTGCGGGACAGGATACGGATGACATTGCGAATTTCCGTATCGCGTCCGATCACAGGGTCAAGCTTATGCGCCTTTGCCATCTCGACAAGGTCCTGGCCGTACTTTTTCAGGGCATTGTAGGTGTCCTCCGGGTTATCACTCGTGACCCTCTGATTGCCACGAACCGTACTCAGCTGCTTCATAAATTTTTCGGTTGTGATGCCGAAAGTCTTGAAGATTTCGCTGGCAGCCTTGCCGGGCCGCTGCAAAATGCCGAGGAATACATGCTCTACGCTGATGTATTCATCTTTCATCTGCTTGGCCTGCTGCTCGGCGGCGTTGAGGGCGCGGTCCAGATCGTTGGAGATGTAAATTTTCTCCGGGTCACGGCCCGAGCCGGTCACGCGGGGCAGCGCCTCGACCTTCTGCAAGGCCGCCTGGGCAAAGGCATTGGCGTCAATGCCGAGGGTCTGCAGCAGTTGCGGGATAAGCCCGTCCTGCTGCTGGGCAAGGGCGGCCAGCAGATGCTCCTGCTCCACCGCGTTGTTGGAATATTCCACCGCGATGCGCTGTGCAGCCTGCAAAGCCTCACGGGTTTTCTGTGTCATTTGTTCGATGTTCATAGTGCGTACCTCCTTTAGTGCAGATAGCGCATTGTTCTGGCAGTCTCGCGCGTAAAGTGCTTGGATTTTGCAGCTCAAGAATCCGCTTTCGCAAATTCTGTGTGCTCGTTTTTCTTTAGCACTCTATCCGTTCGACTGCTAATATTGTAGCACATTCACATACCATGTCAATAGGAAAATTGCAAACAAATTGTGAATTTGCAGGAAAAATCATTGGTAAAAGTTGGAGAAACAGTCGGAGGGGAGCGGATAGTTAGATTTTTTTCTAAATATCTATTGACAGCGGCAGGTGCATAGGAGTATAGTAAAGGCATAGACAGTTAGACGTTTATCTAATTGTTTATCAGGAAAGGAGTTGTTCTGTTTGGGAGATGCTTTCAAGGCGCTGGCCGACCCGACGCGGCGGCGCATTTTAGAACTGCTGGCACAGGGCGATCTGACCGCCGGGGAGATCGCCGCACATTTTGATATGACAAAGCCGTCCGTCAGTCACCATCTGAACATTTTAAGAAGTGCGGCGCTTATTACCGATGAGCGCCGCGGCCAGAACATTGTGTACAGTGTGAATCTGACCGTATTTCAGGAATTGATGAAGTGGTTTTATGACTGCGGACTTGTAAAGGGAGACGATCGCAATGAAAAAGAATAAGCTGTTCTGGATTTTAACCGTGGTCTGCGTGCTGAATTTTGCCGCGCACCTGTACTTCTACCCCTCCCTGCCGGACATTGTGCCCACCCACTGGGGAGCCAGCGGGCAGGTCAACGGCTGGGGGCCGAAATCCACGGTTTTGATTTTGGCCGCGCTGCCGTTTGCGATGTTGATTTTGTTTGAGGCCATCCGCAAAATCGACCCCAAGCACCAGAATTTTGAGAAGTTCGGCAAGGTATGGAACCTGTGCGTAGTGCTGTTCACCGTGATGATGGCCGCGTTCAGCTGGCTGAGTGAGTTGGCTGTTTTCGGTAAGCTGCCGGACAGCAGCAACCTCGTCAGCATTCTGGTCTGCGGCGGCATCGGCGTATTGTTCATCATCCTGGGCAATTTTATGCCGCAGATCAAGCAGAATTATACCTTCGGCTGCCGCACGCCCTGGGCGCTGAACGACGAGCACAACTGGCAGCGCACCCAGCGCATGGGCGGGTACACCTTTGTCGTTATGGGCATTGTCCTGTTGGTGCTTGCCTTCCTGGGCGGCCTGCTGGGCGACATTGCTACGCTGATCGTGCTGCTGGCCGCCGTTCTTGGCGGCAGCGCGTGGATTTATTTGTATTCGTATCTGGTGTATGTGGGGAAGATGAAGTAAGGGCCGGATGAGGGGCGGGTGTGTCATTGCTATCCGTTAGCGAGTTTTGACGGCAGGCCGCCCCTCATCAGTCAGCGGGCGGGGCCGCTGACAGCTTTCCCCGAGGGGGAAGCCATATAGGCAAACAGCCCGTGCTTCGATTGGGAAGCACGGGCTGTTGTTATGTCTTATTCAATCCCTTTTCAATAAACTCCGGGCCCTTATTTATACAGCTCGACCAGATTCAGCAAAATTTCGACGCCCTGATCCATCTTCTCGGCGGTGATGCACTCGCAGGGGCCGTGGAAGTTGAAGCCGCCGGTGCCGAGGTTCGGGCAGGGCAGGCCCATATAGCTCAGGGTCGCGCCGTCGGTGCCGCCGCGGACCGGGGTCTCGATGGGTTCAAGGCCCGCCGCGCGGATGGCCTTGCGGGCGTTCTCGACCAGATGGAAGTGGGGCTGAATTTTCTCCAACATATTATAATAGCTGTCCTTGATGTCCAGCTCCACCGTGCCCGCACCGTAGCGGTCATTCAGGCAGGCGGCAATATGCTGCATCTGGGCCTTGCGGGCGGCAAACTTGGCGGCATCGTGGTCGCGCACGATGTAGCCCAGGTGCGCGGTGGTCACGTCACCCTGCATACTCGTCAGGTGGAAGAAGCCCTCACGGCCCTCGGTGTGCTCGGGGCGGGAGAAGGCGGGCAGCGCGGCGTGGAACTCCATGGCCACGTTCTGCGCATTGATCATCGAATTCTTGGCGCTGCCGGGGTGGACGCTGAAGCCGTGCACGGTCACGACGGCAGCGGCAGCATTGAAGTTCTCATAGCTGATCTCGCCGACGTCCTCGCCGTCAACGGTGTAGGCGTAGGCCGCGCCGAAGCCCTCGACGTCAAACAGGCTCGCGCCCTCGCCGATCTCCTCATCGGGGGTGAAGCCGATGCAGAGCTTGCCGTGGGGGCGATTTTCAGCGATGATGCGCTCCAGCGCGGTCATGATCTCGGCCACACCGGCCTTATCGTCCGCGCCCAGCAGCGTCGAACCGTCGGTGGTGATGAGCGTCTGGCCCTTCATCTCGCGCAGGAACGGGAACACCTTGGGGTCCAATACCGTGCCGGTGGCGGGCAGCGTGACAGCCTCGCCGTCGTAGTTTTCGTGGATCTGCGGCCGGACGTTCTCACCGCTGGCGTCGTCCGCCGTGTCCATGTGGGCGATAAGGCCCAGCGGCGCGGCGCTCTCCTGCCCCGGGGTGGCGGGCAGCGTGGCGTAGACATAGCAGTGCTCGTCCACATGAGCATCGGTCAAGCCCAGCTCCTTCAGTTCCTCAACGAGGATCTTCGCCAGGTCAAACTGGCGCAGCGTGCTGGGGTGGGTGCCGCTGTTGGGGTCAGAGGTCGTGTGGACCTTTACATATTTTAAAAGACGTTCGTAGGCGCGCATGGGCGTGTCCTCCTTGTAAAAAGCATTTTTCTGTGATTTCTTAGCTATTATACCACAAAAAGCAGCAATTTCCAACCCTGTGCCCTTTTCAAGCAGCGATTTTTGTGCTAAAATGAATAAGATTATAAAGGATCACTGTGCCTTTTGCGCAGCCAATTATAAGGAGGATATTATGGCAGACAGCATTTTTAAGGATAAGACTCTTCTCATCACCGGCGGCACGGGCAGCTTCGGGCATACGGTGCTCAAGCACTTCCTGTCCACCGACATCGGCGAGATCCGCATCTTCTCCCGCGATGAGAAGAAGCAGGACGACATGCGCCACGAGCTGCAGGCCAACCACCCGCAGTATGCCGGCAAGGTCAAGTTCTACATCGGCGACGTGCGCAACCCGCAGTCCATCCGGGATGCCATGCCCGGCGTCAACTACATCTTCCACGCGGCAGCGCTGAAACAGGTGCCCTCCTGCGAGTTCTTCCCGATGCAGGCCGTGCAGACGAACATCATCGGCACGGACAATGTCCTGCACGCCGCCATTGACGCGGGCGTGGAGCGCGTCGTCTGCCTGTCCACCGACAAGGCCGCCTATCCCATCAACGCCATGGGCATCTCCAAGGCGATGATGGAGCACGTCATCTATGCCAACGCCCGCGTGGCCGCCGAGCGCGGCGGCACGACGATCTGCTGCACCCGCTACGGCAACGTCATGTGCAGCCGCGGCAGCGTCATTCCGCTGTTCATTGACCAGATCCGCGCCGGCAACCCCATCACGATTACCGACCCCAATATGACCCGTTTCCTGATGAACCTGGACGAGGCCGTTGACCTGGTCATGTTCGCGTTTGAGCATGCAAACCCGGGCGATTTGTTCATCCAGAAGTCCGACGCCTCCACCATCGGCGACCTGGCCAAGGCCGTGCAGCAGCTGTTCGGCGACACCGGCACGAACATCATCGGCACCCGCCACGGCGAGAAGCTGTTCGAGACCCTGATGACCCGCGAGGAGCGCCTGCGCAGTGAGGATATGGGCGGTTACTACCGCGTGGCCGCCGACAACCGCGACCTGAACTACGACAAGTTCGTCGTCAAGGGTGAGGTCCACACGATGGCCGACGACTCCTACACAAGCCACAACACGCACCGTCTGGACGTGGAGGGCACGGTCAGGAAGATCCTGACCACCGACTACGTCCAAAACGCGCTGAAAGAGATGGAGGCCGAGAAGGCATGAAGATCCTTGTGACCGGCGCTAAGGGCTTTGTGGGGCGCAATCTCTGCGAGAACCTGAAGGCTGTCCGCGACGGCAAGAACCGTACCCGCCCCGCCTTGCAGATCGAGGACGTGTTTGAGTATGACCTCGACACGCCCCCCGCAGAGCTGGACCACTTTTGTGCGGAAGCCGATTTTGTGTTCAATTTAGCGGGTGTCAACCGTCCCAAAAATAACGACGAGTTCATGCAGGGCAACTTCGGCTTCGCCTCCACCCTGCTGGACACGCTCAAATCTCACGCCAACCGCTGCCCGGTCATGCTGTCCAGCTCGATCCAGGCGACGCTGATCGGCCGCTACGGCGAGAGCGACTACGGAAAGAGCAAGCTGGCCGGTGAGGAGCTGTTCTTCACCTACGGGCAGGAGACCGGCGCACCGGTGCTGGTCTACCGCTTCCCGAATCTGTTCGGCAAGTGGTGCCGCCCCAACTACAACAGTGCCGTGGCGACCTTCTGCAATAACACCGCCAATGACCTGCCCATCACGGTCAATGACCGCGCCACCGAGCTGGAGCTATTGTACATTGACGACCTGGTGGAGGAAATGCTCGACGCGCTGGAGGGTAAGCCTCACCGCTGCGATTACGACGGTCTGACGCCGGTTTTCCATGACAGCGGGCGCTACTGTGCCGCGCCGGTGACCCACAAAGTCACGCTGGGCGAAATTGCGGACCTGCTGGAAAGGTTCAAGGCTCAGCCCGCAACGCTCGTACTGCCGGAGATTCCGGCGGGCAGCTTTGCAAAAAAGCTGTACTCGACGTATCTGTCCTATCTGCCCAAAGAGAAGGTCATCTTTGACCTGAAAAAGAACGAGGACGCCCGCGGCAGCTTTACCGAGCTGCTCAAAACCGAGAGCTGCGGCCAGTTCAGCGTCAACGTCTCGAAGCCCGGCATCACAAAGGGTCAGCACTGGCACAATACGAAGTGGGAGTTTTTCATCGTGGTTTCGGGCCACGGTCTGATTCAGGAGCGCCGCGTCGGCAGCGGCGAGGTGCTGGAATTTGAGGTGACCGGCGACAAGCCCCAGGCCATCCACATGCTGCCGGGGTACACCCACAACATCATCAATTTGAGCGAGACCGAGAACCTCGTCACCCTGATGTGGGCGAACGAGCAGTTCGACCCGGCCCACCCGGATACATTCTTTGAAAAGGTGTAAAACGGGCGCATTGTAGGGGCGAGCAGTGCTCGCCCGTGCCCGTGTGCGGCAGCGGCAAAGTTCCCGGGCGGATATGGAATCCGCCCCTGCGATGTAGGGGTCGATGCTCGTCATCGACCCGGAAGTTTGCCCCGGTCGTAACGTTTCTGCGGGCGAACGATGTTCGCCCCTACATCCCCTGCACATATTAGCTACTAAGGAGAAAAGTATGTCTGACTACAGCAGCATTTCTTTTAAAAACAACGGCAAGCTGAAATTGCTCATCATCGTCGGCACCCGCCCGGAGATCATCCGTCTGGCCGCCGTCATCAACAAGACCCGCAAATATTTTGATGTTATCCTGGCCCACACCGGCCAGAACTACGACTACAACCTGAACGGCGTGTTCTTCCACGACCTGCAGCTGGCCGACCCCGAGGTCTACATGAACGCCGTCGGCGCGGATCTGGGCGAGACGATGGGCAACATCATCTCGGAGAGCTACAAGCTCATGGCCGCCATCCAGCCCGACGCCGTGCTGGTGCTGGGCGACACAAACAGCTGCCTGTCCGTCATCGGTGCGAAGCGGCTGCACATCCCCATCTTCCACATGGAGGCCGGCAACCGCTGCAAGGACGAGTGCCTGCCCGAGGAGACGAACCGCCGCATCGTGGACATCATCTCCGATGTGAACATGGCTTACTCCGAGCATGCCCGCCGTTATCTGGCCGACACCGGCCTGCCGAAGGAGCGTACCTACGTGACCGGTTCCCCGATGGCCGAGGTGCTGCACCAGAATCTGGAAAAAATCGAGGCGTCTGACATCCACCAGCGTCTGGATCTCGAGAAGGGCAAGTACATTCTGCTGTCTGCCCACCGCGAGGAAAACATCGACACCGAGAAGAACTTTACCTCGCTGTTCACTGCCATCAACAAGATGGCGGAAAAGTACGATATGCCGATCCTCTACTCCTGCCATCCGCGCAGCCGCAAGCGTCTGGAGCAGAGCGGTTTTAAGCTCGACAAGCGCGTCATTCAGCATGAGCCTCTGGGCTTCCATGACTACAACTGCCTGCAGATGAACGCCTTCTGCGTCGTGTCCGACTCCGGCACGCTGCCCGAGGAAAGCAGCTTCTTCACGAGCGTCGGCCATCCGTTCCCGGCGGTCTGCATCCGCACCTCCACCGAGCGCCCCGAGGCGCTGGACAAGGCCTGCTTCATTCTGGCGGGCATCGACGGCGACCACCTGCTGCAGGCCGTGGACGTGGCTGTGGAGATGAACCGGAACGGCGACCTCGGCCTGCCCGTGCCCAACTACTTGGACGAGAATGTCTCCGACAAGGTCGTCAAGATCATCCAGAGCTACACCGGTGTTGTCAACAAGATGGTGTGGCGCAAATACTAAGCGACAGGAACACGATATATTATGCGCATACTGGTAGTGACCCAGCATTTCTGGCCGGAAAATTTCCGCATCAACGATATTGTCGAAGGCTTCGTGCAGGACGGTCTCTCCGTGGACGTGCTCTGCGGTCTGCCCAACTACCCGAAGGGCGAATGGTTCGACGGCTACAGCGCCGACGGCCCGTTTGAGGAAGTCTACAAGGGTGCGCGGGTGTTCCGTGCGCGGGAGATTCCCCGCAAGGGGAACACCGGCAAGACGATTTTTCTGAACTACGTCAGCTGGCCGCTCTACGCGGCGGGGGCGTTAAAGCGTCTGCCCGGCGGGTACGACGCGGTGTTCTGCTTCAACACCAGCCCCGTGCTGATGTGCTGGCCTGCCATCCGGTATGCAAAAAAGCACCATATACCGTTTACGAATTACGTCCTTGACCTCTGGCCGGAGAATCTGTACAGCGTACTGCCGGTCAAAAACAGGTTTATGCGCTGGGTCGCGCAGTCGGTCAGCGACAGCCTGTACAGGCGCTGTGACCGGCTGATCGCCATGAGCGGGCCGCTGCAAGAGCGGCTATGCGCCCGCACCGGCAAGAGCACGGCGGACGTAGCGGTCATTCCGCAGTACTGCGAGGATTTCTATGCCGTGCCGCAGCATGACGCGGCGCTGGAGGCACAGTTTGCGGGGCGGTTCAACGTAGTGTTCACCGGTACGTTCACCCCGGCGCAGAGCCTGGACATGGTGATCCGTGCCGTGCTGGACGCCCGCGCCGCCGGGGCGGAGCACCTGCATCTTCTTCTGGTCGGCGACGGCATGAGCCGCGAGGCTTTGCAGAAACAGGCTGCCGACCTGCACGCCGGGGACGCCGTGACGTTTTACGGCAGTGTGCCCGCCACTGATGTGCCCCGGTTTACGGCGCTGGCCGATGCACTGCTGATCTCGCTTTCCGACTCACCCGATCTGGGACTGACCGTTCCCGGCAAGCTGGCCAGCTACATGGCCGCGGCCAAGCCGGTGCTGGCCTCGATGAACGGCGCGGGCTATGCGGCAGTCCTGGAGAGCGGCGGCGGGCTTGTCAGCCCGGCCTGCGACCAAAAGGCGCTGGCGGACAATATGCTGGCGCTGTACCGCATGACCGACGCCGAGCGGGCCGCACTGGGCGCGAAGGCAAAGGCGTATTACACCGCCCACTACCGCCGTGCCGAGCTGCTGCAGCGGCTGGAGGAGTTTACGGTCAAAGGCGTTTGAGCGGAACCGCGTTGTAGGGGCGAGCATTGCTCGCCCGCAGCCGTGTGCAGCAGCGGCAGGTTCCCCGGGCGGATATGGAATCCGCCCCTACGTTTCCTTTTGCAAATCGCTCTGCGGTTTTCTCCTTGCCTCCCTCTGGGAGGGAGGTGGCCCCGCAGGGCCGGAGGGAGAGAACCTTGCCACGGCCCGAAATGTTTCGGATAACCGCAAGGTTCTCTCCCCCACCGCCTGCGGGCGGAGCCCCCTCCCAGAGGGGGCCAAGAAATGTGACAACTATCCGATTGAGAGGTACACCCCTTTGGATAAAAAAGTTCTTGTTATCATCCCGTGCTACAATGAGGAGGATAACATCGTCAATACGGTGGAAAATCTGCGCGCGGAATGCCCGGAGGTGGATTTTCTCGTCGTGAACGACTGCTCTACCGACAGCAGCGCCGAGCTGCTTCGCAAGCATCATTACCCGTTCCTGGACCTGCCGGTCAATCTGGGCATCGGCGGCAACGTGCAGTGCGGCTACCTGTACGCCGTGCGCAACGGCTACGATGTGGCCGTGCAGATGGACGGCGACGGCCAGCACGACCCCGCCTACCTGATGGAGATCGTGCAGCCGGTGCTGGACGGCGAATGCGATATGTGCATCGGCAGCCGCTTTGTCAAAAAAGAGGGCTTCCAGACCAGCTTTATGCGCCGGGTCGGCATCCGGTTCTTGAGCGGGCTGATTTTCCTGCTGTCCGGGCATAGGGTGCTGGATGTGACCAGCGGCTTCCGCGCGACCAATGCGCGGATGACCGCCTATTTTGCCCGGCACTACGCCATTGACTACCCGGAGCCGGAGGCCGCGCTGGCCGCGATTTTGGCGGGCTTCAAGGTGGCCGAGGCCCCCGTCATCATGCGGGAGCGGCAGGGCGGCGTGTCCAGCATCCACAGCTTCAAGAGCGTCTACTACATGATCAAGGTCTCGCTGGCGCTCATCATTGACCGTCTGTCCATCCGCAAAAGTAAGGGGGGCCGCGCATGACCGCACAATTACAGCTGTTTATGATTTTGGGCGCGGTGGTGCTGCTGCTCATCATCTTTGCGTTTTTGAAGCGCGGGCTGATGAGCGTCAAGTACAGTCTGCTCTGGCTTGCGCTGGCCGTCGGGCTGGTCATTGCGGCGGCGTTTCCCTACGTGGTCTACGTGCTGCGCGACCTGTTGGACATTGAGATGCCGGTCAATCTGGTGTTTTTGTTAATGTTCTGCTTTGTGCTGGTGGTACTGCTCTCGCTGAGCATTGCCATCAGCCAGTTGGCCGACAAGTGCAAGCGGCTGACCCAGGCCAACGCCATGCTGGAAAAGCGCGTGCGCGACCTGGAAGAAAAGAAATAATTGCGGAGAATAGGAATCATGACGATAACTTGGGAGCAGGTCCTCGCCTTCCTGTGCGAGGATCAGACCATGGCAATTACCTCGCTGTTGTTCCTCGCCTTTTTTGCGGCAGTGGCGCTCATCAACTATGCCCTGCCCCGTGTGCTGCGGCCCTACTTTCTGCTGGCCGCCAGCTACGGCTTCTTCTGCTATGACCCCGTCAACCGCCCGCTGGTCTGGGTGATCGCCGCCGCCACGGTGCTGACCTGGCTGTGCGGCCTCATCATCGGCAAGGTCAGGGCCAAGCCCGTGCGGGTGCTGGCACTGGCTGCGTCGGTGGGGTTCGGCATCGGCATCCTTGTCTACTACAAATACTGGAACCTGCTGGCGGATACGGTGGGCGGCAGCATCCTCTCCCACCGGGAGAATCTGCTGGCCCCGCTGGGGTTGAGCTACTTCACGTTTGCGGCGATGAGCTACACCATCGACGTCTACAAGCGCCGCTGCCGGGTCGAAACAAACCTGCTGCACTACGCGCTGTTTGTCAGCTTCTTCCCCACCCTCATCAACGGGCCCATTGAGCGCTACCCCCAGATGCGCCCGCAGATCCAGAAAAGCCGCCGGTTCAGCTATGGCCGCTGCGCGGGCGGCGCGTTCCGTATGTTGTGGGGCTACACCAAAAAGATGGTCATTGCCGACAACCTGAGCCACTATGTCTCGCTGGTCTACGGCGATGTCAGCAGCATGAGCGGCCCGAACCTCGTGGCCGCCACGGTGCTGTTTGCCGTGCAGCTGTACATGGACTTTTCCGGCTGCTGCGACATTGCCCTGGGCGCGGCGCGCATTCTGGGCTATGACCTGATCGAGAACTTCCAGTCCCCGTTTGAGGCGCGGACCTTCAACGATTTCTGGCGGCGGTGGCATATCTCGATGACGAGTTGGTTCCGCGACTACGTCTATTTCGGCCTCGGCGGCAGCCGCTGCGCCCCGTGGCGGCACTACTTAAACATCGTCATCGTCTTTGTCTGCTCCGGCCTGTGGCACGGCGCGGACTGGCGGTATCTGGCGTGGGGCCTTTTCACGGGTCTGCTGGCCGCCTTCGGTGTCATGACCGCCAGGGCGCGGCAGAGAATCAACCGCTATAACCCGCTCTACCGCATGGGCTGGTTCAAGGTATTCTGGCAGTGTCTTTTCACCAATGCGCTGTTCTGCCTGACGCTCGTGTTCTTCGCGTCGGCTATCTACAACACCGACCCGTTTGCCGTGTACGGCTCGCTTTTACAGGGCTGGGACGGTCTGACAGGGTCGTGGGCGCAGGTGTCGAATCTCATCTACAGCAGCGGCATTGATGGCCGTTTGCCCGTCGTGCTGCTGTTTGGCTGCTTCGTCGTCTTTGCGGCGGAGCACAAGGGCCGCAGCGTTGCCCGCTGGATCCGCCAGCAGGTCTGGCCGCTGCGCTGGACGCTCTACTACGGCATGGCTGCAGCGATTCTGTTCTTCGCCGCCTTCGGCCAGTCGGCGTTCATCTACCAGCAGTATTGAGAAAGGCGGTGTATCATGGCGAAATCCCCTACCCCGATTCCCGCACCGCCGGTCAAGATCCACCGCGGTGCCCCCGGCAGCGCACCCGCCCGGCAGCGCCGCCGCAGAAAGAAGGTCAACCCGTTCGTGCTGTTTCTGCGCGGGCTGGCGCGGCGGCTCTACTTCGGCATCAAAACGGCGTTCAAGTTCCTGCTGTTTGTGCCGGTGCTGGTGTTCATGGTAGCGTTCAGCTACAATGTGGACCGCAGCGGCCTGTTCCAGGGCGCGCTGGCACCCCGCCGCATCGTCGACTTGATGCTCCAGGGCTACGACGTTACAAACTTCGAGCAGATGGACGAGCGCGAGGTGGTACAGTTATTTGCACAGGATGTGCCCGAGACGCCCGAGGCCATCGGCATCGGCTCAAGCCGTGTTCTGCAGTTCAACCGCGAAAACACCGGCGTCGAGAGCTTCTTCAACATGGGCGTCACCGGCGCGGACGTGCGCGACAACATGACAAGCTACTACAAGATGGTCACCTACGGCAAGGCCCCGAAGGTTCTTTTGTGGAGCATAGACCCGTGGGTGTTCTACGGCAGCGAGGCCGCGTTTGACGCGCGCGCCGACGCCGACCTGTACAACGAGTTCCTGACGAAGGTCCTGAACGTGCCCACCGATTACGAGGAGCCTGACAAGGTCGAGCTGTGGAAGGCACTGGCCGACCCGGCGTACTTCCAGGGCAACGTAGACTACTACATAAAGAACCGCGGGCAGGCCACCGTCACCGACGACGAGGGCAACACGATAGAGTTTAACCCCGTCGAGGGCGACCCCTACAACCAGACCACGTCGATCAAGCGGTCCGACGGCAGCGTTTTGTACGATGTAGCGTTCCGCAATCAGACCGAGGACCAGATCCGCACGCTGGCCGCCGAGGCCTGTATGAGCTTTAACAGCGTACACATGGAGGGCTTTGACGAGCTGAGCCAGACCCAGATCCAGGCGTTCGACTCCTTCGTCAGATACGCCCAGTCGCAGGGCACAACGGTCATTCTTGTGCTGTCGCCGTGGCACCCGTATCTGTACGGCTACCTGCTGACCGAGCCGGAGAACCACAAGGGCTTCTTCCAGGTGGAAAACTGGCTGCGGCAGTACTGCGCCGACAACAATGTGCCGATTTACGGCAGCTACGACCCCGCGTGCATTGAAGGCTTGCAGGAGACAGACTTCTTTGACGGTCTGCACTGCGGCGGCACCGGCATTGCCCGGTTCTTCCCCGGCATCCCCCAGGCCCTGAGCGACCTGCAGAACGGCACACTGGCCAATCCGCTGGACGTACACCCCCGTACCAGCCTGGAGGACCCCAACGCACAGCCCGCCGAGGGCGAGGCCCCCGACGGTGAAGTAACCCAACAGGAGGGATAACTATGGCATTCATTGAGATCGGTTTCAACGCAAAGCGCCCGCTGATCCTGGGCCGCGGCGGCTTTGGCACCCAGTTGAACGACTGGCTGATGGACGAGGGCTGGGGCAGCGCGGACTTTCTGGACGACAACGCCCCCGACGCCGTGGGCGGCCTGCGGGATTACGTTGACCCCGCGATTTTGAAGCGCGGACGCCCCGCCTTTGTGGCGCTGGGCGACAACAAGCTGCGCGTCGAGCTGCTGCAAAAGCTGGCAGCAACGGGCTACAGCACGCCGGTTTTTATCAGTGACGCCGCGTCTGTCAGCCCCAGCGCCGTGCTGGAGCCGGGCTGCATCATCCTGCCGCAGGCGTATGTCGGTGCGGACGCCCATCTGGGCGTGGGCTGCATCGTCAACGCGGGAGCCATCGTAGACCACAACGCCCATCTGGGCCGCGGCGTGCATGTAGCTCCGGGCGGCATCGTCAAGGCCAGCGCAGAGGTCGCCGAGTTCGGCAAGGTCGATTCCGGCGAGATCGTGCGCTCCCCGTGGGAGAATCAATAATGCCTCAGCGCCGCGATTATATTGACGAGCTGAAGGGCCTTGGCATCCTGCTGGTTGTGCTCGGCCATTTTATCGAGCAGTACCGCATGGGGTATTCCTTCGTCAGTGCGTCGTTTTTCTGCATCTATGCGTTCCACATGGCACTGTTCTGCATCTGCAGCGGGCTGGTAGCGCGGTTCAACCCGCACAAGCTGGTCACACAGCAGCTATGGCTGTACCTTGTGGGGCAGACGCTGATGCTGGCGTTCCGTGCCGCCGTTCTGCGGGAAAATTTTGCCGAGACGGGCGGCCTGCTGGCCGCATGGCTGCTGCCGTGGCGGCATATATGGTATCTGTACGCGCTGATCTTCTGGCATCTGACACTCCCGGTTCTGTGCCGGCTGCGGGACAGGCTGGGGCTGGCCGGTTCCTGCCTTGGCATGGCGCTGGCCGTGGGGCTGGCGCTGGCTGCCGGGCTGGTGGACTGGCCCTTCACGCTGGTGCGGGTATTTGCATTCTACCCGTTTTATGCGTGCGGAGTGCTGCTCCGCCCGCAGCTGGACAGGCTGGCCGCGTTTGCGGCGGAGCACCGCCCGGTGCGTCTTGTGACTGCGGCGGGGCTAGTGCTTGGCTATGGAGCGTATTTTCTCTGGGTGCTGCGGGCTGACCCGATCATGGACCACAGTGCGGAGCTGTTCCACGATGTGAGCTATGCGGGCGGCGACAGAGTGCAGTACCGGGTCGTGTTCTACCTCGTGGGCATCGCGACCACGGCGGCGCTGACTGTGCTGGCCAGTCGTCGGCATCTGCTGGCCGGGCTGGGGCGGCACACGCTGGCAATCTATCTGCTGCATCTGCCGGTGCAGGCGCTGCTGGTCGAGTTGGGTCTGTACGACCTTATGCGCGGGAAGGCGACGATTGTCGTTGTGCTTTGGTCCGTGCTGCTGGCTGCGGTGACGCTGGCCGTGCTGAACCTTAGCCCGGTGCAGCGGGCGTGTGACGCGGTGGCGAATTGCTGCTACAAACGAAAATAACCTCTGCCGGCGGCAGTCTCTTGAAAAAGGGACTGCCGCTTTTGTCTATTCTACACAAAAATTCGGGTGGGATTTCTGCTTGACATTCCCACTACTTTGCAATACAATATAGCCAGAGAACATGGTAATGCAAGGTAGTCAGAGGGGGTGAGCCGGTGTTTGACCAGGCACAGCTGCGCAAGGGCACGCTGGAAGGCTGCATTTTAAAGATCATTGACCGGGAACCGACCTATGGCTATGCCATTGCCACCACTCTGCGGGACAGCGGCTTTGCCGACCTGACCGAGGGCACACTCTATCCCCTGCTGCTGCGGCTCGAGCGCAAGGGGCTGATTGCAGCGGAGTACCGCGCCGGCTCCGGCGGCCCTAGCCGCAAATATTACCGCCTGACCCCCGACGGGGTGCAGTACCTTAACGAATTTACGGAGGCATGGCAGAACGCCAGCGACACTGTGAACCGCATTTTGCACGACAAGGAGGCTGAACCATGAAAACAATGCGCAACGAATACCGCGACTTGAAAAAAGAGAACGACCTGGTCTTTTCAACACTGACCGAATGTGACCGGGACACCATCACAGACATTCTGAGCACCATCGACAACACCCGCGGCATCGGATATGAGGTCGAACTGGTGCGCAAAGATCTGATTGCCATGGCGGCACAGGCCGAGGCCCGGCGCGACTATCTGCCGTCGGTCATCGGGGACGTAGAGATTTTTAAGCGGAATCTGCTGGCAAGCATGCCCAGACCCAAGCTGGCAGACTACATGGCGGACAGCCTTGTGTGGCTGTGCACGTTTGCGTTGGCCTCCACCGCGACTTATACGGTGTTGGGCCGCCCGTGGGACTGCTATTACGACGCGGTCTGGCTTGTGCTCTGCATTGCCATTATGATGCCCAGTGCGTGGCTGCTGCAGCGCATTGTCCCCGCCGAGTGGGCGACCTCCACCGAAAAAGGTGTGCGGTACGGTGCCATTACAGCCGCCATGATGCTTTTGTGGTTCGTGGAGTTTTGGCTCGTCGACAAATGGATCACGCCGCTGCTGCCCGCGGTGGGTCTGCCCAACCTTGCGGCAGTCATCCTGTTCGGCGCGGCACTGGCGGCGCTGCTTATCTGGCGCAACCACCGCCGCAACGAGCTTGCCGAAAAACGGCCCTGGCGGGATGTGATGGAGAAATAAAAGCGTCCCCCGATGGTGCGGAACCATCGGGGGATGCTTTGCCTTCCCCTGCGGGGGAAGGTGGCCGAACGCAGTGAGGTCGGATGAGGGGCGAGCTTTCCGCAATTGCCCATAAACGGGTTGCTGCGGGAAGGTCGCCCCTCATCCGTCACCTACGGTGACAGCTTCAGTCTACGCGCCAAGTGCCGCCTACGGCGGTTGCGCTTCGACACGCGCCTGCGGGCGCAGCCCCGCGGGGGAAGCCTTTTAAATATGTTCCAAAATCTTGCTGCCCATCTCGGTGCAGCCTACCCTGATGCAGCCGGGAGCCATCATGTCGGCGGTGCGGCAGCCCTCGTCGAGAACAGCGTTGACAGCCGCCTCGATCTCGTCGGCCTCTGCGGGCATATCGAAGCTGTAGCGCAGCATCATAGCCGCGGAGAGGATGCAGGCAATCGGGTTGACGACGTCCTGCCCGGCAATATCGGGCGCAGAGCCGTGGATCGGCTCATACAGTCCGCAGGTGCCCTCGCCCAGCGAGGAGGACGGCACCATGCCGATGCTGCCGGTGATCTCACTGGCCTCGTCGGAGAGAATGTCGCCGAACATATTTTCCGTCACAATGACGTCAAACTGCGCAGGGTTCTTGCAGATCTGCATGGCGCAGTTGTCCACGAACATCTCGCTGTACTCGACCTCGGGGTACTCGGCCTGCAGGCGGTGCATGACGGCGCGCCACAGGCGGCTGGTGTCCAGCACGTTGGCCTTATCCACACAGGTCAGCTTTTTGCGGCGCTTCATCGCCGTCTCAAAGCCGATGCGGCCAATGCGCTCGATCTCGTGCTCGGAGTAGGGCATCGTGTCGATGGCGACCTTCTCGCCGTTCTGCTCGATGGTCTTATGCTCGCCAAAGTAGACGCCGCCGATCAGCTCACGCACAACGATGAAGTCAATGCCCTGGTCAACGATGGACTTTTTCAGCGGGGAGGCGTCCGCCAGCTGCGGCCAGATCTTCGCCGGCCGGTTGTTGGCGTAGAGGCCCATGCCCGCGCGCAGGCGCAGCAGACCCTTCTCGGGGCGCTGGTCGCCGGGCAGACCCTCCCACTTGGGGCCGCCGATGGCACCGAGCAGGACGCTGTCAGAGCTTTTGCACTTTTCCAGCTCCGACGCGGGGAGCGGGTCGCCGAACCTGTCGATGGCCTCGCCGCCCATATAGGCGCGGGTGTAGGTGAAGGTGTGGCCATGCCTGGCCGCGATCTTATCCAGGACACGCACCGCCTGGGTCACGATCTCGGGGCTGGAGCAGTCGCCGTAGATCAGAGTGATGTTTTTGTTCATGGGTGTCTCCTCTCGCATATAGCCTTCCCCTGAGGGGGAAGGTGGCCGAACGTAGTGAGGTCGGATGAGGGGCGAGCTTTCCGCAACTGCCCATAAACGAGCAATAAAGGCAGCGCCGCCCCTCATCAGTCACCTTCGGTGACAGCTTCCCCCGCGGGGGAAGCCTTTTTAATCCTTCAAGCTGTTCATCAGGCCGCCCTTGGCGATGATGTTCTGGATGAACGGCGGGAACGGGGCGGCCTGAAAGGTCTGGCCGGTCGTCTCGTCGGTGATGACGCCGGTGTCAAAGTCGATGCTGACCGTGTCACCCTCAGCAATTGCCTCGCTGGCGGCGGGGCACTCCAGAATCGGCAGACCGATGTTAATGGCATTGCGGTAGAAGATGCGGGCAAAGCTCTTGGCGATGACACAGCTGATGCCGGATGCCTTGATGGCGACGGGCGCGTGCTCACGGGAGGAGCCGCAGCCGAAGTTCTCGCCGCCGACCATGATGTCACCCGGCTTTACACGGCTGGTAAAGGTGGGGTCCAGGTCCTCCATGCAGTGGGAGGCAAGCTCTTTCTTGTCAATGGTGTTCAGATAACGTGCCGGGATGATAACGTCCGTGTCCACGTTGTCGCCGTATTTGATGACAGTTCCGTTCAGTTGCATGATTACAGTACCTCCTTCGGGGAAACGATCTTGCCGGCAATGGCACTTGCTGCGGCAACTGCCGGGCTTGCCAGATATACTTCAGATTCCGGGTGACCCATTCTGCCCACGAAGTTCCGGTTTGTGGTAGAAACCGCACGCTCGCCTGCCGCCAGGATACCCATATGACCGCCCAGACACGGGCCGCAGGTCGGGGTGGAGACCACGCAGCCTGCCTCGATGAAGTCCTTCAGCAGACCGTTTTCCATGGCTTTCAGATAGATCGACTGGGTTGCCGGGATGATGATGGCACGGACGTTCTTTGCCACCTTTTTGCCACGGATGATGGAGGCTGCCTCTTCGATGTCCTTGTAGAAACCGTTGGTGCAGGAGCCGATGACAACCTGGTCGATCTTGACCTCGCCCACCTCGTCGATGGTGCGGGTGTTGCCCGGCAGATGCGGAAATGCTACGGTGGACTTGATCTCGGACAGGTCGATCTCGATGACCTCGTCGTAAACTGCGTCCTCGTCTGCCTTGTAGACAACCGGCTTGCGGTCGCTGTGTTCTGCCACGAATGCCAGCGTCTGGTCGTCCACCTCGAAGATGCCGTTCTTTGCGCCGGCCTCGATCGCCATGTTGGTCATGGTGAGACGGTCGCTCATGGACAGGGATGCCACACCTTCGCCGGTGAATTCCATCGAGCGGTACAGTGCGCCGTCTACGCCGATCTTGCCGATGATGTGCAGGATCAGGTCTTTGCCGGAGACGCGGGGGCCGAACTTG
>OGHH01001067.1_pt1 | contig 23010 bp, 22 predicted proteins | sample 1571471 | NCBI WGS metagenome assembly OGHH01 (sample SAMEA2581936, study PRJEB24529) | metagenome | biome: Human gut stool | place: China | collected 2011
CCCTACGGGTACTCCTCCTCCGACGGAGGAGGAGAATTTAAGATACTTCCGCGTACCAATTCTCGCTGGTAAATTATTATTTATTGAACAAGTCAATTTTGCATAAATACTTATGAATATGGATAGAGTTATAAAATTAGATAATGTAGATCACTATAACAGTCTCTACGGATTGGAAACCCTGCATCCTCTGGTGAGTGTGGTGGATCTTACCAAAGCAACCAAATCGGTCAATCATATCCAAATGACTTATGGCCTCTATGCACTCTTTCTGAAAGGAGCTAAGAACTGTGATATCAAGTATGGTCGCCAGCATTATGACTATCAGGAAGGAACCATCGTTTGCTTTGCTCCCGGTCAGACTGCCGGAGTAGAGATGCTGAATGATGTAGTGCAGCAAGAAGTGTATGGTATCCTCTTTCATCCCGACCTGATTCGCGGAACCTCCCTCGGAAAGACAATAAAGGATTATACTTTCTTCTCTTATTCAGTAAGCGAGGCTTTGCACCTGTCCGATCAGGAAAAAGAGACCGTGATGGATTGCCTGAAAAAGATCAGTATCGAGCTGGAGCATCCTATCGATAAGCATAGTAAAGCATTGATTGCTATGAATATCGAGCTTCTACTCAATTACTGTATGCGGTTTTATGAACGCCAGTTCATCACCCGGAGCGGCGTCAATAAAGACTCTCTTACCAAATTTGAGCAACTTCTGGATGAATATTTCAGAAGCAATCTTCCTGTGCAGGATGGTTTGCCGTCCGTGAAATACTTTGCGGATAAAATCTATCTCTCACCCAATTATTTCGGTGACATGATTAAGAAAGAAACTGGTATGACGCCTCAGGAGCATATTCAGATGAAAGTGATCGAACTGGCTAAAGAACATATCGTTGAAACGGACGAGACAATCAGTGAAATTGCTTACACCTTGGGATTTCAATATCCGCAACACCTCAGCCGCCTGTTCAAAAAACGTGTCGGCTGTACGCCCAATGAATATAGACTGCAAAATGTACAGTTTTGAAAAAGGATATATTGAACATAGAGACCGTACACCAGTGCAATTGCTGTTTGGGAAATAAGACCTTACATCCGTTGGTGAGCGCCATTGACTTATCTAAAGCCAATGTGATGCAGTGTACTATCAAGTTCGATTTCTACACCATTTTACTGTTGGAATGCGAATGTGAAGATTTCATCTACGGGCGTAAGTATTATGACTATTCCAACGCAACAATGATTTTCCTGACTCCGGGACAATCCATCAATATCAACGAAGGAAAGGCATTTCCCCGAAAGGGCTGGTTGTTGGCTTTTCATCCCGACTTGCTTTGCAGCACTTCATTGGGGCGGAATATTAAGAATTACTCTTTCTTTTCTTATCATCTGAATGAAGCGTTGCACCTTTCCTTGCGCGAAAAGGATAAAGCAATTGAATGTATGTACAATATTGAGAAGGAACTGCAACATGCAATAGACTGTCATAGCAAGACCTTGATTTCAAGATATATAGAACTCCTGTTGGATTATTGTTCCCGTTTCTATGACCGTCAGTTTATCACTCGGAATGAAGTCAATAAGGCGATATTGAACAAGATGGATATTGCATTGGATGGCTATATCCAGTCCGGACAATTGAAAAACGGTGTATTACCCTCTACAAAATACTGCGCAGATATACTTCATTTATCTCCCCGTTATTTCAGCGATTTATTGAAGTTTGAAACGGGGAAGAATCTGGATGAATACTTCCAGTTGAAAAGGCTGGAAGTCGCTAAAGAGATGCTATTAGGCAAAGGTTATACGGTAAGTTCGGTTGCTGAAAAATTGGGCTATCCAAGCGTACAATATTTCAGCAACCTGTTTAGAAAACTGGTAGGGGTATCTCCCTGCGAATATAGATTGTCACAAAACTAAGTGCTCTTGACATTCTGCGATACCCACATTCCTATATCCTGCTTACTGAGTGCCGCCGCCATCAGGTCGGGGAACTTATCGGGCGTACAAGCAAAAGTAGGTACACCGATATTTGCCAGAAATTCTGCATGATTTTTGTCATAAGAAGGGGCACCGTCATCATTCAGGGCGGGCAGTACGATAAGTTGCACGCCACTGTTCACCAGTGATACGAACTTCTTTCGCATTTCTCTCGGATCGCCCCCTTCATACAAGTCGGTCACCAGTACCAGCACCGTATCTTGCGGACGGGTGATTACTCCCTGGCAATAGGTCAGGGCGCGGGCGATATCCGTGCCGCCACCCAACTGTACACTGAAGAGTAAGTCTACCGGATCTTGCAAGTCATCGGTAAGGTCTACCACAGCCGTATCAAATACCACCATCCGCGTGTTCACTGCCGGAATGGAAGCCAGTACAGACCCGAAGATTCCGGAGTAAATGACGGATGTCCCCATTGAACCGCTCTGGTCCAGACAGAGGATGATGTCTTTCATCGCTTTCCGTTTTCTGCCGTAACCGATACGGACTTCCGGGATGATAGTCTTGTATTCCGGTTGGTAGTTTTTCAAATTCTTGGTGATGGTGGTCTTCCAGTCTATCTCGTTATAACGTGGATTTCTCCGCCGTGCATAACGGTTGAGTGCTCCCGTCACAGCCTGTTGGGTAGGGGCGGAGAGCTTGCGTAGCAGTTCGTCCACCACTTTGCGGACTACCTGCCGTGCCATTTCCTTATTCTTTTCAGGAATAACCCGGCTGAGTGACATCAGTGTAGCTACAAGATGCACATCCGGCACTACCGTTTCAAGCATTTCCTTTTCCGTCAATAGTGAGGTGATATTCAGTCGTTTGATGGCATCGCGCTGAATGACCTGTACTACAGTCTGCGGAAAGAACTCACGGATATCTCCCAGCCAGCGGCTTACCTTTGGGGCGGATGATCCGAGTCCTCCGCGGCGGTCGCTGTCATATACGGCTTCCAATGACTGATCGATGCGTTGCTCTTCCGGTGTCAGTGTGATACCCGTTCCGTCGGCTTCGTTTCCGCCCAGTATCAGGCGCCACCTTTTCAGATATTCTTCTTCCATTGTTTTCTCTTTACTTCGTTTCAATTCCTAATAAGCGGTGAATCAAGGGAATCACCCTCACAGCTTCCTCTTCATTGTGTGAAGTTGCTGAGGCTGTTGCAGCCTGTATGCCGCCTGCACCGCCCGCCTTGGCTTTCTCACCCAACTTCCGGCGTTCTGCGGGACTGAACTCGCTGAATGTGCGTTTCAGTATGGGAAGCAGTTCCATGAAGGTTTCTTTTTCCTGCGAACATACCCAGTTATTTACCAGGTTCCACAAATTATCATCCAGCAGCAGAATGGAACCGGAAGAACGGAGGAAACCCTCGAACCAGTAAGCCATATCTGCCGGAGCATTACCGATGGAAGAATAATAACTAAGGGTATTCTGTGCTTCTTCGGCTGAAATGTCTCCCTTATCATTCAGCAGCCGTGTGGCATAGCCGGACAACAGTGGATGTACATTAACGGATGTACGCACCTGGCGGATGAATTCCAGCCACATCCTGTTCAGTTCCGGATCATTGAGAGTGGAAACTGCGTAATCCGTAGACACCAGTTTGTTGAGTATGTCCGTAGCGGCCTCCTCGTCTATATTGATACAAACAAGTACTCCACCTGCAAGGATACGGGCAATCATAGCTTGGAGCATGTCGCCTACCTTTGAGAAATCCAGATTACGGACATTGCCGTAGCGGACGATATTTACCAGATCGGGTACTGCCTCCATCATCTCGATAATATCAGTAGAGGCAGCCGAGAGGCGGTCGAGTTGCACCGTCATGGCTTCCACTAAGTCCGGTAGATTGGCAGGGATTACCCGGTCGAGCAGCCGGGTGAGTTCCGGAATATGCCGTATCTCTTTCGTCTGTTTGAGCAGAAACTTCTGCGTTGCTTCTTCCAGTGTATTTCCCCAGATAGCCTTTTCGATGATGCTTATAATCTGTTCCGGCTTGTGGTAGAGTGTCCATTTTTCTTTGAAAGTACCTTTACCGTCAGTACCGCCCGGAATTGCCCAATCTATGTCGAGCAGGTGCAGGCGATGGAAGAAGATACTTCTATCCAGATCATTCGGTTTACGAAGGTCGAGAGTCAGCTCTTTGATTTCGGCTGTAAATGGAACACGCAACCGTTTTTGAGTCTTTTCCACATCTACCAGCAAGGGAACTTTGGGTACATCATCGGGAACACGTCCCAGACGGTTACTGATGATAAGTTCTTCCTTGATGATCTGTAAAAGGATATCGTCACCAAAGCCCATGACGGTGGTGATGGCTTCATTAAACTCAGCCAGTGAAGGGGCGGGGAGATTACGTAAAGCAGCCGTCACCTGTGCCAGACGCACAGTTTCGATGACGTGGGCTACGGAGATATCCATATTCTTCTTGCGGAAAAGGGAAGCAGCCTGGCTGATCCAGAGTGTACCGTCGTCCTGCGGATGATGCCAAAGATAATGATACCAGCCCGGAGATTCTATACCGGCTCCGTATCCGCTGCGGAAAGCAAGCCGGTCGTATGTCCAGGGAATCCAGGTACATTCTATTTTTATTTTGGGCAGTCCTTTCAGCAGTTCGTTATCCTCTTTTACTTTAGGCATATTTTCGAGGGCGGGCACATGCCAGGCACCACAGACTACGGCGATGCGTTCGAAGTTTTCTTTCTGTGCCGTGCGGATCATCTTACGCATCCAGGCTTCGCGGAGCTGATCACGGGGAGAGGTATGTTCGGGAAGTTCCTCCCGCAATGCGGTTACGGCTTCTTTCACAGCCTGAAATACATCGGCACTGTCTTTGCGGTGCTCAATGGTAGTTTCCCACCATGACTCCCCGTCTGCATATCCGGCCGCTTCTGCCAGATAGTCAAAAGGATCTCTGTATACGGTGGGGATAATCTCCTCCTGTTGCTCTTCGGTTGTATTATGGGGCTCCTGATTTTGCGCCATCGAATGTACCAGTGGTAAATCGAAGAAGCGTAACGGTACTTCGTTCCGCAGGGCGTAAACTATCGTTTGCCATTCCGGAGAGAATTCGGCAAATGGATAGAACACCGCATTTTGTGGCTGGTCGGGTTGATAGGCGAGTAAGGCGACGGGTGGTTCCATCTGTTCATTCAGCACGCATGGAAGCAGAGTCTCGGCTTCTGCCGGACCTTCCAGCAAGATGAGATCGGGCTGAAGCTCTTGCAGGTATTCCAGTACGTTCCGGCATGAACCGGGACCGTGATGCCTTATTCCTAATAAGTGAATTGCCATTCTTTTAATCTTTTAGTTCGTATGATGGAGTGGGAGGTATCAGATCATATCCCTTGATGCACGGTAGATATCTTTCCATCCGTCGCGGTTCTTCACTACCGTCTCCATGTATTCCTGCCATACCACTTTATCCTGTACCGGATCTTTCACCACTGCTCCGAGAATGCCCGAAACAAGGTCTTCGGCATGTATCTGTCCGTCTCCGAAATAACCTGCCATGGCCAGACCGTTATTTACCACCGAAATAGCCTCGGCCGTACTTAATGTACCACTGGGTGCTTTCAACTTCGTCTTTCCATCATTGGTAGCTCCCTGCCGCAGTTCACGGAAAATGGTTACTACACGACGGATTTCTTCAAGCGCAGGTTTCTCTGCCGGAAGTTGCATCACCTTTTCAAAGCTTTCCACGCGGCGGCGTACAATGTCTATCTCTTCGTCAATCGTATCCGGCAAAGGGAGAATAACGGTATTGAAACGGCGTTTCAAGGCACTCGACAGATCATTGACTCCTTTGTCGCGGTTGTTTGCTGTTGCAATGATATTGAAACCGCGTATCGCTTGTACTTCTTTATTCAACTCCGGAACCGGAAGTGTTTTCTCCGAAAGAATTGTGATCAGAGTATCCTGCACGTCAGAGCCGATACGTGTCAACTCCTCGATACGTCCTATCTTGCCTTCTTGCATGGCCTTCATTATTGGGGTTTGCACCAGTGCGCCTTCACTGGGTCCTTCTGCCAGTAGTCGGGCATAGTTCCAACCGTAGCGGATAGCTTCTTCTCCTGTTCCGGCAGTACCTTGCACTATCAGTGTGGAGTTACCGGAAATGGCAGCGGCAATATGCTCGCTCACCCAGCTTTTCGCCGTACCGGGAAGCCCGTATAGCAGCAATGCGCGGTCTGTTACCAGGGTAGCTACTGCTATCTCCATCAGGCGGCGGTTACCTATATATTTAGGTGAAACTTCAAATCCGTTCTTCAGTTTGCCACCCATCAGGTAGGTGACTACCGATTGCGGAGACATTTCCCAATTTTCGGGAACAGAGTTTGTTTCATTCTTTTTCAGTTCGTGCAGCTCTTCTGCGAATTGCTGTTCGGCATGTTGTCTAAGTAAGGTACTCATATTGTTTTGTATTATTTATTGTCATTAAACAAGCTGTTTATTTTTTCTTTCATTCTCATATATTCCGCTGTCAGTCGGCAGAATTTGGCAATGGCATGGTCGGCATCGTATGCCACTGCCTGTTGTTCCACTTTGGGCAACATCTCCGGAGGAAAGTATAGCGACAGGCGTTCTGCCATCTCTTTCGGATAATAGTAATAATTGCTATGGAACAATCTTTGTAAAGCTCGTGTGGAGAATTTTATTCCCCATTGCGTCCCGTCCGTATTATACCAGGGTTCGGGAATATAATTGCTCTTGCTGTCTGTCTGGAAGTTGATTTCTTCCCGTTGCTCCGGCGTCAGTAATCCCATCAGCGAAGAGGCATAGGCTTCATTTGAATCTTCTTTCAGGGTTTGATACGCCCACAGATTGTCACCGAAGTTTTCTATCGGCTGGCATAAGTTGAAGTAGGAACCGAATGGTGGTTTCTTTGCCAGTTTTGCGGCGGCTTTCTCCAGTGAACAGTCGTAAAACTCTGCCCAGAAACTGAGCGGTACACGTTCGGCGAGCTGGCGGAGCAGAAACTCTTCATCTTTTTCTTTCTTGTTGGAACTGACCTCTTCCAAACCCAATTTCTTCATCTCAGGTGTAAAGGTGATTTTATCGTATGACCAACCCAGCAACATCTTATAATGAAGTTTTCCACGCAGCAGGTCACAGTATGTTTTTACCAGTTCCGAGTCGGGCAGACTGCATAAGAGGCGACGGGCGGTTTCTTTTACATTACTGCTTCGGTCGGTAGTGGCAATCTCTTGCAGGAAGCTTTCATCCGCTTTACTCAGATTGGCGCGCAGGCATTGTATCAGTTCGTCGCGGTGGGCGGCAGATTCATTTTTCAGTTCGGTTTGCAGCAAGGCAAGTCCCTGTCCGGGGTTCTCTTTTCTCAGGCGTTGCAGCATCCGCTTTCGTTCTTCATGCGAGGCTGTTTCCCAGGTTTCGTTTCCGGTATCTCCCCAGTCCGGTAATTCCATGTGGGTAAGCAGCCAGCGTCCACGGTTACCTGTTAAGGAAGAAAGCAGTGCTTGCTCTTCGTGCTTATCGGGATTATTGCGGTCGTAGGCATGTGAGATTAGCGTCCGCAGATAGAATGGCGGAATAAGCTTGTTGCACCGGGCAGCTTTCCGGTAGGCATATAATAAAAGATGCCGGTTTTGTTCATTGACCATCTGAATCAGCTGGTCGCCGATATTCCGGTCGAAATAGGATAGACTGTCATCCGGAGCTTCATTCATGGTGATAGCTTCTCCGGCAGGTAACGGTTCCATTCCGGCACGACTGTAGGCGAAAGTCAGAGCTGAAAACTGATAGAAAGCGTCTTCCGCATCTTCGCTCTTTTCTTGCAGCAGCCGGAAGTTTTCTTCCAGAGTTTCCGGTAAACCGTTCGGAATGAATTCTTTGGCAGCGGTTCCCAATAAGGCTGCATTAATGATTGGTTCAGTTACGTTCATCTCTCCAAATATAATAGTCAGATTGATACCACATTGAATTTAGCTCCCAGCAATTGGCGTCTGCCAGAAAGAAGGCGGCAAACGGCTTTCCACCCGTGACGGACAGGATGTCTGTTCGGGTGATGTCTTGCATCTGCACAGGCATCAGTTCGTTGTTTGTATCCTGCACACAGAGCTGTTTCCCTTGAACAGCCAGTCGCAGATTTTCTACTAATACGGGTACATTTTCGGCAAATGGGTTCTGTTGCAGGGCTTCCCTGTATCGGGCGGTTGCTTCTTGCAGATTCGCACAGAAATGCGGGGTAACCGCTTCTTCGAATAATTCACATTCTTTGAATAAAGCTCGAAGACTGCCTACTCCTTTATAGTAACAGAGTTTTCCGTTGTAGGTACTTCCGGGAACAAGATTGAATTCCGCCAAGGTTCCGGGAGCTGTGAAACTGAGATAGATGGCGAAACGATTACTCCGGCATCCGTATAGCCAGTAAATATCATTATTCAGCTCGTTTATCTTCTGACTTCTTTTATGGAGTACCAGCCACTGGTCGGTAATTGTTTCACCCGCCAGCACATCTTCTTTTGCTTGCGGGTAACCTATCTGTGTGCGGATTTCCTGTTGCCACTCTTCCGGTTGCAGGTCCAGGTTCCGGTAACTCTTCATCAGGAGGTAGAGTTTTCCGAGTTGGTCGGTTAACTTGTATTTCCAACTTTCCTCGTAGAAGTTTATTTCCTGAATGGCTTTCAACCGATTGGCAAGTCCGGGAGCCTGGGCGTCGACCATACGGCGGGCAATACCGTCGAAAAGAGTATAAGCCCGTTCCGGTATATTGATTAACCCGTTACGTAGCAGGTCTTTCAGCCAAATCTCCAGTTCATCAATACCGTTCAGCACCTTTTGGTGGCGCATAGCCTGACGTTTGGCTTGTGCAGCTTCATCTACAGGCGTGTCGCTTTTGGCTTTCTGTTCCTTCTTTTCGGCTTTTTCTTCCCGCTTGGAAAGCCAGGAAGTCACCCATTCCGGTTCGTCCGCTTCTTTGAACTGCTCAGCCTGTGCGGCATATAGAAATAAGAGTCCCAATCCATGCTTGCATGGAAACTTCCGGCTGGGACAGGAACATTTGAATGCTACATTTTTTGTATCGATTACGGTCTGGTATGGAGTTTTCCCACTTCCTTGGCAATGCCCCCAGATAGCACGGTCACTGTGTTCCAGCAACACCCACTTGGCTCTTGTCGCCAACTCTTTTCCGGCTTTTACGGAGGCTGCATCCGGGGCTAATTGTATGATTTGTTCTTCTGTTAGATTTAATAACATGATAATCTTAGTCAGCTATTAGTGTGTTTTTAGATTGCAAGTATAATGCTTTTTTTCTGTTTTTCAGATTTTTCGAAGAGAAGAGTTTTCTGTTTTTACCGGAAACCATTTGATCCGTATTCTTAAAGCCGGGAAAGATTCTGTAACTTTGCGGCAATAGGTATCACATACCTGCGAGTAATATATAAAACCGACTTGTATGGATTTTGAAACTTGCATAGCCTCTCATTCTTCAGTTCTGATGGAAGGGGCATTGGGAGAACGATTGAAGCGTGAGTATGGTCTCACCATCAATGGCAGTGTAGCTATGGCTGATTTGATTTATAGTCAACAGGGGCGGCTGGCATTGGAAACTCTTTGGCGGGGCTACATGGGGATTGCTGGAAAATACAGTCTACCGTTCTTGGCTACTACCCCAACCAGACGGGCCAATAAGCAGCAAGTTATTCAGGCCGGATATGATGAAGCTATTATTGAGGATAATGTCAGGTTCCTCCGTAAGATAAAGGCGACATCAAATATTGAAATGTATATTGGCGGTCTGATGGGGTGTAAAGGAGATGCTTATACAGGCGCCGGTGCTCTGAACATTGAGGAAGCTCACGACTTTCATCATTGGCAGGCGCAACTATTTAAATTTGCGAAAGCAGATTTTCTGTATGCAGGGATTATGCCTGTGTTGACTGAGGCAACGGGTATGGCGAGGGCCATGTCCGATGCCGGAATCCCCTATATCATTAGTTTTACCATTCAAAAAGACGGGAAACTTATTGATGGGCATACCATCGACTATGCTATCCGGTTTATCGACGATAATGTATCTCGCAAACCGGTGTGCTATATGACAAACTGTGTACATCCCTGCATTGTCTATGAAGCTCTTGCGCACAACTTCAACCAAACCGAGGCTGTCCGGACGCGGTTTATCGGTATTCAGGCCAATACTTCCGCATTGTCTTATAGTGAACTGGACGGTTCCGCTGATCTGCAATCTTCTTCTCCTGCCGACTTGGCTGAAGGTATGATGAAATTGAAATCAGAATATGATTTTAGGATATTTGGCGGCTGTTGCGGAACGGATGATACACATATGGAAGAAATCGCTAAGTCTATACGTTGAAGTTTGTAATGGAGGATTGAATCAATACCATTCTTTTTCGTATATTTGCCTCTTAACTTTTAAAATACCACAGTTATGAGAAAAGTACAACTATTGTTAGTTTGTTTAGTGCTTTCAGTGGCTGCTTCTGCTGCTGATAAGGTAGTTAAGTTACCCAAGCCCAATTTGAATCGTGCCGGTACGGTAATGAAAGCATTGTCTGAACGTCAGTCTACACGTGAATATGCTTCGAAAGCATTGAGCCTTGCTGACTTGTCGGATTTATTGTGGGCTGCTAACGGAATCAATCGTCCGGAGTCTGGAAAGCGGACAGCTCCATCGGCTTTGAATAAGCAGGATGTAGATGTATACGTGATATTACCCGAAGGGAGCTATGTGTACGATGCGAAAAATCATCAGTTAAATCTGGTTTCTGAAGGAGATCATCGCGATGCTGTTGCAGGTGGTCAGACTTTTGTAAAAGCGGCTCCGGTATCTTTGGTACTGGTCAGTGATGTTTCCCTCTTTGGCGATGCTCAGAAGCCACAAAATCAGGTGGTTGGAGCTATGGATGTTGGTATCGTTTCGCAGAATATCTCTTTATTCTGTGCTAATGCCAAATTGGCTACAGTGCCGCGAGGTTCGATGGATGCCACTCAGTTGAAGAAAGTATTAAAACTGAAAGATAGTCAGATTCCTATGATGAATCATCCTGTAGGATACTTTAAATAATAGAATAAGAAATGAGGATGTGTCGAAACTCTCATAAACTAAAAATCCCCCTCGCTACAACTATCTGTGGCGAGGGGGATTTTAATTTTGTTTATTTGGCATCTTCAATAATAGAACAGATACTAACCCGGTTCCAGTCTGGTTCTGTGAACATGTCACCCACTCCCTGACCTTCGGCAGTAATACGTGACGGGTTGATTTTATACTTATTGACCAAGATTGTCTTTACGGCTTCGGCACGCGCTTTAGCTATTCTTGCATTGACTTCGGCACTACCTTCCGGTGAAGCGTATCCCTTAATCACCACTGTTGTGTTTGCGTGTTTCTTCATGTAAGAAGCCACACGTTCCACATTTGGCAACTGAGAAGCATCGACTGTAGATTTACCTTGTCTGAAAGTAACGATGGATTCCGGAATACGGCTGGTTTCCACTATTGTTTCAACAGGAACTACCCGGTTCTGTAAATTGTTGACTTCTTGTTGCAATGCACTGATCTTCTGTGCGTCGACATTGATCTGACCGTTCTTCTCATTCACTTGTGAGCGAAGATTATTGATAGAATTGTTCAGGTCGCTAATCTCGGCTGGATCATAGAGTTTAGCCAAGGTAAAGTGATGGCTTCCGTTGCTACCACCAAAGTGGTAAGCTACACCTGCTGTTAGTTCAAAGGCGGCATTGTTCACATTGAATCGGCTACGGTTGTGGTCGCCTTGCATATCATATACCAATGCCGGTTTGACTCCTATCGTCCAGGCTTTAGCTTCTCCGAGATTGAAGTTGAAATTCATTCCGAAACGGCTGGACCAGGAGTTCACATCTCCGGGGCCGTCCATGTAGTAGTGCAGCCATCCCGCGCCGGCTACGGCCTCTACTTCGAATATGCGCGGAGTACCTGTATAGCCTGCGAACAAGTTCATCAGGTTAACCTTACCCAATAAGCTAAGGTCTGAAGCATCAAAAGCCGTCTTACTGTTCGAGGTGTTTATATATCCCATGCCTTGAACTCCCAGTCCGAAAACAGGGGTAAGTTGCTTCGTAAACTCAATTCCCAAAGCCGGGCGGGCATTCTTGAAGAAAGCGCTGTGGCTTACAGGAGTTATAATACCGGTTTTTAGTTCTATAGACCAATTGTCTGTGAATTTGCTGCCTTGTACGGTAGTCTGGGCATTTGCAGTCAGTGCTGCTAAAACAAATGCTGATAAAATAATTGATTTTTTCATAATTGAAATGCATTAATAGTTGATACAATAAAATATAACATGCCCTGAAGTAGTTTATTTGTTTGCTCTTTTCAGGAATAAAGCGGGAGGGTTAGGTTGCAGATTTCTTGTTTGCTTTGATCTTTGTTAAGTTTAAAGTTAGTTTAATCATATAATCTACTCTTTCTCGAATCCCGTTCATTAACGTAACAGCGATTCTTTCTTTAAAAATTTAATTTTCTTCTTCATAATTCATTATTTTAAATTCATAATTAAGGTTGCTGTTCATTTGTAACAACATAATCTTTGAAACATGGTTCGATGTATGAAAGGGTAATTAACAATAATTTAATGTTGCTCAAGATTCAATAAAAAGTTGGCTCGGTTTACTCTCACTACCCTCACTTTTAAAATAACTTATTGATAATTAGAATATTAAGTGTGAGTGAGAGTAAAAATCCGGCGTGAGAGTAAGCCGCTTACTCTCACGCCGGATTTTTACATTTCTACATCATAACTTCTTCTGTTATACCGTAATACCCCACGTTTGGCGCATATATCGGTTGGTTCTGTAATCCGATGTTTTTTAGCTTTCCTTCCCCGCGTAAGCGGCGGATATGCCCCATTGCGGTCGATTTCATCATGCCACATACCCTTTGGAAGTCACTTCTTGTCATCATGTGGTGCTGACTGAAGTAGATGGTTAGCCGGCTGTCTATTTCTTCATCCGATAATTTGTTGGAGTGTCCGTTGTGTTTTATATTCTTTAGTTTCACATTTCCGATTTCACTTCTCAGTTCCTGATCCGCCCGGAATTTGATGCCTTTCAGCCTTACTTTCGTATTCTTCCGTTTTGTATCTTCCTTTATTTCTTCCGTGCAGGTCAGGGTAGGGTGGAAGTAACCGATACCATCCAGATGTACCTGCCTGCCTTCCGCCAGTTCTTCACCCATTGCATGAGACAGGGCGTCGAGCACGGCCGATACATCAGTTTCCGTCAGTGAACAACGTTCCTGGATTTTGCGTCGCAACCTGTCGGTTCCTGTTTTTCCGTTCAGTGTGATGCGTGCATGAAGTTTCGTTTCTTCTTGTGGCTGGTTGGGAGCCACAGGGTTTTCGTACCATTCAAATAAGATTGCCATAGTTGCTTGTTTTAATTATAAGGTATTAATTTGTTTTACATTAGGGACTATTCTATTTCCTCCTAAGGAACATCCCGTTTACCCTTAGGAATGATTGGGTATTAACCTTGGTCAACAGGCTTGTCAACGTTGGTTGCTCGGCTTGTTGACCTCCATTGCACGGCCTGTTGACCAAGGTTAACACCCAATAGGACTTACTACAAAGATACAAAATAAGCAGGGCTAAGTCAAGTGATTCCCTGTTTATTTCTCAATTATTATTGAAGCTTTTACTGCAAAATGTATGAGCTGAACTTTTTTGAAATAAATGCAGAATAATACGCTTAAATACTTGACTTTCGCTTTCTGGAGCAGTATCTTTGTAACTCTTTAAAGGAATTATACTATATAAATAAAATTCAAAACAGCTAATAATATGAAAATCACTTCAATAAGACATGACAAAGATGCAGGCAGAGAGATGATGACCGTTTATGATGCCGACGTGCTGATGGAGAAGATGAAAACGGAAACCAGAGACGGGTATGTGACGGGGTTACGGACTGTCATCCCTCAGTTGGAAGGTACTGAATTTGCATTCTCTCATATTGACAAACTTCCACGTGTCTATCCTGCCGTGGAGTGCGCCCGGACTAAAGACGGAGGGCGAAGGATGAAACGATACAATGGTCTGGTTCAGCTTGAAGTGAAGAAGCTGGCTGGACTGGCGGAGGCTGAACTGGTGAAACGTCAGGCGATGCTGCTTCCTCAGACGTTTGCCGCTTTTTGCGGTTCCAGCGGAAGGAGTGTGAAGATATGGGTGTGTTTCGCCTTACCGGATGGAAACTTGCCGAAGCGTGAACAGGAGGCCGCATTGTTTCATGCCCATGCCTATCGCTTGGCGGTGAGTTGCTATCAGCCGTTGTTCCCATTTCCCATTGCCTTGAAAGAGCCCTCACTGATGCAAAGTTGCCGGATGACACTCGATGAACATCCCGGATATAATCCTCATGCAGTACCTTTCTGTCTGGAGCAGCCATTCTCCATGCCCGGCGAACAGACTTTCCGGCAACGGCAGTTGGCTGAGAAAAATCCGTTACTGAGGCTGGAACCGGGCTTTGAAACATCGCAGACCTTCACCATGCTTTTTGAAACCGCCCTCGATAAGGCGCTCCGGGATATGGAGAACTGGCGACGGGGAGATAATCTCCAACCGTTGCTTGTCCGCCTTGCGGAGTATTGCTACAAGGCGGGCATACCGGAAGAGGAAGTTGTGAGGCAGACGATTATTCATTATTATGCACAGGCGGAGCAGCAAACGGTACGTGCTATGGTTCATAATATTTACCAAGAGTCTAAGGGCTTTGGCTCTAAAACTATTTTGACTCCGGAGCAGGATACCGCTCTGCGTCTGGAAGAGTTTATGGAACGGCGCTATGAGTTTCGTTATAACACGGTGTTGAACGATTTGGAATACCGTCAGCGGGATTCTATTCATTTCTATTTCAGACCGGTGGATCGGAGGGTACGCAATACGGTGGCGATTAATGCCCTGAAAGAGGGGATTCGTGCCTGGGACCGTGATGTGGAGCGTTATATGACATCAGAGTATGTGTCTTTGTACAATCCTGTTGAAGAATACCTTTGCAGTGTGGGGCGTTGGGACGGAAAAGACCGCATCCGGGCGCTTGCCAATCTTGTGCCATGCAATAATCCGCATTGGCGGGAGTTGTTTTATCGCTGGTTTCTCAGTATGGTGGCTCACTGGCGTGGGCTCGACCGCCAACATGGAAACAGTACGTCGCCATTACTGGTTGGGGCACAGGGGTATCGTAAGTCTACCTATTGTCGCATTATTTTGCCGCCTGAACTGCGTTTTGGATATACGGATAGTCTTGATTTTAAGAGCAAACAGGATGCGGAGCGTTATCTGGGGCGTTTTCTGCTGGTGAACCTGGATGAGTTTGATCAGATTAGCTCCAACCAGCAGGGTTTTCTGAAACATCTTTTGCAGAAACCTGTGGCAAATTTGCGGAAACCTTACGGTTCTACCATTCAGGAAGTGCGCCGTTATGCCTCGTTTATTGGTACCAGTAATCAGATGGACCTGCTTACCGATCCCAGCGGCAGCCGCCGTTTTATCTGTATCGAAGTGACTCCACCTATTGATACGAATGTCACCATCAACTACAAGCAATTGTATGCTCAGGCCATGGATGCCATTTATAAAGGTGAGCGCTACTGGTTGAATGATGAGGACGAAGCTATCCTGAAAGAGACCAACCGGGATTTTGAACAGGTCAGTCCGCTCGAACAGCTTTTCCACTGTTATTTCCGGGTGACGGAAGAAGAACGGGAAGGGGAATGGCTGACCGCAATGGAGATATTCAATTATCTACAGCAGAAAACACGCGATAAACTGTCGGTCAGCAAAATAGGGCACTTCGGACGTTCGCTGAAGAAATTGGATATCCCTTGCAAGAAGACGAATAGGGGGACGGTGTATCATTTAGTGAGACTTGGATAAATAGGGAAACTTTTTGGGTGGATACGTCTGACGGATTGTAATAATATGGTAGATATGATATGTTGGCAGAATTCTTTTTTTATTCATAACATATCCAAAGTACTTGTTGTTATCTTTTTTTTATTTAAAGTGTTAATTATGTGAATAATTGGTAATTACGAACGGTATAATTTGTGAATGTGTAAAATTATAGCTAATATTAAACGCCAACCATTCACTATACTTTAAAAACACATGAGCTTATGAAAAAGAAAACGATTTTTTATTGTACTTTGTACACTATTTTATTAATTGTATTCTTGCACTCCGCAAGTTTTGTGACAAAACCCTTTCAGAATGTAAAATCTAATAATATTTCTGAATCAGGATTTCCTCTAATGCCTGAAAATGTAATTCATCAAAAAGGTGATAGTATTATTGAAACCGGTTTTTCGCCTAAGCCTGCTCCTGTTGACGAAATGATGCCATTAAGTGATAATGTAACGGCTGTCACTGTAACCGGATATGATGAAATTGATTATCAATATGCTGGGTCAATACAGTTTGATAAGCAGTCTGCTGTTTCTGCTGGAATACACCCATTCAAATTATATTATGCACGTTGGTATAAAGTTAAAAAAAAGGTCTACATAAGTAGCGGTTATGAAGTCTTTACGCCATTAGCTTCGAAATGGTGTGGGCTTATGGGAGAAGAAAATATGAGTGTTGGAGAATTTTTTCCTGGTTATATGTATGAAATAAAACAAATGCCATTTGCAGGATGGGAAATTACCCTAACTACATGGATATATGAAGTTACCACTACTAAATATAATAACGGAGCAGTGCCAGCTGATACTTGGGCGCCCTGTAAAAAAGAGAATATTCAGTGGGTATATGGTCGTAGACAAGTATTAGGGAAATAATTATTAATAAAAAACGCATATTATGAAAACAAAATGTTTAATGTTATTAATATTGGTAATATGTATTTCTTGTGTGAATAACCAATTAAATGATATTGCTGATAGTTCTATTCAAACAAGAGCATTAGATAATGCTCGATTTGAGCCAGGAGAAGTTTATACGGGTTGGCATGTCGGTTTTGACAATGACTTAGGTCGTCAACTTAAAAGTTATTCAGTACGCTTCAGTCAAGATATTTGCAATATTACTGGTCTTTCGACTAACCATATATATTATTGTCAAAGATATACTGGAACTTATACAGTGACGTTTGACCCTAATTTATGGGAATTCTCACCAGCACCTTCACCTGAGTGTGGTTTTAATCCTGAAGCTAATGCAGAAGAGCCTCAAGAAAGAGGATATACGTATAAAATCTTAGAGCCTGGTAAAGTAGAATTAAGTAGTTATGTTTATTATATAAATTATGAACATAATGATAACAATCCTTGGTGGAATACTTTTGCGCCCTGTCGTCGAGGTGAGATATTATTTAGATGGTATTTGACTAGATTAAGGTAATTATCTATAGGTTGGCATAGAAAAAAAATAAAGAAGAGGTTGTGTTCAATGACATAATCTCTTCTATTTTATTCTTATTTGATATGAAATAGTGACTGATTTACATTTTTATTGATTGATATTTTGTATTTTTGTATTAAACCAATTTTAAGTAGCTATGAAAACTAAATTATTCTTTATTTTTTTCATGGCAGCAATATGTTGCCATGTCTTTTCTCAAACAATTAAAATTAGTAATGGTGTATTATTTTCTAATACTACTGATAGGCAAAAAGAGTTTATGAATAAAATGATAACATCGTATTCATTTTTAGTTGGCTTAGATTATTTAGAACATAAATATTATTATTTATCAAGCGAAATAGGTTATACAAAGCTTGGAGGAAAAGAGAATGAAGCATATATTGACGCTACACGGGTTTCTGTTTATGAAACATGGGATTATATACAAGCCAACACGATGTTTCGAATTCGATATCCTATAAATTTTTTCCATGTTTATGTAGGTTTTGGACCTAAAATAGACTTTCTTCTGGAAAACCAAAAAATCAAATCTGATTTTTTAAAAGATATGCCTGGATTGAATAGGGTAAATGTTGGTGCAAAAGTGGAGATGGGCATTTCTAATGATTTTAAAAGGATGAGAATTGGTCTGAATTATTCATATGGTTTTAACTTTATGAGTATAGGAAGTGGATTGTATAATTATCAGCATTCTGTTATGCTATCTGTTGGATATAAATTATAGTTCACAATGAATATAGTACATTATTGTTTCAGTATTGTTCTGAAGAGATCTTTATGTTTTTATTTTCAGTTTTCGGTAGCTTGCGGTATCGGATTACGCATCTTTGTGTTTCAATCTTAAAATGCTATATGTATGCAATTATGCAATGAAAATATTAAAGAAGAAGGGAGATACGACTATGGCTTGTAAACTTTATCTTATGTAAAATATATGATGTTTTTTTGATGTATTATTTGAACAGATAGACAGCATGTAATGGTTGAAACAATTCATCAATTCTACAAGAGAATACAACGTTACGATCTGAAATTGGATGCAATTTATTCTAAAGGGAAAGAATATTTCAATATCTTTTCCCGTCAGTGCAATTTGGATATTGTGCAATTCAGCTATCGGGATTTCTATAAAGTAACTTTAATCATAGGTGTTGGGAAATTATATTATGCTGATAAATGGATTCTGGTAGATCGTCCGGCGTTGCTGTTTTCCAATCCTCTTAAGCCTTATGTTTGGGAATCTGTCAGTGAAGAGCAAAGGGGTATATTCTGCATTTTTAATGAGCAGTTTGTGCAATCCGAAGAGAAGAACGGCTCTTTGGTGAATACACTTTTATTTAAACTGACGGGTGATAAAGTTTTCTTCTTGGATGAATCTCAACTGATATTTGAACTTGTAAATAAATAAATTTAGTACTGATAAGATGAAAAACTCAATTCCCCGGTATACATTCTATAAGAATAAGTATGGAAGTGAACTTCTGATAGATGTGGTAGAACTGAAATATGTAAAGAGGTTCCTGGCTGAAAGCGCCGTACACACGTTGACTTATTATGACATTACTTTTGTAACAGAAGGGGAAGGGGGGGCTATTGATAACCGGACATATCAGGCTGTTCCCGGTGATGTTTTCTTTGTATTATAAAGAAGGTGTTACTGATTCCGACTATTGTGTACTGAAGTTTACGGCAACTTCCGGAAGATTTTACAGTAACTTTAAATCGGAGAGCTTTGTTGTGGTGTAATTACGTATTGCTTGGGAGATATCAGATTTCTTCCAATGCATAATATTGGTAGTCGCGGAGAACGGTCTGGAGAAATTTCTCCTGATTGTTCTCACGGGGTGTCACAGAAAGAAGTTCCTGAACTTTTTTTGTCAGTTGTGCAATGTACCGTATGCGGTCTTTTTTCCCGGATTGTAAGGTTCGGGTAATTACGTTTATCTGTTCCAGCGATAAGTCAGCGGCTTGCGGATAAGTAGGCTGGTAGTTCTGGGTCAGATAATCAAATTCGTCAAGGCTGACATGTATTTTGCGGTAGTTTTTCTCTTTGATAACCATGGTACCCGCGGCAAGGTCTCCCATCCGTTGACTGTTTTTGGTTAATAGAGCGACTAATAGTCCGAGACCTCCGGTAATCGGACCATCGATAGGGAAGAGGAGCCACCGGAGTAAGTAGGAACTTATGCTCGGAACGGAACCGTCAGCTTTTACAACACGGATATTCATCAGTCGTTTTCCAAGGCTTTGTCCGTAATTGAACATCTCACATAGAAAAGAATAGAACAGCACCGGTAAATAGATTACCGCCAGGAAGAAAATCATAGTGAAATCCGAAGGCAGGCGGAGCTTGGATAATACCGTTACAGTTGAAAATATATAGAATCCAATCAGAACGTAATCAATAATCAAAGCAATGATTCGCTCGCCAATACTGGCGGGCGTCTGGCTGATGCGGACAAATTGCCCTGTAAGAATAGTAGATTCTGCCATTGCTGATTGAATATTTCTAAGTATTTCGTTGCAAATATATCATTATTCTCTTACTTTTGTTATTGATTTCAGACAAAACTCATTCGAAGTCAGTAAAAATATGAAAGAAGTAACGTTTATTCGTCGGAATATAGAAAAATGGAAAGAAGCCGAAGGCGTGGTGGAGCAAGCCACAAACTCGTCTCCTGACCGGCTTGCCGATGTGTATACGGATCTTACTGCCGATCTGGCATTTGCGCAGACGCATTTCCCGACTTCCCGTATTACTATCTATCTGAATAATCTCGCTTCTGCTTTACACAATAAAATTTATCGGAACAAGCGTGAGAAATGGTCGAGAGTCATCACTTTCTGGACGAAGGAAATTCCTCAGGTTATGCACGATGCACGCCGGGAATTGCTGGTTTCATTCCTGATTTTTATAGTGAGTGCCTTGGTCGGTGTTATATCCGCTGCCGCTGATCCGGATTTTGTCCGCCTGATTATGGGGAATTCTTATGTAGACATGACGTTGGACAATATTGCGAATGGCGAACCCATGGCGGTGTACAATAGCTCATCTGAGGTTCCGATGTTTTTGGGAATCACATTGAATAATATTATGGTTTCTTTCAACTGCTTCGCAATGGGGATACTGACCAGTTTTGGTACAGGTTATATGCTTTTCAGTAATGGAGTCATGTTGGGAGCTTTCCAAACATTCTTTTATCAGCACGGTTTGCTTTGGGATTCTATGCTTGCCATCTGGTTGCATGGAACGCTCGAAATCTGGGCTATCATTGTAGCCGGCGCTGCCGGTTTGGCTTTAGGTAACGGATGGCTTTTCCCCGGAACTTATTCAAGACTGGAATCTTTTAAAAGAGGAGCGAAAAGAGGATTGAAAATTGTAGTGGGGACAGTCCCTGTGTTTATTATGGCAGGTTTTATTGAGGGGTTTCTCACACGCCATACCCAACTGCCGGATATGTTGAGACTCGGCCTGATCCTTACATCCCTGACATTTATTTTATTCTACTATATTTATCTACCTAATAGAAAACGACATGGAATCACAAAAGCCTAAAATCGCAATGTATGTAAAACGTAATTTCGGTGAGAAACTGAGTGCGTCTTTTGATTTTATAAAAGAAAACTGGAAGCTGATGCTGAAATTTACTACGTATCTGCTTTTACCGATTTGTCTTATTCAAGCGCTGAGTTTGAACGGGATGATGGGATATATGACGGTGCTGGCTGATTTATCAGGTGGCAGCGTATCTTCTGATGCATCTCTAATGATGTCATTCTTTTCTTATTATAGTCTGTACATGTTTGTTTTTTTGATAGGAACGATTGCGCTGACTTCTTTGATTTATGCATTGATCCGAACCTACAACGAACGTGACGAACGTCTGCAAGGCGTAACTTTGGGGATGTTGAGGCCGATGTTGCTCCGTAATGTGAAAAGATTGGTTGTGATGACTCTTTTCGGATTGCTCTTAATGGTACTTTTAGGGGTGATTATGGGATTCATGGCGGCATTGCTTTGGCCCGTCCTGTTCCTGGTGATTCCGTTTGTGATTATTTTGGCTGTACCATTTGCTCTTTGGGCACCGATTTATCTCTTTGAGGATATCTCCGTTATGGAATCTTTGAAGAAGACTTTTCGTCTGGGTTTTGCTACGTGGGGAGGTATTTTCCTGATTTCCCTTATTATGGGTTTGATTGCCGGTATCTTGCAGGGAGTGACGATGATGCCCTGGTATATAGGCACTATTGTGAAATCCATATTTGCAATGAGTAGTGGAGGCAGTGAGGCTACGGTATCGGTAGGATATAATTTCATGCTTTATCTGTTGGCCATTGTCCAGGCATTCGGTGCCTATCTTGCTATGATCTTTTCACTTGTAGGTCTGGCGTATCAGTACGGGCATGCTTCGGAAAAGGTGGACAATATCATGGTGGAAAGTGATATCGATAATTTTGATAAGCTCTAAAAACAGAATTGTATAAATGATAACTTCTCCGGCTGATACATTGGTATGTGATACTACCCAGCTTGCCGTGTGGCAATCTGATCCGGCGTATGACTATGGCCGTGAGTTGATGGCTCCTGATATTAATGTGTTTGAATGGTTTAACAGATGGTTTGGAAAGATTCTGCAAAAAATATTCGGCAGTCATTTTGCTGAAGAGTATTCAGGGCTTATCCTGGTATGTATTGCCATTCTTCTTTTGTTGCTGATTGTTTGGTTTGTCTATCGGAAACGCCCGGAATTGTTTATGGTCTCGCATAAAAATGTGTTGCCTTATACAGTTGAAGAAGACACCATTTACGGAGTAGATTTTCCGGGAGGGATTGCGGAAGCGCTTTCCCGTCAGAATTACCGGGAAGCAGTACGTTTGCTCTATCTGCAAACTTTGAAACAACTTAGTGACGCTGAACGTATTGACTGGCAACTTTATAAAACGCCTACCCAGTATATCAATGAAGTCCGGCTACCGGCTTTCAGGCAACTGACCAATCATTTCCTGCGGGTACGTTATGGCAACTTTGAGGCAACGGAAGAACTGTTCAATTCCATGAAATCCTTGCAGGAAGAAATAGGGAAAGGAGGGGGCTCATGAGGGGAAGCCGCTGGTTTATCTTCTTTGTCCTTGCTTTTCTGCTGCTGATGTTTGCTATAGAATATCATCTGCCGAAGAAATTTGTATGGGTGCCTACCTTTAGCCATTACGATGAGCAGCCTTTCGGATGCGCTGTGTTCGACAGTCTGCTGACTGTTTCACTGCCTTCGGGATATACACTGTCCCGAAAGACTTTTTATCAGATGGAACAGGAAGATACTGTTCACAATAAAGGAATACTGCTGATTGCCACTAATTTACCTTTCGGACGGGTGGATATAGAAGCCTTGCTCAAAATGGCGGATCGGGGAAATAAGATCATGCTGGTAAGCAGTTCTTTTACCAAGATTTTGGAGGATACGCTGAAGTTTGATTGCACTTATTCTTATTTCAGATCGGTCGATTTGAAAAAATATGCCGCTTCGTTATTGAAGCGGGACAGTATTTATTGGATCGGTGATCCGGAAGTTTATTCACGGCAGGTGTTCCGTTTTTATCCGCAGTTCTGCAAGTCCTATTTCCGCCGTTATGATTCGCT
>OGHH01001070.1_pt1 | contig 22969 bp, 18 predicted proteins | sample 1571471 | NCBI WGS metagenome assembly OGHH01 (sample SAMEA2581936, study PRJEB24529) | metagenome | biome: Human gut stool | place: China | collected 2011
ACCGGATCAATCTTCTGCTCTCTTGCCCGTTCCACCAGATCATATCCGAACTTCTCCATTGCTTCATAGGAATCTTCCGGATTCTCACTGTCTACCTTTTTATTTCCTCTGATATCTGCCAGAGCCTTTAAAAATGTGTTCCGATCAATCGCCCATGTTTTAAGCAATGGCTTCACATCGGAATCGGCTTTTTCAATCAGTCCAAGGAACAGATGCTCAACTGATACAAAGCTGTCTCCCATTTGCTTTGCTTCCTTTTCCGCCTGAATAAGTGCCTTTGAAAAATTATTTCCGGCATACAGATTTCCGCCACTTACCTTTGGCAGTGATGCAAGTTTATCTTCCACCCTATTTACCGCTGCTGTTACATCTATATCGAGTTTTTCAAAAATCTTCGAAATAAGGCTTTCGTCTATCTCAAGCAATCCTGCAAGTAAATGAATCTGTGCAAGCTCCTGATTATCATATTCCAGGGCTTTATCTTTCGCTTTTTCTATTACTTCAAGCGACTTTCTTGTATATTTGTCCATATCCATAATCATTTACCTCCTGACATATAAAAACTACTGTAATTCAAGATACACTTTCATTACAGTAGTTAACATAACACTTTTTGTTAGCACTGTCAATAGGTGAGTGCTAATTATTTTGTTTTATTTTTTCACACACATTTCAGGAATGATCACTGGGTAAAACTCACATCAAAAATCGTACCTCCGGATGGATTAGACCGGACTGTAATTGTCCCATCATGCGCACTTACGATTTCATGAACAAGCGCAAGTCCAAGTCCTACACCGCCAAGTTCCCGGCTTCTGGATTTATCCACACGAAAGAATGGTTCAAACACGCGTTCCCTGAGTTCCTCAGGGATTCCGTTTCCCGTATCCTCCACGGACAGATAAACATGTTTTTCCTTCCGGTATGCAGTTACTGTAACCTGTCCGCCCGAATGATTATATTTTATGGCATTCTCAACAAGATTGTATACCAGCCTGTAAATAAGAATGTCACTTCCAACCATCGTTATATTTTTACATTTTCCAGTAAGTTTTATGTTTTTTTCCTGTGCAAGAGGATCCAGATCTGCTAACACTTCATCAACAAGCGCGTCAACCATAATTTCATCATCCCGTCCCACAGTCTGGAGTTCACTCATATCAAGGAGCGTTTTTACCATTTTACTGAGTCTTCCATTCTGCTCGGTAACCATCTTTATTGTCTGCAATGTGTCAGCATCATTATCCGGATGCCGTGTAGAATTATAAAGATCAAGCTGTACCCGCATCAAAGATAATGGTGTCCGCAGTTCATGTGCTGCATTTGCGGTAAATTGCCTCTGTATCTCAAATGCGTCCGAGAGACGTTCAAGCATCTTATTATACGAAATACTAAGCTGGTTCAATTCTTTAACTTTATTTTCTTCTATTCGTGAAGCTGCCAGATTTTGCGCCTGTACTTCTTCAATTTTATCAGAAAATTCACGGATTGGTCTGAGTGCATGCCCACTTATAAAATATGTAACTACCCCGCCAATAAGAGCCAATATGGCTGATATCAGCAGACTGTTTTTTTTGTAATCTTCCTTATTATTATATGCCTGGATAGAAAAATCATTGGCAAACTCATCCCACTTATCATCTGGAATGCTGATATATATTTCATCCGTATCCTCCCCGTTATCCTCCCCGTTATCCTCTCCCTGGGCATCCACAGTCTCCTGCAGGGAATCGATATAATACACGCCATTTTTATAGACAAACATCGTCAGACATCCACATATAACTGCAATATATACTGTAATGATACAGGTAAGCCTCCACTGCAGTGATATTCTTTTCATCGTTCAGACTCCTCCCGTATTTTATATCCCTCTCCCACCTTGTTTAAAATCGGATCATATCCAAGTTCAGCCTTAAGCTTTTTCCTAAGCGAAGACATGTGTACTCTGATGGCACCACTAAAGCTATCCACGGATGCATCCCAGACATGTTCCATCAATTCCTCCTGACTTACCGGTCTTCCAGGATTCAGAAGTAAATATTCCAAAATGCCATTTTCTTTTCTTGTCAGGGAAATCATTTTCCCTTTTGCATATGCCTCACGTCTTACCGTATCGAACTTTATCCCACCACTTTCCAGACACACATCTTTCTGCACAAATTTTCTTCTTGTCAGACTTCTGATACGCGCCTCAAGTTCCTGCAGATGAAATGGTTTTTCCATATAGTCATTTGCCCCTGCATCCAGTCCTTCAACCTTATCCGCAATCTGCCCTCTTGCAGATAATATAAGAACCTTTGTCTCCTCATTTCTCTGTCTGAGTTCCTTTAAGATCTCCATTCCATCCATACCGGGCAGATTCAGATCCAGAACGATCAGATCATAATTCTCCGTCAGGACACTTTCAAAAGCCTCTTCCCCATCATAACAGGTATCCACCTCGTACCCTGCATCATACAGCCGTTTTGCAACCATGTCACACATTTGTTTCTCATCTTCAACTATCAATAATCTCAAAATTCATTCACCCGCTTCTTAACACAAATTTTACAACAGCTATTGTATAATACTAACATCAGCTGGTCAATAAATACAACAAATGAAAGGAGTAAAATATCTTGAAGTGCAAAAAAATCTATCAGTCGATCCTGCTCATCTCAGGTATCACCATGATAAGTTACGGTGCGGTCAGAGGAGAAGCAGCTGTCGTGCTCGGTAAAGCAATAAAATTATGTCTGGAGTGTGTCGGAATTGGATAAAAAAAAGAATTTTCTATCAAAAAAAATAGCTGTACTACGCGGATGGATACAGGCAGCTGCCACACTGCTCACGAATATCCATATTCCTAATTTATGGAAAGGAAAAATATATCAGGGCAGCGTAAAAAACGTATGTGTACCAGGATTAAATTGTTACTCCTGTCCGGCGGCAACAGGAGCATGCCCAATTGGCGCTTTTCAGGCGGTTGTTGGTTCATCAGGATTTAAATTTTCATACTACATAACCGGATTTTTTATTTTACTCGGTGTAACACTCGGAAGATTTATATGTGGTTTTCTGTGTCCGTTTGGATGGTTTCAGGATTTACTTCATAAAATACCTGGGAAAAAATTTTCTACAGCCCGGCTCAAACCGCTGCGCTATTTAAAATACATCATCCTGATCATTTTTGTTATACTTCTTCCGATGCTGGTAACGAACTCTATCGGAATGGGAGATCCTTTCTTCTGTAAATATATTTGTCCTCAGGGTGTCCTGGAAGGAGCTATCCCTCTCGCACTTGGAAATGCCGCTATACGTTCTGCACTGGGAAAACTTTTTTCTTTTAAATGCCTTATTTTAATCACAGTTATTGTGTTAAGTATTTTGTTTTACAGACCATTCTGTAAATGGATCTGTCCTCTTGGAGCAATCTACTCATTATTTAATAAGGTCAGCTTTCTTTCTATTAAAATTGAGAACAGCAGATGCATCGGATGCGGGCAATGCCAAAAGGCATGTAAAATGGATGTGGATGTGTGTAAAACTCCAGATCATCCGGAATGCATACGATGCGGAGCCTGTATAAAAGCCTGTCCTAAAGATGCGATCCACTACCAGTTTATGGGGAAATCATGTAAAAAAAAGAACAACAGTAACCAGCAGTCATAAACCAGTAACTCTCAATCTTATTACAATTTAAAAAGGAGCAATTATCCATGAAAACAAAAATTACATTTATTTCAGTTGTCACACTCAGCATCGCACTGCTGCTTACATCCTGCAGCGGAAAAGGAACTGTAAGCACCACAGAACCACAGAATACCACGGCTGAAGACAGCACGGCATCAGCGGACAATTCCAACACAAAGCTGGATGATTTATATCAGCAGGAGAACCGGATCTTTGCAGAGCATAAAGATATATGGGACAAATTATTTGGTCTGATGAATAAAAACACTGCAGATTCAAACGGAAATTATGCTGATTATCTGGCTGATACCGCTGAATCAAACAAAGATTCTTTTACTGATGACGAATTCAAAACACTTACTGATGATATTGAAACCATACGAAAAATCGAAGAACAGATCGCAGAAATTGAAAAAGGAACTACAGAATCCGATAAAAATGGGCAGAATACTAATTCTGAAGATGCATCACCATTCAAAAATTTCTCAGGTCAGGATTTCGATGGTAATTCTGTTGACGAAAGTCTTTTTTCCGAAAATGCAGTAACTGTCATCAATTTCTGGTTTACCGGCTGCAAACCCTGTGTTGCTGAGTTATCCAAACTGAATGAATTAAATGATGCAGTCAGGGCAATGGGAGGAGAAGTAGTCGGCATCAACACAGAAACCTTCGATGGAAATGAATCGGCTATCAAAGAAGCTGCCTCTGTTCTTGAAAGCCAGGGTGCTAAATACCGCAATCTTTCTATTGATTCATCTTCAGATGCAGGCAAATATGCCTCCAATATCATGGCATTTCCTACCACAATACTCGTCGACAGAAATGGTAACATCGTGGGTGATCCGATGCTCGGTGGAATCGATAATCAGGATAACTATGATACTCTGATGAAACAGATCCAATCTGTAATCGATGCAGACAGCTCAAATAAATAACCCTTTTATGATACTCTTTTGTACATAACCGGCACATCATACCCAACGGTTCTATTTTCATTCACTCCCGGACTTTCAGATACCTCCCGGCAGGTATCTGAAAGTCTCTCACATTACCGGTATAGCTTTCTTTTTATCTGAATTCTCCTTATGCTTTCTTAAGTCGTTCTCTTTAACGTTCCAATATAATCTCCATTATGATAAACAAATGGTCCGGGTTCTCCCTCTTCTCCAAAATATTCCGGTCTTAAGGACAAGATATCGAGCAGTTCATCAATCGTCTGCACCTTAGTTGCCTGATATGGCTGTTCAAATGCAATCTTTTCTACAAACAAATAATAATCACTATACTTTATCAGGATACCAGTATGACCTACAAAAACTGCATCCGAATATGGATCATATATTACGATACTAAGAAGTGATATTCTGTCATTATCTATTTGAAATCCATATTCTTTCCAGCTGTCGCAAAATGCAGATTCCGGATGTCTGTCATCCGTAACACTCTTTTCACCATAAAGTGTGGTAAACATGTCTTTGTTCTCTTTTATGATTTCATATCTGTCCACATTATCTATCGCTTCTGTGTCAAACATCAGATAGGTTCCCTCATAATGATCTTCCGTTAATTCTGAGTGGATCACCCCATCTAACAGGAGAAAAGCTGTCATTCTACAGTCCGCATCTGAATACTCATGATTCTGTTCCCAGCCATCCATACATTTACCGATATCCGCTTTCATTTTCCCAGGATCTGACCATGTATCTTCCAGCTTCGCATTTTTTCCTGCGGAATCTGCAAAATCAACCGCCCATTCCCGAAATATATCTACATGAGCAGCTCCCGCAGAGTCAAGTTCTTTACAGATCTCAGTAATCGTATTGTTCCCTCCCATATATGTTGCACCAGGTATCTTTTGTTTCTGCACTGTTTCTGTGCAGGCCGCCAGCATCATAAATGCAGACACAATCATAGCAATAACAGACAGCTTCATGGCTGTTTTGGTTTGTTTTTTCAACAGATATTACCTCTTCTCCCCTAAATGATCATGACGTAAAAATCGTTCCTGTCAATTCTTTTCATCCTCGATCGTGAGTGTTCCGGGTCTTACATTCAAATAGATACTGCCCTTGTCCACTTTATACATATCAAGCAGCATTACCCAGAGACGGTGTATTGCATCAAGTAATACATTCGATACCTCTATGCTGTATGGCAGCAGCGCATGAATATCAAAAAAACGCATCCCAAGTGGTGGTAAAAATACCATATTGCTGGATTTTACTTTCTGCTCTCCTGTGCTGCTGTTTGCAGTCTTTAACATTTCATAAGTGATCAGACAGAAATCTTTTCCTTTGTATTTGCAATAATAAGAAACATAACACTCATCAATCGTCCAATCCAATCCATCTTCATGCTCAACGGGTTTTTCTTCTACCGGATTTGCCTCCGTAGTCTGAACCTCTACACTCCAGCGGATTCTTCCCTCTTTTGTCTCTCCCATCATATCCTGGATCTCATGGAAAATTTCTTCCTGTTTTTTCATATTAATCTCCATTTCTAAGCAGCTAATGATATTATTTTTTTCATAAAAGTTATATATTTTGCCCGGAAACAAATAGCCGTACTAGTCCCTCACATAAATATCCGAAAGGTTCTCAAGAATCGCTCCTGCAACATCCGGTTTGTTCATCGTATAAATATGTACATGGTTGACACCGTTTGCGATCAGATCGATGATCTGGTCTGTCGCATAGGCGATACCTGCCTGTTTCATAGCAGCCGGGTCACTGCCAAAGCGGTCGACGATTGCAAGGAAACGGCGTGGCACCAAACTTCCCGACAATGCAATGCTACGTTTTACCTGATTTGCGTTAGTGATCGGCATGATTCCTGCCACAACCGGAACATCGATTCCATGTTTTAGTGCTTTGTACATAAAGTTATAAAGAATATTATTGTCAAAAAACATCTGTGTTGTGAGGAACTCACATCCGGCATCCACTTTTTCTTTCAGATGGATCAGATCTTCCTCTAATGTCTGTGACTCAGGATGTCCTTCCGGATAGCAGGCTCCGCCGATACAGAAATCTCCCTGTGATTTGATATCATAGATCAGCTCACTTGCATGTTTATACTGATTTGGCAGCGGGAAATCCGCATTCTGCGGGATATCTCCGCGCAGTGCAAGTACATTTTCAATCTGCTTTTCTTTTAACTCCTGAATCACAGAGGCAACTTTCTCCTTAGTCGAAGATGCACAGGTGAGATGTGCCAGTGCCGGAATATGATTCACATTTCTCACTTCATTTGCAAGTTCTACCGTATAATCAGAAGTTCCGCCGGTTGCACCATAAGTAACACTCATATATGCCGGTTTCAATGCTGCCATATCACCGACAATCTTTTTGTAGTTGTCTAACTGTGCACCCTGTTTCGGCGGGAACAGTTCACAGGAAATCGTTACATTCTCTGTATTTAATAATTCTGTAAGTCTCATAAATCCCTCTTTCTGCTAAAAGCTTCGTAATTTATCGGAACCGTCATCCACGGTATTCTCGATCTTTCGTATCACAACATAATAGGAATAATTCTCATTGACAGCCACTTCCACGCGGTCACCGACCTTATGTCCAAGCAATGCCTTTCCAAGCGGTGACTCATTGCTGATCAGATTCTTTAAAGAATTACCGCGGACGGTGGTCACAAGTTTATAAACTTCTTCCTCATCGTCCTCCTCAAAATAAACCGTCACCGTATTATTCATACCAACTTCATCCTCCGCAGAATCCGTTGAAATCACTTTTGCGGTTTTGATCATTCTCTCTAAATAGCGGATACGGCTCTCATTCTGGTTCTTATCTTTCTTTGCCGCATGGTACTCGAAATTCTCACTTAAGTCTCCCTGCGCTCTTGCCTCCTTCACTGCCTCTAAGGCCTCTTTGCGCACCACAAGTTTCCGGTACTCAATCTCCTCTTCCATCTTTTTTATATCCTGTTCGGTCAATTCGTCGTACATGAATCTTCCTCCTTACTTGTCATTTCAGCGATTATTATAAATTCTTTCCAGTTTTCCGTCAAATAAATTTCTGTGTAAACATCTCTTTACTGATCCATTGAATTTCGCATTTTGTACATTTTTTCGCACATACTGACAATATATATCCACTTGCGGGATCATAGCTTTGCAGATACCATTCTCCCGTCTGCCCCGCTTTTAAAAATTTAACCTGATCCTGCAGTACACAAAACGATGCAAGATCCAATGCCATCCCTTTTCCAACCGCTTTGATATAACTTTCTTTTCTTGTCCATAACTCTGTAAAATAACAGTCTGCTTTTTTCATTTTTCCCTTTTGTAATGCCAGATATTCCTCCGGACAGAAAAAACGTTCTGCCACTTTCATCTGTCCTTTCCGGATCTGTTCCACATCAATTCCCACTTCTTCATCTGAAAAAACACCTGCCACATATCTTCCCGAATGTGACAGGTTAAAATGTATACCGGTTTTTCCATTTAATACCGGTTTTCCTTTCTCTCCGAATCTAAGATACATCTGCTGCATTTTCCCTGGTAACAGACTGATTCCATATTCCCTTAGGGCATACTCTAACAATAATCCTGCTGCTAAAGATCTGCACCGGTCTTCTTTTTTTTTCAATTGCATTATTTTATTTTTCCGGTCTTCCGTGATAAAAGGCAGCATCTGTGCAAATATCTTTTCATCCCCAAATGGAATAATATCCGTCATATAAATCTTCACGCGTCTTATTCTCCCTCGATCCGGATAATGCTTCTAAGATGTTCTCTTTCCCTGGACAATTCCTCATATACCGGCATCAGTCCATCATTTATTCCGGCACGAAGCGGCTCTACAATTTTTTCGACCGTATCAAACATCGGTGTGATTCCCATATTGGCAAAGACACCTTTTAAAGTATGTGCACAGTCAAACGCCTTTTTTCTCTCATCTTCTGCAAGTGCCTCTTTTAATCCATCAAAAGCCTCGTCCTCTGCCACCATCGGAAGGCAGCTTTTATATAATTCCTCATCTCCTAAAAAACGCTCTAAAGCTCCATCTAAATCGCATCCCCATGCTCTTAATTTTTCCAATACCTCACACATTTTTCTATCATTCCTCCGATTGTTCTTTTTCCTGTTCCATCTCCCTGTCTTTCGTTTTTCCGGATAATAACAGCCTGTATTTTTCTAATTCCCATTCCAGTTGTTTTGGTTCTGTCACATTTAAGAAAACACCATATATGATATGTTTATTTCCTACAATTCCTACATCATACAGCTTTAATGATATAAAAATTTCTTCTCCTGCTTCATTCTTCCTGGAAAATTCACATTGTGTTTCACGTCCTTTATCTGCTGTATAAAAAAAAGCATCCAGAATACGCTTATGATATCGTTTTGGAATTCCCTGAAAAATATCTTTTTTCTGACTGATATCCTGATATCCAAACACCTCATAATACGCATTATTTACGCGTATTATCTCAATCTGTTCTTTGCCGTACTCATAGACAGCCACACCCTGTTTTGCATTTAAAAAGAGTGACTCCAGCTGGGAGGCCGGCGTCCACAGGCTATCTATGTCAACTAAGCGTTCTGTCTCTTTCTTTCTCTCCGCATGCGGTCTGTCAAACTGCAGTTTTTCGTATTCTTCCACAGGCATCGGTTTTGCAAAATAATATCCCTGTACATATTCACAGCCAATACTCCGCAAAAATTCCACCTGTTCGATCCGTTCCACACCTTCCGCAACAACCGGCATATTCAGCCATTTTGCCATACGGATCACTGCCGCCATGATATTTTCTCCGCGTCCTTCCCTGTCATCACCGGCAAAAAACTTCATGTCCATCTTTAAAACATCAACCACAATATCCTTTAAAACATTTAAAGAAGAATAACCACTTCCAAAATCGTCCATCAGAATGTAAAATCCCTCTTCGCGCAAACGCTGCATCATATCCTGCACTGCTTTTGGATTTGTATTGTATGCACTCTCTGTCAGTTCTACCTGAAACAGTCTGCGTGGAATCCGGTAACTGTCCACCAGATTGCAGATCACATTCACGATATCTTTGTTGTAAAGACTGATCCTCGAAAGATTGACGGATATCGGAAGCGGATTCTTTCCTTCATCCATCCACTTTCTAAGCTGGATGCAGGTCTGCTCCCACACATAATAATCCAGCTTTGTGATAAATCCATTCCGTTCAAATACCGGTATAAACTCTCCCGGTGAAATCATTCCACGTTCCGGATGTTTCCAGCGAACCAGCGCCTCCGCTCCTGCGATCTGATTATCGCTGAGCCCGTATTTTGGCTGATAGAATACAACAAATTCATGATTTTCCAGTGCACTTTTCATGCTGTTTACGATCCGCTGTTCCTTCTCGATCTCCTGGCTCATCTGCCGTGTATAAAATGCATAGTTACGGATATAATTGCCTTTGCAGTGCTTTGCCGCAAGGTTGGCACGATCGTACATGTGATCCGGTGTTATTTTCTTTCCAGCGATCAGATAAACACCAAATATCGGTACAATATCAAAATCAAGCGGGTATCTGCTTAAGATATCACGCATTTTATCAAAACTTTCGACCAGTTCTTTTGTATTTTCATAGGATACGCAGAAGCAGAATATATCCGCATCCATCCTGCCAAAGGTAACGTCACTGCGGTTTCTGACTGCACATATCAAAAGGTCTGCAATATATTTCAGCAGCATGTCCCCTGCACTCATTCCAAAGAAAGAATTGATCAGCTGGAACTTTTCAATATCCATCCGCACAAAAGCAAAATGCCGGTCCGGATATCGCTCTAACATAGAAGATGTCGCCTGAAACATATGGGTCTTATTATAGATGCCGGTAAGGATATCATATTCTGCACGGTACTTTAACGCTTTGCTGATATTCTGACTGCTGCTGCCAATCACATTCTTCAGCCGGAACCGGACAACATCCACATCATACGGTTTCCGGATAAAATCCCATGCTCCCATGCCCAGGCATTTAATCTCTGTCTCAATGTCAATCTCCATCGTAAGTACAATGACAGGTATTGCCTGATACATCTGCGCTTTATGATACCGTTCCAGAAAATAATACCCGTCATACTCCGGCATAACGATATCTAAAAGTACCGCCGTTATCTCCGTGCTTCGTTCATAAAGAATCTCAAATGCTTCCTTGCCATTTTCTGCCTCTATCACCTCGTACGTACCGCTCAAAATTCTTTTCATCATGACACGTTCGACCTGTTTATCATCTACGACTAATACCTTGCTCTTTTCAGACATATTCTCACCTATCCGCCCCCCCCAAAAAATCCCATAAAAAAACCTGACTTTATCATAGCAAAGTCAGAGTTTCTTTTCAATAGTCATCATTTAACCTTCTGCAAAAAAAAGGTCGATTTTTCCACAAAGGCAGATATCTGTCGAAGATGCGCCAACCTGAATTTCATACGTTCCATTTACCGGAACCGGCATCTTTTTGTCTATGTCATAACGGGAAAAATCTCTTTCCTCCAAAATAACACAGATCCTCTTTGTTTCCCCGGCATCAAGCCTGACTTTTTCAAACGCTTTCAGTTCATGAACCGGTCTGTCTTTTTTCTGTTCCGGTGCCACATAAATCTGAATGGTCTCTTTCCCTGCACATTTTCCTGTATTGGTTACCGAACAGGAAACTTTCACGGTCTGTCTGCCATTTTCCTGCTGCCGTATAATTTCAAGATCATTATAGGTAAATGCCGTATAGGAAAGTCCATGACCAAACGGGAACAGGACATCTGTTTTTTTTGTGTCATAATAACGGTAACCGACCATCACACCTTCCCTATACTCCACACGGTCTTTCTTTCCAAATGTTCCGATCGTATGTGCCGGACACTGCGACGCATCACGGATAAATGTTTCTGCCAGCTTTCCGGATGGATTTACTTTTCCAGACAAGATCTCTGCCAGGGCTGTTCCCCCTTCCATACCGGCATAGTAGCTCCAGAGGATTGCTTTTGCCTTTTCTGCCCACGGCATCTCAACCGGTGCACCTGCATACATGCAGACCACCGTATCCGGCACGGCCTTTAGCAGAGCATCGATTACTTCATCCTGCCCGTATGGCAGTTTCATGTTCACACGGTCAAGTCCCTCCACATCAAAATCGTGGTTCAGTCCGCCCACGAAAATAACAATGTCACTTGCTTTTGCCAGTGCAACTGCTTCCGCTAAGGCTTCCTGCTGTTTTTCATCCAGTGCTCTTCCACTTATAGTGCTTTCCTTTTCGGTATCCTCTGCAGTCTCCGTGCTCGCCGCCTGCCAGTTGATCTCAGATGCCTCTTTCTTATCCGGAATCACATAGCCCGGTGCGTAAGAAACTTTCACATTTCCACCAAGTAACTTTTTGATTCCCATAAGCGGTGATATCTCATACAGTGCCTTGATTTCTGCACTTCCTCCCCCGTTCGAATGGACTCGCGCGCCACATCGAGCACTGCCCTGCGGTGTTCCTCCGTATTGTATGCGCCTGTCTTACGATGTTTTCTCTCCGGTCCGATCATTTTTAAACGCAGCATCATGCGGAGGATATTGCGCACTTTCTCATCCACCAGCGATTCTTCGATTTCTCCATCCTTCACTGCTTTTAACAGAGGATCTGCCATGTACTGTTCGTCGAACTGATACTTGACATCCATCTCAAGATCCAGCCCGGACTCTGCCGCCAGTTTCGTATCATGCACAGCACCCCAGTCGGAGATTACCACGCCGTCAAATGACCAGTCTTTCCGCAACTTCTCGTTGAGCAGGGATTTACTCATACAGCAGTGCTCACCGTTTAACAGATTATAGGCTCCCATCAGCGCAAGGGTGTGTCCCTTTTCTACCGCCGCTTGAAATCCCGGAAAATAAATTTCTTCCAGTGCTGTCTCATCGATGATTGTATCCACCCAGAGTCTTTCGGTTTCCTGTGAGTTTGCCGTAAAATGCTTCACGCATGCCGCAACATCGTTTTCCTGGATTCCCTCGATCATCGGTACAACCAGTTCTTCGATGAGTCCCGGATCTTCGCTCATATATTCAAAATTCCTGCCACAGAGCGGACTCCGCTTGATGTTGATGCCCGGAGCTAAGATCACATCTTTGCCCCTGCCTCTTGCCTCCTCGCCCAGCACTTCTCCGGCTTTCTTTGCCAGCGCACGATTCCAGGTGGATGCAATGGCGCTGTTGCACGGAAGATAAGTCACATAATCTTCCGTCGTCCCGACATTCCGCCATTCATTGTCCGCAAATTCTGCGCGCACTCCCATCGGTCCATCCGACATATAGAGCGGTGGGATGGAAAGCCGCTCCACTCCTTCGGTGCGGAATAAACCCGCACCGTGGATCATACCGATTTTTTCTTCTAAAGTCAGCTCTTTTAAAATTTCTTCAATGTATGTTTCCTGCATTAAAATACAACCTCAGCCTTGCCGTCCCCGTGAAACTCTACGATGACATTTTCTCCATCCTGTGTATAGGATGCACCGTTTACCTGCTTTGGAGCACCGCCATTCATCAATGCCACTTTGGATGCCTTATTACTCTCTACCGCGATCTGATAAGAAGATCCGTTCTTTACAACATTTGCAGATGCTTCTTTTTCATTTTCCGTTCCATATACGACAGTTTCTGCCTTGATGCCATCTTTTAATGCATATGCACGGAATGTCACACCATCTGCATAGTCATAAACTGCATTATCATTTCTTGCTCCCATAGCCACAATACTGCCCTCTTTGACATAAAGAGGAATGCTTAAATAACCATGTTTTTCTGTATACCATTTACCGCCCTCTTTGACTTCTCCGGTCAGTAAGGATGTCCATGTTCCCTCCGGCAGGTAATATTCTGCGATACTGTCCTCGCGGAAGATCGGTGCAACGAGCAGGGAATCACCTAACATGTACTGTGTTGCTAAATATGCACAGTTTTTATCTTCGGTAAATTCAAGTACCATGCTGCGCATCATAGGAATACCTGTTTTGGACGTCTCGATCGCATTGCGGTACAGATATGGCATCAAAGATGCCTTAAGCTGTGCAAAGCAGCGTACCACATCCACTGCTTCTTCATCATATGCCCACGGCACACGGTAAGAAGTAGATCCATGCAGTCTTGAATGGGAAGAAAGCAGTCCGAATGCACACCATCTCTTATAGACATCCGGTGTGGAGGTACTCTCAAATCCTCCGATATCATGGCTCCAGTATCCAAAACCGGAACTTGTCAGTGACAGGCCTCCGCGAAGGCTCTCCTCCATGGATTCATAATCAGACCAGCAGTCACCGCCCCAGTGAACCGGGAACTTCTGTCCGCCTGCAGTTGCAGAACGTGCAAAAAGAACAGCCTCTTTTTCACCTTTTTTCTTCTTTAATACGTTAAATACCACCTTATTGTAAAGGTATGTATAGTAGTTGTGCATCTTGACCGGATCAGAACCGTCGTAATATACCGCATCTGTCGGGATTCTCTCACCAAAGTCGGTCTTGAAGCAGTCAACACCCATATCGAGCAGTGCCTCTAACTTTTTGCTGTACCACTCGCAGGCTGCAGGGTTAGTAAAGTCCACAATGGCAAGTCCCGGCTGCCACATATCCCACTGCCATACATCGCCATTTGGACGTTTTAAGAAGTAACCGCCCTCGACACCCTCTTTGAACATGGATGACTCCTGTCCCACATAGCTGTTGATCCAGACACAGATCTTTAATCCTTTTGCTTTCAGACGTTTTAACATGCCCTCCGGGTCCGGGAATACTCTTGAATCCCAGGTAAAATCACACCAGTTGAAATCTTTCATCCAGAAGCAGTCAAAATGGAATACGGATAACGGGATCTTGCGGTCAAACATTCCATCGACAAAACTGTTGACTGTCTTTTCATCATAGTTTGTCGTAAAGGATGTGGACAGCCAGAGACCGAATGTCCACGGTGCCGGAAGTGACGGTTTTCCAGTAATGTCTGTATATCGCATCAGCACCTCTTTCATCGTCGGTCCGTTGATCAGGAAATAGTCAAGGTTTTCACCCGGCACGGAAAATTCAACCTTGGTTACCATCTCTGTTGCAACTTCAAAGGACACGCGCTCCGGATGGTTTACAAACACACCGTATCCTTTATTGGAAATATAAAACGGGATATTTTTATAAGACTGCTCTGTGGAAGTACCGCCGTCCTCGTTCCAGATATCCACGCTCTGTCCATTTTTTACAAACGCAGAAAAACGCTCGCCAAGTCCATAGATCAGCTCGCCAACGGAAAGTGATAACTGCTCTCTCATATAAGCATCTTCCGGTCCTTTATCATAGGCAAAACCTTTCCAGTCGGTCTTCATGTATGCAAGATCTCTCCATCCGCTTGCAGTGATTTTCTCCTCACCGCGGTAAAATGTGAGTGCTCCGTTCTCTTTCTGCACTTCCAGACGCAGTGTACCGCTTGAAATGACCAGCTTGTCCTCCGTATCTTCTGCCTTTAAATGTCCGCTCTCCGCAGGTGCGATCTCAAATGACGGTGCCTTTTTCTGCACGCCCATGTGATGATAAGTCTGAACCCTAAGCACTTCCTCATACGGTGCTGAAATCACGATCGTGAGGTTGATTCCGCCAAGGGTATCGCCGCGCTGTGTGATCTTGCTTGTCGGCGCACAGATCGTCACCTGATCTTTCTCGATTTTTGAAAAATATACTTCTGCCGGAGAAAAGCACTCGCAGCGCTCTTTCTGCAACCAGCATCCATTACTGAATTTCATATGATAATCCTCCCTGTTTTCCGAAGGAAAATGCGACTGCTATCAGGCGCAGAGGATTTTCCTCCCTGTAATTATCTCATTTTGTCTCATCTTACTATACCCACCCTGCAAAAAATACCCTCTAAATTGTACATAAAACACTCGATAAATTTGACAAACAAAACGTTCGCATTTATACTTACGTTTAGTACTTTTATCATTGGAACAGGAAGGTTATTTTTATGTATCGCGTTTTAATTGCAGATGATGAATCCATTATCCGGGAAGGTATCAAATGTCTGTTCGACTGGGAATCTCTCGGCTATACGATCGCCGGAGAAGCTGCAAACGGTGAGACCGCCTATCAGCAGATTCTTGCCTTACAGCCGGATATCGTTCTCTTAGACATCCGCATGCCGGGAATGTCAGGGCTTGACGTTATCCGGGAGGCAAGAGCACAGGGTTTTACCGGAAAAGTCATTATCTTAAGCGGTTACTCTGATTTCAAATATGCGCAGGAAGCCATCCGTTACGGAGTGCAGTATTATCTGACAAAGCCGATCGACGAGGATGAACTTGAGGAGATTCTTCGTTCGATCAAAGAAAACTTAGACAAGGATGCTGCAACTGCAAATACCCGGGAACATTACCGTGAAAAGGCAAGAGAGACCATCATCCGCGATCTTTTAACGAACGATATCGATCTTTCCCACATAAATACAACAGATCTCCATCTGACAGCAGACACCTATCAGGTTGTGATCTATGAGAAATACAGTCACAATACTGCAGATGCCTCCTATCGTTTTTCGGATCTTCTGCGCGTGACAAATCAGGATAATAACTCCTACGATAACATTACGCTGCAGTATCATGAGGTTATTTTGCTGAAAGGCACTTTTGCCATTCAAAAGTTTAACGATTTTCTGGAGCGTTACCGGAGAGAACGGCGTCCACAGGAGAACTCTCCTCTCGACAGTCTCTTTATTACATACGGTGCGCGTGTGTCAGACCTGTCGGAAGTCTATATTTCCTATATTCAGGCGAAACAGCTCTTAGAACGCCGTTTCTTCTGCGAGCAGGAACAGCACACGATCGGTTATGCCGAACTGCCGGACCCGGACAGTTTAAAATCCATCTTAAACGACGCTTTTTTAAACCGTTACGCTACCAGCCTGTTTGAATATCTTCAGGCATTCAACCGCAATATGTTAGCGGAGACTTTGACACAGCTTACCAATGAACTTTACCATGCTGCAGATTCGATTGATTCCATACGGCTTTTCCTGACAGACCTTTATCTGCAGATCAAGGAACAGGCAAACCGGCTTTACAATGGTGCAAATATCCCGTTTCCGAGCAATGCGGATATCATCCGTCTGATCGAAGAAAAATATTATCTCTACGAGATCATCCTGTACTTCACGGAACAGTTTGAGATGATCATGTCCTCGATCGGTAACTCTTCCCGTGAAAGCGTGCTGGATGATATTCTGCACTACATCAACCACAACTATGCAAGCAATATCACATTAGAAAATATTGCACCGCTGTTTGGTTACAACAGCTCCTATCTCGGAAAGATTTTCCGCAAAAAGATGGGTGAAAACTTCAACTCATACGTCGACCATGTCCGCATCAAACACTCGATGGAGCTTCTCTGTTCCTCAGAGTTAAAAGTTTATGCGATCGCAGAAAAAGTCGGTTACCGGAATGTCGATTATTTCCATATCAAGTTCAAAAAATACGTTGGAAAAAGCCCGGCAGAATACCGGAAAGAACATAAAAATGAATAAACTTTCATAAAAACTGCCGCCTCCGGGTGAATATATGTACCCTTTTCTCTGTAAGTTCAGAAAAAGGGGGACATATCACCGTGAGGCGGCAGTTTTTATTTATAAGATCCGGGTGTCAAATAGTGTTTTCCGGTTTTTCGATTGGCAAATGGCACCGCAGTGCCTGTCATTTTAAGAAATCATACTGTGACATATAAAGTTTGTAATACTCACCCTTCTGTTCCATCAGTGCGTCATGATTTCCACGCTCTAAAATATCGCCTTTGTCTACATATAAGATGCAGTCGGCATTTTTGATTGTGGAGAGCCTGTGTGCAATGATAAAGGACGTTCTTCCTTTCAAAAGCTCATTTAATCCCTTCTGTAAAAGCAGTTCCGTCTCGGTATCAATGCTTGACGTCGCCTCATCTAAAATCAGGATCTTCGGATCGGCAAGCAATGCCCGCGCAAAGGAAATGAGCTGCCGCTGTCCGGCGGATAGCCTGCTTCCTCTCTCATTGACTTGTGTCTTATATCCGTTTTCCATTTCCATAATAAAATCATGGGCGCAGACTGTTTTTGCGGCACGGATGACTTCCTCGTCCGTCGCACTGCGGTTGCCATAGCGGATATTATCCATGATCGTCCCCGCAAAAATAAAGCTGTCCTGCATCATGATTCCCATCTGGGTGCGCAGTGAATGAAGTGTCACCTTCGAGATATCAATGCCATCGATCGTGATTTTCCCGGAATCCACATTGTAAAAACGGCTGATGAGATTTACGATCGTGGATTTTCCTGCCCCGGTCGGACCGACGATCGCATAAGTTTCACCCGGTTCTGCCGTAAAATTAATATCTTCCAGAATCTTCTGCCCCGGCTCATAACCAAAGGACACATGGGAAAACTTCACTTCTCCTGCCACCTCCGGCATCGGGATTGCATCCGGCTCATCCCTGACACCCACCGGCTCATCGATCGTCTCAAAAATCCTCTCAAGATAAGAGATTGCTGTCAAAAGAGAATTGTAAAATCCGGCAAGTGTGTTGATTGGTGCCCAGAAACGCCCAATGTACGCGGTAAATGCGATCAGAACACCGACGGTCAGTGTCATATCCGGTGCTAAAATCCAACGGACACCCAGCACATAGATCAGTGCCGTCGTAAATGTCGAAATAATATCCACGCTCGGTCCCATCGTAAAGTTAAACATTACCGCACGCATCCAGGATTTCCGGTAATTTTTACTTAGGTTATTAAAGATTCCGGTATTCTCATTTTCCCTTACGAAAGACTGCGTCACACGGATTCCATTGATACTCTCCGCAATGTACGCATTTAAGTTTGACTGTTTGTTGCTCTGGATCTGCCATGCCCTGCGCTGTTTTTTCTTGATTAAGATAATCACAAATGCAAGAACCGGCAGTCCGCACAGACAGATCAGCGTCAGCCGGACATCGAGTGCAAACATAAACATCAGGATAAAGATCAGGTTGCACAGATCTGTGAATGTGTTGACAATACCATTGCTCAAAAGATCACTTAGGCTGTTCACATAATTGACCACACGCACCTGAATTTTTCCATGTGGTCTGTCATCATAATAGGAAAATGGAAGTTCCTGCAGATGACAGAAAATATCATAGCGGATGTCATGTACGATATTCTGCCCGATCACACTCATGGTCTTGATCTTGATCCGCAGGGAAATACCCGAATAAAGTGCGATCAGTAATGTCGCAATACTGTAAAATGTGATCGATTTCATATCTTTTTCCGGGATGCTGTGATCCATCACATTCTGGAAAAAGATCGGGATCGCCATGGTAAGTGCCGAGGAAGAAAGCATCAGAAGAATAACGCCTGCCATCTTCTTTTTGTAGGGAGCAATGTAACCTGCAAGACGTTTGAGCTGGTTTACATCAAAACTGTCCTCTAATATCTCATCCATATCATATCTGTTTCTTGCCATCTTATTTCTCCCCCTTTCCGTTTAAAATTTCCTGTGGGATCTCGCCATACTGGTTATGGAAAGCCGTCGCGTAATAACCTCCCGCCGCCACTAACTGCTCATGTGTTCCCTGTTCAATGATGCGTCCGTTATCCATGACAAGAATCAGATCTGCATCTCTAATGGAAGAAATGCGGTACGCAATGACAAAGATCGTGCACTTGTTATCTAATTTCTTCAACTGGCTCTGGATATAACTCTCCGTCTCCATATCGACCGCCGATGTCGTATCGTCAAGAATCAGAATCGACGGATCTTTCAGCAGTGCCCTCGCAAGGGAGATACGCTGTTTCTGTCCGCCGGAAAGTCCGACACCGCGCTCACCCACAATCGTATCATATCCATCCGAAAGTGCCTGGATAAAATGATTGGCATCCGCCATGATCGCAGCCTGTTTGACTTCTTCGAACGAACAATTCGGCCTTCCGTATGCGATATTTCCTTCGATCGTATCCGAAAAAAGGAACACATCCTGCATCGCCATGCCGATATTGTCACGCAGGTTATAAAGATCCATGTCGCGGACATTCACACCATCCACAAGCACTTCACCGGAAGTCGTATCATAAAACCGGCAGAGCAGATTCATGATCGTTGATTTTCCGGCTCCGGTAGAACCGATAATACCGACGGTCTGCCCCGGTTTTACCTTAAAATTGACATCCATGACAATATCTTCATCATCTGCACGGTAAGATACATTTTTAAACTCGATCTCACCTTTCAAATGCTTCTTTACCACTCCGGATACCGGTGTTTTTACATGCGGTTCCTCACTGTAGGTCGCATAGATTTTCTCCACGGAAGTTGTGAAATTGCTGATATCATTGACCAGCCATCCTGCCTGGCGCAGCGGGTTGTTTAACATCCACAGATAGCCGTTCACCGTCACGAGCTGTCCTAACGTGATCTCTCCCTGAATGACCATATAGCCGCCGTAGAGGATCAGGATGATCGTCAGCGCATAGGAAAGCACCTCAAATATCGGCACATATTTCATCCAGATCTTTGACGCATCAATCTGTGCCGCACGGAATTTATCATTTTCCTTATTAAATTTTTCAATCTCAAAATCTTCTTTTGCAAATGCTTTTACCACACGGTTTCCACTGACATTTTCCTGCACAAACGCATTGAGTGAGGAAAAACAGTCACGGTTACGCTTGAATGCCGGACGTACCTCTTTCGTCTGACGGCAGGTTGCAAACGCCGTAAACGGCAGAACCACAAGCATGGCAAGTGCCAGTTTCGTGTTGACCGTAAAGATCATAAGCAGTGCAAACACAAACATCAGCACACTCTGGTAAACCATATAGACCACATATGCCACAAAGTGACGGATTGCATCCATATCTCCGGTCTGCCGGCTCATCAGATCTCCGGTACGCTTCTTGTTATAAAATGCAAAATCCTCTTCCAAAAGTTTCCGGTAAACCTTATCCCTCATATCGTACAAAACACCCTGCGACGCTGTCTCAAATGCGACCTGAAACAGAAAACGCAAGACTCCCATCACGATCGTGACTCCGATCAGACATCCGATAAACGGCATCAGTCTGTCATATTTTCCACCGCTTATGACCTGATCTACGATCTGCCCGGATATGTACGGATTGACCACCGAAAGCACTGATACCGCTGTGGTCAGCAAAATTCCAACTATCATTAATCCCCGGTACTTTTTCAGAAATGAAAAGAACCACTTCATTGGTGTCATAATAACCCTCCTACTCCCTTTTCGTTTTTCCTTTCGGATTTTCAGTATAGTACTTCTGGGGTAAAAAGGAATGTAATATCTTGCACCGTTCATGTTATTTTTTGCACCGGAAGGGATGGTTTCTGGTGGAGAATATGTTATACTGTGATGTGGATAAAAAAAGTGTATTTAGACTTTGAAACACTTTTTATGATCCACATCGCATTGTATTTTAAATATAGACAATATGTTTTTATCGACGATAAAATGAAGAAATGGAGACCTTACTATGTGCTGTGACAACCGGGAACAACTGCTTGACCAACTGAATCCAACTTTTCTATTTACCTGGAAAGGCACACGTTTGAAAGATGAAGCACGCTATCACAGCCACGATTTTATCGAGATGGCATTTATTTTGTCCGGCCACGGCAAATACAAGATTGCGGACAGGCTCTATGATGTGTCCGAAGGAGATATCATTATTTTAAATCCGGGGCAGAAGCATCAGGCACTCTGCACAGACCCTTCCAATCCGGCTACGGAATTTTTTGTTGGATTATGTGACGTCCGTTTTGGGGATTTCCCGGAAAATTATCTGCCGCTGCATTTAAAAGATCTGACATCCGATCCAGCCACACAGTCTCCTATTTTACATACCTCCGGCGAACTGCGCCAGAAGCTGTTTAAGATCTGCACAGCCATGAGCGTAGAAAATGACGTCTGCCGCAGCGGACGTTATATCATGTTGAAAAGTTATCTGATGCAGATGCTGATCCTGCTGCTGCGGGAACAGAGTGAACCGGTAAAAATCAATACCGGCTGCTCTTTTGAATCTACCAGCAAAAAATATGTAGTTGACCAGATCGTAAATTATTTTGAGGATCATTACAGTGAAAAGATTTCTTTAGACCAGATCGCGGAGAATATGTACTTAAGTCCTTTTTATATCTCACGTATTTTTAAAAGTGAGACAGGCGATACACCGATCCGCCACCTGATCAATATCCGCCTTGAAAAAGCAAAAGAATTGTTGGAAAACGGTTTTGACGGCAGCATTCAGGAAGTTGCAGCCGAAGTCGGCTATGATGACGTCTATCATTTCAGTAAACTGTTTAAAAAACGGTTTGGTATGCCGCCGTCAAAAATCCGCAGATTATTATGATTCATTTAAAAATTTTTTCCAGAAATCTTTCGAGCCTGCGAATTCCAGTTCCTTGCCATTCTGGAATCTTTTACTGATAATGCCATCCTCTCCAAAACTTGGTGTGTATGTCAGATTTTTATATATTCATCGTCATATATGGGGGAATGCATATAATTCCATCTTTTACAATTAAATTTCTTGGATGAATAATATAACTTTCCCCTATGCGCTCCTTGTATTTTTCTCTGAAATTATTTAATGAGGTCGTTTTGTATTGCTTTCCTGACTTCACTTCAATCGGAAACATCTTATATTTTAATCTGCTGTTATTGGAAATGATAAAATCTATTTCCATATCATTTCGATGCTTATTTTCATTATAGTGTGTATAAAAATATAATTTATGTCCATTTGCCACCAGCATCTGAGCTATTGCATTTTCATAAAGCATTCCTTCATTAATCTGTAATTTGCCTGCTAATATCTGTTTATATACTTCATCTTCAAGTAATTCATTTTCATCAAATGCATGGCTTACCAAAAGTCCGGTATCACCCATATAACACTTTACATAGCTTCTTGTCTCATTTAATGATAAGCCAACATTCGGATCATTACACAAAAAGCACTCATTGGATATCATAGAATCCGACAGCCAGAAAAAAGTTTCTTCGTACTGGTCTGCGTAACTACCATCCTGCAGCTTTTTGAATACAACTCTTTTTTCATGCTGTGAAAGAAATCCCGGAATCTGATCATAAATTGCAAGTACCTTACTTCGATACTTTGCATCTATTTTCATAATATCTTCCCGATACAATTTAAGAATGTCCCTTTTTTCTCTATCCGCTTCTGTAAAATCTTTTTTGCTTTCAATAAATGTTACTACAGGCATAGGCATCCCACCAACAAGCATATACTGATGAAACAAAAGCATT
>OGHH01001082.1_pt1 | contig 22774 bp, 18 predicted proteins | sample 1571471 | NCBI WGS metagenome assembly OGHH01 (sample SAMEA2581936, study PRJEB24529) | metagenome | biome: Human gut stool | place: China | collected 2011
ATATACACTTCAGTATTGTTCTCACATGGCGGTGCCCATCGCATAATAACATCTTTCACTGTACGCATCAAAAGATGTTTTCAATAACATCGCATCTTATAAATTCAGTGAGATGCGCTTCAATGTCCGTGGTTACGATTCACAATATTCGGATGTCTATATGAACGGTATCCAGCTTAACGATGCTATGACGGGATATACTCCCTGGTCATTGTGGAGCGGCTTGAATGACGCTACCCGTAATCAAGAAATCACCTCCGGATTAAATATGGGTGATATGGGTATCGGTGGCATTGCCGGTACGACCAATATCAACACCCGCCCTTCACAAATGCGTAAAGGATTACGTGCCAGTGTAGTAAACGGTAATTCTATGTATCGTTTCCGTGGCATGCTAACTTATTCATCCGGGCAACAGGACAACGGCTGGTCATATGCCTTTTCCGTTTCAACCCGTCAAGGAGGAAATTCTTACGTAGACGGCGTTTTCTATAACGCTTTCGGCTACTTTGCAGCTGTCGAAAAACAGTTTAACACCCAACATCGTTTAGGACTAACTGTTTTGGGTACTCCTACGGAGCGCGGAGCACAACAGGCCTCTACCCAAGAAGCGTATGACCTGGTAGGCAACAATTACTATAACCCCAACTGGGGATGGCAGGACGGCAAACGCCGTAATGCACGTGTACGTAATTATCACGAGCCCATCGCAATGCTTAATTATACGTTCGATATCACCGATCGTTCTCAATTGAATATTGCCAGTTCCTTACGTTTCGGAAAGAATGGTTATTCTGCACTGACATGGTATGGTGGTCCGGACCCACGTCCCGATTACTATCGCTATCTGCCGAGTTTCTACAATGGCACAGAAATCGGTGCATGGCTCGACGAAGCATGGCGCACCAATACAGACAACATACGCCACATCAATTGGGATCAGTTGTATGACATCAACCGTAATCAGCCGGAGAACTCGCTGTATGGCTCCGGACGCCGTGCCATCAACATGATCGAAGAACGCCATACCGACCAGCGCGATTTCAACTTCGCGGCCAACATCGCCCATACGTTCCGCAACCAGTCCGTGCTGCGCGGAGGCCTGACGGCGCGTATCAACCGCACGGAGTACTACGACCAGGTGAAAGACCTGCTCGGCGCCGACTACTGGCTCGACGTGGATAAGTTCGCCCTGCGCGACAACGGCAACTACAACCCGCTGCTTTCGCAGAACGACCTGGATTATTACCTCAAGCACGGCGAGGCCCGCCGCGTCGGGGAAGGCGACAAGTTCAGCTACGATTACTACGCCAACCTGCGCCAGGCACAGGTCTGGGCGCAGTATTACGCCTCGTTCGGCGGTTTCACGATGAGCCTCGGCGGCGAGGTCGGCTATACGGCCATGTGGCGCGACGGCCGGCTGCGCAAGGGACTCTTCGCGAACAACTCGCTCGGTAAATCGAAGACGCTCGACTACCTGACCTACAAGCTCAAGGGCGAGTTCTCGTACCGTTTCTCGGGTGCGCATGCCATCGACGCCAATGTGGCCTACATGGTCAATCCCCCGCAGTTCCGCGACGCTTTCGTTTCGGCGCGTACCCGCAATACGACTACGCCGGGCCTCGATTCCGAGAAGGTACTCGGCGTCGACCTGTCGTACAACCTCAACCTGCCGTGGATCACGGCGCGCGTTTCGGGTTACTATACCTCGGTCGCCGACCAGTCGAAGGTCATCTCGTACTATGACGATACGCAGTCGTCGTTCACCAACTTCGCCATGAGCGGCATCGACAAGCGTTACTACGGCCTCGAAGTGGGCGTCGTGGTTCCCATCTGGGGCGGCATCTCGTTCAACGGCGCCCTGAGCCTGGGCGACTACCGCTATACGTCGGACGCCAACTTCACACAGACGCGCGACAACAGCGAGGAGGTGCTCCGCGGCGACAAGGTGCTCTGGGACGACCTCTACGTCGAAAGCACGCCCCAGACGGCGCTCAACCTCGGCCTGAGCTACCGCGGCCCGCGCAACTGGTTCGCCTCGGTCGATTTCAACTATTACGACCGTATCTACCTCTCGATGAACCCCGCGCGCCGTACCCGTGCCGCTTATGCCACGGTACTGCGCCCCGACGAGGCGGCACAGCTCCCCGGCGCCGTGAAATACACGGCGCTGATGAACCTGCGCGATCAGGAGAAATTCGACTCGGCCTATACGCTCAACCTGAGCGTCGGCAAGAACTGGTACATCCACCGCATCTACCAGCTGGGCTTCAGCCTCGAGGTGAAGAATATCCTCAACGACCAGACGATCCGCACGGGCGGTTACGAACAGATGCGCCTTTCGCGCCGTACCTATGTGAACAAGGAGGGTGCGGCCGCCCAGCCGATCCAGTACTACGTGCCGTTCGATTCGAAGTACTTTTACCTGCTGGGGACGACCTATTACCTGAATGTATATTTCCGCTTCTAATACGATATGACGATTATGAAAAAGATATTTCAGTTATGTGCCGTGCTGGCCGTGATGTTTGCGGTTACGGGGTGCTATAATGATTTCGATGCGCCGAAGCCTGCCAAAGTCTATACCGACGAGGATTTCGCGGGGATGAAGCATATCTCCATCGCCGATGTGAAACAGATGTTCCTCGATGAGCACAAGTCGCTCGGCGGTACGGGCAGCAACTCGAGCTGGGGCGATACGAAGTACGTACAGATCGGCCAGTCGCCCGACGGGCTGGATTACTACATCAAGGGCAAGGTGCAGTCGAGCGACGAGGAGGGTAACGTCTACAAGTCGCTCTACCTGGTGGACGATTCGGGTGCCATCGAGGTGAAGCTCACTACGGGGCTCTATTTTACCTATCCGATGGGGCGTTTCGACAAGGCCACGGGTACGATCCCCTCGAACTGGGTCTATGTCAAGGTCTCGGGCCTCTATATCGGCAACTACCGCATGATGCTGTCGCTGGGCGAGGGGCCTACCGATTCCTACAACAAGGTGGGCGAACATAAATTCTATGCCAACTCGAACATCGAAGACCCGACGGAGATCCGCAAGCGCGTGTTCCTCGGCGAGGAGACGCAGCTGGAGCTGGGCAAGGAGATCCTCGAGGTCACCGAGGCCAACTGCGACGATTTCTTCGGCCAGAACGGGCAGCAGTATTTCGGGCGTCTGGTGATCCTGCGCGGCGTTACGTGCCGTTACGGGACGGTGGGGTCGAACATCTATCCCGCGTGGATGTATACCGACATCCGTCCGGTGATGAACAAGGTCTGGTACCGCTGGGCGTTCAGCAACGACGGTACGAACCTTTACGGTTCGGTGCTTTTCACCTATGACAGCACCCTGCCTTCGACGACCAACAAGAAGGGGGTCTATACGGTGCGCACGAGCGGTTATTCGCGTTTCGCCCAGTATCCCGTCGTCCGCGACGGCGCGAAAGGCGATATCATGGCCATCTTCGGCATCTACTCCAAGGACTGGACATACAACTACGGCGCTTACCAGTGCACGGTCAACTATTTCGACGACATCATGTTCGACAAAGACGCCTTCCTGACGGAGGCGGAGGTCGAGGAGCTGACCCCGGCCGATTCATGGGTTACGCCCGACACGTCGGACGACGAGTATACCGAATAACCCGCTCCGGCAGAAACGACGGCCGCCCTCGGAAAGGCGGCCGTTTTTTCGTTGCCGGTGATACCGGGAAGCGTTAAAATCCGTATCTTTGCGAAGGATATTCACTCCTGACCGATGAAAGATTTTGCAGCCATAGATTTCGAGACGGCCAACGGCCGGCGTACGAGCGTTTGCTCGGTGGGCGTCGTCGTGGTGCGTGGCGGCGAGGTGGTCGACACGCTTTACAGCCTGATCCGCCCGCGTCCTAATTTTTACAGCCGTTTCACCACGGCCATCCACGGCCTCAGCTACGAGGATACGGCCCAGGCGCCCGATTTCGCCGACGTGTGGAAGCAGATTGCGCCCCGTATCGAGGGGCTGCCGCTCGTGGCGCACAACTCGCCCTTCGACGAGGGGTGCCTGCGCGCCGTGTTCGAGTTGTACGGGATGCCTTATCCCGGCTACCGGTTCTATTGTACGTGCCGTGCCTCGCGCAGGACGTTCGGCAGCAGCCTGCCCAACCACCAGCTCCATACCGTGTCGGCGGCGTGCGGTTTCGACCTTGCCAACCACCACCATGCCCTGGCCGATGCCGAGGCGTGCGCGCGGATCGCGCTGAAAATCCTGTAACGGGGTTCCTGTCCCGAAACAGAAACTCCCGGCAATAGCCGGGAGTTTTCGTATTTTCCTGTTGCCGGGTCAGAGCCCCAGCTCCAGCTGGAAGCGGATCTCCCAGCGGTTGTAATCGGGGTCAAACGATTCGCTGCGGTGGTTGTACGACATGTCTGCCTGTACCTTAAGGCTGTGGCCGATGATGTAACGGGTGACGCCTACGGTCGTCTGGTTCCAGCGTTTGTACCCCGCAAAGGGTTGTACTTCGTGCTCGGGGAAGAGCGTCGAATTACGCAGGGCGACCTCCCATTTCTTGTCGAACAGGTAGCTGGTCTGTATGTTGAGCCCCTGCCCGCTGTATACGAAGGCATTGCTCTGGGGGTCGAACAGCGGTCGGTCGCAGCTGCGTCCCATGAAATCGGTATAGAATGCGAATCCCCGGTACTTGAGGATGAAATCCGCAAAATAGGAGCCGATGTTGCGGGTCGCGTCGTCCGGCATGACGGCGCCGCGCTGGCCTTTCAGGCGCGATGCCTTGTGGTTGTAGGAGTAGGCTCCGGCCACGAGTATCTTGACCTGCTCCTCGCCTTCGAAATCTCCCTCCATCACGTCGCCTTTCGACTTGAACCGCCCCAGCGGGTAGAGCTCCAGCCGTCCCGTGTAGGCAAGCCCGCCGTTGGACGAACTGCCCCAGTTGCGGCCTTCGCCCAGCGTCACCGAACCTTTGGCCGAGAGGTTGAAGCCCTCGCCCCCGCGCATGTTGTATTCGCCGAAGAACCCGAAATCGCGGTCGAGGTTGAACTCGCTGTTGACGATGCTGCGGTCGACAAATTGCAGGGCGCTCGAAGAGTTAATGCGCGCCCGGTTGGCCTTGATCTTGGTCTGCCCGAACCCGATGTTCCACTTGGGGCTGGGGACGTAGTAGACGATTGCGTCGCGCACAATGTTCATATTGCCGTTGGGCAGCGGTTCCGTGTCGTAGGAGGTGAATCCCAGCTGAACCGAATAGACCAGTTTCGGGGAATAGATGTACCCGTCGAAGCGCAGGCGCAGGCGCTTGACCTGCGCATCGGTTTTCGTGAGCGTGAAATCCTTGTCGAACGAGAGTCCCACCATGTTCTGCATCCGGAAGCGCATCGTCAGTGAGAACCAGTTGCTTTTGGGACGGAACGTGATGCCCTTGCCGACTTCGAGGTTGGGCATGTTGCGTACGCGCTCCAACAGTTCGTGTTCGTCTTCGAGCGAATCGGCGGAGATGAATTCGGTTTGCCTCAGTGGCGAGCGTTCCTGTGCTGTAGCGATTGCGCAGCTGCACGTCAGCATGAGCAGAAGGAGTGTCTTTTTCATGTCGGTCTTGTCTGTCTGTTTGTTTCGTTTTGTTTCGTTTCGGCCGGGTTCGGGCAAAAATACAAAAAATATGCTCTTACCCGGTTAAGTCGCTGCAAAGTTGGGCGGTAAACCTGAAAAGAATATGAAATAGCCGTTGGAATCTTCCCGAAAAGGAACTAAATTTGTGGTGCGGCATCCGTGCACGGTTTCCGTTGGCGGCATGTCGCCTGCCGGACAATAAACCTGCCGGTTTTACGTTTTATGAAACGACAGAAAAATAAAAAGACGATGACAACGACAAAATTCAAGGGCACGCCCGTGCATATCGACGGCGAATTCATCCGGGCCGGCGCCCAGGCTCCCGATTTCGAATTGGTAAAGGGGGATCTCTCCCCGCTGAAACTCAGTGACCTGAAAGGCAAGCGCGTCGTGCTGAACATATTTCCCAGCCTCGATACGGGCGTCTGTGCGACTTCGGTGCGAAAATTCAATAAGCTGGCATCTTCGCTGCCCGACACGGTCGTCGTGGCCGTGTCGAAAGACCTGCCTTTCGCGCAGTCCCGGTTCTGTACGACCGAGGGTATCGCCAACGTCGTTCCCGCGTCGGATTTCCGTGCTGCGGGTTTTGCCGGCGCCTATGGCGTGCTGATGGCCGACGGCCCGCTGGCTGGGTTGCTCGCCCGTGCCGTGGTGGTGATCGACAAGGCGGGGAAGGTGGTCTACACCCAGCTCGTGCCCGAAATTACCGAGGAACCCGATTACGATGCGGCCGTCGAGGCCGTGAAAGCCTTTTAAACTTAATTAAATAGAACGAAATGATACGATTGAATGTTTTTATCCGTACGACGGATTCCAACCGCGAGGAAGTGGTAAATACGGCCAGGGAACTGGTGGCGGCTTCGCTCAAGGACGAAGGCTGCGTGGCCTATGACCTGTTCGAAAGCACTACGCGCAATGACGTGCTGATGATCTGCGAGACGTGGAGCGACGCCAAGGCGCTGGCCGCGCACGAGCAGGCGTCGCATTTCACGACCCTCGTACCGCGCCTGCACCAGCTCGGCGAGATGAAACTCGAAAAGTTCGTCTTCTGATTCGGTGTCCATGCGGCGGGAAATCCGTTCGCCTTAGAAGGAAAGACAGATATGGAACAGGCCGGCTGGTAATACCAGCCGGCCTGTTCGTATTCGTAAGGATGACCTGCCCGCACTTTAGAACGGATAGCCGATCGCCAGGTGGAACCCGAGCCCGTCCTTGAAACTGGAGATGTTGTAATACCCCGTCTTGTCGGGATTGGGGTAGGGGGTGTGGATGCCGATTCCGAGGTCGGCACGGATGACCAGGTAGCTGATGTCGTAACGCAACCCGAATCCGGTGCCCAGCGCGATTTCATTGAGCAGCCCTTTCCATTTCAGTTCCGCACCGGGGCGTTTGGGGTCTTTTTTCAGCAGCCAGATATTCCCGGCGTCGAGGAAAACGGCGCCGTTCAGGCGTCCCATGATGCCGAAGCGGTATTCGACGTTGGCCTCCAGCTTGAAATCGCCCGTCTGGTCGAGATAGCCGTTGCGGTCGTTGGCCGGGGGACGGTAGCTGCCCGGCCCGAGCGACCGGATCGTGAAGGCGCGGATGCTGTTGGCGCCCCCGATGTAGAACTGTTCGCTGTACGGCATCACCTCGGAATTCCCGTAGGCATATCCCACGCCGACGAGCAGCCGCGTCGCCAGCCAGTTGTTCCGGCGCCCGATGCGGTGGTAGAACTTCACTTCGCTCACCTCCTTGACAAACTGCGAAAAGCGGTTTCCGAACAGATGCTGGGGCTGTTTTTCGCCGAACAGGCTCAGGATGCCCGAGAGGAGGTTACCGGCCGAGGTGACGCTGTTCTGCCAGTAGAAGCGGCGGTTGCCGGTGCTGCCGTAGGTCTTGTCGAACGTATAGGTATAGTTGATCGACGGTACGAACTGGTTGCGGAAACTCATGGCGATGGCCGGGTTCTCGTCCATCGTCTTGTCGAAGGCTTCGGTCGTGTGCAGCAGCTTGTTGTAGGTGAGTTTGAATACGGTCAGCGAATGGCGGCTGTAAGGCGAGGTCTGGAAATTGTATCCTGCCGAGCCGCTGAACGCGATCAGCCGGAAGAAGCTGGGGCGGTTCATCAGGTCGACCCCGAGTTGGAACGTCGTGCTCCCGGGGTATTTCAGCCTGCGCGTGATGAACGACGGCAGCAACAGCCGCGGAATGCTGAGGTTCGCATTCAGTCCCAGTTCATAGGAGTTGAGCCGTGAGGAACGGCCGCCGGAGTTTTTGTTGCCCGTCTGCCATTCGTACGAGCCGTTCAGTTTCAGGGCGAGGACTTCGCCGCCCCGGAACAGGTTGTTGTTGCTGACCTTGAAGGTGATGCCGGGGCCGATGAAGCTGTTCGACTTCGAGGTTACGTCCGTTTCCAGGGCGGCTTCCAGCGGATAGTCGAACTGCGCGTCGATGGCGACGTCCAGCGTGTCGGAGCCCCGCAGCGAGTCGAGCGGCGTGACGCTCAGGTTGACGGAACGGAAAATGCCCAGCTTGTTGAGGTCGGTCTGCGTGCGGTTTTGGGCATCTACCGTGAAGAGTTGCCCGCTTCGGAGTGTGAGGGCCCCGGACAGGATCCTGGGGCGGATTTTCATCGGCTTCTGGGCGATGACCGTCGCATTGCGCAGGCGGAGCGTGTCCGTCGGGCCGGGTTTGATGTTTGTCAGCCGCACCGTGATGCCGCCCACCCGGTAGGGCTTGAGCGCCACCTCCGGCAGGTTGGGCTTGAGGTTCAGGCGCAGGTCGACCTGCCGCAGACCGGAGGTCGTATCGGCCAGGTATTCCAGGTATTCGGGACGGAAATAGTAATATCCCCTGTTGCGCAGCAGCTGGGAGATTCGTTTGCGTTCGAGCGTGAGGCTGTCCATGTTGTACTGCGCCCCCACGCGGAGCAGGGACGTGGCCCGGAGGCTGTCCATGAGATGCTCCATGCCGCTGTCCACCTCCGGGTAGGCGATCTTCGAATAGTGCCAGGGCGGCGCTATGCCGAGCGTATAGTACACCTTTGCCTTCCGCCCGTGTTTGCGGTAGAGCAGGGAGTCTGCGGCGTGCGAGCCGAAATAGCCGTAATTTTCGAGCACCTGTTCCGCGACCTTCGTCCGGAGCCGGGGCTGTACCTTCGAGATCAGCACGGGCTGTTTGGCCAGCCGTTTGAATAACCAGTATTTGAATCCCTTTTGCCTGGGCGTGTAGAGGTAGTTGTAGGCCCACAGCCCGATCGGCAGCGGGGTGCGGATATAGGGGCTGTAAAGCGGGTTGTTCGGGGCGACCGACAGCGGTTCCTTCACGGCCGATTCGGCTGCGGCGGAGAGCACGACGCCCGAGTCGGGTTCGATCCGGATTTTCTTCACGCCCGTATACAACACCTCGTCCGACCCCAGCCGGCGGGTGGTGGAGCAGGCCGCTACCGACAGCACGGCGCAAACCAGGATGCAGGTATTTCTAATGTGTGCCGGCCTCATCTCGTTTCTGTTTTTTCGCTTTGGGTTTCGTCGACTTGAACAGGTCGCCCAGCCTCAGCAGTTTTTTCCGGATCACGAAGCCCACGCCCGTTTCGGTGATTTCGCCTTCGAGGATGCTTTCATACCCGGTGTGGCGGAATACTTTCAGGTACATGTTGTCGCGCTTGGTCAGCATGTATTCCAGCGAAATGTCGTCGATCAGGTTCTCCTTGAGGTTCTGCGACGGGTCGGCGTCCGTGCTGAACTTGCCTCCGATGACGGCGCGCACGCGGTTGCTGAACAGGTTTTTGGACAACCGGTAGGAGTAGTCGGTGCGCTGGCCGTTGGGGTCGTCCTCGCCGTAGGAGTTGATGCCGAAGCTCAGGTCTACGCCCTTCAGGTTGTTCTGCGCCCACTGGTTCAGCTCCTTCTGGATAAACGAGTTGAGCGGGTTCTCAGAGCTGACCTTCGCCGTGGTTCCGGGGCCCGTGTAGGTGTTGTATATCAGCAGGTTCATAGCCTGGTTGGCGCGTTGCTCGGCCGTGAGCGAATTCAACTGGTTCTGCATGGTGAGGTCTTCGGGGGCCGACAGCCCGAAGCTGATCTCCAGGTCGTCGAGCGAATTGCGGATGTTGATGGAGATGTCGAAATTCACCGCACGGTTGTCCTGCCCGTCCGAGGAGACGTTGGCACGTACGGTCTCCACGGCCGTGATGTTGAATGCCGGGTCGGCGATGTTCCCGATCCATTCGACATAGCTGTCCGGCGTGATCTTGAAGATTTTTTGGGAGATGATGGGCGGATTGTAGCGTACGCTTCCGCCCGAGAGCACGTATTTCCCCGACAGGCGGACGTCGCCCAGCGGGTTCATGGTATAGGTCAGGTTGCCGCCTCCCTTCAGGTCGATCTGGTTGTTGCCGTCCGCCGAAAGGTCTACGGCCGCCTGTACGTCGTTGTTGATGTCGACATTCACCAGCACGTCCATGCCTCCGATGCGTATTGCCTGCGATGTCTCTTCCTGTCCCTGGGAGTCCATTTCCCGGAACGAGACGAACGTCACGATGTTTTGCGGACGCTCCTTCGCGTCCATCGGGGAGTCCTGCATGACGTAGTTGATGTCCGTTCCGCCCAGCAGGGCCACGTTGCCGCGGACGACGAGTTCGTTCAGGGGGCCTTTGGCCGTCGCGTCCAGGTCGAGGTAGGCCTTTCCGTAGACGGCCGTACCCTCCTTCCGGGCTACGTCGACTGCCTGGAAATCCGACGCCCGGAGCGCGAGGTCGGCCGTCATGCGGCTGAAGTCGGCCAGGTCGGCCTCGCCGACGATCGTCAGCGGCTTGCTGTTCGGGGCGAGGAGCGTGTAGTTGTCGAATATGACGCGGCTGTCGTCGATGCGGATCGTGTCGGACGACAACCGGAACGACGTGCCGATCATCGGTACGCGGATTTCGGTCTGTGCGAAGTGCACGCCCCCGTCCAGCCTCGGCCGGTCAGCGGTGCCTCCTGCGTGGATTTTCGCCTGCAACCGGCCGGAGAGGCGGATGAGGTCGTCGGGCAGGAACACGTTGGCCTGCTGCAACGGGAATCCGGGGATCGTCGCCGTGAGGTCGAGCGGGCTTTCGCGCTCTGCGCGGTAATCTCCCCGGACGGTCAGTACCTCGGCGCCGTCGAGCGTCAGCCGCGCATCGGCCACATGTCCCTGATCCTGCTTGTAATAGAGTCCGAAGTCGATGTTGCCGAAGCGCCGTTTGTCGTACGACAGTTCCGCGATGGACAGGTCGCCGCGCAGGGTCAGGCTGTCGGGCGTCATGCCCAGCGTCATGTCCGTACCCAATACCCCGTCGACGGGCGGGGCGGAGGGCAGCAGCCCCAGTGCGGAACCGATGTTCAGGCCGGCGATATCCAGCCGGATGTCGTCGGACGCCCCCGCTCCGGGAACCGTCCGGATTGCGAACCGCTGGTCGCCGTGCCTCATGTCGAGGTCGGCGTCGATGCTTTTGCCATACCTGTAAACGAGGTAATTGCCGGGGTTTACCGTCCAGGGTTCGTACCCGAATACCGGGTCGGGCGGCGTTACGCCCGCCCTGACCAGACTGTCGTTCCATGCGACATCCAGCCCGAAGCGGAACCCCTCGCGTCCCGCCCGGTTTTTCTGGCAGAGGTTTACCTGGCCCCTATTTCCGGCCACATGGCCGTACAGCCCTGCGAGGGCTACGTTGTCCAGGTTCCCCGGGACGTTCGCCGTGCGGAGGAAATAATCCAGCCGGCGGCCGTCCTGCGCGATGCCTGCCGTCAGCGTGTCGAGGACGACGCCTCCCCAGGCCAGCCTCTCCGCCTTTATCCGGAGGGATACCGGCAGGGAGTCGCAATTCACGCCTTCGATGTCCAGCGCGCCGAACGACACCTTTTTTGTTTTCAGAAAATTATTCAGGATATTTTCGCGTCCGGCCGTGACACTCAGGCTGAAATCGGGCAATGCGGGTTTCAGGGCCTCCATGTCGACGCTTTGTGCCCGTATCTGTTGGGCGAGTATGTCGGTGCTCCGCGTCAGGGCCGGAACCAGCGAGTCCACGGGCCCGGGGGAGACGAATGCCAGCGACAGGTCGCCGGATGCCAGTTTGGCCCGCGTCGCCGTCGTGTCGGAGCTCAACGACAGGCTCGTCGGACGGATGCGGTGCCGGGTTCTGACCTCGATGCTGTCCAGGGCTATCCGGGCCGTATAGCTGCCGGCGTCCGAGGCGGACGCCCCGGCCTCCAGCGCAAACGACCCGCCGATTTTCTGCGGGGAGATTCCCAGCTCTGCCAGGTCGAAATCGAAGACGTTGCCCGTGAGCCTGACTTCCTGTTTCCGTTCGGTCAGCGTGCCCGAGATCAGTAGCAACAGCCGCAGCGCCTCGTCCCGGTCGGACAGGCGGCCGGAAAGCTGCCCTCCTTCGAGGTTTGCGTTCAGCTTCACGCCTCCGAAATCCCTGCCGCGGAACTCCGCCCGGTCAACCTGCAGGCGGATGTTCCCCCGGGTCTGCGCCCGGAGCGGATCGAATCCGCTGCCCCCGGCCTGCAGCGCCAGGTCTAAAAGGCCCAGCGAATCGGCCGGCAGAAAACTGTTCAGCGGGAAGCTGTCGCACCGTAATTCGATTCCGTAGGCCTCGCTGCGGGTATCCAGCCGACCTTGCAGGGCTATCTCCCCGCCGTCGGTCGAGAGCGTCGAAGCGGCCGAGAATGCCCCTTTGTCTGCGCCGGCCGTTCCGCGGAGCCGGATGCGGTCGGGAATCGCTATGCGCCGCCGCAGGGCGGAGTCGGGCAACAGCGCTTCGAGGAACGCCATATCCCTGAAATCGCCTTCGAACCGTGCGGAAGCCTCCATGCGGCCGGGGTCGAGCACGTTTCTCGCCGCCCCGTCCGCCGTGAATGCGACGTGTCCGGGCGAGGAGATGTCCAGCCCGGCTTTTCCGATGTCGCCCAGCGTCCCCGCTGCGGTGAGCGCCAGGCTGACGATACGTCCGTCGAGCACGGGCGGTATCAGCGCCGGATAGAGGTATTTTAGGTCTTTGGTGTTCACGTCGGCCATGAGGTCTGCCTTGAGCGGCGAATCCGGAGCCAGTGCCAGAATCCCCTCCCCGGCGGAGATGTTGGCCTCGATCCGGGAAAAGGGCGTTTTCAGGGTGACGCCGGCAAGTGATATGCCCGAGGCGTCCATGCCAATGTCTCCGGTCATGTCGCTCACCGTGAGCCCGCTGCGCTCGGTGAACGCCATGCGGCGGATTTGCAGGGCTATGTCCGCACCCCGGTTGTAGATCGAATCGACCGCCAGGTCGAGCGTCGAGAGGACGATGAACGACGGGTCGAATCCCGCTGCGGGACGATGGTTCAGCAGCCCGTATTCCGCCCGGTTGTCGTCCAGCACGACGCTGCCGACCCGTACTGTCCAGGGGAGCGACGGCGTGCTGCCGCCGGGGACGGGAGCTGCCTCCTGTTTCTCTTTTCCGGGCACTGCCGGCCCCGTCAGGTAGGAGTAGCCGCCCCGGTTCAGCAGTACGCTTTTCACGGATACCTGCTGGCTGTCGAGCCGCACCCGGCATTCATCCACCGTGCCTTCGGTCAGGCGGACGGAGAGTTCCGATACGGCGGGTGCCGTCCGCATCCCGAAAGCTAGGTTTCCCACCGAGAGTTTCCCGATGCCAATCGTCCACGGCAGTGCGGCCGTAGTGTCCGCTTCCTCTTTCGGAGCCGCTTGCGTTATGTCCAGCCGGACATCGGCATCCGACAGGACGAGGCTGGCGATGCCTGCCGTATTTGCCGAGAGGTCGGCCTTGGCCGCATCCAGGGACAACAGACCCGCCGAAAGGCGCATGTCCATGCCCGCCAGCGAATCCTTGTAGCGGGCGGCGACCCGCTCCAGCCCGAAGCTCCGGATGACGACCTCTTTCCGAACCAGGGGCCACAGGGCGACATCCAGCGAGAGCCTGCCGCAGCTGAGGAGCGTATCGGCCTTGTCGACCAGCAGCGTGTTGTCCACCGACAACCGGAGCGGAAAGGAGAGCCGGAGACGTTCGACGGACAAATCCATCCCGAGCGCCCGCGAGGCATAGCCGACCGCGCGCTTCCGAACGAAATCCTGTACGGCCGGTATGTAGAGCAGGGCGGGAACCAGTATCAGGACGACGAGGACAACGAGCAGCGCACGGAGCGTATATTTGATGATCTTTTTCAGCATTAAAATATAGTGTCGTGTATTGTAACGCCGTATAATACAATGTGTTGGTGCGTGAAAGCGCTCTTGGTTTTACGGGCAGCCCGTAAAATCGTGGCAAGTTACTAAAAATCCGATGATTGCACAACGGCAATTCCCCCGATAAACGGGCTTATTCGAGGTCTCAATCGTCTTTTTTGATTTCACCCAGCTGCCCGGGCGGTGCCTAAGCGGCTGACACAGCCGTTGCCGGGGGACATATATCGCATATCCCCGCCGGACGCCGTGCCGCGCCTACCGGAAGAAACTGACGAGCAGCATTACATTCAGGACTGTCACTACGGCCCCGATCCCGTAGAGCAGGTATTTGGTGAACCGCGAGTTCCGGTATTTGCCCATCACACGCTCCGAAGAGGTCAGGTGTACCTGCAGGAAGACCGTGAAGGGCAGCTGGATGCTGAGTATCATCTGGGAGTAGATAAGTCCTTTGAACGGGTCGCCGATCAGCAGGATGATCAGGAATGCGACGACCAGCGAAACCATCACGCCCGTCCGGGAGTGGTTGTCCCTGATGTCGTAGGGCTCTTTGAATATCCCGGCGAAGATCGAGCCCGCGGCCATCCCCGAGGTGATCGTCGAGGAGATCCCCGCGAAGAGCAGGGCGACGGCAAAGATATGCGTCGCGCTTCGCCCCAGGAGCGGTTGCAGGAGCGAATCGGCCTGCTGCAACTCCTCCACAGGTGTTTTTGTCACGAAGAAGGTCGCTGCGGCCAGCAGGATCATCGCGCTGTTGATCGCCCAGCCCACCAGCATCGAGAAGATCGTGTCTGCGTACTCGTAGCGCAGTTGCCTGCGGATGACCGCGTCGTCGCTCAGGTTCCACTGGCGGCTCTGGATCACCTCCGAATGTAGGAACAGGTTGTGGGGCATTACCACTGCGCCCAATACGCTCATGATGATGACCATCGAACCTTCGGGGAACGAGGGCGTCACCCATGCCCGGGCGGCTTGCGGCCAGTCGATCGTTACCAGCGACAGTTCGTAGATGAACGACAGCCCGATGATCGAGACGAAGGCAATGATCCATTTTTCGATCAGCCGGTAGCTGTTGGTGAAGAGCATGACGACCACGAACACGAGCACCAGCAGCGCGCCGATGCGCACCGGTACGCCGAACAGCATTTGCAATGCGATCGCCCCGCCCAGGATTTCGGCCAGCGAGGTGGAGATCGACGCCAGCACGGCCGAACCCAGCAACGGGCGCGACCATGCGGGTTTGAGGTATGCAGATGCCGCTTCCGACAGGCAGAGGCCCGTGGCGATGCCCAGGTGTGCGACGTTGTGCTGCAATACGATCAGCATCACGGTCGAGAGCGTCACCATCCATAGCAGCGTGTATCCGTATTGTGCGCCTGCGGCCAGGTTTGAAGCCCAGTTGCCGGGGTCGATGAACCCCACGGTGACGAGCAGTCCCGGGCCGATGTATTTGAAAATCTCCAACCCGCCCATCCGGGGCTTGTGATCCGGGCCGAAGAGTCGAGACCAGAATGACATAGTTACATAGTTTATTTCGGCCCGCAAAATAAGAAAAATAAATCGTTTTTACGGGTTGCCTGCCGGACAACTTCGTGCGGGCGCGTCAATTGCCGGCTCGGTTTTCGGTTATAGGTGCAAGTGGAATAATTTGGCGATGCCCGTCACGACGATCTGCACGCCGACGCAGAAGGTGAAGAAGGCGACCATCTTGTTGATGACGATGCTGCCGCTGGTGCCGATTTTCCGTATGATGCGCTCGCCCTGCGACAGGAACAGGTAGAGGATCAGGCACATCAGCACGATTACCAGCGCGATGATCGCATAGGAGAGCAGCCCTTTGGCCCAGCCGTCCTTCATGCTCACCGAGGCCATCAGCGTCAGGATGACCGAGACGCTGCCCGGGCCGATGCTGATCGGGAAGGTGATCGGGTAGAAGACCTGCGATTCGAGGGCTATTTTGTGGAGCGGGTTGACATCCTTGCCCTGCGCGTGCCCCACCGAGGAGTCCGAGTCGCTGAGCCATTGCAGGGCGGTGCGGCAGATCAGCAGCCCGCCGCCCAGCTGGATTACCGGCAGCGAGAGCCCGAAGAGCGTCAGCACGAAATGCCCGACGGCCAGGCTGCCCAGCCCGACGAGCAGATAGTCGGTGATGATCCTCCGGATGATCGACTTGCGGTCTTCATCGTCCAGCCCCGACAGAAGCCCGTTGACCAGGAAGCCCGCACCGACGGGGTTCGCCACCGGAAACAGCGCCATGAAGGCGGATATGAACGTGAAAAGAAATCCTTCCTTTAACATCTTGGGGTTCGGAACTTTGTATTGTGGTGCGAAAATTATCAATAACTATTCCAAACCTCCGGTATGTCCGCATAATATGTTCCGGGGCGCAAATTCGCGGGCGGCCTTTTCCCTGCTGCCGGTTTTCCCTGCTGCCGGCGGCAGCGCCCTGTCGCTGTCGCCGGGACGACGTGAGGCCGCCTGCTCCGGTTACGGAACTTTTTTCGGGCTCCTTTTCCTGCGGCCTTGCCCGCTGGCATTCGCTCCATGCCCGGGGAGCGGCGATGCTCCTTTGCAGGGCTTCGAATCCGGCTGTGGGGGGGGGCGTGCGGCGCCGCACGCCCCGGTGCGGATATTCCGGGCCGTATCCCATGCCGGTTCCTCTCCACCGTCCCGTATACGTCGTGACGCGGTGCTCAGCGCATGATCCTGGCGGGCTCCACGGCCTCGTCCTCGGTATCGCCGGGGCTGAACTCCTTGTCTGCGAAGAGTTCGGCGAGCCCCGTGATCTGTTTCAGGCGCAGCAGTTCGTCGCGATCCATGCCGATGTGGCGCATGATCCACTGGTCGGACATCTGTGCCCGCGTCAGCTCGGCGACGATTTCGCTCATCAGCTCTACGTTGTGTGTGCCGCGCGCCCGGTTGTGGCGGATGGTCGAGGCCATGCGGTTCGAGATGTCCTTTTCGATCACCGCCACGGGCAGCAGGCCCCTCTCCCGTTCGTAGATGCGTTTCGACCGCTTGAGCACCAGGTAGCGGTGGTAACCGTCCACCAGTTCGTAGAGATCCTTTTCGGCATCGTAATAACAAACGCACGGCATCGTGTAGCCGTCCTCCCAGATCGACAGCTCCAGCAGTTTCATTTCGGGCGGGGCTACGACGTTGGGGTTGTAGCTGTTCGCCACGACTTTCTCCACCGGCACGGCTCTGACGTCATAGACAGGGCTCCGGTACGTTGCTTTTGTCGGAGGGTTGCAGTAACGATTCATATTTTTCCATGATTTTATTTCGGCGCTGCGTCTCGCTTTTGTTCGGCGAGAATCCCATGTATTTGCAGGCATGGTCGTTCTTCAGGATGCAAATGCAGATCCGCTTGAACGTCGGCAGCCGGCTGAATTCCGGAAGGTCTATGTCGTCGAGGTATTCCATGCGCACCGGACGTTTGTCCGTCCGGTAGGCGCTCTTGCCGCCGATTTCAATCCGAATACCCGCCTTTTGCAGCTTTGCGATGGTTTCGTCGGGGAGGCACCCGCCCTTCTCGCGCCAGAAACGGATGCTTACGGAGAGCTTTTCGAGGTAGTTATTCCGTGTCCGCTCCGGAAGCGTCGAGAGCAGGAAATGCATGTAACCTTCCCAGGTCATCCCTTTCGGCAGCTTGACCGATTGCCAGCCGGTGGCAGCCGTCCGGCCGTACAGCGCCGCGAAGTTGGCGCCGTTGACCCGGCCGATCATGCGGCCCCACGTGTCCGGGTCGATGGCCTTGTAGAGATGCAGGCTCGAAATCGCCTGCGAGATGAAAGGGCTGGCTACGCGTTGGCTCTCCAGCGGTACGCCGGCCATGTAGAAGAGGTCGTAAATACGGTTGTAGGGCCAGCCGAACCGGCCGTTCGCCGTCCAGATGTCGGTCGTGAGCCAGTCGTAGAGCGGGTAGGCGTTGCAGATTCCGCCGCCGACCCATTGGCGTATCCACCGCTTGCCCGAAAATCGGTGGTGGTTGCGGTCGCTGTATATGGTGCGCCAGCGGTTGAAACTCTCCTGCGTGCGGATGCCGATCAGGCAGCACGTGCGTGCCGCCCGGTTGCGGGCGTGGAGCCACTCGGCAAAGCAATTCTGGAATTCGTAGTCCCACATGTCGTCCCTGAAGAACGGGAAGTCGCGGTGCGTGAGGCAGTCCGCAGGCATCTCTCGCACCCACAGTTCCCGCTTGGACTCTTCCCACGGCCTCCAGTACTGCTGGAACATCGAGGTACAGGTCAGCACCTTGAACGGCACGCAGACCCGGTAGACGTCGAGTATGTCGGCGTTCGCGGCCAGCGTCCGGTTGACATAGTCGACCGTGTCGCGGTACTGTATCTCGTAGTCCATGTGGAATACCCCGATGCGGCGTTTCAGATGGTGCCGCCGTATGTAGTCGATGCACAGGTTGAGCAGCACGCCGCTGTCCTTGCCGCCCGAGAAGGAGACGTAGACGTTGTCGAAGAGATCGAATACGGTTTTCAGCCGTTGCTGTGTCCGCTCGTAGACGTTCATGGCTGCGGACGTTTATTGTCGTACTGCATCGCGACGTACTGCTTCCACTCCCGGATTGCGGCGAACCCCTCGGTGCGGAATATCTCCGCATGGCGGATCAGCGTGACGGAACGTATCGTATAGTCGCGGCCATAATACCGGACGACCTCCCGCAGGAACCGCGCGAGCAGCTGCGGGTCGTCGCCCGAGACATAGTAGTTGTTGATCCTTGCGATCCCGCTGTCGGTAATCTCCACCGGCACGAATCCGTAGACATTTTCACCTTCCCAGGCGACGAACCACGTATGCGAACGCGAAGTCCAGAACGGATAGTTGTTGTTCTGGCGCAATACGCTGCGCCGCATGACCAGAGGCGCGACGAGTGTGTAGAGGCGAGGCGAAGTTCCGTCCAGTTTTTCGATTGTCATATCCCCGATGCCGCATTTGCGGACTGAATGTTGTATATTTGCGACTGGAAGTTACGAAAAGAGTGTAATTTATTGGAAATGAGCGTAGGTTAATTGCTCATGATAGTAATAGGTTACGAATTAGTTAGTTATCTACTGCATCATCCTTCTGCGCGTTGCGTAACCTTCAAAGAACTCTTCGTATGCAAAAATAGAAATTAAACGGGAGATTTAGAAATAAATCTCCTGATTTTTTATCCTCACATATAAGTTTTTCCGTAAAAGCGGTTTTGTCCGTCGGCACACCATCGCCCAAAGAGATTTTGGACAAACGTATGCCGACTACCGCATAAGCGGAGAAAAGGGCTTTGCCTCACGCCTAAACAGAAGTTTAGACTGATGATGCAAGGCCCATTTCTTTTGCGCTTATGCCAGAGAGGTGCTTTTACGGGTTTCTGACGATTTTTCTTTTTTGCTGTTCCTTTGAGCCGTAAGCGGAAAGCCGCGCATGACCGCCCGATCCGTAAATGGAACAAGCCGTCATACACGGCAGGCAAACCGGGAAGAATGATTTTATCCGTCAGACCGGACACGCTCGGCCAGACATATAAAATCATACTTCCTTGCCGGTGGTTTGCCCGGTTCCACGCTTCCGGCTGTTTCCCTTTTTCTTTTGTGGACTTCTTTTTTACGGATTTCTCTTTTGAAGTTTTCCTGTCCAATCTGCCTCCACTTCCGTTTACCTCCATTTTCGCGTCTTTCAGTGAGCCGCATCAGGCAGTCATTTCCGTTCTGGGCGCAAAGGTAATTCCGGGATTGGACGGGAATGCAAGGTCAAGCCTCCTGTTTTCGGCAAAAATCTCCAGCCCTGCGGGTAGTATTTTTCCCGAAAAACCTTGCATCCCCTAATCCCTACCTTTTCAAGCACCCGAAACGAAAACGACCGATGCGACAGAAAGACGCATAAAAAAAATGTCGGATAAACGAGAGGCAGATAAGATAGTTTGAAACTCAACTCCCTCAGCTCTTGAATCCACATTAAAAAAATCAAAAACAGCGAAGATATGACGGCAACGGCAAATTTCAGACAAACTGCGCAATACATCAGGTTGGCGATATGCAGCTTGATAATACGCACCGCCTTCGGGGTGTTCGGCATCCTTTGGGGCATCATAGCAGAGATTGTAAACGGAATGTTCCGAGTGGCGATAGGCGTAATCGTGGCTACCCTTTCCACAATCGCCTTCTTCGGCTTCATCCTTTGGTTATTCACCCTTTAATCCCTACCGACATGGCAAAGAGAAGCAGCAAAACGGCAGCGCAGCAGTGCAGATACTACGAGGTGGACAACATCTTCGTGTACATGGTGGAAACGTACACCAACGGCAACATATCCGTGTTCCGTGAACTCTACCGAGAACTGAACAAGGACGCACGGAGGGACTTTACAGACTTCCTTTTGAGCGAGGTGGAGCCGACCTATTGGAGAGAGATACTGAAACAGACCATCTAAAACGACAGCGATATGAGAACGATAACAAGGACATACGACCTTTTCCAATTAGCCGAACTCTCCGTAGCAGCGAGAGAAACCGCATACAGCGAATGGCTGCGCACCTTTGAATACGGATGGGACAGTGACAACCGCAACACGCTGGAAGCATTTGAAAGTGTGTTCAAGGTCAAAGTTAACGATTGGAGTTACGACACGTGCCGTTATTCCTACCGCTTCACCTCACGTTACAGCGGAGAGGAAGAGGAACTCTGCGGCATACGGCTTCTGAAATACATCGTCAATAACTATTGGTATACCCTATTCAAGCCGAGAACCTACTACCTAAAAGGCAATTACAAGAAAAGGCGCAAAAGCCGTGTATTCACGGATAATTGTTGCGTACTGACAGGCTATTGCGCAGACGAGGACATCCTGCGACCCATCTACGACTTTCTGAAAGCCCCCGATACACGAACCACTCTGTACGACCTTATGGACAAGTGCCTTGACAGCTTCTTCAAGTCGTGCCGTGACGATATGGAATTTCAGTGCAGCGAGGAGAGTTTCGAGGAGAGTTGCGCAGCCAACGACTACGAGTTTTTGGGAAACGGAAAAATGTATAACTGATAAAATGACAGCGATATGAAAACGACAGACCATTTCAAGAGAACGATACAGATGTATTTGGAACAGCGGGCAGCGGAAGATGCGCTCTTTGCCAAGAACTACCGCAACCCAGCCAAGAACATAGACGATTGCGTGACCTACATTCTGAACTATGTGCAGAAAAGTGGTTGCAACGGCTTCACGGACGGAGAGATATACGGACAAGCCGTCCACTACTATGACGAGAACGAGATAGAGGTGGGCGAACCTATCCAATGCAAGGTAGCCGTGAACCATGTGGTGGAACTCACAGCGGAGGAAAAGGCGGAAGCACGGCAGAACGCTATCCGACAATACCAAGACGAGGAACTCCGCAAGTTGCAGAACCGCAACAAGCCGACAGCGAAGAAAGAAACCAAAGTTGAACCATCACTATTTGACTTCTGATTATGAAACCGAAAACACGCATACAGCAGGAAGTCGCACGTTTGAGCAAGCGACTACCGGGATTGACCGAAGAACAAAGGGCATACGCTTTCCGCCACTGCTTCAAGCATTACGCAGTCAAAAGGGCAGACGGCACGAACATCTGCACCGAATGCGGACATTCGTGGAAAAGCGACCACGACCTTGCGGATACCGTTTGCGGATGCACCTGCTCCCATTGCGGTATGGAGTTGGAAGCATTGCGCACCCGAAAGAGTGTTTTCAGCGATATGGAGTATTTCTCCATCGTCACCACCTGCAAGCGATACCAAGTGATACGCTTCTTTTCCGTCAAGTCACGATACAAGGCAGGGCAGCCAGCCGAGTATTCCATCTTTGAAGTGGTGCAGAGGTGGATTGCCCCCGACGGCAAGACAACGACCGTTGCCCGATTGCGTGGCATGTCCTTGTTCTACTACGACCTATGGAATGAATACAGCGACATGGAAGTACGCAAGAACGGAGAATTTCGGGCATACGACATAAATCCGGTATGCACCTACCCCCGACAGCGTTTCATACCCGAAGTGAAACGCAACGGCTTCAAGGGTGATTATCACAACATCCTGCCTTACGACCTTTTCAAAGCCATACTTTCCGACTGCCGAGCCGAAACGCTGTTAAAGGCAGGGCAATATCCCATGTTGCGTTACTATATATACCACTCTTTCAATATCGTAGAGTATTGGGCATCCGTGAAGATATGTATCCGAAATGGCTACACCATTGCTAACGGCTCTATGTGGCGTGACACCATAGACCTCCTGCGTCATTTCGGCAAGGACACGAACAGCCCGAAGTACGTTTGCCCTGCCGACCTCAAAGCCGAACACGACAAGTTGGTGGCGAAGCGTAACCGACAAAGGGAACGTGAGCGGACGGAACAGCAACGGCAAAAGGCGATTGAGGACGAGAAGAACTATCTGAAAGCCAAAGGTATCTTCTTCGGACTTGTGTTCTCCGACAACCTTATCCGTATCAAGGTCATAGAGAGCGTGGAGGAAATGATAGAGGAAGGACGTATGATGCACCATTGCGTGGGTAGCTACCACAATCGGGAAAATTCTCTTATCCTTTCAGCGACCATTGACGGCAGACGCATAGAAACGATAGAGGTATCACTGAAAACTTTGGAGGTGGTGCAGTGCCGTGGCTTATGCAACGAGAACACCGAATACCACGACCGCATTGTAAACCTTGTGAACAGCAACGTGAACCTTATCCGCCAACGGATGGAAGCGGCATAGTATAAACCTATAATACCCAATAGTATGGAAGTAAGAATTGAAAGCATGATTTGTCTGTGGGACGATAAAATCCCCGTGATGTTCCTTGAATTTGTGAACCTCCTCACTCTGGCAACGAGTGAGGAGCAGTTAAGAGCAAGCGTCAAGGACTTTGCCGAGAAGCACGAACTTGACAGGTTTTTCCTTTACGGCTTCGGCTCCCACCATTTCTACCTGCATCAACGCTACACGAGCGCCCCCGAAA
>OGHH01001105.1_pt1 | contig 22441 bp, 24 predicted proteins | sample 1571471 | NCBI WGS metagenome assembly OGHH01 (sample SAMEA2581936, study PRJEB24529) | metagenome | biome: Human gut stool | place: China | collected 2011
TTGTCGATGGCGTCCGAGGCGTTGGAGATCAGCTCCCGCAGGAAAATTTCCTTGTTGGTGTAGATGGAGTTGATCATCATATCCATCAGCTTTTTGCTCTCTGCCTGAAATTCTTTCTTGGCCATAGTACAAAACCTCTTTTTTTATCTGGATTCAGTGCAAGCACTCGACGAAAGAAACTGCCGTCAAACACTTAGCACTCATAACTTTCGAGTGCTAATATACACCGCTTTGCCGCAAAAATCAAGGGCTTTCATAAAAAGTTTAAAAATGCCCCGGTTTGTGCTATAATAAACCGCAAAGGATGTGAAATCATGGCAAAACAGGGCGAGGCAGCCTACGCCTATTTTTTAAAAGGATATAACTGCAGCCAGAGCGTGGTGGCGGCATTTGCGCCGCAGCTGGGGCTTTCCGAGGAGATGGCCCTGCGCATGAGCGCCGGGTTCGGGGCAGGCATTGGCCGGATGCGGGAAGTGTGCGGCGCGTTCTGCGGGGTGGTCACGGTGCTGAGCCTGGTCTATGCCGACCCGGCGGACCCCCAGGACAAATCCCGGATGTATGCCCTCGTGCAGGAGGCAGCCCGGCTGTACCGTGCCCGCAACGGCGGGGACAGTATTATCTGCCGGGAACTTCTGGCAAAGGCCGGGGCGGCCCCTTCCGGCGGCACGAAGGCCGAGGCCCGCACGGCGGACTACTACAAAAAGCGGCCCTGCCCGGAGCTGTGCCGGATGTGCGCCGACCTGTGTGCGGAATTCATCGCGACTCACCCGGAGGGCCGCTGCGGCGTGTATAAGGAGGATGTGTGATGCAGCTGAAACAGCTGGACCTGCCCGGCGGCGGGCTTCTGACGGTGTACCTGCGGGACTGCGTGGAGACGATGCCGCTGGCCATGGAGCGGCCGCTGGTGCTGGTGGTGCCGGGCGGCGGCTACACCCATCTGAGCGCCCGCGAGGGTGACCCCGTGGCCCTGCAGTTTGCGGCGGCGGGCTACCACACCGCAGTGCTGCGCTACGCAGTGGGGGACGATGCAGCGCACGGCCTGCCCCTGCGGCAGCTGGCGGCGGCCATTCTGATCTTTTCCGGCAGCATCGCCTTTTTCGACACGAAATTTTTCCCCCGGCGGTTTTTCCGTCCGGGTCTTGCGGCGGCGCTGCTGCTTCTGGTGCAGTCGGCGTATCTCATCGCCCGGCCCATCCGGCTGTGGGCCCTGTGCGTGTTCTGCATGGGCCTCACCGCCGCGGCCACGGACCTGCTGCTGCGCCGCCGGGACCGGCTGCCCCTGCTGCTGGCGGCGGGGCTGTGCCTTTCGGCGGGGGCTTTCCGAATCGTCGGAATATCGGCTGGAATGTGCCTGACGTGCGCTTTTCTGATGCGCAGCGTCCGGCAGATGGAACCGGCCCGGGGGGCTGCCTGGGGGGCGGCCATGGGGCTGTGCCTGGGTCTGCTGGGGGATGAGCCGGACCTGGCGCCCATGGCAGTGCTGGGCCTTTCCTGCGCCGCTTTGTCCCGGGTGCGTTCCGCCCCTGCCCCGGTGTGTATCGGGACATTCTGGGCCATTGGCGGGGGCTGTACTCTGCTGTTCGGGACGGAAGAGCCGCTTTATCGGATGATTGAGCTGTTTTCGGGCGGAATTCTGTCCCTGCTGCCGCTGCCCCGGCTGAGTCTGCCGCCGGAGAAAAAACGGGTCCAGCCGGAAAAACCGCCCCGGCCGGACCGCCTGGCCAAGCCCGCCGCCGCCCTGCGGGACCTGTACGACAGCTTCTTCCGGGGCACCGCTCCGGAGAAGCCGGAGAATCCATCGGTGGTATTTGACCGGGCAGCGGAGCAGGTGTGCCGCCGGTGCATCCTGCGGGATACCTGCTGGCGGCAGAATTACAGCGCCACCTACAACGCCTTTAACGACGCCTGTCCCCGGCTTTTGCAGCAGGGAGAGGCCCAGGCCGGGGATTTTCCCCTGTATTTCACCTCCCGGTGCGTCCATTTGTCGGATTTTGTGGGGGCGGTGAATGTGGAGCTGCGGTCCTATCTGCTGCGGCAGCAGTACCACCGGCGGCTGTCGGAGGTCCGGGACCAGGCCCGGGAGCAATATGCCCAGCTGGGGGATATGCTGGCCTCCGCCGGTCCGGCGGTGCCCGCCGGAGCCCAGGCCATGGGCTATGGGGTGGCCTCCTCCCTGCGGCCCCGGCAGGGCCAGAGCGTCTGCGGCGACCAGCTGGATACCTTCGAGGTGGGAGACATCGTGTATCTGCTGCTGTCCGACGGCATGGGCAGCGGCGAGGCCGCCCACCGGGAGGCGGCCATGACCGTCCGGCTGCTGCGGCAGTTTCTGGAGGCGGGCATCGAGCCGGGCCCGGCTCTGAAAACCCTGAACACCGCCCTGTCCCTGCGGGGAGAGAGCGGCGGAGGCTTTACCACCATTGACCTGCTGGCCCTGCAGCGGGCCAGCGGACAGGCCGCCCTCTATAAGTACGGGGCCGCTCCGTCCTATCTCAAGCGCAGCGGCAGCGTCAGCCGCTATACCGGCCAGTCCCTGCCCGCCGGGCTGCAGGCCGTTCGGGAGGCCCCGGAGTGCACCCGCTTGCAGCTGACCGCCGGGAGCTTCTTCGTGATGGTCTCCGACGGCATCGCCGACGCCGGAAACGACGAGTGGCTGCAAAATCTGCTGGCCGGGTGGAGCGGCCGGGACGCCAACGCCCTGGTGTCGCTGATCCTGGCGGAATCCCGGGGCCGCAAGGGGCTGGAGGACGACTGCGCCGTGCTGGTGCTGCACCTGTCCTCCGGCGAAAAAAAGCCGGTGTAAGGGGGTATATTCCCCTATGCGGCGGGCATACTGAACCTGTCAAACGAAATCGCAACAGAGGAGGGCATAACTCTTGGTAAAAGGACTTTCCCGCCGGGTCATCGTGGTGGATTCCCCGGACCCGCATATTTTCGAACAGGCCATTTTCATTGTGCGCAACGACGCAGCCGTGGGCAGCGGAGGGGTCACCTCCCAGCAGGTGGTGGACCAGGCCATCCGCATTGCCAAGGATTATGCCCGGACCCACGGCGCACCGCCCCGGCGGCGGCTGCGTATGTCCCCGTGGCTGGCGGCCCTGTTGGGGGGCGCGGCCATCGGCGCGGTGTGGCTGCTGGCCATGCTGCTGTAATACCGCTTTTTTCTTACCATTTTTCTCCTCACTTGAGGGCGGACAGATCATCTGTCCGCCCTCCCTTTTTGCGCGGGTGGCTGGCGGCGGGACGGTGGGCAGACATGGGCCCCGCCCTACGAGTGTTCTATCGGTAGACCTTTCGTAGGGCCCGCTGCCCTCAGCGGGCCGCGTCAACCACTTTCTCCGTTATTCTATGAGTAAAATTACGCCAACCACTTTTCAAATCCGGCGGGATATGCTATGATACAGTTTAATAAAGAAGAATTACGAGGGCTTATGCCAGATATCGCGGCTTCTTATTTTGCTGAGGAGGACACCATTCATGGCTGAGGTTGGAAAACGGGAGGTCCGGGTGGACGCCTTTGACAAGGCCACCGGACGCACCAAATATTACGAGGATCTGATGCCCCGGGACGCGCTGTATGTGCGCATCAGGCACTCCACCATTGCCCACGGCTTCGTGAAGTCTGTGGATAAGTCCGCTGCGGAGGCGATCCCCGGCGTGGTAAAGGTCCTGACCTGCTTCGACGTGCCGGAGCACCCCTTCCCCACCGCCGGTCACCCCTGGTCCATGGACCCGGGTCATCAGGACGTGGCGGACCGGCATCTTCTGAACCGGCACGTCCGCTACTACGGCGACGACGTGGCCGTGGTCATCGCGGAAAACGAGGTGGCCGCCATGCAGGGCGTCCGGGCTTTGCAGGTGGAGTATGAGGAGCTTCCCCTGGTGCTGGACGCCCAGGAGGCCATGAAGCCCGGCGCGCCCCAGCTCCACGAGGCCTTCCCCAATAACATTCTCAAGCACACCGACATGAAGAAGGGCGACTATCAGGCCGCCATCCGGGAGCCGGGCCTCATCAAGGTAGAGGGCTGGTACGACACCCCCACGGTGCAGCACTGCCACATTGAGAATCACGGGTGCTTCGCCTATGAGGAAAACGGCCGGATCACCGTGGTGGCCTCCACCCAGATCCCCCACATCATCCGCCGGGTGGTGGGCCAGGCCCTGGGCCGCCCCTGGGGCGATATCCGGGTGGTAAAGCCCTATATCGGCGGCGGCTTCGGCAACAAGCAGGACGCCCTGTATGAGCCCCTGTGCGCCTGGTGCTCCACCCAGGTCCAGGGCCGCTGCGTCCGCATCGACTGCTCCCGGGAGGAAACCTTCGTCTCCAACCGGGTGCGCCACGCCATCCGGTTCCACATTGTGTCCTGGCTCCGACCGGACGGCACCTTTGCCGCCCGAAAGGTGGAGCTGTTCTCCAACCAGGGGGCCTACGCCTCCCACGGACACAGCATCGTGGCCAAGGCCATGGGCTCCTTCCCCCAGCACTATCCCTGCGACAACATGGAGTGCGATGCATGGACCGTGTTCACCAACCGGCCCGCCGCCGGGGCCATGCGGGGCTATGGTATGCCCCAGGCCTCCTTTGCCGACGAGGCCAACGTGGAGGACTGCGCCAAGGCCGTGGGCATGGACCCTCTGGCCTTCCGGATGCAGAACGTCATGCCCCAGGGGTACGAGGACGGCTTCTCCCACAACGTCAACTATGACGATTCCTTCCGCCAGTGTCTGGAGGCAGGCAAGAAGTACATCGACTACGACCGCAAGGTGGCGGAGTTTGCCAAGGACACCGGCCCCGTCCGCCGGGGCATCGGTATGGCCACCTTCTGGTACAACACCGCCGTGTATCCCATCTCCCTGGAGACCTCCTCCAACCGGATGCAGCTGAACCTGGACGGCAGCGTCACCATGCAGTGCGGCGAGACGGAGATCGGCCAGGGAGCCGACACCGTCTATGCCCAGATGGCCGCCGATGTGGTGGGCCTGGGGGACTATCGCAGGGTCCATGTGGTGTCCTGCCAGGATACCGACGTGACCCCCACCGGCCTGGGCGCCTACGCCTCCCGGCAGACCTATGTGGCGGGCTTCTCCATCCGCCAGACGGGCCTGCTGCTGAAGGAGAAAATTCTGGACTATGCCGCCAAGCTCACCCGCCAGGCGGTGTACAACATGGACATCGTGGAGGGGAACATCGTCCGCACCACCGACGGCAAGGTGCTGATGAGCCTGTCGGAACTGGCCATGCACGCCCAGTATAACCCCAACGACTCCCAGCATATCACCGCCGAGAGCACCTATACCATCCGCAACAACGCCTATTCCTTCGGCTGCACCTTCGCCGAGGTGGAGGTGGACATCCCCATGTGCAAGGTGACGCTGAAGGACATCATCAATGTCCACGACTGCGGCAGGCTGGTGAACCCGGCCCTGGCGGAGGCCCAGGTTCACGGCGGCATGTCCATGGCCATCGGATACGGTCTGTCCGAACAGCTGCTGTTCGACGAAAAGACCGGCCGCCCCCTGAACAACAACCTGCTGGACTATAAGCTCTCCACTATCATGGACCACCCCCATCTGGAGGCGCAGTTCGTGGAAAATGCCGAGCCCACCAGCGCCTTCGGCACCAAGGCCCTGGGCGAGCCCCCGGCCTGCTCCGGCGCTCCCGCCATTCGCAACGCCATCTACAACGCCACCGGCGTGGCCATCGACCAGGATCCCATCACCCCCCACGTCCTTTTCCGGCGCTTCACGGAAGAGGGCCTGATCCGGGACTAAGGAGGAAATACCGCTATGTATGATATGTCAGCGCTCTACCAGGCCCAAAGCGTCCAGGACGCCATCCGCCTGCGGCTGGAGCATCCCGAGGCCCAGATCATCGCCGGAGGCACCGACGTGCTGGTGCAGATGCGGGAGGGCAAGCGGGCCGGAAAGGCCCTCATCAGCATCCAGGGCTGCCGGGAAATGCGGGGCGTGTCCCTGGACGAGGAGGAGAACCTCCGCATCGGCAGTCTCACCACCTTCAGCCACATCACCGCCGATCCCCTGATCCAGCGGTACATCAACGTCCTGGGCGAGGCGGTGGACATGGTGGGCGGCCCCCAGATCCGCAACGCCGGCACCATCGGCGGCAACACCTGCAACGGCGTCACCTCCGCCGACTCCGCCTCCACCCTCCACGCCTGGGAGGCCATCATCGAGATCACCGGCAAAAACGGCGTCCGCTGGGTGCCTATCAAGGAGTTCTATCTCAAGGCCGGCACCGTGGACCTGCGGGTGGAGGAGGGCGAGATCCAGACCGCCATTCTCATTCCCAAGGCGTCCTATGACCGGACCTTCGGTCACTATATCAAGTATGCCATGCGCAACGCCATGGACATTGCCACCCTGGGCACCTCCGTCAACGCCCGGCTGAGCCCGGACAAAAAGACCTTTGAGCGGGTGCGCATTGCCTTCGGCGTGGCGGGCCCCGTGCCTCTGCGGGCGCTGAACGCCGAGGCCTTCATCAACGGCAGGGAAGTCACCCTGGAGAACATCCAGCAGTTCGGCCGCACGGTGCTGGAGGATATCCACCCCCGGGATTCCTGGCGGGCCAGCAAGGCTTTCCGGTCCCACATCGCCGTGGAAAGCGCCAAGCGCTGCCTCATCGAGTCCGTGAAGCTGGCAGGAGGTGAGCTGTAATGGCAAAGAATCAGTATCAGCTGGTGACGTTCTTCCTCAACGGCAAGGAAGTGGAGAAAATGGTGGACATCCGGGCATCCCTGACGGATATGCTGCGTAGCGACTTCTCCATGACCTCCGTGAAAAAGGGCTGCGAGGTGGGCGAATGCGGCGCCTGCAACGTCCTCATCGACGGCGAGTGCTACAACTCCTGCCTGTACCTGGCCGTGTGGGCCGAGGGCAAGCACATCACCACCCTGGAGGGGCTTATGGGCCCCAACGGTGAGCTGTCCGACATCCAGCAGGCCTTTATGGAGGAGACGGCCATTCAGTGCGGCTTCTGCACCCCGGGCTTTATCATGACCGCGGTGGAAATTCTGGACCGGGGCGTGTACTACACCGACGACCAGCTGCGCAAGCTGCTGTCCGGCCACCTGTGCCGCTGCACCGGGTATGAGAACATCTTCAAGGCCGTGAAAAAGACCATGCTGCGCCGTCTGGGCCGCCTGGACGACCCGTATCTGAATACCTGAACCCTCAAAATCCCCTTATGCCCCCGCATAAGGGGATTTTTTTGAAATTTTCTGTCAGATTCTGCTGCACCGCGCGTCTAATAAACAGAAAGGAGGGAGGACATGGCCCAGGATATGGAGCAGCTGTACCGCCGCCACTATCAGACGGTGTACCGCTACGCTCTGCGGCTCACCGGCAGCGAACACGCCGCCGAGGAGCTGGCGGCGGAGACCTTTTACCGGGCCATGGTGGCCCTGCCGGATTTCCGGGGCGAGTGCGCCGCCTCCACCTGGCTGTGCCAGATCGCCCGGAACACCTGGACCTCTCTGCGGCGGAAGGAGGGCCGGTGCCAGCCCCTGGACGACACCGCCGCCCTGCCGGACAGCCGGGACTTTGCCGCCGCCTTTGAGGACAAGGACCTGGCCCTGCGCATCCACCGGCTGCTGCACCGGCTGCCGGAGCCGTACCGGGAGGTATTTCTGCTGCGGGTGCTGGGGGAGCTGTCCTTCCGCGACATCGGCAGCCTGTTTGAAAAGGGTGAAAACTGGGCCTGCGTCACCTATCACCGGGCCCGGAAGAAAATCATGGAGCAAATGGAGGGAACGCCATGAAAACCATCGACTGTGCCTTGGCCCAGGATCTGATGCCCCTGTACACCGAGGGGATGCTGAGCCCGGAATCCCGGGAGGCTCTGGAGGAGCACCTGGCCGGGTGCGAAGCCTGCCGCCGGACGGCGGACGAAATGTGCCACCCCCTGCTGGAGCCGCAGTTTCAGGAGGAGGCCCGGCTGCTGCGCCGTCTGCGGCGGCGGCGGAAGGCCCTGTGGGCGGCGGTGATCGTCCTGGCGGCGCTGCTGGTGCTGTCCGGCATTCTGCGGTATGCCGAAGCCCAGCGCACCGCCCGGGTCCTGACGCCTGGAGCCCGGCTGTCCTACGCACCTACCGAGATGTGCCCATGGGAGAGGCAATGGCGGGAGGAGCACGCCGGAACCATCGGAAACAGCGAATACCGGTATCTGTACCGCTTTGCGGTGCAGTCAGGAAGCGGCGATTTCCAGTTGAAGGTGCTGGACGCCAGGGTCTATGGCTTTGCCGGGGGAGCGCTGCGGGAGCTGAAGGGACAGCTCTTTGCCTATGACCTGTCCAAGGGCGTCCTGCCCCTGGGGTATGAGTCCGGCGTGGAGTTCAGCAATCAGGTGGTAAACGGCTGGCTGAACCCGCTGCCCGCCCAGGGGCAGCAGCTAGAGCTGGTGATGGTGCTGGACGAGTACCCGGACGATCTGGATCAGCCCGATCAATTCCTGCTGGAGCTGACGTATCAGCCCGCGGGCTTCGCGGCGTCGCTGCTGCCAGACGGCGACACCGCCCCACGGACGGTGCGGCTGTGGAGCGAATGAAATAGACAAAGCCCCGGGCGGCCATATCTGCCTTCCGCCGTCCGGGGCTCTGTCATGCCCAAAATGGCATTTTCCCGCCCTACCGTATTGACATTCGCCGGGGGATTTGCTATACTGAATGAAAATTAGTTTGGTGTGCTGAATTTTTTTGGCCATCGTTATCCTTAATTGGGAATATCGATAGGGAGGACGCCATGATCTTCTATACCGCCGACCTGCATTTTCACTATGAACCCTTTCTGCCCTCCCGGCCCTTCGACACCGTGGAGAACATGGACCGCCAGCTCATCCACCGGTGGAACGAGGCCGTTTCGGAGGAGGACACCGTGTATGTGGTGGGGGACGTGGGCTATAACCGGGGCCTGGTGCCCGGGGACGCCCTGTCCCGGCTCCGGGGCCATAAGCACCTGATCCGGGGCAACCACGACACCGGCTTTGAAAACGCCGGGGAGCTGTACCGCTATTTTGAAACCGTCACCGACTTCAACGAGATCGACGACGGCGACACGCACATTATCCTCTGCCACTATCCCATTCTGTACCGCAAGCGGGGCTATATGGTCCACGGCCACCTGCACCAGACCCGTGGCCCGGAATACGACATTCTGCGCCAGATGCCCCGGGTGCTCAACGCCGGGGTGGACGTGAATTTCTACCGCCCCGTGACCCTTCCCCAGCTCATTGAGAACAACCGCGCCTTTTACAGTGGGGCGCACGATGCCCTGATCCCCCCGCCCCCGCCGCCCCGGCGGCGGGGAGGCGATGGCTGGCTGCCGGGCCGGCCGGATTTCCGACCCCTTCCGTCCCGGCCTGATTCTGATAAGGAGTGACCTATGAAACAGCGTATTCTCGCCCTATTCCTGGCCCTGTGCCTGTGTCTGCCCCTGGCGGCCTGCGGCAAAAAGCAGGGCTACGACCCCCTGGAGGGGGTGAAGACCCGGGTCGTCACCGACTCCGCCGGACGGCAGGTGGAGATCCCCGCCGATATCCAGCGGGTGGCTCCCAGCGGCTCCACGGCCCAGATGATCCTCATGCCCATTGCCTATGACCTGCTGGCGGGGCTTTCCAGCAGTCCCAGCACGGCCCAGATGCCCTATTTCCCGGAGGAGGTCCGGTATCTGCCCACCTTCGGCCAGTTTTACGGCAGCAAGGCCAACCTGAATATGGAGTCTCTTATCGACGCCCGGCCCCAGATCATCATCGACCTGGGCGACGCCAAGGACAACATCGCCGACGATATGGACCGCATCCAGAAGCAGACCGGCATCCCCACGGTGTTTATCGAGGCAAACCTGGACGATATGGCCGCCGCCTACCGGACCCTGGGGGATATCCTGAACCGGTCCGGCACGGCGGAGTCCCTGGCCCGATTCATTGAAAAAACCGTCTCCATGGCCCAGGAAAATTCCGCAAAAATTCCGGAGAGTCAGCGGCTTTCCGTGCTGTTCGGCACCGGCTCCACGGGCCTTGCCTGCAACGCCGCCGGGTCCGTCCAGGCGGACGTCATCGACCTGGTGGGGGCCGTCAACGCCATCATCCCGGAGGAGGTCAGCAACCGGGGCGGCGGCACCACCGTCAGCCTGGAGGAGGTATACGCCGTCCAGCCGGACGTGATCCTCCTGTCCACCGGCGGCCCCTACGACACCCTGACCCAGGGGGAGTGGGCGGGCCTCACCGCCGTTCAGAACGGGCGGTATTACGAGATTCCCGGCCTGCCCTATGACTGGATGAGCTCCCCGCCGTCGGTGAACCGGGTGCTGGGCATCTGGTGGCTGGGGAACCTGCTGTATCCGGAGCTGTACGACTATGACATGGTGCAGGTGGCCCAGGAGTATTACCGGCTGTTCTGGCACTATGACCTGACGGCGGAGGAGGCCGAGCGTATGCTCAGCCGCTCCACCCTGAAATGAGGAACGCTATGAGGAAAATCTGCCGCGCCCTGGTTCTGTGTATGCTGCTGCTGGCGGCCTTTGACACCACCATCGCCGGACTGATCGCCGCGGTGGATAAGGACCACGCCGTGACCATGACCGACGCCGAGACCGGCACCTATTACATCGTCCGGGACAGCCGAAGCAGCGGGGGCAGCAGATGACCGCGGCGGATAAGCGCTATGCCCGGCGGTTCGCGGTGCTGGGGGCTGTTTTCCTGGCGATGCTGCTGGGGTCGCTGCTGTTGGGGCGGTATGCCCTGTCCCCGGGGCAGCTGCTGCATATGCTGTGGACAAAGGTCACCGGCGGCGCGGCGGACTGGCCCCTCAGCGACGATAAGGTGGTGTTCGCCGTGCGGCTGCCCCGGGTGGCGGCGGCGGCCCTGGTGGGAGCGGCGCTGGCGGTGTCCGGCGCGGCGTATCAGGGGATGTTCCGCAACCCCATGGTGTCGCCGGACATTCTGGGGGCCTCCACCGGGGCGGGCTTCGGCGCGGCAGTGGCCATTCTGCTGGGGGCGGGATACTTCGGCATCTCCGCCGCTGCGTTCTGCTGCGGACTGCTGGCGGTGGCGGCGGCCTGGCTGGTCAGCCGCCTGTCCAAAGCCGACCAGGCGGTGGCCCTGATTTTAGCGGGCATGATGATCTCGTCCCTGTTTTCGGCGGGGACGTCGTTTGTGAAGCTGGTGGCGGATACCCAGCAGCAGCTGCCCGCCATCACCTATTGGCTCATGGGATCCCTGTCCTCCATCAAGGACAAGGACGTGGTATTTCTGGCCATTCCCGTGGCCCTGGGGATGATCCCCCTGTTTTTCCTGCGGTGGCGGATGAACCTGCTGACCCTGGGGGAGGAGGAGGCCCAGTCCATGGGCGTGAACACCCGGCGGCTGCGGGGCGCGGTGATCGTGTGCGCCACGCTGCTGACCTCCGCCAGTGTGGCGGTGTCCGGCATGATCGGCTGGGTGGGCCTGGTGATCCCCCATTTCTGCCGGATGCTGTTCGGCTATGACTACCGGCGGCTGATCCCCGCCGGGGCCCTGTTCGGGGCGGCATTTCTGCTGGCAGTGGACGACATTGCCCGGCTGGTGACCACCGGAGAACTGCCGCTGGGCATTCTCACGGCCTTTGTGGGCGCGCCGCTGTTTGTGTATCTGATCGTGACGGGAGGTGGCCGCCGTGTCCATTGACGTGAGGGACCTGTCCTTTGCCTACGGGAAGCGGCAGGTGCTGCGGCAGGTGAGCTTCCGGACCAGGCCCGGGCAGCTGGTGGCGGTGCTGGGCCCCAACGGGGCGGGAAAGAGTACCCTGTTCCGGTGCATCCTGGGCTTTCTGCCCCGGTACCGGGGGGAGATCGCCCTGTGCGGACACGATCTGCGCTTCCTGGACCGCCGCAGCCTGGCCCGGCTGGCGGCGTATATCCCCCAGTCCAGCGCCCCGGTGTATAATTACACCGTCCGGGACACGGTGCTGATGGGGGCGGACCCCTTTCATGCGCCGGGGCCGTCCCAGCAGGAGACGGCGGACCGGGTGCTGGAGACCCTGGGCATCCGGGACCTGGCGGACCGGGGCATCAATGAGATTTCCGGCGGCGAGCGGCAGCTGGCCCTGATCGCCCGGGCCATGGCCCAGCAGGCGAAAATTCTGCTGATGGACGAGCCCACCGCCAACCTGGATTATGGCAACCAGTTCCGCCTGCTGTGGCAGGTGCGGGCTCTGGCCGACAGCGGGTACACGGTGCTGCTATCCACCCACAACCCCGAGCACGCCTTCCGGTTTGCCACGGATGTTCTGGTGCTGCGGGAGGGCGGCGTGCGGGCCTTCGGCCCGGCGGCGGAGACCCTGACGGAGGAGCTGCTGCGGGAGATTTACCGCATTCCCCTGACGGTGGCGGACATCCCCGTCCCCGGCGGCAGCGTGAAGGGCTGCGTATACGACGCGTGACCGGGCGGTGGCTTTTGGGCGGACAGAGTCGTCCGCCCCTACGGATTGTGCACCGACAGAACCGCCTGTAGGGGCCGGGTTCTACCCGGCCCAAGGTACGGGCATAGCGGGCGGGGTAGAGCCCACGCCCCTACGGAGTGTATACCGGCAGAATATCCTGTAGGGCAGGGCCCGCGTGCCCTGCCGCATATACCGTCGCACCCAATGGCGGGGCTATGCCCCGCTTTTGCGGGGATGCGTTATCCTCAATCGAGGTGCACGAAGGACGGAAATCCGGGTTTATCAACGTATAAAATCCGGATGAAGGTTTTTATAAATCACAAGAAGAAAGGAAGATTCCCCATAAAGCAAATCTCCAAGCGCGTTTCGGCAGCTTTGCTGGCGGTTCTGATGGTGCTGAGTCTGCTGCCGCAGACGGTACTGGCTCTGGACCCCGACCAGCGGCAGGCGGAACGCCGGGAGGGCTATGACGTGGCCACCGTCTCCGGCGGCCACAGCACCTATGCCAACGGCGGCGTCGGCAGCGTCGTGGGTCAGTTCGGCGATGGCAGCATCGCAAACAGCTATAACTATGGCAATGTGACCCTGGGCGAGGGCCTGGTGTGCAATAATCTGGGCGGCGTCATCGGCCGGGATATGAAGAAAAGCGGCTCCCAGGTGGAGAACGTCTACTGCCTGGACAGCAGCTGCGCCTATGCCTCCACCAGCGGGGCGGATGAGCGCGTTACCGCCGTCAGCGCGGCGAACTGCTGGCCCGGGGTCAGGTGATCCCCGCCAAGGGCCACGACTATCAGGACGGCAAGTGCACCGCCTGCGGCGCGGAGGACCCGAACTATCAGCCCGAGCAGCCTGACCAGCCCACTCAGCCCGAAAATCCCGGCGTCAGGACCGGCGATGAGAGCTATGTGGTTCTGTGGAGCGCGGTTTTGCTGCTGGGCGGCGCAGCGTTGGTGCTGCTGCCCCGGAAAAAGCGGAGCTGACACAGGGCGAAAATAGGATAAGCTCAAAAAATGGCGTGTGCTGCGGCGCACGCCATTTTTCGCGGGGCGGCTTTCCGGCGGGGTGGAAATCCGCGAAAAAGTGTGATATACTGGGAAAAATCAGCAGCCCCCTGCCGCGGTATGCCATGGCCGGGGGATATAAGGAGATCACCATGGAACACAGATTTTTACGGACGGAAATGGTCCTGGGGGACCGGGCACTGGAGAAGCTCTCCCGCTGTCATGTGGCGGTGTTCGGCCTGGGCGGCGTGGGCAGCTATGCCGCCGAGATACTGGCCCGATCCGGGGTGGGGGAGCTGACCCTGGTGGATCAGGACACCTTGAGCCTCACCAACATCAACCGCCAGATGTACGCCCTGTCCTCCACCGTGGGGGAGTATAAGGCGGAGGCGGCAGCCCGGCGGTGCCGGGACATCAACCCGGACATCCGGGTCCACCCCCTGTGCGCCACCTATGACGCCGCCCACCGGGAGGACTTTTTCGCCGGGAAATTCGACTATATCGCCGACTGCATCGACCTGGTGACCTGCAAGCTGGACCTGATCCAGCAGGCGGGGGAGAGGGGCATCCCCATCATCTCCGCCCTGGGCACCGGCAACAAGCTGGACCCCACCCTTCTGCAGGTGACGGACATTTCCAAGACTTCCGTGTGCCCCCTGGCCCGGGTCATGCGCCGGGAGCTGCGGGACCGGGGCATCCGGCATCTGCAGGTGGTGTACAGTCCGGAGCCTGCCGCCGAGACCCGGCAGCTGGAGGCTCCCTCCCCCGGGCGGCGCAGCGTTCCGGCCAGCGTGCCCTGGGTACCCTCCACGGCGGGGATCCTGATGGCCTCCGCCATCGTCCGGAACCTGATAGCGAATGAGAGTGAATAATATGGATATCATACAGGAAATCAAAAATTTTGTCCCGCTTTGTCCCCAGGAACAGCGGGACAAGGCCGGGATACTGCGGTTTTTGGCGGGAAATCCCGACGCATTTGAACGGGAAAATCTCACCGCCCACATGACCGCCTCCGCCTGGGTTTTAAGCCCGGACCGGCGGCAGGTGGTGATGGTGTATCACAATATCTATAACTCCTGGTCCTGGACCGGCGGACACGCCGACGGGGACCGGGACCTGCTGGCGGTGGCCATGCGGGAGGTGACGGAGGAGACGGGGCTGCAGCGGCTGGAGCTGCTGCATCCGGGGATTTTCTCCCTGGAGTGCCTGACCGTGGACGGCCACGAGAAGCGGGGGCAGTATGTCCCCAGCCACATTCACATGAACGTCACCTATCTGCTGGGGGCCATGGACCACGAGCTGCGGCAGAAGCCCGATGAAAACAGCGGCGTGGCCTGGTTCACGCCGGAGGAGGCCCTGAAGGCGTCCACGGAGCCGTGGATGGTCCGGCGGGTATACAGCAAGCTGATCCAGCGGGCCGCGGCCTATATGGCCCGGTAAGGAGGCATTTTTCATGGCAAAACGAAAGCCGGACACCGGCGCGATCTATATTTCCCCAAGACTCCGGGCCAGCCTGGAGCCGGTGGGCCGCTGCGCCCTGACGGTGGTGACGGCCCCCATGGGCTACGGCAAGACCACGGCGGTGAACTGGTTCCTGGGGACCCAGCCCCCGGGCTGCGCCATCCGCATCAGCATCTATTCCGACAGCCTGCCCGCCCTGTGGCAAAGCGGCCGCCGGGCCTTCCGGGACGCGGGGCTGACGGCGCTGGAGGGCTTCGAGTGCCCCGGGGATCCGGCCTCCGCCGGTCTGCTGGCCGACACCCTGTGCCGGGAGCTGCGGCGGCAGGAGCCATGGTATGTGTTTCTGGACGACCTGCACCTGATGCCGGACCGGCGGGTGGCCCACTTTTTGTGCGAATTGGCGGCAAGACTGCCGGATAATGTGCATCTGATCGCCGCCAGCCGGGACAAGGCCCTGTCCGGGGACCAGGTGCTGCGGCTGGGCGGGCGTCTGCACCGCATCGGGGCCGGGCAGCTGCGGCTGGAGGGCGATGAGCTGGCAGCCTATGCCCACCGGTTCGGCGCGGCCCTGGACCGGGAGCAGCTGGTCCGGGTCATCAACGACACCGGCTATCAGGCCGGGGAGGTGGTATCCCGTCCTCTGGAAAAGCGGGGCCTGTTGGGCCGCCTGAAAAAGTGACCATGGAGTCCTGTCTGCATGATGCCGCGCCGCTGCCGGAGCACACCGTCCGCCGGGAAACCCCGGACGGGGGCCAGGCGGCGGTGACCCTTTATCCGGTGTTTCCCGGCATCGACATCCACTATCACGACGTCCATGCCGCCTCCTGTCCCTTGGAGCCTGCCGCCCCGGGGGTGCTGGAGATCAGCCACTGCCGGGAGGGGCGCATGGAGTACCGCCTGGGGAGCCGGTATTTCTACCTGGCCCCGGGGGACCTGTCCGTGGCCCGGCAGGACGTGCTGCCCACCCTGGCCGCCTTTCCCACCGGCCATTACCACGGCATCACCGTTACCGTGGACCCCGGGCTGGCGCCCCGGTGCCTGTCCTGCTTTTTAGAGGACGTGGAGGTGCAGCCCGCCGCCCTGGCGGAAAAATTCTGCGCCGCCGGGGGGTATTTTGCCGCCCGGTCCTCCCGGCGGGTAGAGCACGTGTTTTCGGAGCTGTATCAGGTGCCGGAGGACCTGCGCCGGGGGTATCTGAAGGTGAAGATCCTGGAGCTGCTGCTGTTCCTCAGCGCTCTGGAGGTGCCCGCCCAGCTCCAGGCGGCTGCGCCGGGCCTTTCCCGGGGACAGGTGTCCCTGGCCAGAAAGACGGCGGACTATCTGCTGGCCAACACCGAAAGCAAGGTGACGGTGCAGGAGCTGTCCCGGCATTTCGGGGCCTCCGCCGCCCAGATCCAGGCCAGCTTCCGGGGTGTCTACGGCCGCAGTCCCGCCGCCTGGCTGCGTCTGCAGAAGATGCACGGCGCGGCGGAGCTGCTGCGGTCCACGGACCGGACGGTGCTGGACATCGCCGGACAGTTCGGCTATGACAACGCCAGCAAATTCGCCCGGGCCTTCCGGGACGTCATCGGCGTGTCCCCCAACGAATACCGCAGCGGCGTGGACCAGGATTCCTGCGCGCCATAAATCAAAACCTCCGGCATTGCCGGAGGTTTTGATTTTATCGGCACAGATAGGAGAACCAGCCCTCGCTGCTGCGGGCCTCGGCAATGGTCCAGCCGTTATCCCGCAGGCGCTGGGCCACCTCCTCCGCCCGGTCGTCGATGATGCCGGAGCACAGGAAGATGCCCCCCTCCTTCACCAGGGGCCGCACCGTGGAGGCCAGGGCCTTGATGACGTCGGCCACGATGTTGGCCACCACCACGTCATAGGGGCCGCCCAGCTCCTGCCGCAGGGCCTGGTCCGTTACCACATCGCCCCAGCGGACGGTGTAGCGGTCCCGGCCCACGCCGTTGAGGGCGGCGTTTTCATAGGCCACGTCCATGCACTTTTCGTCAATGTCGCAGGCCACGGCCCGGTCCGCCCCCAGCAGCAGGGCGGCAATGGACAGAATGCCGCTGCCGCAGCCCAGGTCCAGCACCGTCTGGCCGCCGGTGATATGCTTTTCCAGGGCCGTCAGGCACAGGCGGGTGGTGGCGTGGCTGCCGGTGCCGAAGGTGAGGCCCGGATTCAGCCGCAGGGCCACCCGGTCCTCCGGCACGCCGGTGCTCTCCCACTCCGGGATGACGGTCAGCCGGTCGCCGATCTCCATGGGCTTGTAAAACTGCTTCCAGTTGTTCTCCCAGTCGGCGTCCTCCATGTTCTCCATGGTCAGCAGCAGCCGGCCGTATTCGGGGTGCTCCTGCTTCACCCGGGACAGGGCCATGCGGACCTGAGCCAGGGTGTTGTACCCGTCGGGACTGTCCTCCAGATAGAAGGTGATGCGGCACAGGCCCTTTTTCTCCTGCATCAGATGGTCGTCCACATAGTCCCAATAGGCGTGGTTGTGCTCCAGAAAGTCCTGGAAATCCCCCTCGTCGTCAATGACCAGGCCGGTGATGCCCAGGTCCTCCAGCAGTGCGCTGACGGGCTCCAGCCCGGCGGGGGCGGCGTCGATCTTCAGCTCCAGCCACTTCATGCTCAGCGCTCCGTTCCCACGAAGAACAGGCCCATGGTGTTGGGGCCGGTATGGCTGCCGATGACGGGGCCGATGTAGTTGATATACACCTCTTTGACGCCGTAGCGCTGCTTGAGCTGGGCGGCCACGGCCTCTGCCTCCGCCTGGCAGTCCGCCTGGCAGATGAACATCACCTGATCCTGCAGGTCAATGCCCAGACGGCCCACGGTGTCGATGAGGGTGTTCAGGCTGCTCTTGCGGCCCCGGGCCTTGCCCACCACCGTCAGCTTACCCTCGTCGGAGGTGTGCATGATGGGCTTGATGGACAGCATGGTGCCCACCAGCGCCGTGGCGGCGGACACCCGGCCGCCCTTTTTCAGATAGTTCAGGTCGTCCACCGTGAACCAGTGGCAGACGTGGAGCTTGTTTTCCTCCACCCAGTCCCCCAGCTGGTCCAGGGTCAGGTTCTCCTCCAGCTTCTTGTGGGCGGTCAGGTACATCAGCAGGCCCTGGCCCAGGGAGGCGCTGAGGGAGTCGATGACCCGGATGCGGCCCTCGGGGTGTTTGGCCAGAACGGTCTCCGCCGCGATGCAGGCGGACTGGTAGGTGGTGGACAGGGCCGAGGAGAAGCTGATGCACAGGATATCCTTCCCCTGCTCCAGAATGGCGGACATGGCGTCCTCAAACTGGCCCACGTTGACGGCGGAGGTGGTGGCCATTTTGCCCGCCCGGATCCGCCGGTAAAACTCCTCGTTGCTGATGGCCGCGCCATCCAGGGTGTTGGGATAGTCCTGCCCGTCCATGTGCATGGTCAGGGGCAGCACCTCCAGCTGCAGGTCCTTTGCCATCTGGTCCGGCAGGTCGCAGCAGCTGTCGGTCATGAGAACATATTCGCGCATGGGAAAAACCTCCTTGGAAGGTATAGTTTTCACGTTTTCTCGACATCTAATATACCATATTAGAACTCGCAAGGAAAGATGATTTTTAAAGTTTACAATTTGTTCACAATTAACAAGGCGCAAAAAACGCAGGACCCGGCAGCCCTGCGGTGTTTTTTGCGGTCCGCCGCCCGGCAGCGGCGGACCATTTGTAAGAGAGAAAAACTTGGAGGGTATATGCGGAATGGAAAAGGATGGAAAAGCGAATTTGCGTTACAGCAGCTTGCACAGCAGGTCCAGCTCCACGAAAGCCAGAACCGGCATCAGAAACGCCAGCACCACCGTCAGGCCATAGAAGTGGCCGGTGGCCGTGCTCACCAGCGTGAGTGCCATCAATACAGAAGCAACAACGGCTGCAACTACCATACCGGTGCGATTCGTCTGAGTCATTTGAGAACACTCCTTTCTGCTGTGATCCCGCGCCGCGTCCGGTGCGGTTCCCCTTCGGGCGAGTGATAAGATAACACGAAAAAAGGGATTTGTAAAATCGGTTCTTTTCCCTTATAATATAGGTCGCAATCTATAATTTCAGGAGGGCTCCGACATGACGGATATGGAGATCGAAACCTTTCTGACGGTGCTGCGCAGCGGGTCCATGACCGCCGCCGCCCAGGCGCTTTATATCACCCAGCCCACCCTTTCCGCCCGGCTCCAGACCCTGGAGGACGAGGTGGGGACGCCGCTGTTTGTCCGGGGCAAGGGCCTGCGGCGGCTGGAACTGACGGAAGCGGGAACCCGGTTTCTGCCCCTGGCCCAGCGGTGGCAGCGGCTGATGGCCGAGATGCACGGCATTGCCGCCGCCGAGGCCCGGACCCACTTCCGCATCGGCGCTGCCTACACCGCCAACCAATATGTGCTGCCGCCGGTATACAAGCGGTTTCTGGAGCGGGACCTGCCGGTGGCTCTGCGGGTGGAGACCCTGTCCAGCCAGCAGGCCCAGGAGGCCGTTACCCGCCGGGAGCTGGACATGGCCATTGTGGAGGACGACGTGGGCTTCAACCCGGAACTGCAGGTGACGCCCCTGTTCCGGGAGTCGTTCTATATGATCTGCTCCGAGGGCAGCGACTATCCGGAGTTGGTGAACCCCCACGACCTGGATATGTCCCAGGAGATCAACGTGTCCCAGCGGCGGGAGGTGCAGGTGTGGAACGACTATTGGTTCGGGTCCGACGCCCGACCCCTGCTGAACACCGACACCATGCAGCTGGCGGATGCGTGGCCCCCTACCCGCCGGGTGTGGGCGGCGGCCCCGGCCATTGCCGCTGAGCATATGCGCCGGGCCAGGCGGGCCAAGATCTGCCGCTTCACCGCCCCGCCGCCGGACCGCATCAGCTATCTCATCGCCCCCCGGGCGGTGGAGCTACCCCGGGAGGCGGCCCTGTTTCTGGAGGACCTGCGCTGGGAGCTGCAGCAGCACCCGGACGTCACCGTCTATTTCTGACCGACGGAAGAAAATGTGGAAAATTGGTAGCCAGATGGGAAAGAGTATGCTATAATTCATATGTTATGTATCTGCCAGAATCGAGGCTTTCGCATATGAACCGGCAATATCCCTGTCTGGAAATCAGCCGCAGCCGCCTGCGGCACAATATGGAGGAGGTCATCTCCCGCTGCACCGCCCGGGGCATCCAGGTGTGCGGCGTCATCAAGGGGTGCAGCGGCCTGCCGGAGGTGGGCCGTATGTTCCGGGACTGCGGGGCCACCCAGCTGGCCAGCAGCCGCCTGGAGCAGATCGTCCGCTGCCGCCGGGCCGGGGTGCCGGGGCCGTATATGCTGCTGCGGATCCCCATGGAAAGCGAGCTGGAGGACGTGGCCCGGTGGTGCGACTATTCTCTGGAGAGCGAGCGGGCCACGCTGGACGCCCTGGAGGAGGCCTGCGCCCGGCAGGGAGCTGTCCACAAGGCCGTGATCATGGCGGACCTGGGGGACCTGCGGGAGGGCTTCTGGGACCAGGACGAGATGGTGCGGGTGTGCGTCCATGTGGAGCGGGACCTGCCCCATGTGGAGCTGGCAGGCGTAGGCGTGAACCTGGGGTGCTACGGCTCCATCCAGCCCACGCCGGAGAATCTGGGCCAGCTGGTACATATCGCCCGGCGGGTGGAGGACACCATCGGCCGGAAGCTGGAGATCGTGTCCGGCGGAGCCACCAGCTCCTTCACCCTGGTCCACTGGGGCACCATGCCGGAGGGCATCAACCACCTGCGCATCGGCGAGGGTATCTTAGTGGCCAAGGATTTACAGGTGGACTGGGGCATTCACGACATGGACTATCTGCGGATGGACTGCATGACCCTGCGGGCCCAGATCGTGGAGGTGAAGAACAAGCCCACACACCCGGTGGGACCCATTATGGTGGACTGCTTCTGCAACCGGCCCACCTATGAGGACCGGGGCATCCGCCGCCGGGCCATTGCCGGCATCGGCCGGGCCGACGTGGGGGATATCATGATGCTGCATCCCCGGACGCCGGGTATGACGGTGGTGGGCGGCTCGTCGGACCACTGCATCCTGGACGTGGAGGACTGCGACCCCTGCCCGCAGGTGGGGGATATCGTGGATTTCGACGTGATCTACCTGACCATGCTGTATGCCAGCGCCCGGGAGGACGTGACCGTGAAATTTGTGGACTAATTATTATAATAGGAGGATAGATTTTTGGATAACGAAGGATTGATGATTTTCATTTTCCAGGCCATCATTGCGCTGTTTGCGTTTTTCGTGGTGGCCCCCTGCGTGCTCAATGCCGTCAGCCTGTTCACGGTGCAGAAGCGCTTCGCCAAGACCATGATCGACCTGGGCGTGGTGCAGGCGGACGTGGTGCACAAGCTCCACCCCAAAAAGGAGATCGCCGGGGTCATTATCTCCCTGGTGGTGGTGGCGGCCTTTGGCTACGGCGTGTGGCGGCAGGCCCCCATCAGCTATCTGTCCGGCGGCCTGCCCCTGGTGGTGGGCTTCCTGAAATACCGCCAGATCGTCCAGTTCAACAGCCTGACGGTGAAGCGGTTCCAGAACACCTATCAGGGCCAGATGGACGTGAAGAAGTACAACGACTATGTGAACAAGACCTTCTGAGTGCCAAAAGAGGACGGGGCAGCGCCCCGTCCTCTTTTCCTCGAAAAACCCCCGGTTTGTTCACAAAATCCTGTTGATTTTCGCGGGACGGCGTGGTATCATATCCCAAAATTCCGGGGATTCGGACCCGGCTGACGCAGGAGGACGGCATATGAAAGAAGTAAAGCCCCCGAAAAAACCGTTGATCTATTATTACGGCGTCGCCCTGGTGGTGCTGCTGCTGATCAACTTTCTGCTGGTGCCCCTGGTGGCCCGGCACGCGGTGCAGGAGGTGGACTACGGCACCTTCATGACTATGACCGAAAACAAGGAGATCGGCCAGGTGGAGGTGGAGGACAACCAGATCATCTTCACCAACAAGGACGGCAGCAAGGTCTATAAAACCGGGCCCATGAACGACCCGGACCTGACCCAGCGGCTGTATGACGCCGGGGCGGAGTTCACCCGGGACATTGTGGAGCAGACCTCGCCTCTGCTGAGCTTTGTGCTGACGTGGATCCTGCCCATCATCATCTTCATCGCCATCGGCCAGCTGATGACCAAGAAGCTGACGGACCGGGCCGGAGGCCCCGGCTCCATGATGTTCGGCGCCGGGAAGTCCAATGCCAAGATCTATGTGCAGTCCACCCAGGGCATCCACTTCTCCGACGTGGCCGGTGAGGACGAGGCCAAGGAGAACCTGCAGGAGATCGTCAACTATCTCCATGACCCCGGTAAGTATCAGGAGATTGGCGCATCCATGCCCAAGGGCATCCTGCTGGTGGGCCCTCCGGGAACCGGCAAGACCATGCTGGCCAAGGCCGTGGCAGGCGAGTCCCAGGTGCCCTTCTTCTCCATCTCCGGCTCGGAGTTTGTGGAGATGTTCGTGGGCATGGGCGCGTCCAAGGTCCGGGACCTGTTCAGCCAGGCCAAGGAGAAGGCCCCCTGCATCGTGTTCATCGACGA
>OGHH01001108.1_pt1 | contig 22419 bp, 17 predicted proteins | sample 1571471 | NCBI WGS metagenome assembly OGHH01 (sample SAMEA2581936, study PRJEB24529) | metagenome | biome: Human gut stool | place: China | collected 2011
GTAAAGGAACATGCAGATTATGTAACACTCTCAAATGACGAAGATGGTCTGGTTCCGGTTATTGACAAATTTATCCTGGGCGAATAAAGAAGACAGTCTGGCGTAAATGTTATATTTTTATGAACAGGTTGAATTTGAATATTATTTGTAGTAGAATACACCTTGTTTGTTCGTGGAAAATTGACATTTTGTACGAAAAATAGTTCTGTTGAGATGAAACATATACACAAACGTATAGGAGAATGAATAATGAGCGATAATATTTTTAGCGATGAAGATTTCGACGATTATGATGATATGGAAGATACAGCAGCAAAGCGGGCACAGAAAAAATCTGCTGAGCGCAGATCTTCCGGAAAAAAGAAGAAAAAGAGTAAAAACAAACCATGGATCATTGCACTTATAGCAGAAATACTGGTGATCATTCTTGGAGGTGTCCTTTTTGTAAATGCTTATATCAATTCAGCATTTAATAAAATGAATTTTGAAGAGTTAAAAGACGTTAAGGTGAATGATGACCTTGCAGAAGAAACCGTAAAGAAGATGACCGGTTATACAACGATCGCATTATTCGGTGTAGATAGCCGTGATATTGATATGGTAGAAAGCGGAGCACGATCCGATGCAATCATCATTGTAAGCATTAACAATGATACACAGGAGGTTAAGATGTCTTCTGTATATCGTGACACATATTTGGAGCTTGCAAATGATTCCAAGAGCTATGAGAAGGCCACACATGCTTATGCTTATGGCGGAGCTTCAGAGGCGATCAATACATTGAACAAGAACCTTGACCTGAATATTACAGCTTATGTAACTGTAAACTTCAAGGCATTGACAGAAGCAATCGATGCACTTGGCGGTCTTGATATCGAATTGAAGTCCAGCGAGCTTGACAAGCTGAATCAGTGTATCGATGAACAGCAGAGAGTCAATGGCATCCAGTCTACGTATGTATATGATACAGGTGTTGTACATCTTGATGGTGTTCAGGCTACCGCATATGCAAGAATCCGAAGTACAGACCAGGGTGATATCACCAGAGCATGGAGACAGAGAAAGGTTATCAGCCTTATGATCGAAAAGGCAAAGAGTGCCGGAATCTCCAAGTTAAATGACTGCCTGAATGCAGTTGTAGATGATATCAGCTCCAGCCTTACAAAGAAAGAGATTATGGATCTTGCAACGAACTGCTTCAATTACAAACTGGAATCCTCAACCGGTTTCCCATTTACATGGTCAACACCAACACTTGGAAGTAAGGGAAGTCTGGTTGTAGCAGGAGATCTGGAGAACAATGTAGTCGTTCTTCACAGATATCTGTTTAACGATTATGATTATGTTCCATCCCAGACAGTTAAAAATATCAGTGCAAATATTATCAACGATACAGGATATTATAACCAGATCGATCTGGATACGTTTACAGTAGATGATGATCCGGATTCAATCGTTAATAAATAGTATATAGAAACATACCAGAAACGAAAGAACATCATGAAACCAGTCAGATTTTGTGGTGTTCTTTTTGTTATGGAGAACAGATCCGGAGCTTCGATAATTTGAATAAAATCTTTCCAACTTCCTGTTTGAAATATAGTTATATTGTGCTATACTAGGATAGAAAAATTTTGAGAAAACATAAGAGGTTACAATTATGGAAATGAACAGAGTGTTATTGAAACTTAGTGGAGAAGCACTTGCCGGAGAAAAAAAGCAGGGCTTTGATGAAAAGACTGTATATGATGTTGCCGGACAGGTAAAGAAGATCCTGGATAAAGGAATCCAGCTTTGTGTAGTAATCGGTGGTGGTAATTTCTGGCGTGGCAGAACCTCAGAAAATATGGATCGTGTAAAAGCAGATTCAATCGGCATGCTTGCAACTGTTATGAACTGTATCTATACCGCAGATGCTTTTCGTGTATTTGGAATCAAATCACATATCATGACACCATTTGCATGCGGAACAATGACAGAGCTGTTCAACCGTGATAAAGCTGTAGAATATATGGAGCAGGGAGAAGTTGTTTTCTTTGCCGGAGGAATCGGACATCCGTATTTCTCAACAGATATGGCAACTGTTCTTATGGCGGTTGAAGTAAAGGCAGATGTAGTCTTATCTGCAAAAGCAATTGACGGCGTATATGACAGTGACCCTAAGACAAATCCAAATGCAAAGAAATATGACAGCATGCAGATGAAAGACATTGTTGATAATAAGCTTGGAGTTATCGATCTTGCATCTGCAGTTCTTGCAATGGAAAACAAAATGCCGATGATGTTATTCGGCTTAAATGGTGAAGACAGTATTGTAAAGGCCGTTACCGGTGGCTTTACAGGAACATATGTGAACGTATAAATAAACAGGAGGAACAAAGATATGTTGACACAGTACGAAGAGAAAATGACGAAGACAGTTGAAAACCTGGAAGGGGAATATGCTACGATCCGTGCAGGACGTGCCAACCCTAACATTTTAAATAAGATCAAGGTAGAATATTATGGTGTACCGACACCGATGCAGCAGCTTGCAAATATCACCGTACCGGAAGCAAGAACGCTGATGATCGCACCATGGGAGCCATCACTGGTAAAGGCGATCGAGAAGGCGATCCTGAATTCAGATCTTGGGCTGACACCAAACAATGACGGTAAGAACATCATCCTGAATTTCCCTGAACTGACAGAGGAAAGAAGAAAAGAGATCGTTAAGGATATTAAGAAAAAAGGTGAGAATGCAAAAGTTGCTATCCGTAATATCAGAAGAGATGCAAATGACGCAATCAAGAAGATGGAGAAAGCCGGAGATATCTCAGAGGATGAATTAAAGACAAACGAGGATAAGATCCAGAAGATGACAGACAAGTATGTTGGTCTGATTGATAAGGCTATTGAGAAGAAATCAACAGAGATCTTAACTGTTTAATTTGGAGTAATTATGAATAAAGAAATAAATGGAGAAATGATCAATATTCCTGAGCATGTTGCGATCATCATGGATGGAAACGGAAGATGGGCGAAGAAACGACTGATGCCAAGAACCTATGGACATTCAGAGGGCGCAAAGGCAATCGAGCGAACATGCGAGAATGCAGATGAACTTGGTATTAAATACCTGACTGTATACGCATTTTCTACCGAGAACTGGAAACGTTCAGTAGAGGAAGTATCTACGATCATGAATATTTTCCGCAAGTATCTGGTTGACAGCATCGAGCGATCCAATCGGAATAACATGCGCGTAAGGATCATCGGTAAGCGCGAGGACCTTCCGGAGGATATCGTGGAGAAGATGGATAATCTGGAGAAAGCTACAGCAAATAATACAGGACTTCAGTTTTCTGTAGCGATTAACTATGGCGGACGGGATGAGATTACAAGAGCGGTCAGACAGATTGCATCCGACTGTATGGCTGGAAAGCTATCACTGGATGCGGTTACAGAGGATACAGTCAGTTCCTACCTCGATACAAAGGAACTGACGGATCCGGATCTGTTGATTCGTACCAGCGGAGAGCTTCGGACATCGAATTTTCTTCCATGGCAGATCGCATATTCGGAATTTTATTTTACGGATGTGTTATGGCCGGACTTTGATATGGACGAGCTGGTCAATGCATGCCGGTATTACAGTCATAGAGACCGTCGGTATGGCGGGGTAAAATAAAGAGGAAATAATATGTTTAAACAACGGGCAATCAGTGCAGTGATCCTGGTGATCATTGCAGCAATCACACTTTATTTTGGCGGAGCACTTACATGTCTGGTAATGTGTGCGGTTTCGCTGATCGGTGTGATGGAGTTACTTCGTATATATGGGCTGAACAAGAAAGGACTTGGATATGCAGCTTACGGTGCAACGGTTTTTTATTATGCATTGTTGTATTTTGACCTGCATCAGTTTATATTACCGTTGATCGCGGTCTATATGCTGGTCATCCTTGCAATCTATGTGCTCACATATCCGAATTACAAAGATAAAGAGATCATGGCGGCATTTTTTGCATTTGTATATGTAGGTGTAATGTTGTCGTATGTGTATCTCATACGAGATATGAAACATGGACTGATTCTTGTTCTGCTGATCTTTGTCAGCTCCTGGGGTAATGATACCTGTGCCTATCTGGTCGGACGCGCGATCGGTAAGCACAAGATGTCACCGATCTTAAGTCCGAAGAAGAGTATCGAGGGTCTGATCGGCGGAATCGTTGGAGCAGGAATATTAGGTGTTGTATTTGGTTTGATTTATAATCATTTCATGCAGGTTGCACATTCTGTATGGATATTTGCATTGATCGGAGCTGTATGTGCGCTTCCTGCAGTTATCGGGGATCTGGCGGCTTCTGCAATCAAGAGAAATAATGATATCAAAGATTATGGCAAGCTGATACCGGGACATGGCGGAATTCTTGACCGGTTTGACAGTATTATATTTACAGCACCAATTATGTATTATCTTATATTATATTTGTTGTAATCAGAAAAAGCAGTGTGGGAGAGCGTACAGATGAACTGTGCTCATAATTACGCTGCTTTTCCTTTATGTCGCATTGGAAATAGTGCAGACAGATAAAAAATGTTAGATACAGATGTTTGAAATGGGTAAAGGAGAACAAATATGAAACATGTAGCTATCATTGGATCCACAGGATCTATAGGAACACAGACACTTGAGATCGTAAGATGGAATCAGGATATAAAAATCTGTGCTTTATCAGCAGGAAGAAACATAGACTTATTAGAGAAGCAGGCGAGAGAGTTCCGACCGGAGATCGTTGGTCTGTGGGATGAGAAGCTGGCAGATGAATTAAAAGATCGTCTGAAGGATATGGATATCCGTGTCGTATCAGGCATGGATGGGCTGATCGAGATTGCAGAATACAAGACATCGGATATATTAGTTACCGCTATTGTAGGAATGATCGGTATCCGCCCGACTGTGGCAGCGATTAAAGCGGGAAAAGACATTGCCCTTGCAAATAAAGAAACTCTGGTTACAGCGGGACATATCATTATGCCGCTTGCAAAGGAAAAAGGAGTATCGATCCTTCCGGTTGACAGTGAACATTCGGCAATCTTCCAGTCATTGCAGGGAAATACACATGATTCCATTGAAAAAATTCTGTTGACAGCATCCGGTGGACCATTTCGTGGCAAGAGCAGAGAGTTTTTAAAGCATGTGAAATTAGAGGACGCATTAAAGCATCCAAACTGGAGCATGGGAAGAAAGATCACCATTGATTCAGCAACGATGGTAAATAAAGGGTTGGAAGTTATTGAAGCAAAATGGTTATTTGATGTAGCACCGGAAAATATTCAGGTTGTGATCCAGCCGCAGAGTATCATTCATTCTATGGTAGAATATAAAGATGGAGCAGTGATCGCACAGCTCGGTACGCCGGATATGAAGCTGCCGATCCAGTATGCGCTGTTCTATCCGGAACGAAGATACATGCCGGGAGATCGTCTTGACTTTACGAAGCTTTCATCGATTGTGATCGAGACACCGGATATGGATACCTTTCTTGGGTTACGATATGCATATGAGGCAATCGGGATCGGTGGTTCGATGCCTACAGTATTCAATGCGGCAAATGAATATGCAGTAAAGCAGTTCTTAGACAGAAAAATCGATTTTCTTGATATCTATGATATCATCCGTGCATCCATGGATCATCATAAATTGATTGAAAATCCTGATATAGATGAGATTCTTGCAACCGAGCAGGAAGTATATGAATTTATTGAAAGTGGGTGTTAGTTTTTGAATATCATATTGATCATACTTGTTTTTGGTGTCATCATTTTCTTTCATGAGCTGGGACATTTTATCGTAGCAAAGATCAATCATATCACAGTAAAAGAGTTTTCGATGGGATTCGGACCGAAGCTGTTTCAGTTTCATAAGAAAGAAACACAGTATACGCTGCGGCTGATTCCACTCGGCGGCTATTGTATGATGCTCAGCGAAGATGATGAAGAAAACGAAAATGATGAGAATTCCTTTGAGAAGAAATCCATCTGGGCAAGAATGGCGGTTGTACTTGCAGGACCTGCCATGAACTTTGTGATCGCATTTTTATTTTCCATGGTGATCATTCATTTCTGTGGAAGTGATCCTGCGATCATAGGAGCAGTATACAATAAAGATAATATTGAAAAATACCAGATCGAAAATGCAGAGGAATATTTTAATGGTGTATATCCGGCGGAAGAAGCCGGGATATCAGATGGCGATCGGGTATTAAAGATTGAGGGAAGTACAGTTAAAAATTTCCGTGAGTTACAGATCTATCTTCAGATCTATGGAGATGGTTCACCGATCGATCTGACACTTGAGAAAGAAGACGGAACGGTCTATGATACGACGGTACATCCGGCAAAGACACCGGATGGCTATAAGATCGGAATAATGAGTGTCGGTTATCAGCTCCCGAAGAACTTCGGAGAGCTTTGTAAATATTCTGCTTATGAGACCAGATACTGGGTAAAAGCAACCTTCTTAAGCCTGAAGCTGATCGTTACCCGTCAGGTAAGTTCGGATGAAGTATCCGGTCCGGTCGGAGTAGCGAAGAACATGAACGATACCTTCAATGAGGCAGCAAAGAGCAGTGTGCTCGATCTGTTCTTAAACTGGATGAATTATATCGTACTGCTGTCGGCAAACCTTGGCGTTATGAACCTGCTGCCGATACCGGGCTTGGATGGAGGACGATTTATCTTCCTGTTAATTGAAGCAGTAACGAGAAAGAAGGTTCCGAAGGATAAGGAGAATATCGTGACGCTGATCGGATTTGTTCTGGTTATGCTGTTGATGGTTGTGATATTATTTAACGATATCAAGAATGTATTCTTTCATTAGATGAACAGGAGTTAATATGTACAGAGATCATACAAAAGTTATAAAGATAGGAGACCGGGTGATCGGTGGTGGAAATCCGATCCTGATCCAGTCGATGACAAATACAAAAACCAGTGATATAGATGCTACAGTTGCACAGATCTTAAAACTTGAAAAGGCAGGCTGTGACATCATCAGAAGCACCGTAAATGATGATGCGGCAGCGGCAGCGATCCCTGCGATCAAGAAACAGATCCATATTCCGCTGGTTGCAGATATTCATTTTGATTACCGCCTGGCGATTGCAGCGGCTGAGGCGGGAGCAGATAAGATCCGTATCAATCCGGGTAATATCGGTGGTAAGGATAAGCTGGCACAGGTAGTAGCGGTATGTAAGGAACGGAATATACCGATCCGTGTTGGTGTAAACAGCGGTTCCCTTGAAAAAGAATTAGTTGAAAAATACCACGGCGTGACAGCAGAAGGAATCGTTGAGAGTGCGTTGGATAAGGTCCATATGATCGAAGACTGCGGATATGACAATATGGTCATCAGTATTAAATCTTCCGATGTTATGATGTGTGTAAAAGCACATGAGCTGATTGCAGATCAGACGAATTATCCGCTGCATGTGGGTATCACAGAATCCGGTACGGTTATGAGCGGTAATATCAAATCCTCTGTAGGACTTGGTATTATCCTGCATGAGGGAATCGGAGATACGATCCGTGTATCTTTAACAGGGGATCCGGTCAATGAGATCATGACAGCAAAGATGATCTTAAAGACGCTTGGACTCCGTACAGGTGGAATCGAACTTGTGTCCTGTCCAACATGTGGAAGAACGGAGATTGATCTGATCGGACTGGCAGAACAGGTAGAAAAGCTGGTTGCCGATTATGATCATCTGAATATCAAGGTTGCTGTTATGGGCTGTGTTGTAAACGGACCGGGCGAAGCCAAGGAAGCAGATCTTGGAATTGCGGGCGGAAAAGGCTGCGGTATCTTGATCAAAAAAGGCCAGATCATAAAGAAAGTCGACGAGAAAGATATATTATCAACATTAAAGTACGAGTTAGATAACTGGAGTGAATAGAACGTGCCGGTAGAAGCAAAATTATTTTTTGAAGTATTTCCTGAACTGAATATGGATAAAGAGCTGTCTTCCCTGTTTGAGGATACGATGATCGAAAAGGTGGTAATGAAGCAGGCAGAACGCCAGCTTATTATCAGCCTGCTGTCGAAGCACCTGATCAGCCGTCCGAAGATTGTACAGGTGGAAGATATCATTTGCGGACATTTATTTCGTGGACGTGGTTATAAGGTTATTATTGATGACCGTTATGAGCTGTCTTCCCAGTACAATACCAGAACCTTAACAGAGGTATATAAGGACAGTATCTTGTATGATGTCGAGAAGATCAGTCATGTTGGATATCGTTTATTAAAGCGGGCAGAATGGTATTATTCAGATGATATTATCACGCTTGCGATGGAAGACAGTAAGCTTTCAAAGAGCCATTCGATCGGGATCAAAAAGTATCTGGAGGAGACCTATAAGAAACGGTTCGGTATGGATATCAAGGTCGGTTTTGATTATACGGAATCTGATAAAGAGATGCTCCGCCGTGCAAATGAACAGAAGATGAAGCTTGAGATTGAGGCAATCTTAAGTAATGTACATGAGGATGCGGATTTGACCTTGGATGGTAAATCAGTAGATAAAAAGAAGCTGGTCGGAGAAGGCAAGAAGGATGCTCCGGCTGAAAAGAAAGCACCTGCACAGGACGAAAAGCCGAAGGAGACATTTGCCGCCAGAAGGAAGAAATATACCTCGAATGATCCGGATGTATTCTATGGCAGAGACTGCGAAGGGGAACTGGTAAAGATTTCTACATTAGTAGATGGTATCGGTGAAGTCTGTATTCATGGCCAGTTGATCAAGATGGAAGAAAAGGTTCTCCGAAACGGTAAGACTTTATTCATCTGCAATATTACGGATTTTGAAGATACGATCGCATTTAAGATATTTGCATCAGAGGATGATGTGCCGGTTTATAAGGATGAGTTAAAAGAAGGAAGCTTCTATCGGTTAAAGGGTGTGCCGTTATACGATACTTTTTCCAAGGAGTTAAATATTGCATCTGTGCGTGGTATCAAGCATATACCGGATTTCCGTGTGCCAAGAGTTGACACATCGCTTGAAAAACGTGTGGAATTACATATGCATACGGTTATGAGCGAGATGGACAGTGTTGTTGATATCGAGAAGATCGTGAAACGTGCAAATGACTGGGGACACCCGGCGATTGCAATCACGGATCACGGCGTTGCACAGGCGTTCCCGATCGCAGCACATGCAAAGGGTATGAAGGATGGCTTTAAACTGATCTTTGGCTGTGAGGGATATTTTGTCGATGACCTGAAGAATCTGGTCATCAATCCCAAAGGACAGGATCTGAATACAGAATATATCGTATTCGATATCGAGACGACCGGTCTTAGTCAGAAGAAGAATAAGATCATAGAGATCGGAGCTGTAAAGGTAAAAGATGGAGAGGAGATCGATCGTTTCTCGGAATTTATCAATCCGGAAGAACCGATCCCTTATAGTATAGAGCAGTTGACTTCCATTACAGATGAGATGGTTATGCATGCACCGACCGTCGACGTGATCCTGCCGAAGTTTTTGGAATTCTGTGGTGATGATATCGTTGTTGCACATAATGCAGCATTTGATACCGGATTCATCAAGAAAAATGCCAAAGATCTTGGAATGAAATTCGATAATACGATCATGGATACCATGACACTCAGCCATGTGTTATTGCCGGAGCTTGGTAAGTTTACACTGGATCGTGTCTGTAAGGCGTTAAATGTAAAAAATGAACATCATCACCGTGCTGTTGATGATGCAAATGCAACCGCAAAAATTTTCGTAAAATTATATGAGATGTTAGTGGAACGTGGCGTAAAGACGGTGGAGGATGTAAATGAATTAGGTTCTGCATCGGATGATACGATCAAAAAAGGCAGAACATATCATGGCATCATTCTGGCAAAAAATGAGATCGGCCGTGTGAATCTGTATCGTCTGATTTCTGAAGCGCATGTCAGATACTTCAACCGCAGACCGCGTATGCCTATGAGCATGATCAATAAATACAGAGAAGGACTGATCTTAGGTTCTGCCTGTGAAGCAGGTGAGCTGTTCCGTGCGGTCGTAGATGATGCACCGGATGAAGAAATTGCAAGACTTGTTAATTTCTTTGATTATCTGGAGATACAGCCGATCGGAAATAACGAGTTTATGACCAGAAAGAAGGAGAATCCTTGTACGATCGAGGATCTTCAGAATTATAATAAGCGTATCGTGGAGCTTGGACGATTATTTAATAAGCCGGTTGTTGCAACCTGTGATGTCCATTTCCTTGATCCGGAAGACAGTATCTATCGTGCGATCATCATGAAAAGTAAAGGTTTTGAGGATGCAGTTAATCAGCCTCCGCTTTATTTCAGAACGACGGAAGAAATGTTGGCGGAATTCGAATATCTGGGAAGTGAGAAAGCCAGAGAGGTTGTTATCACGAATACAAATCTGATCGCGGATATGGTGGAATATATGGACCCGGTTCGACCGGATAAAGCACCGCCTATCATCGAGAATTCAGATGAGACACTTACGAATATCTGTTATGAAAAGGCTCATAAGATCTATGGACCGGATCTGCCGGAGGTCGTTGTAGAACGACTGGAACGTGAGTTACATTCCATTATATCAAATGGATTTGCCGTTATGTATATCATTGCACAGAAGCTTGTGTGGGATTCCAACGATCATGGCTATCTGGTTGGTTCCAGAGGATCTGTAGGTTCTTCCTTCGTAGCAACGATGGCAGGTATCACAGAGGTAAATCCGTTGTCGGCACATTATATTTGTCCGGAGTGTCATTTTGTTGATTTTGATTCCGAGCTTGTAAAATCATATTCCGGTATGTCGGGATGTGATATGCCGGATCGTGACTGCCCTCGATGCGGTCATCCACTGATCAAAGAGGGACACGATATTCCGTTTGAAACCTTCCTTGGATTCAAAGGAGATAAGGAGCCGGATATCGATCTGAACTTCTCCGGTGAATATCAGTCATGTGCACATGCTTACACAGAAGTATTATTCGGTAAGGGTAAGGCATTCCGTGCAGGAACTGTAACAACGGTAGCAGATAAGACAGCGTATGGTTATGTATATAATTACTTCAAAGATCTTGCAAAGGATGAAGCGAGAGCAGAAGCTACGGCAATGGGAGATCTGACCCAGAAGGAGATCGAGAAATATGTCGATGAAAAGGCTATCGTCACGAAACGAAGCTGTGAGATGGAACGTCTGGCAATCGGCTGTACCGGCGTTAAGCGTTCGACCGGACAGCATCCGGGTGGTATGATCGTTCTTCCAAGGCATGAGGAGATCTATTCCTTCACACCAATCCAGAAGCCGGCAAATGATATGACGACGGATGTCGTAACATCTCATTTCGAGTACCATTCGATCGATCATAACCTGTTGAAGCTTGATATTCTCGGTCATGATGATCCTACGATGATCCGAAGACTGGAGGATCTGACCGGTCTTGATGCAACCACGATCCGGTTAGATGATCCTGATGTTATGGCGTTGTTCCATGGAACAGAAAGTCTTCATATTACACCGGAGGATATCAATGGCATTCCGCTTGGCAGTCTGGGTGTGCCGGAGTTCGGTACGGATTTCGCCATGCAGATGTTAATTGATGCAAATCCACAGAACTTCTCGGATCTGGTGCGAATCGCAGGTCTGGCGCATGGTACGGATGTATGGCTTGGAAATGCACAGGAGCTGATCAAATCCGGTCAGTGTACGATCTCGACCGCAATCTGTTGTCGAGATGATATCATGGTATATCTGATCCATATGGGCCTGGAATCCGGTACAGCGTTCCAGATCATGGAGAATGTCCGAAAAGGTAACGTAGCTAAAGGCAAATGTGCAAAATGGGAAGAATGGAAAGAGGATATGAAGGCACATGGTGTACCGGACTGGTATATCTGGTCGTGCCAGAAGATCAAGTACATGTTCCCGAAAGCCCATGCGGCGGCTTACGTTATGATGGCGTGGAGAATTGCATATTTTAAGGTGAATTATCCGCTTCAGTATTATGCAGCGTTTTTCAGTATTCGTGCATCAGCCTTTAGTTATGAGATGATGTGCTTTGGAAAAGAAAAGGTACTGTATCATATCAATATGATACAGAGTATTGATAAGAATAAACGAACCGCAAAGGATGAAGATAAGTTAAAGGATCTGAAGCTGGTTCTTGAGATGTATGCGAGAGGTTTTGAGTTCATGCCGATCGATATCTATGTGGCGGATGATATCCGTTTTCAGGTAATAGACGGTAAGATCATGCCGTCACTGGCTTCCATTGAAGGAATGGGGGAGAAGGCTGCAAAGCAGTTGAAGGATGCAGCCGGCAAAGGCAAATTTATCTCAAAGGAAGATCTGCAGGCTCATTCTAAGATTGGAAAGAGTGCGATCGACAAGCTGTCAGAGCTTGGCATCTTAGACGGTATGCCGGATACCAACCAGCTTACCTTTGACTTTGTATAAACGGACGAAACAATACCTTTATTCTGTAAGCCCTGACACTGTATCCCTTTCATTACGCAAAACACTTGCGTTCTGTTTTTCACGTAGCGGTACTAAGCTCACTGCTTACAGCAGTTTGCCAAGTACCGACGTGAAAAAAGGTTTGCTGCATGAAAGAATACAGAATCAGGACTTGGCAGATAAAAGGTATTGTTTCTGTCTATGATAAAATTAATGCAAAAATATGCTAAGGTGTATTTAGATATAAGGAAGATCTATGCAGCAGCCCTGTATCCTTTTCATTACGCAAAACACTTGCGTATTTGATTGACAATGCCCTTATTACAAGCTAAAATATGGTCAGTATAAAAAAATGTAAATTTACTGAAAAAAAAGCTTGCATTTTATCGTAGCTTCTGGTATATTAAACAAGTCGCTAAGATATATGGTTCATTGGTCAAGCGGTTAAGACGTCGCCCTCTCACGGCGAAAACAGGGGTTCGATTCCCCTATGAACTGCTATTTGATAACCTGGAAGTTTTTTCCAGGTTTTTTCTTTTTTATGCGTAATCTATAGTGCATGATAAAACTGCTTCGAATGAAAGACAGGCGAAAATAAAAACTATATTTATTGGAGGATTCCCATGAAGATTTTTAATACTCTTACAAGAACAAAAGAAGAATTTGTACCGATCAATGAAGGTAAAGTAGGAATCTATGTCTGCGGACCTACCGTATATGATTATATCCACATCGGAAACGCAAGACCAATGATCGTATTTGACACATTGAGACGGTATCTCACATATAAGGGATACGATGTAAATTATGTATCCAATTTTACAGATGTTGATGATAAGATCATCAAACGTGCAAATGAAGAAGGTGTTGATTCTAAGGTGATCTCTGAGCGTTTCATTGCAGAGACAAAGAAGGATATGGCAGCGATGAATGTACAGGAAGCTACGACACATCCAAAGGCTACCGAAGAGATACCGGATATGATCGAGATGATCAAGACACTGATTGAAAAAGGACATGCATATGAAGTAAATGGCACTGTATATTTCCGTACCAGAAGCTTTGCAGACTATGGTAAATTATCCCATAAGAATATTGATGATCTGGAATCCGGACACAGAGCAGAGAACCATCAGCTTAAGGTTTCCGGTCAGGATGAGAAGGAAGATCCACTGGATTTCGTTCTCTGGAAGCCAAAGAAAGAGGGGGAACCGTTCTGGGAGTCACCATGGGGTGAAGGAAGACCGGGCTGGCATCTGGAATGCTCTGTTATGTCTAAGAAATATATCGGTGATATCATTGATATCCATGCAGGTGGTGAGGATCTGATCTTCCCACACCACGAAAATGAGATTGCACAGAGTGAAGCAGCAAATGATAAGGAATTTGCAAGATACTGGATGCATAACGGTTTCTTAAAGATCAACAACGAGAAGATGTCCAAGTCACTTGGCAACTTCTTTACAGTAAGAGAGATCGCAGACAAATATCCACTTCAGGTTATCCGTTTCTTTATGCTGTCTGCTCACTACAGAAGTCCATTGAACTTCTCGGCTGATCTGGTAGAGGCATCCAAGAATGGTCTGGAACGTATCCTGACTGCTGTTGACAAGTTAAAGTCACTTGTGCCGGCAGATGTGGAGGGGTCCGATGTTTCTGTCGAGGCAGAATTAGATGGATATACGAAACGATTTGAAGCAGCTATGGACGATGATCTGAATACAGCAGATGCGATCTCAGTTATCTTTGAATTAGTAAAATATACAAATATCAATATTTCAAATGATACACCAAAGAAATCAGTAGATCTGGCAATCCGGACGATTGAGAAGCTGTGTGATATTCTTGGTATCATTACAGAGCGGGAAGAAGAACTGTTAGATTCTGATATCGAGGCTTTGATCAATGAACGTCAGGAAGCAAGAAAAGCAAAGAATTTTGCAAGAGCAGATGAGATCCGTAACATGCTCAGTGATAAGGGCATTATTCTTGAGGATACAAGAGAAGGAGTAAAATGGAAAAGAGCTTAGATCAGTATTTTACTGCGATATTAGGTGTAGAAGATTCCAATCCGGCAGAATATTCCGGGCTGGCGCTTGCTTATATAGGGGACAGTGTATTTGACCTTTTAGTAAAGACCGTTCTGGTATCAAAGGATAACAAGCAGGCATTCAAATATCATAAAGAAGCTATTCATATCGTAAATGCAGAGTCACAGGCAGGTTATATCGATCTGTTGGAAGAGAAACTGACCGAGCAGGAAATGGCGATATATAAGCGTGGAAGGAATACAAAGACACATTCCAAGGCAAAGAATGCATCGGTAGGACAGTACAGGAAAGCTACCGGTTTTGAGGCGCTGATCGGCTATCTTTATCTGAATAAAGAATATGACCGTTTATTTGAGTTGACAAGAGACTGCCTGGAATCAAAACAACTGATTGAGCATTTACAATCTGATGATGTGGATTAGAAATGGAGCATAAGCATGGAAGAAAACAGAAATGAAAAGTTTGAGATAGAGGGTAGAAATGCAGTTATGGAAGCATTTCGTTCCGGTAAAACAGTTGACAAGTTATATCTGCAGGATGGCTGTCATGATGGCAGTATCAATTCAATCGTGCGTGAAGCAAAGAAGCAGGAGACGATTATTAATTATGTTTCGAAAGAGAAGCTGAACCAGATGTCTTCGACCGGGAAACATCAGGGTGTGATCGCTCATGTGGCAGCCTATGAATATTCAGCGATCGATGAGATCTTTGCAAAGGCTGAAGAAAAAGGACAGCCGCCATTTATCTTTATTTTGGATGAGATTGAAGATCCTCATAATCTTGGCGCAATCGTTCGTACAGCGAATCTGTGCGGTGCACATGGCGTTATTATTCCGAAACGAAGAGCAGTCGGAATCACAGCAACAGTTGTTAAGGCTTCTGCCGGTGCAATCGCATATACACCGGTGGTTAAGGTAACAAATCTGGCGAAGACGATTGATGAATTGAAAAAACGTGGTATGTGGTTTGCCTGTGCCGATATGGATGGAGAACTGATGTACCGCTGCAATCTGACCGGACCGATGGGACTTGTGATCGGAAATGAGGGTACAGGTGTCAGTCGTCTGGTAAAAGAAAAATGTGATTATGTTGTATCTATACCGATGAGTGGTGATATCGATTCATTAAATGCTTCGGTTGCGGCCGGAGTATTGGGATATGAGGTTGTCCGTCAGAGGATGGGTGTAAAATAGGGGAGTACCAACGCCGTGTGTGTGTATGAAACAAATACCGATGAAGAAAATATCCGGTTGATCCGGGAAGAAAATGATAATGCCGCTTTTGAGTATCTGATCAAAAAGTACATGGGGATTGTAAAGAAAGAGAGTCGTGCCCTGTATATTATCGGTGCAGAAAATGAGGACATCATTCAGGAAGGAATGATAGGGCTCATTAAAGCTATCCGAAGCTTTGACGGAAGCAAAGGGGCATCTTTTTCTACATTTGCAAATCTGTGTATCAAGCGACAGTTGATCACTGCGGTGAAGCTGTCGAACAGGAAGAAGCATTCTCCGCTTAATTATTATGTATCATTTTATACGGAAAATGACGATGATGTTGCGCTTGTGGATGAGCTGCAGGCAGATCAGGCATTTGAACCGGAGAATCAGATGCTTGGGCAGCTGGAATCCCAGAAGCTTGCGGAGACGATTGATAAAAAACTCAGCAAATTTGAAAGACAGGTGTTAGAAGGATATCTTGCCGGAAAAAGCTATGATGAGCTAGCGGAAGCATTTGGAAAGCCGTATAAATCTATCGATAATGCGATCCAACGAATTCGAAAGAAATTACGGGATATAGAACAGGATTAAAGATATAATTCTGGGGGAGCAGCTTATGATAAATTCTATAAATAAAAAGAATCCACCGGTCATGCCGGTGGATTCAGCTTGTAGAAAAAGTGTCTTTTGCCCCAGCTTCTGGCGGGGGATAATCTGTTTATTAGCCCTTAACAGCGCCAAGAGCAACGCCCTTAACGATGAACTTGGAGAGGAACAGATAAACGATAACAACCGGAATGATGGATAACAGGATCATCATGTAAACTTCACCCAGGTCGCCGTTCTGAGAGTTGAGCTTAGAACGAAGAATGGACATCATGATAGGAAGCGTCCACTTATTCGGGGAGTCGATGATCAGAGCCGGAGTAAAGAAGTTGTTCCAGGAAGCAACGAACGCGAAGATAAGCTGTACTGCAAACGCAGGCTTCAGCATAGGTATCGCGATAGCATTGAACGTTCTGAACTCGTTGGAACCGTCAACACGGGCAGCCTCAATTACCTCAAGCGGCATGGAGCTTTCGATGTATTGCTTCATGTAGAAGAATACAACCGGAGAAGCGATTGTCGGAACAATCAGTGGAATGAAGGAATCCATCATTCCCATCTTTGTCACTAACTTGATAAATCCAAGTGCAGTAACCTGTGTCGGAATCATCATGATCATCAGGATGAACGGATAAATAAACCGTTTCATTTTGAAATCATATGCATGAATGGCATATGCTGTCATGGTTGAGAAATAAGTACAAAGCACTGCCGAGCAAGCGGCGATGATCAGACTGTTAAACATTCCATACCAGATTGGAAGCGTTCCGTGCACCAGATTGTTCCAGTTTTTTAACAGGTTCGTACTTGGAATCGCGGTAAATCCGGATTGTAACTCTCCGTTTGATCTGGTTGCGTTGATAAACATAATGTAAAACCAGAACAGACAGAAAAATGAGATAATAATCAATACTACATAGGCGATGATGCGCCGTGCGTGAAGTCCTACACCCTTCTGGGTGTCGTTTGTATTTGTCTTTGCCATATCAATTACCCCTTTCTCTTGTCATTGCCGGTAACCTTAAATACGATCAGGCTTAAGAATGAACAGTACAACAGACAGTGCACCAGCCATACCATAGTTCTTACTGAACAAATGCTTATTCAGATACATGATCAATGTCATGGTAGATCTCATCGGATCACCGGTTCCATTTGTCAAAATCTGCGGTACATCGAACAGCTGCAGACCACCGATCAGTGATGTGATGATTACATACACCAGAATCGGGCGAAGCAGTGGAAGTGTAATCTTGAAAAATACCTGTGTGGAAGTTGCTCCATCCACCTCAGCTGCTTCAAAGAGGGAAGTATCAATTCCCATCATTCCGGCCATCAGAAGGATGGTCGTGTTACCAAACCACATCAGGCAGTTCATCATGGCGATCAGGCCTCTGGCACTTCCTGCATGTGATAAAAATTTATAAGGTTCTGAGATAAATCCGATCTGCATCAGCAGGGAATTGATTGGTCCACCATCTGAAAAGAGTGTGAAGAACAACATAGAAAATGCAGATGCCATAATCAGGTTCGGCAGATAAATTACAGTTTTGAAGAATCTGGACCCTTTTAATTTCAGACGGACATCGGAAAACCATGCACCTAATAAAAGGGAGAGGAAAATCTGTGGTATGAAGCACATGATCCAAAGAACCATCGTGTTCTTAAAATATGTCCAGATATCTCCACCACTGAATAATGCCTTGTAATTATCTAATCCAACAAATGTCGGTCCAACCTGTGTTAAACCGGACATATAATTTTCGAAGAAACTGTTATAAATGGTGTTTACTAACGGTACCAGCTGAAATATTACAAATACAACGATAAATGGAATCAGAAATATGTAGCCCCATTTATTATATCTGACCGCTTTTCCTCCACTATTACTTTTCATAAGACCTACCTCCCAACTGGTATGTTATGATGAATATAGTTTTTGTTACACATATTTTTGCTAAAAAGATGGTGCCTGCCTTCCGTCATATCGTCTGGCAGGCACCTGTGAGGTAAGGCGAACGCCTTATAGTATTAGTAAGTTAACTCTGGGTACTTCTCAGTTACAGCCTTGTAGAAGAGGTCAAGTGCTTCTTCCTTGCTTGCTTTTCCTTCGAAGTAGTTCTTCATAGCGTTCTGGAATTCTTCGTTACATCCCTGATCGTAAGAAGACAGGTTGCTTAAGTCAAGTGTCTCAACACCTGCGCAGTACATTGGGAGTGGATTCTGTCCACCAAGAATCTTGCTGGTATATTCTTTATCATCTTTAACCTTAATAGATCCATCTGCCAATCCGTTCATAACGGTGCTGTTGTTTACGAAATCGTCATCATCTACAACGATATCTTTCATAATGTCGTCATCTGTTGTCATCTTTAACATAATATCTATTACAAGATTTGCGTTATCTGTTCCCTGAGCTGCACAGATCCATGTACCACCCCAGAAGAAGCCCTGCGGTCCCTGAGCTGCGCCCCATCCGCCGTTGTATCCGATAGATCCTTCTGTATCAGCTGCCATAGAGAAGTTTACTAACCATGCAGGTCCAAAGTAGCAGAATACTTTACCCTGTGGATAGAATCCTTTTGACCAGTCATCTGACCAGAGATCACAAGTACCTGTCTCGCCAGCATCTACCTGAGCCTTAGAATCGTCTACCCATTTCATAATGTTGTCATCGATATTGATCTTATTTCCGTCTACCCACTTAGATGTTACATTGTTGGAGTATACACGGTATGTATCGTTTGCAGAAGCAGTCATCTTGTAACCTGCATCCTTCATCTTCTTTGCGGTATCGTTATATGTATCCCAATCCTTTACATATTCCTGAACCTTATCTGGATCGTCTGTTCCGAGAACTTCTTTGGCTGCATCTCTGTTATAGAAAAGAACACCTGGGCAGCCCTGCCATGAAAGGCCTTTTAAAACGCCCTTGGAATCGGTAACGATATCCTTTGTGTACTGATACTGTTTTGACAGATCGCTGTCTGTAATTCCCAGATCCTTAATTGGCATCGTATAATCGGTATCTACATACTTCAATGCGTAATCTGCTTCTACCAGGAATAAGTCAATCTTATCATCTGCTGGAGCATCTGCCTGATTTAATAAGGTAGCATCCAGATTGTTCTGGTAAGCATTGTCATCGTTTGGTGTAATGTTCCAGACAACATCAACATCACCGATCTTTCCATGTGTTGCATCAACTTCCTGATAATCCGGATAGTGAGCTGTGATACGGCTCTTGAACTCCTCGTTCCAGCAATAAATGTTTAAAACCTTTCCGGTATCTTCTGCCGGAGCAGTTACTTCAGAACTGGTATCTGCCTTTGAAGTATCCGGTGTTGTTGCATTGTCGCTGCTCTCTTTACTTCCGCAGCCAGCAAACATTGTTGCTACCATTGTTGCGCACAGCAGTGCACTTACGACTTTCTTTTTCATATAAAACCCTCCTTAATATTTGTTGACCTGTTGGTCAGTTTGTTTTGAAGAAATCTGCCGGCTTTATTCTTTCGGCTGAATTGCACCTACGGACTGTCCCGGTACTAAACTTCCTTCTATAACGACTCTCTCAACGAGAGTTGTTCTCGGTTTTTCAATGGTTCCGATGAGCCTTGTTGCAGCTTCGCTTCCAATCATTTCTGTATTCTGGCGAATTGTTGTGAGTTTTGGATATAAAAGCTGCGAGATCATCGTACCGTCATATCCGGCTACCGAAATGTCTCTCGGAATTCGAAGTCCCATTTCAATAATGACATTTCTACCTCCTATTAAAGAAGTATCATCCGGATAAATGATACAGGTTGGCGGATCTTCCAGATTCAACAGTTCCTTTGTCTGTTTTGCAGATCCTTTTGTCTCAAGATAATCAGCTGAGCGGACATATGTATCGGGAATTTCAAGCCCCAGTTCATCAATTGTCCGATAAAAACTTGCGAGCCGGTCCCGCGTAACACTTGATCCTTCCTGTCCATGAATATATGCAATTTTTCTGTGTCCCTGACTGTATATGTACTTTACTAAATCTTCCATACCCTGTATATTGTTGGAAGTAACTGCGGTGCAGTTATGATGTACATAATCAATCGTAACTACAGGTATTTCACTGTTCATCAGCTCGATCACATCCGGGTCATCAAAATTGGCACATACAATTACGACCCCCTCAAAATTCCGGTACCGGCAATGTTCATAATAGGACATTTTCCGATTTTCAAAGCAGGTGTTGATAAATGTAATATCATATCCTAACTTTTCTGCCTGAATCTTAAGTCCGTTCAGCACACCGGAGAAATATTCATGAGTCAGGCCCCTTCCGGCTTCCTCCTCGAAGAGTACCCCGATATTATATGAGCGGTTTGTCTTAAGTGCTCTGGCCGCTGCATTCGGAAAATATCCAAGTGCTTCTGCCGTTTGCTTTACCCGGTTTTTTGTCTCTTCACTGATATCTTTATGATCATTCAGTGCTTTGCTTACAGTCGCAGTAGAGACACCACATCGTTCAGCAATTGTTTTTAAAGATACCATATCGTTCCTCCAATGTTTCGGAAAACTTTCTTAATCGTTTTCGTAGCTTTAATATACCCCCGTATGGTCAGAAATGCAATAGCTTTTTGTCATTTCGTCAATTTAAACACTTTATTCTTGACTGTTTTGTGCATATTGTATGTGTATTTTGTGTCCGTGCATGCGCACGCTGTTTTATTCTTATACGTTTACGCAATTTTTTGGTTTTTTAATGTTGCGCACGCATTTGTTGCTTTCTTATATTTTTTGTTTTCGTTTTTGTTCAAGTTGCTGTATTTGCCTGTTTTAAGCCATTTTGTGTTGATTTTTTAAATTTCAGAGACTATACTCTATTTATAAAAGAGAGCACTTAAACGTTTTCGCTCTCATAGATAAGTGGCATTTAAAACAAGCACGATGGATTGATTACTCCACCAAATGCTTCTTTCCACTTTCATCTACTATGTCACAAGTAAATAATTTTATATGGAGGATACACACATGAAATTTGGATATTTCGATGATGCGAACAAAGAATATGTTATTACCTCTCCTAAGACACCACTCCCATGGATCAACTATCTGGGTTCTGAGAATTTCTTTTCTCTGATCTCCAATACCTGCGGTGGCTATAGCTTCTATAAAGATGCAAAGCTTCTTCGTCTGACGAGATACCGTTATAACAATGTTCCTTTCGACAGCAATGGACATTACTACTATATTAAAGAGGGCAATACCATCTGGAATCCCGGATGGATGCCAGCCAAGACCGATCTGGACGCTTATGAGTGTCATCACGGTATGGGCTACTCCACATTCCGGAGCAGCAAAAATGATCTGCAGGCAGAGCTGACCGCATTTGTTCCGGTTGGAAAGAACTGTGAGATCAATCAGCTGACCCTTACCAATAACAGTAAAGAGACGAAAGATTTTTCTGTCTTTTCTTATGTAGAATTCTGTTTATGGAATGCAATGGACGACATGACCAACTTCCAGCGTAATTTCTCTACCGGTGAAGTAGAAGTTCATGGATCTGCCATTTATCATAAGACCGAATACCGTGAGCGTCGTAATCACTATGCACTGTATGCAGTTAACGCCCCGGTAGACGGATTTGATACTGACCGCGATTCCTTCCTTGGAGCATACGGAGAAAACTCTGCTCCTGAAGTTGTCGTGTCCGATCAGTCCAAAAACTCCATTGCCAGCGGATGGGCTCCGGTAGGCTCCCATCATCTGAAAGTGTCTCTTGCTCCCGGCGAGTCTAAAACTTTTGTATTTATTCTTGCATACATAGAGAATCCTGTTGAAGAAAAATGGATCGGACGCGCCGAAGATGGAAAGATTAACCGCACACGTGCGGAAGCTCTGATGAAAGAATTTGATACCAAAGAAAAATCAGAAGCAGCACTGGCTGAACTGAAAAAATACTGGGATGAACTGCTTTCTCACTTTACGGTATCCTCTTCCGAGGAAAAACTGGATCGTATGGTAAACATCTGGCACCAGTATCAGTGTATGGTCACATTTAATATGAGCCGTTCTGCT
>OGHH01001174.1_pt1 | contig 21270 bp, 14 predicted proteins | sample 1571471 | NCBI WGS metagenome assembly OGHH01 (sample SAMEA2581936, study PRJEB24529) | metagenome | biome: Human gut stool | place: China | collected 2011
GTTTTCATTAAGGAGGATTTTATGCAGAATAAAAAACAGGAATGGAGACCGGGAAACATGCTTTATCCGGTTCCGGCAGTCATGGTAAGCTGCCAGAGAGAAAATGAGAAACCGAATATTATAACAGTTGCATGGGCAGGAACAATATGCTCAGACCCGGTTATGTTATCAATTTCAGTCAGAAAAGAAAGATATTCACACCGGATAATATCAGAGACAAAGGAATTTGTTGTCAATCTTACAACAAAGGATTTATGCCGTGCAACAGATTATTGCGGAGTGCGTTCGGGAAGAGATGTTGATAAATTTAAAGAAATGAATCTCACACCACAGAAGTCATCAAAAATCAATGCTCCGGCAATCGCAGAAAGTCCGGTTAATATAGAATGTAAAGTGGTTAATGTTATTGAACTTGGCTCACATGATATGTTTATAGCAAAAGTTGAAGCAGTGCATGTAGATGAAAAACTTCTTGATGATAAGGGAAGATTAAGACTTGAAGATGCTAATCTTCTGGCATATTCACATGGTGAATATTTTGAACTTGGGGAAAAAATAGGCAAATTTGGTTTTTCAGTAGCAAAGAAGAAATAATGCGGTAATCAGTAATCCGGAGGTGTCATAGTGAAAATAAAAAGGCTTCATATTAAAAACTATAAGTCGATAAAAGAACTTGAAATAGATGATGCACAGGATGCACTTATTCTTGTTGGAAGAAATAATTCGGGCAAGTCAGTAATTCTTGATGCAATCCGTGTTGCTCTTGGCGATAAAACAGTTAATATGCCGGATTTTAATGGCCCGGAGGGAAATATTATAATCGGAATGGAACTGGAGTTTGCATATGAAGACCTGAGTTTTCTTCATGGCAACGGGATTGTTAAAAAAATGAAAAATTATGATTTGTGGCTCAAAAGCTTCTGCCAGAGACTGCCGTCATTTATTCCTGATGAAGAGGGCGGTGGAATATTGACATTTGAGTATGTGTTTGACAGGAATGGAAATGAGAAATACCGCGATGGAATAAAGAAAAATAATACATATATAAGAAATGTGCTTCCGAGAATTTATTTTGTTGACCATTACAGAAATAATATTGATATTTTAAAAGATATTATGATGTTTTCTAATGATGATAATTTTTCGGAATTTAAGGCTGACAGATGCATATTTGACAGTGCAAAGAAATGCAGTCAATGCTTTGACTGTATGGGTGTAATCAACAGAAAAAAGCCTCAGGAGCTTACACTTGTTGAGACAAGCAGGCTCATGCAGTATAAAATGTTCAGCCTGAACCTTAACACATTTGCGGACAGGCTTAATTCGTATTTTTCAAAAAACGGTGGGGGAGATTTGAAAATCCGTTATGAAATTAAATTTGATGCGGATGAACTGTTTAATATAGAAACAATAGTTGAAAATCCGTCAAGAAAAACATACGACAGTTTTGATTCAATGGGAGAAGGATTCAGGAGTATATATATTTTGTCGCTGCTTGAAACATATATAAATTCTGATAATGATACGGCACCATATATCATTATGATTGAAGAACCCGAGACATATCTTCATCCACAACTACAGAAAATCGCCAGTGAGATTTTGTACAGACTGTCAAAAAAGAATCAGGTTATTTTTTCGACTCATGAACCGGAGATGCTTTTTAATTTTACAACAAAACAGATAAGGCAGATTTACTGCGATGAATTTCATATGACAGCCGTCAGAAAAGATACAGATATAGATGATATTTTAAATGACCTTGGTTTTACGGCAAATGATATGATGAATGTGAGCTTTGTGTTTATTGTTGAGGGAAAGCAGGACAGGAGCAGGCTGCCACTTCTTCTTAACAAGTATTATTCTGAAGTATATGACGAACATGGGCGTTTAAGGCGTATAGCTATTATTTCTACCAACAGCTGTACCAATATCAAAACGTATGCCAATCTGAAATATATTAACACTCTCTATCTTAAAGATCAGTTTATGATGATTCGTGACAGCGACGGCAAGGATAAACAGATGCTGGGAAAACAGCTGTGTCGCTATTATGGTGAGCGTGCAAAAGAAGATAAAGGGAATATGCCAAGAGTTACGGATAGAAATGTACTTATATTAAAGTATTACTCATTTGAAAATTATTTTCTGTTTCCTGAAATAATGGAAAAGGTTGGTGTTGTTAAGAGTGTTGACGAGTTTTATGATATTTTGTGGGAGAAATACAATCAATATTTGTACAAACTGACAAGTGTAAAGAAAATGTTAAGCAAGCTGGATATAAGTATTGATTCACGCAATGATTTAATTGCAAATATAGAAAATATAAGGATTTATGTCAGAGGACATAATCTTTATGATATTTTTTACGGAAGATTCAAGGCAAATGAGAATGATGTGCTTTCGCGATATATAGAACTTGCACCGAGAAAAATTTTTGCTGATATTTTAGATAAAATTGATGGCTTTGTATATTTTGACTCAAGAAGAAGATAAAATGATAAAACTTTGTGAAATTTGACAAAATGGTACTTTACAAAGGGACATGTTAGTGTTAAGATGTATTTGTTACAAAAATGTTACAGAAAAATTACAAATATGGAATTATAAAATAACATTATTTGGAGGAATATATGACACACTTAACCAGGTATGGCAGAAGACTTAAGATGACTCTTATAGCCGGAATGTCAGCAGCATGTTTTGCATGCATATTTGCTATACCATTTGCAGAGAATAAGTTTAATAACAAAGTTGGATATTACAGCATTGTATTTAACGGTGAGGAGATTGGCAGTGCCAACTCAAGACAGGAAGCTGAGCAGGCAATGGCAGCAGCCAGACTCAAGTTCAGTAAGGAATATGATTCTGTTGTATATATGGATAACAATATTGATATTGTAGAAGAGCATAAGCTTGTTGCATCAAGAATGTCACAGGACGAGCTTGAGACAGCTATTTACAGCAGTCTGTTCAACTGTGTTACAGACAAGGAGAATGCAACTGCATATACTGTAAGAATTAATGATTTTACAGTTACGCTTGCGTCAAAGGATGATGTTGTTGAACTCATGGAGAAAGTTACAGATAAGTATGATACAAAGAAAGAGTTTCAGGTTAAGCTTTCTTCAGGAGACGGAAACTATGGTGCATATTCTGTAGATGTTGTCCAGTCAGAGTTAAAGAATACAGATACAGATATAGTAGCAGCTGCTCTCAACGGACAGATGGCATCAGTTGCCACTGACAGTGATACAGCTAAGGATGGAATAACAGGAATAAGTTTTGAACAGAATGTCGTAGTTAATGAGACACTTGCAGCAGGAGCTAATATTGTGAGTGTACAGCAGGCATATGACGAGATAACAAAGGAAAAAGAGGAGAAGACCATGTATGTGGTCGAAGAAGGAGACTGTCTTTCACTTATAGCAGGCAAGTGTGATATTACACTTAATGATTTGCTTGCACTTAATGAGGGACTTACAGAAGAGTCACTTATAATACCGGGAGATGAACTTGTTGTAACGGTTCCTAAGTCAGAGATTTCAGTTGTTGTAACACAGAGAATGACTTATGAAGAAGATTACAATGCTCCTGTTCAGTATGTAGATGATGACACAGCTTACAGAGGAACAAATACAGTTATATCTGAGGGAACAACCGGTCATCATAAGGTTACAGCTGATGTTACATTTGTTAACGGAGTAAAGACGGATGTTTCTTATGTTAATGAAGAGGTTATGGTTGAATCACAACCGCAGGTTGTATCAGTTGGTACACTTACACCTCCAACATATTTAAGACCGATTTCAGGTGGTTCAGTTTCATCAGAATTTGGTTACAGATGGGGAACACTTCATTCAGGTGTTGACTGGTATGTATCAGTTGGTACTCCTGTAAGAGCTGCGGCAGCAGGAACTGTTATCAGAGCAGGCTGGTATTCAACATATGGATATTGTGTTGATATAAGACATTCAGATGGTTCTATGACAAGATATGCACATCTTAATTCTGTTACGGTTTCTAATGGTCAGTATGTAAATCAGAGCGATTTGATTGCTTACTCAGGAAATACAGGCTATAGCACTGGTCCACATCTTCATTTTGAAATATGGATAGGTGGAACACCTGTTAATCCTTTATACTATGTAAATAAAAATTAGGATTATATATTGTGATATTTAACCCCGCAGTATGAATTGACATGCTGTGGGGTGTTTGTTATAGAATAATGGTACGGTTTTTAGAGGTTATGAAAAAATAATCTTTACAAAGGGTATCTTTGTGTTATAATATTGCAGTTGAAAATAAATAAATATAAGCTTTTTAAATGTGAATATTTACAAATATAGAAGAAATACTTATAATAATAAGTAATGAGTAGTTTTGAGATTAATCTGATTGTTAGAGGTGCATAGATGGAACAATATGTAATTAAGGGAGGCGTCCCACTTAACGGGGAGGTGTCCATCGGTGGTGCAAAGAATGCTGCGTTAGGAATTCTTGCAGCAGCAATTATGACAGATGAGACAGTTACAATTGAAAATGTGCCAAATGTAAGGGATACGAGAGTATTGCTGCAGGCTATTGAGGGAATTGGAGCTAAGGTTAAATATGTATATAACAACACCGTTCAGATTAACGGTGGAAGTATATGTGACATTAATGTCGATTATGAGTATATAAAAAAGATTCGTGCATCATACTATCTTTTAGGTGCATTGCTTGGAAAATATAAACGTTCACAGGTTGCATTGCCTGGTGGATGTAATATTGGAAGCAGACCGATTGACCAGCATATTAAAGGTTTTAAGGCACTTGGTGCAGAAGTTGAGATTGAGCATGGCAAGATTAGTACAAAGGCAGAGCATCTTGTTGGTGGTCATGTTTATTTTGATGTCGTGACAGTTGGTGCGACAATTAATCTTATGCTTGCAGCCTGTCTTGCAGAGGGTGATACAATTCTTGAAAATGCGGCAAAAGAGCCACATATAGTAGATGTTGCCAATTTCCTTAATGCCATGGGTGCCAATATAAAAGGTGCCGGTACAGATGTTATCAGAATTAAAGGTGTAAGTAAACTTCATGGAACAACGTATTCAATAATTCCTGACCAGATTGAGGCAGGAACATTTATGTTTGCATCAGCTGCAACACGCGGTGATGTTGTTGTAAGAGATGTAATACCTAAACATCTTGAATCATTATCTGCTAAACTTATTGAAGTTGGCTGTGAAGTTATAGAAGGTGATGACTGGGTAAGAGTTATAAGTAAAGGCAATCTTAAAAGCACTAATGTTAAGACATTACCATATCCGGGATTCCCTACAGATATGCAGCCACAGATGGCAGTTGTTCTTGCACTTGCACATGGAACAAGTATGGTAACAGAGAGCATATTTGAAAACAGATTCAAATATGTAGATGAGTTAAATCGTATGGGATGCCATATTAAGGTAGAGGGCAATACAGCATATATAGAAGGCGTTGATAAAATAACAGGTGCACAGATGTCTGCCCCTGATTTAAGAGCCGGTGCGGCGTTGGTTATTGCTGCTCTTTCGGCAGACGGTATATCTGAAATAGAAGACATTGAATATATACAGCGTGGTTATGAAGATTTTGAAGGTAAACTCAGAGGTCTTGGTGCCATGATAGAACGTGTTGACTCAGAGCGTGAGGCTTTAAAAGCACGCCTTAAAATAGGATAAAAATATTAAAGTGCATCATTCATGGATAAGACATGGATGATGCACTTGTGCAATGCGTTGGTTAGAGGAATTTATATGAAGTTAAGAAATAAGTTAAAAATATCATTTTGCATAATGGTTATATTGCCTGTAATAATGTGTTCGATATTTGCATATGCATTTTTTAAATATCAGGCAACAACAATACACCAGTTATATGAGGTTGACAGCGGTGAACTGCTTGATAACTTTTATTCTCCGGTTGTTCTTATGGGAAGGATGACAGAAAATATATACAATGAAATGAAAGAAGTTGCTGAGACGTCACCATGGCAGTATAATTCGGTGGATTTTGTGAAACAGCTTGATGAGGAATTACAGTGCAAACTTTCGAGTATTGTTGTCAGACGTAACGGCCTTTATACATATGTATCTGATAATCTTGATATAGAAAAGCTTGATGTAGTTCTTCCTGATTATGAAGCGGGAGAAAATATATCAGATGAGGGTATTTATAAAGGTGGCGATTACCAATGTCTTGTAAAACAGATAGATTTTTGTGATTCATATGGAAATCAGTACAGTGTTTCGATTATAACACCTTTAAAGCAGGCTATACCTCAGATAAAGAAGTTTTTCATACAGGTTCTTATATCAGGTGTATTTATACTTATATTGACAAGTCTTCTGCTTAATGTATGGATTTATCGCTCAATTATAAAACCACTTGACAGATTAAAGCTTGCAACGCAAAATATAAAATATGGTAATTTTGATTTTGAAATGCCTAAAAGCTCCAATGATGAAATTGGAGATGTGTGCCGCGATTTTGAAGAAATGAGAGTTATTCTGAAAAAAACGGCAGAAGACAAGCTTAATTCTGATAAAGAAGAAAAAGAACTTATAAGAAATATATCACATGATTTAAAGACGCCGCTTACAGCAATAAAAGGATATGTTGAAGGAATTCTTGACGGAATTGCAGATACACCTGAAAAACAGCATAAATATCTTATGACAGTTGCAAATAAAGTTAATGATATGGATAAGCTTATAGATGAACTTACAATTTATTCAAAGCTTGACACTAACAGGGTTCCGTATTCATTTGCAAAAATTAATTTGAAAAATTATTTTGATGACTGTTGCGAAGAGATAGGAATGGATTTGGAAACCCAGGACATAGATTTGGAATACAGATTTCATGCAACTTCAGATTGTACTGTTGTGGCTGATGCAGAACAGCTTAAAAGAGTTGTTAATAACATTGTCAGTAATTCTGTAAAATATATGCAGCCGGGAAGAAAAGGTAAAATAAGCATAGATATTTATGATGAAGGAGACTATGTTCATATAATTATCGCAGATAACGGCAAAGGAATTGGCATGGATGAGATTCCACATATTTTTGACAGATTTTACCGTACTGATTCATCCAGAAACAGCAAACAAGGCGGAAGTGGAATCGGACTTGCTATTGTAAAGAAGATTATAGAGGATCATAAGGGAAAGATATGGGCAGAAAGCGTTGAAGGAGAAGGTACTACAATGCATATTAATCTTTTGAAAGATATGGATAAACGCAACTACATTTGCATAGAAGATAACAGAAAAAAGGAGAAAAAATAGTATGAGCAGAGTATTAATTGTTGAAGATGAAGATGCAATTGCAGAAATTGAAAAGGATTACCTTGAACTTAGTGGATTTGAAGTTGTAATTAAATCAGATGGAACAAGTGGTCTGGCAACAGCACTTGAGGAAGATTTTGATATTATGATTCTTGATGTTATGCTTCCGGGTGTTGATGGATATGAAATCTGCAAACAGGTAAGAGAAAAGAAAAATACACCTATTATCATGGTATCAGCGAAGAAAGAAGATATTGATAAGATAAGAGGTCTCGGCGTTGGAGCTGATGATTATATGACTAAGCCATTCAGCCCAAGTGAGCTTGTTGCAAGAGTAAAAGCACATCTTGCAAGATATGAAAGACTTGTAAGCAGTGCAAAAGAAGCTAATGACATTATAGAAATAAGAGGTCTCAAAATTGACAAGACAGCAAGGCGTGTATTTGTTAATGGCGAAGAAAAAGTATTTACAACAAAAGAGTTTGATCTGCTTACATTCCTCGCAGAGCATCCGAATCATGTATTTACAAAGGATGAACTTTTTAAGGAAATATGGGATATGGATTCAATTGGAGATATCGCAACTGTAACTGTTCATATCAAGAAAATCCGTGAAAAAATAGAGTATGATACATCTAAACCTCAGTATATTGAGACAATCTGGGGTGTTGGATACAGATTTAAAGTATAAGGAAGTGCTTAATAATGAGACTTGAAAAAGATAATGCAATAAGACTTTTTAATTGTGAGGCTCCCGGCTCTGAAGGTATTAAACTTGAGGAGATATTTTATGAGGAGAAAATGGAAGATGGCAGGATAAAGAAGGTTGTACAATATGTCCTTAATCCTGAAATGGTTCCATATATTCCATCTTCATCTAAAGATAAAAAAATTCCGGCGGTACTTATAATTCCGGGCGGTGCATTTAGAAGGCTTGTATACAATTTTGAAGGTGAAGAAGTTGCAAAATGGCTCAACAGTCTTGGAATAGCAGCATTTGTATTAAAGTGCAGACTTCCGGCAGATGAGCATAATGACTCATATAATGTTTCTTTGATTGATGCACAGAGAAGTATGAGAATAATACGTGCACGAGCTGATGAATTTAACATAGATGCAAATAAGATTGGTGTTATGGGATTTTCAGCAGGAGGATACTTTGCGGCACTTTTATCTACAGCATTTGATAAAAATGTATATGACAAAAAAGACGATATTGACGAATTATCGGCAAGACCTGATTTTTGCATATGCGGTTATCCAGTGATAAGTTATGATAAAAGTATAGAAGCCGGACAGAGGTATTTTCCAAAAGAAGTGATAATTGCAAATGTGCGTTCATATGAGGAAAATATGTTGAAAAAATACAATCCGGAGGAGCTGGCATCACCGGAAATGCCACCGGTATTTGTATTTGAAACAGATGATGACAGGACAACACTGGCAGAAAACAGTATTGGATTTTACATGGCTGCCAGAAAAGCAGGAGTGCCTGCTGAGTTGCATATTTTCAGAGAAGGCGGACATGGTTTCGGTTGTGGAGATGATAACGGACAGACCGGGGAATGGAAACAGCTTTTTGTAAACTGGGCTAAAAGCCTTGGAATAATCTAATAATAAACAGAGCGGGATATGGTTTATCAATTATATTCCGCTCTGTTGTTATGTGCATGAAGCACTGCATATAACACAGGGGATGCTTCTTATGGTTATGGCTTGGCAGCCAGAGCAGCCTCAGCTTTTGCGAGCTCTTCTTTTGAATATTTTGTTAATATTTGTTCTTTACTTACTCCGAATTCGAGCATTGAAATGATTGACGATATTTTTTCTTGCTGTTTACCGGCCTGCAATCCTTCTTCTGCCCACTCGGCTTTGAGTTCCTGAAATGCTTTACACATCATATGATCAGTGCCTCCTTTTTCCTGTTCTTTATACAAATCTATAAGTTGTGGATTATCTGTAATTGCACTTACAAGTTCAATTATTTCTGTATCGACATTTTTATATTGATACAGTGATTGTAAGTTTTTATTATATATGTCTTTTGTAATATTAAATAAATTTTTTACATCTTTATTATAAAATGTATATTTATCAGAATCAAGTATCTGTATAAGATTTAACTTGTAGTCGGAAAAAAAGGGTTTTATGTAGTCGGGAACAGATGTCATCATGTCGGAAAGACATGTAGGACCGTCCCAATAGGATTCGCCATAATAAAGAACAACAGTTATTATGGGATGGAATCTGTCTGTTTTGTTGATTCCCGAAAGAAAGCTTTCAGATGTGTGACAAAGGTCATTATTTTGCTTATGACGATTTCTTATATCGTTATATTCTTTTATGTACCCGAGGGTGTCATATGTCATTGTCCTAAGTGGCATGCCATAATGAATCTTATCCTGTATTTCCAGTCCGAGAATGTTATATTCAATGCCTTGCGACATCTTTTTTACAATGTCGCGGCTGCGTCGTATGGATTCGCGATAATTTTTAGAGTAAATTGCTGATGAAGATTCGGTATCCATTTCAATAAGATTACCGGGGGATAAAACTTGTTTTCCGTTAAAAACAGCGGCATTAAAAAGGTCGGCAAAATGTGCATTATCACGCCAGAATGATTTTAGAACAGTATCTTTATTATTAGAGATGGAAGTATTTAATTTTCTCATTAATCGCCTTTCTGTATAAAATAAAATATAAAAATCAAATTGTAAAAACATACAAACGACAGTATCTTAATTATGATACAACGAGCACAAGAGAGCTATAGGGAGTTTGCTCACTTTTGGAAAACAGCTAAGTGATTGAGTAATGAAAATGAGGTATATTAAAAATACTAACACTATATAAAAGGGCTGTCAATAGCATTATATAAAATTATATTGCATTAAAATATAAAATGAGAATACAAAACTGATTCTACATAATATTTGCAATGATAAATTTTAAATTTATGACAATGAATTTTTCCTGTATTGCAGAGGACTCATACCGTTTATTTGTTTAAAAAGAGTGCAGAAATAATTGGAATTGCAAAAGCCAAGCTCGTTGGATATTTCCTGGATACTTTTTGGCGATTCGGTGAGCATTGTCTGTGCGATTTTGTTTTTGTATCTGTTGACGTAAGTTTTGTATGAACAGCCTGTTGCGTCGCGGAAACGCTTCATAAAATGAGATTCGGATAATCCTGCCTTTTTTGCAAGTTCGGAGACTGAAGGATTATTCATAAAATTCGTGTCTATATAAGAAAGAATATCCATTATTTCGGTGTCTGCCGTCGAAATGTGGATTTCTGACGTTTCTGCTACGGTACCGTATCGATACATTATAAGTATGAGCTGTTCGAGCAGATTTTGCAGGGCGAATTCCGCAACGCTGTCGTAATTATCATATTCAATAAGCATCTGTTCATAAATATCTATAATCTTTGGCTTTATTTCGTCGGGAACAGATAAAGCAGTGTGCAGCATTAAATCGTTAAATTCGTTCTCGCCTATTATTTCTTTTATTCTTGTTGTTACCGAGCTGACAAAACGCACCGCATAAACCTCGTAATTCCTGTCCGATAAAGGTGATGATTTATGATATACGCCCATGCTGACAGGTGAGAGGTATCCGTCATGGACGAAAAAAGTACGCTCGGGAGTCGAGACCTGTCGGTCGCCTTTTACCAGATAACCTATTCCGTAATATTTTTCATATATGTCAAAAGAAGGCATGTAATTGGAAGCGGGTTTTGTTACATGCTCAACTCTGAACTTGTAGCCTTTTTTAAGAGGAATTGCCATAAAAATCTCCTTGTAAAATAATAGAAAATTGTAATAATTTAATCGGATTAATAATATAATGAATGTTTTTTATATAATTATATTATAAAATGTTATTAAAGAACAATGCAAGGAGAGAATAACATAAGATGAAGAATAAAAATATTTTTACAAAAATTTTCATAAAAAATATTCCATTGTTTTTTATTGAAATATTAAGTGCGTATATCGCAACAAAAGTATTGGTTTTGGGAAATACAAAAATATCGCAGGCGATAGACGCATTGTTTAATAATACAATTTCGGAGTATATCAATAAACAATTCTGGATATATGTTGCCGTTCTTGTTGTGGCGGGATTTATTTTTACATATATTCAGACATATGCGACAAAAGTATTTGCGGTAAATATGCAGACTGATTTCAGAAGAGAAGCGGGAAAGAAGCTGCCGGAGCTTCAGTTTAAATATTTCGACTCGCATTTGTCGGCGAGAGTGCTTAATAATTTTATTGATGATGTGGCTAAAATTTCGGAATATTATTCTGAGCTTCTTCCTGATATAGTAAAAACAATAATAACAAGCGTGACGATTTTTATTACACTTATAAAAGTTGACCGAGTGACGGCACTTCTGCTTCTTGTTATTATACCCGTAATGGCGGTTATCACAAGTTTTACGGGAAATATGGTGTCAAAGCTTACAAGAAAACATACTGAATATAACGATGAAGTAAATGAACTCGCATATGATGCCATAAACGGTATCAGTGTTGTAAAAAGTTTTAACCTTGAAAATTATTTTAAAAATAAGATAAAAAATACGTTAAAAACAATATTAAAATTTGAATATAGAAGAAATGCAATTTCGTCAATAGGCTGGGCTACGGGAAGCCTTGTATCTACGGCACCTTATATTATTTTGAGTATATTTGCGTTACACAGAGTTTTGTCGGGAAATCTGACTGTGGGCGGGATGACATATTTCATACTTTTTATGGACAGGCTTTTGCAGCCTCTTGGCAATCTTCCCTATATGATTATTGACGCAAAAATTGATTTGGTTTCAAAAAACAGGCTCAAAGAGCTGATGAATTATCCTGTTGAAACAAATATGGAAAATTCCGAGGATAACACAGGAGATTTTTCTAAAAAATCCGATAACACCGGGAAGAACAATAACGCGGCAGTAGTATTTAAAGACGTTACATTTTCGTATGTTAAGGGAAATAATGTTTTAAAAAATTTCAATGTTAATATAGAAGCGGGAAAAAATGTTGCTTTTGTCGGTTCATCGGGCGGCGGAAAGAGCACGATTTTTAAGCTGATTTGCGGTTTGTATGAAGTAAACGGCGGTACAGTGGAGATTTTCGGAAAGAGAATCGGAGAAGAAAATATTGATTTAATAAGAAAAGATATAGCACTTGTTTCGCAGGATACTTATCTGTTTCCAGAGACGATTGCGTGGAATGTTGCCTGCGGAGACGAATCGGTAAGTATGGAACGCATTATCGAATGTTGCAAAAAAGCAAGAATTCACGATGATATTATGAAAATGCCTCAGGGCTACAATACCGATGCGGGGGAACGCGGAAATATGCTTTCTGGCGGACAGAAGCAGAGAATAGCGATTGCAAGGGCGTTGCTTAAAGATGCCAGGCTTATATTATTCGATGAGCCGACAGCGTCCGTGGATATTGAAAATGAAGAAAAAATAAAACAGGCAATAGAAGAAATTAAAGAAAATCATACAATAATTACGATAGCACACAGACTTAATACAATAGAAAATGCAGGCTGTATATATGTTGTGGATAACGGTGTTATAGCCGAAAGCGGTACGCATGATGAATTGATAGCCGGAAACGGAATATATAAAAGGCTGTACGATACGAAAGATGAGGTGTCCTATGAATAATTTTAAAATATTAAAAGAGCTGATAAAAAGATTTCAGGGAGTCCGTGCAGTTCTTTATTTTGCGGAAATAATAGGAATGGGAGCTGCAGATGGAATTTCGGTAGTTCTGGTTTCAAGAATTATAGGTATAATTACGGACACTGCCGTGTCAAAAGGAAATTTGCGTGACACCCAACTGGTAAAATATATAATTCTTACAATAATATTTAAAATTATTATACAGACATTGCTGGCTGTTTTGTATAACGACGAAGCAAAGCGGACAGGTGCGAATATGCGTAATACTGTATACGGAAAGGCCCTGTCGCTTCCTATGGAATTCTATGACAATCATCATACGGGAGAATTTATGTCGAAACTTACATATGATACAAACATGGCATCTGGAGTGTTCGGTTCAAGAATAAGGCGTGTCATGATGCCTGTTATTATGGTTATTGTCTGCATAATACCTATGTTTGTTCTTTGCCCTCCTGTTACGGCGGGGCTGCTTGTTTTATGTATAATTTCGCTTACATTAAATTTTGTCATGATACCTGTGCTTGAAAAATACAGCCGCAAAATTTCAGATGCAAATAAAGAAATAAGCAAATCCGTAACAAATATGCTTCAGGGAATGGAAACAATAAGAATGTTTCCGCTTAAAAAAGTTATAAGCGATTCTTATAATAATGCCAATGAAAATTGTGGTAAAAACATGAAAATCCAGGGACGGACAGAGGCTTTGATTTCGGCGTTGAGAGCGGCATTTGACCTTATAGGGGCATTGGTTTTTCTTGCACTTGGAATATTATATACAACCAAAACAGGAGGAAAACTGGGAAATCTTATAAGCCTGTACTCAATATACGGAGCGTTTCAGTATAATTTTCTGCTCATGGGTGTGTATATACCGAGTCTGTCAAGCTGGCTTGTAAATGCACAGCGTGTTCTCGAGTTTCTTGATACTCCGAACGAGAATTTTTACGGCGAGGGTAAAGAAAATGCAAAAGATAATATTTGTCAAAAAAACAGCGAAGCTTACCATACGGTAGAATTTAAAAATATAACATTCGGTTACGCGGGTAAAAATACAAATATATTTGAAGATTACAGTGCATTTTTTGACAGCGGAAAAAGTTATGCACTGGTGGGAGAATCAGGTCGCGGAAAGAGTACGCTTACAAAACTTCTGCTTGGATTTTATCAGCCAAAGAAAGGCTGCATATTTATTGACGGAAGTGATATAACGGAGCTCGGGCTTGTAAATGTGCGTGATAAAATCGCATATATACCGCAGGAACCGTATTTATTTAACTGTTCGATTAAGGAAAATATAAGAATGGGAAAATTAAATGCTTCAGATGAAGAAATTTACAATGCGGCAAAACAGGCGGGAGCACACGATTTCATATCGGGGCTTGAAAACGGATACGAAACATCCGTGGGCGAACGAGGAAATACACTTTCTGGAGGCCAGAAGCAACGAATAGCAATAGCCAGAGCGATTCTCAAAGATGCACCTGTAATCATATTTGATGAGGCGACATCGGCGTTGGACAATGAGACGGAAAAATATATAAACAAAACTGTTATGTCGGTGAAAAAGGACAAGCTTATCCTTATGATAGCACACCGCCCGTCTACGATAGAGACGGCAGATTGCAGATTTGAGGTGTAAAAGAGCTTACTGATATGTAATGTGGCTAAAAAGCTGGAGTGTATACAAAAAAATACTGTTGTTTGTGAAAAAACTTACTGTTTATTACAAGATGCTACAAAAAACTTGAATGTTTTGACTACAGATGATATGTTTAATACAAATATAGTGTGTCTATCGGAAAACAAAAGGTATTTTAGAGTAGGTAATCAGAAACAAGCGGAGGGGTATTTATGAGCAAAAAAATAAAATACATAGTGGCAGCAGTATTGGCAGCAGTGGTATGTGTGGCGGTGATTTTTACAATTAACAGGAAGAAGTCAGGCATAAATATGAATGTAGGTGAATTGTCGGGTGATGAGCAGAATTATTGGAATCCTGATATTCACAGCATTTCAAAGGCGGAAAACGGATATTATTACCTGCATTATGATGGAAAGGACCTTTTAGTGAAATATTTTGACGAGTCATCAAAAAGGTCTGTTCCGGTATGTGCGAAAGCAGAGTGCAGTCATAATTCAAAAACGTGTAATGCTTGGCTGGATACCGATGAATATCTGAGTTCTCCGATTTATTATTACAAAAATAATATATATGTTGTACGTGTGGAAGGCGGAATGGCTAAGCTTGTAAGTATTAAGGCTGACGGAAGCGACAGAAAAGATGTTGCCAATTTGTTTGCAAATGACAGGATAACATCAATTTCTATGGTGTTTCATAACGGATATGTATATGCGTACGACCATATAGGTCATATAGGAAGCTCTGAAAGCGGTAAAGAGATAATTAAAAAAATAAATATTTCAGATGGGAACTCACAGGATATAGTCGAATATGAGGGTGAAAACAGTGCTGTGATGGGAGCGAGAAGTTACGGAGATAAACTTTTTTACAAAATTTTTCAGTATTCCGTAAATAAGCAGACATTAAAAGCCAATATGAATTTTCAGCTTTATTATTATGATTATACCGACGGTGAGAATAAAAAGGTTTCGGATATGAATATATGTGATTTCTGTGTCGATGCTGACAACGGAATGTTATATTATTTTGTTGTTGGAAAAGGATTGTATTCTCAGTCGCTTGACGGACAGAATAATAAACTCATATACAAGGCGTCCGAAAATATGGTATCTGCGGTAATGTCATATGATGGCAGATATATTTATATGAGTAACGGCGGAATGGGAAGTACGACAGATTTATCTAAGACCGTTGAACGTGAAATTCAGGTTGTTGATACGACGGGAAAACAGATAGATACAATTAAGCTTGGAAATGAAATAGAGAATTTATATTTCGGCGATGAAAAATATTTATTTGGGACAAAGAGTGATAAGCTTGTTTATATAGATAAGAGCAGTCTCGGAAACGGTGCGTGTGTTTGGGAAAATGCGGAGTAGAAACTTATTATGGAAGAGTTTAAGAGGGTTTTTGGCATAAAATTTATAATGGTATTTACAGTGACAATGCTGTTAAATATCGGTTTGTTTGTATACAGCAGTTCCGAGGGTAAAAGTATGTCCGATATAAGGCAGGAGACACATTACCGTCAATGGATAATCGGAGAACTGTCGGATATGCAGCCCGAGGAAGCTCTGGAAATTGCCAATATACAAAGTGATTCCGTAATAAAACGTAAATATGACGAATTGGAACCGGAGGAGCAGACTGTATATTCAAGGCAGTTAAACAAAATAAAAGAACAATTAGAATATATAATAAAATATCCCGAGGATATAAAAAATATACAAAATAACGCAGATACCCTGAAGAGTTTTTCGATATTTGCAGATAAAAAGTCATTTACATATAACAATATTCAAAAGACGGCAAAGGATTTCAAACGGGTAGAGGGCGTACAGGTTTATCTTACCGATAATAAAGCAGTAGACAGTTTTGTTACATATTATTATATCTATTATCTGTCATTGATACTTAATGTGTTTGTCCTGTATGAACTTTTCGGCGAACGGGAAAACGGAATGTGGTGCATTGTTCATACATCAAAAAGCGGCAGGGCAAAACTTGCGTTTAACAGGACAATGATTATTACAGCTTCTGCATTTATAATTACGGGAGTTTTGTTTTTTACAACATTTTTGACATCGTTTATATTATACAAAACGGCGTCAATTAATGCACCGATTCAGAATATTGAAAGCTTTTCGAGATTTTCATTGCCGATGAGTCAGCTTCAATATATAATATATGATTTTTTATATAGTTTTTGTGCAGTGCTTACGCTGACAGTGATTGTATGGATGGCATTTGTTTTTATAAGGCACCGCAATATAGCGGTTACGGTAATTGCTGTATTTATGGGTGTGGAAATGCTTTTGTATCAAAAAATACAGCCACAGAGCGTATATGGCATTTTTAAGCAGATTAATCTTATAAGACTGTTAAAGGTTAATGATATAATAAGCACATATGCCAATCGCGGCAAAGGAACATTTGTGGTTTCCGAATCAAATATAATGCTGACAGTTACGACGGTGCTTTTTATTGCCGCATGTACGGGAGGAATTCTTGGAACCGTATATATGAGACCGGAACAGAAAAAATCAGTGATTGCAAGAATTGCGGATAAAATATGGGAAATGTATCAGCATTTATTGTCGGGATTTTCGATTACGGCAAAGGAATTCCATAAACTGCTTATAACAGGCAGAGGATTGATTGTTATAGGCGTGCTGGCGATTTTGGCGGTTTATTTTGTGAGATACGGACAAATGACATTTTCTGACAGTGCAAAAGAACTTGATAATATCTATATTACCAATGGCGGAAAAGAATATCATTATATAACCGATATGGTTAATGAAAGATTAAATGATTATCAGAGTGCGGTTAAAGATGCACAAGATTGTATGGTCCGTTACAATGCAGGAGAAGCAACGCTTGAGGAGGTTACAGAGAGCTCATCAACAGTTTCGTTATATGCGGTTAAACTTGGCAGGGTATCAGAATACATGAAAAAACAGGAGTATTTGCAGGAAATTAACGAAAAATACGGAGTAGACGGCTACATGATTTCGGACAGGGGCTATGAGGAGATTTTTGGAAAATATTCGATTATAAGGGAGACTGTACTGTTTTTGGCACTTGCTGCCGCAATAATTCTTATAGTTGCTGAAAATATTGTGCTTGAATACAGAACGGGAATGAATTATATAATAAATGCCTCAAGGCACGGAAGATGCTGGATACAGATACACAGAGCTTTAACGGGTGCTGTGCTTACAATAATTCTGTTTTGCTTTATATACGGCATGGATATGTATACTATGTATACAATGTATGGTATGCCGTACCTTGAAGCTCCGCTTATGAGTCTTACTTTCATGGAGGGGTGTAATCCGTCTTTTACAATAGGGCAATGGATTATAATTCGTCTTGTAAAAAGATTTGTTGTGATTCTTGAAATATATATTGCCACATATGCCATAACAAATGTTGTTATGCGGAAGGTGACAGGCAGAAAGTAACATGTCATGAATTATTCTTGCCAATATACAAATCGGGGAGTATAATTAATTAAGAAAAAATTAATAAAATGTTAATAAACAAAGGAGCAAAACAAAATGAAAAGACGATGTATGGGGATTTTTCTTGTTCTGTGTATGACATTAAGCTTGTTGCCAGCAACGGCTTCTGCCACAGAAAACGGCGTTGCGATTAACGAAACAAATTTTCCGGACGCCTTGTTCAGGGAGAAAGTTGCGGAATATGATAAAAATAACGATGGCGTTTTAAGTGACACAGAAATATCAAATATTAGGAGTATTTCAATAAACGGGGACTCATCGAAAGGCGGAGATGTAATTGACCTGAAAGGAATTGAGTATTTTACTTCATTGACAAGGCTTCAATGCGGTCATAATAAAATTTCAAAGCTTGATGTTAGTAAAAATACAGCATTGACAGAGCTTTACTGCCCAAATAACGAGCTTACGGAATTGGATTTGGGTAACAATACAGCTCTTGGTCAACTTACCGTAACAAATAACCAACTGAAAGAATTGGATATAAGTAAAGATACAGCTCTTACTTATCTTGCTTGTGCAAACAATCAATTAAAGGAATTGAATGTAAGCAAAAACACAGCCCTTACAGAACTTAGCTGTTCGTATAATCAACTGACAGAGTTGAATGTAAATAACAATACAGCTCTTACAAGGATTGACTGCGGAAGTAATCAGTTGTCTGAATTAGATGTAAGTAAAAACACAGCACTTACTTATCTTAGCTGCGGAAGCAATGAAGGCAACAAACTTACAAAACTTGATGTAAGCAATAACACAGAGCTTACGTATCTTGAGTTTTGGCACAATGAGATTACATCTATAGATTTAAGTAAAAATACGGCATTAAAAAATCTTTCTTGTTATAAAAACAAATTGACAGAATTAGATTTAAGTAAAAATACAGCTCTTACTAATCTTTTGTGTGGTGATAATGAATTAACTTCATTGGATTTAAGTAAAAATACGGCATTAAAAAGCCTTGAGTGTTTTTCCAATAAGTTGACAGCATTGGATTTGAGCAATAATACAAAACTTGAGGTGCTTCGTTGTAACGATAATAAGCTTACATCGTTAGATTTAAGTAATAATACTTTAATAAATGGTTTTAGCGGTAAGTATAATATTTATAATATTACAGCCGATTCTGACCGTAGAATCAATCTTTCTGATTTGCCGGGAAGCTTTGATGTGAGCAAAGCAAGCAACTGGAAAGGCGGAACGGTAAGCGGTAATGTATTAACCGTTAATGAAAATGCAAAATTTGTTACTTATACTTATGACTGCGGCAGCGGTCAGTCAGTTGATTTTAATTTGAGGGTAACAGTTGATGAAGCTCCTGCTCATACACATACATACGGTGAGTGGAACAATGACGAAACAAATCACTGGCATGAATGTAGTGATGCTTCATGTACTGATAAGAGCGGAAGTGTAAAAGATTTGGCAGAGCATACTTTTGAATGGAAAGTTGACAAAGAAGCAACTGAAACAGCAACAGGACTTAAACATGAGGAGTGTTCGGTTTGCGGTTACAAACGCAATGAGAATACTGTAATTGAGAAAATTGAGAAAATTCCTGCTGACATCTCGAATAAAACTCCTGCTCCTGTACAGACAGTTCCGGAAACAGGTGACAACAGCAATCTTATATTCTGGCTTGCTGTTATGTTTATAAGTGCCGGTTCACTTGTCGGTGCAACAGTTGTTTGCAAAGAGAAAATGTATTAAAACCCTAAAAGTTTAGAACAAAAAGTTAAGGCACAGCCGACAGAAGTTTTTCTGTAAGCTGTGCCTTTGTTTTCAATGAATTAATATATTTAATTTCAATGATTAATAATACATAGACATGTCACCTGATGTATTAATGAAAGCAAAAACATAAAATACGATTGTTAAGATTCCGAGGATAAGACCTACCAGAAGAGCAATCTTACATCTTTTGAGCTGTTTTTCATAATCATCGAAGTTTCCGATTTTGAAAGCGTTGTTACCCATGATAATAAATATTATTCCGATTACACCACATATTTTATTTAAAAATACGGCACACAATATACTCAGAGTAAGCCATGTGCCAAAAGATGGTGCATTCTGGCTTGATGGATATGGCGGACGGTTATATCCGTTGTTATATTGATTATATCCGTTGTTATATTGATTATATCCGTTGTTATACTGGTTTCCGTACTGATTATTGTAGTTATTATAGCCATTGTTTCTATAACCATTATTGTAACCATTGTTGTTGCCGTAGCCGTTATTATAGCCGTTATTATAGCCGTTGTTGTTGCCGTAGCCGTTATTATAGCCGTTATTGTAACCATTGTTGTTGCTGTAGCCGTTATTATAGCCGTTGTTATTACCATAGCTGTTATAGCCATTATTGTAACCGGAATTGCCATTGTTGTTATAATAATTATTATATCCGTTGCCATAATTGTTGTTATTGGAATTATTGCTGCCGGAATTGTTATTGTAATAATTGTTGTCAGAAGAATTATTGCCGTCAGAATTATCGGATGTTGAATTATTGTTTGAATAGTCATCTGATGGTCTGTAATTGGCATCATATGTATCATTATAGCTGCCGTAAGTTCCGTTGCCGGAAGTATTATTACTATTATTCTGATTATTATTCTGGTTGTTGCCTGAATTATCATTAAAAGGATCTGGTGTATAGTTATCCATGAAACTCCTCCATTTCTGTATGATTCATACTATACTTAGAGTATAATAAATATAAGCTGTTACGTCAAGTTAAAATTTATTACTAAAAAGTAAAATAAAAATAGCATTTGCATGTAAATTGTTAAAACAAATAAAAAAATAAGTTTGTAAATTTTATAATTGCATGATATACTCATAATAACATTAATATGTTGATGACATAAAATATTGGAAATACAGGAGTAAAAATTATGCCTAATATACTAATTGTAGAGGATGATATAAATATTAATAACCTTCTTTGCGAGGTACTTAGGAAGGCAGGTTATATGTGTGAACAGGCATTTTCAGGAACGGAGGCAAAGCTGCTTCTGGATATAAAAGAAAAGGCTTATACGCTTGTACTGCTTGACTTAATGCTGCCTGGTG
>OGHH01001176.1_pt1 | contig 21259 bp, 9 predicted proteins | sample 1571471 | NCBI WGS metagenome assembly OGHH01 (sample SAMEA2581936, study PRJEB24529) | metagenome | biome: Human gut stool | place: China | collected 2011
CTCAGGAATGCGGGGATAACGGATGTGTCAATACATCACATCTCAGGAGATCTGACTGATAATTACAATCCTAAGGAGCATACGCTCAATCTGTCGGACAGCGTGTATGGTTCCAGATCCATCGCAGCGATAGGCGTGGCAGCCCATGAGTGCGGACATGCCATACAGCATGCAAATGCATATGCACCGCTCACCATAAGGTCAGCCATCATTCCAGCGGCAAATATAGGCTCAGCCATATCATGGCCGCTCATACTTATAGGACTTCTCATTCCGAGGGTTGATTACCTTATAACACTCGGAATCATACTGTTCTCACTGGTTGTTGTCCTACAGTTTGTGACACTTCCGGTGGAGTTCAATGCATCGAGAAGAGCCATGGCGATACTGGAGGGCAGCGGATATCTCTATCCGGATGAACTCAAGGGTGCAAGAAGTGTACTCACAGCGGCAGCTATGACATATGTGGCAGCCATGGTATCAGCATCACTTCAGTTGCTCAGACTTGTATTATTGTTTGGCAACAGGAGAAGATAGCGGAATTATAACAGAAAATATAAAAATGCATAAAAAAGTCTTGTGAATTTGTTGATAGTATTTGCAACTTTGCTATGGTAAAATGGTTAAAGTGGCAAAAACCTACATATTTGCAAGACTTTTTCTGCTATTGTGCACAATTATAACAGGAAAGTCTGCATAACAATTAATTAAGGGAGGGTAATTGATGAGGAAGAGAAGGCTACGAGGAGGTATAACGGCCTTGTCGGTGCTTGCTGCTATTGGCATGGCATCGGGAATAACGGCATTTGCGGCGGACGGAACACAGTCTGAAGCTGCGGATACGGGAAAGGGGCTGGAGTATGTATATGAGTCGTCAGGCTCTACACCATCAGGTGTCACGCTCAACGGCAATTCGGTAATTATAAAGCAGTCGCCGAATTCCACTGACAGCGAGCAGTTATTCAATATTTACAATGACAAAGACAGGGATGGAATCCTTGATGAGGGCGAGGAAGCTTTCACATTGGATGGAAACACGGATATACACTACGGTAAGATATATGGACTTTATCAGGGGAAGAGCAGCTCGCCAATCTCCATAACCATAGACGGTGCCGAACTGCCCGCCGTATATGGAGCTTTTGAGAGCACTGTTGAGACCCCGGAGAACATTACTGCGGTAACTATCAGTGTGAAGGGCGGCGCAGCAGTTGAAAGTCTGTATGGACTTTTTAAGACATATTGTACTGGTGGTGTACTGATAGACACAGAGAAGTCAGTTACGATAAAGACGCTCTACGGTCTCAGCACATCGACCATAGATGGAGACATCACGGAGAATATCAATTATAGCTGTGATGGCAACACATTTGTCGCACTGGCTACAGATGGATATTACACAGGAAAAGCATACACGATAAATGGCGATGCAGTGTTCAATATGAAAGGAGCCAGCGTCAATTCAGTGTATCTCGTGCAGAATGGAGCTGTGCTCAGTAAGACACTGACGGCCAAGGTGACTGATTCCAAGGTAGACAGCCTGAACGGAGTTTCCCAGGGGGCAAAGGTTGATGGTGACGTGAGCCTTACATTTGACGGAATATCAGCCGTAAAGGATGGAAGCAGTGCCAGTGTATATGGTGCGTCAAGTGCGACTATCCTTGGAAATCTGGACCTTAAGCTGAAAAGCCAGTCTGGATCAGAGATGTCTGTGTATGGCACCAATAATACAAATATAAAGGGAAATGTAAATGTCAGCGTTGATGGCTCAGGAGCAAAGTTCAACACCATATATGGAATGTATGGCGGTATGCTGGGCGGAAGGGCTGATATAGATATAAAGAACTGCGCTGCCGGTTACACAACATGTGGCATGAATTCGGTTTCGTTCAGTCAGACTCAGCCGGAGGAAGAAGGAACATATACGTATACTGTGAACATGGAGAATATCACTGGCGCCAGCGGCAGGGTATATGGAATTTCAAATTGTTCCGGTATCACTTCTGCCAGCGTTGTAATGAAGGCTGTGGCAACAACAGATACATTAAATGGCATGTATCTGAGCACAGGTGTAAAAGGTGATATAAAGGCAGAACTTTACAACTGTAATGCAGCCTATGTAAATGCTCTGGAGCTGTCAAATGTGACGGTAAATGGTTCTGTAGATGCCATAGTTTCGGGCTGCAGCATTACGAGATCTTTGAATGTAGAGCAGGGCGGAAGCATCAGTAAGGATCTTAACATAAGCGTCAGCAACGTTATCAGCAGTTCAGCACGGTTTGTATACGGCGGTAGCTGTCTGGGGAATATGACGGTCAATGTGGATGGCATGAATGATGAATCCATAGTAGACGAAAATGGTGATCCGCTTGTGAACTCGTATGAATACGCGGGCAGCGACATGTTTACCATGATGGGCAACTTTGCACTGGCAGGGGAACTCAAGGCGGATATAGCAAAGATACATTTTGCAAAATGTGGACTCGCCGGAGGTGATTACAGTTGCGGAAATATCGGAACAAAGGTTGACATAACGTTGTCAGACAGCAGTATAAATGGACTGGCGGGAAATAATATTTTCTATCTGGCAAATGAGAGCTATTCCGGTTCAACCGAGAATACAGTTCCTGTTGATATAAAGATCAACAACACAGATTTTACAAATGCAGACGGAATAAGCTTCCAGATGTATATAGGTAATAACAAGGATGCAAAAGTTACATTTGATGACAAGTGCAGTATGCCGGAGAAGTATTATATGGCTCCAAGCATGAATACCACCGGCTCATCTGTTATAACCTATGGACAGAATATATATTATGGCGGACAGAATCTTGTGATAGACAAGGATGTAACTGCTGACAATATTTACTTTGGTAACTTCACAGAGAACGGAAGCCAGGGCAATGCCGTGATCGTTATCAACAAGGGGGTAACGTTAACTGCAAAAGAGGGTATATATGCAGCAGGCGGTTCAAATATACTCCACAGTGGAATCCTCAAGGGAACATTTAAGGCGACTGATGGGTATTTGCCAAATATATTCTCAAAGGGGGGCGTAATAGAGGACTCGGCTGTAGGGGATGTTGCAAATGTAAATTATTCATTAGATGTTGTGTCCAACGAGAAGGCCGCAACGTACACCATGACAGGCAAGACGTCACAGTATATTGATCCTGATGGTACATATGTCAAGGGCGGCGCAAATGTCAAGATAACACCGACCGTGAACAAGGGATATATTCTTGACAAGGTGACTTTCAGAGGTCAGAGCGACACAGCGGAAAATTCAGCGGTTGAAGCAAATGGCGTGTACACGTTCAGCATGCCGAACGAGCCTTGTACAGTGACGATCGCAACGACAGGAAAGCAGATCGTGGTATCCAAGACAACTGTTGATCCATCGGCACTGCTTGGAAAAGAATATACAGCAGCTTCACCTCTCTATGACATGGCAGATCTTGTCATATCAAACGACGCAAGAGAGGGCGAGGTTACATACGAGATCGACGAGACAAATGGTCTTCCTGAGGGACTCACATTGACCGATGGCAAGATCGTCGGAACGGCAAGAAAGCTTTATGAAGACGGAAAAAATGTCATAGTCCATGTGACAGGAAGAAACGGTTCAAAGGCACAGCTCTCATTGAACGTGATTGTCTCAAATGAGGAGAAGAAACAGGACAACCAGGATGGCCGAATCGTAGTTGATGAGGATGAGAAGACTATATGTCTCAACGGAACATCGGTGGTCATTCAGGCAAAGGACGACACAGATACAGAGATATACGTGGACGACAATCAGGATGGACAGGCAGATGGCAAGACACCTCTGTACACCGGAGATCTGTCGGAGTACACGATAACAGGTGTCGAGGACAACGCCATAAGACGAAGCATCAGGATCACCATGACGGGGGGAAATGTAAAAGCAATATACGGTGCAAAGGATTCAGAGCTTTCATATGAAGGCGGCGATGCGGTGAGTATAAATATCCGTGGTGGTAAGGCAGCAACTATGTATGTTCTGTCGAATTCAACCGTGGATGGAACCATCGCATATGAGATCGCAGAGAACACTGTAGATAAGGGCGGATTTGCAGCGGATACAACATCAAAATATACCGGTGCATTCATGAGAAACAGCAAGGATATCGTAACTATCAGAGGAACCTATGTTGTGAATAAGAAACTCACGGCAACGGCTCTGATAATCTATGACAGTGCGGCAGTTGATGTAAATGCTCCGGTTGAGGTAACGGATTATGTGTCACTGAATGAGAGATCATCCGCAGTATTTAACGATACGCTGACCGCTGACCGGCTTGGTTATTCAAAGTATGCCAAGGCAGTTGTGAATGGAGATACGAAGCTTGCGGCTCTCAATATGACACAGTATGACACGACACTCACAATAGGCGAGGATGCGCTGTTTGATGTGGGCAAGGTCAACATGACATCAGGCTGGGCAAGAGTATATCAGAAGGGTACGCTCAAGTGTCCTTCAGACCAGTTCAGCAACACAGGTGTGTGGGTGGCAGCAGGGAAATTTGCAGATGATATAGATGCCAGCGGCTGGACAGGAGTGTATTACAGCTATGCAGGCGCCTCAACAAACATGGACAACTCATCAGCAAAATTGGCTGCACAGTCATATGTAGTTGAATATGAGAATGTCAAATATGTTGCCTGCAAACAGGCGATCACAGTTAGCTATACCGATGTGCCGGGTTACACAGCCTATGTGTCGGCAAATGGCGGCGAGCCGGTACAGGGAAGCAACGGAAGTGCAAAGGTGACAGGCCCGGATTCATCTATGTCTATTGTAGTGGATTATGTGGCAGACCAGATAGACATCAGTAAGGAATACGCAGATCCGATTCTGGCGGCGGAGACCAAGTACACAGCGGATTCACCAGCGTACGATCTCACGATCCTCAAGGTTACAGGAGATACCACAAAGGATTATGGAACTGACATGCAGTACAGACTGAAGAGCGGTTCGACACTTCCATCAGGACTTGTGCTTGAGTCGGGTAAGATAATAGGAACAGCCAAGAATGCAGGTGAAAGCACAGTAACATTTGTCATAACAGGACGAAATGGAACATCGGTTGATTTCCCAGTGGTATTCAAGGTACTGCCGGCAGGCACGGAGATACCTGATATCAACAAGCTTGGTGTATCTGTGAACACAGAGGATAAGACCATTGATCTCGGTGGAAATTCGGCAGTGATAATAGTTGATCCATCGGACAGCAGCAAGAGCTCAGTATATCTGGATGCTGATCACAACGGAGTGGCAGACGACAACAGACCACTCAGAATAGACGGAGAGGTTACATATGATCTGTCAGGCTACAGCATATCAGGCTATACGGACACAGCAAATAAATACACTGGTGACATATCGGTGACACTCAGAAGCGGAAATGTCGGCAATATATGTGCTGCGGGTTCAACTGACAGCAAGGCAGACCGAGTGACGATAGATGGAAATGTAACCATGACGATCATGAGCGGTTATGTGTCAGGCACTGTAGCTGCGGCAGGAAACGCTGATGTCAAGACAGTGACCTTCACGGCAGAGGACGGAAGAGCAGGAAGCGTGGTATACGGTGCGTACAATACAAATGCGGAGAAGGTAGACTTCACATTTGCAAAGTCTGCACAGATGTACACACCGGAATCAACAAAGTCTGAGAATATGTATGTTACATCAGGTGGATCAGTATCAGGTGATGTGGATGTAAGAGTTGGTATAACTGATCATTACAATACATTTATATACGGTGCGGATTATATGAACAAGCGCTCATACTTCAATGGAGTGTCGGGAACAGCCGTATCTGGCAATGTGAACTGTGTGGTTGATGGAAGATGGTGCGCTGAGAAGTGCAACAACTTTGTCCAGCAGTCAGATGTGAAGGGAGATCTGTATGCCGAGATAAAGTCAGGAGAACTCAGAAAAAATGACGTCAACAATGAGCATAGCAAGGCATTGGTATTTAACTATGGTCACAGCATTGGAAATATATACGTCAAGGCAGGAACAGAGGGCGCTGTCACAGGTGACTTTGTACTTGCGGCAGGCGGTAAGGTTGGCAAGGTAGAGTATGTAGACGAGAATGCAAAGTCCACAGCTACTGTAAAGGGCACCGCTGACAATTACCAGGTTGAGAGTCTGGGTTCACTGTATATGTCTCTCGCCGGCAAATTAACTATAGGCGGAGACTACACACTTGACAGAGAGGTGGAGGTAAAACAGCTTGAGATCCTCAAGGATTCAAAGCTGACCATCGCCGAGGGCGCAGCTCTTACAAATACGTCGACAGCGACAGTTACCGGTGATGTTGAGAACCTTGGCACATGGAATGTGGACGGCGCTCTGACTATGACAGGATCACTGGTCAACAGAGGTGCATGGAATCTGAAAGGAAATGTTCAGGCTTCAGCAACAGTAGATAACTACGGAGAGATCACAGCCACAAATAGTGAGAGACTCACGCTGAATACAAGTGCAAAGCTCATCAACAGAGCAGATGCACAGTGGACATTTGGCAACCTCACAAACAGTGCAATGATCGTAAACTATGGTAATATGAAGCAGCTTGCATATACGTCAAGTCTTGGAAGCGGAAGCATACTCACCACAGTGATCCCGGATATGGTGTACGCACTGAAAAATTACAGCGTCATTTTCTACAAGCTTGATGTGGATTATCCTGCATATTGCTTCAAGGATGGCGATGCAAAGATAGAGAAGAGTTCATCGGCAACAAGATGTCAGAAGAAGTCAGGTGTTGACGGTGACGATGCACTCTATATACAGGGTGGCAAGTCGTTCTACATCACAATAGACGGTGAGCCGATAGATGAAATGGCAGTGGATTCAGTTGTATTTGGACCGGATGACACAGCCATGACTACAAGCAACAACCGTCTCTGGAGCGGCGTCATGACATATGAGCCGGCAACAGTTACGGTAAATATGGCAAAGCAGGAGGCCGTAAATATAACTCTCGCAAAGACAGAGGATACAGTTAAGGCGCAGGTTGGAAAGACAACCACAAAGGATGAGTCATTATATGATCTGACAGCCATAGAGATCCAGAATGATGAAGCGGTGGACAACGGATATGTGTCATACTCCCTTGCAAAGGGACAGACACTTCCGGCAGGACTTGTGATATACGATGGAAAGGTATATGGAACGCCGAAGACTGCAAGTGCTGAGGCACAGACAGTCAAGTTCACGGTGAGAGGACAGAATCAGACAGTGGCTGAGTTCACACTGATCATATCCAGCGTGGAGAAGGGAATACCTTCATTTACTGCCGGAAAGGCGGGCGACGCATATGCCGGCAAGACCCTTGCGGATGTGGAGCTTCCAACATCGGCAGCAGGAAAGTACATGTGGACAGATGGAACACAGCAGGTAGGCAAGGCCGGAACAAGCGAGACCTACGATGCATACTTTGTTCCAGACGACACAGCAAACTATGACTGGAGCAAGATCGATGCAGCAGAGGGAACATATGAGGAACTGGAAGACGGAAGTGTGAGAATTGCAGTGAAGCTTTCAGTGTATGTGAGAAAGCAGGATCCTGTATTTACAGTTCCGGAGAATGTCACAGCTACATACGGAGACACTGTTGGCAAGATACTCCTGCCTGAGACAGCAGGTGGAATGTTCATCTGGGAGAATGCAGATGAATCTGTGGGAGAGGTTGGAACAAAGACTTTCCTTGCAACATTTGTACCTGAAGATGAGGATGTATACGAGAGAGCAGAGCATGTGGAGATAACTGTTCAGATTCTTCCTGCAAATGCAGTATTTACTCAGGCGATAGATTCACTGAGTGCTAAGGAGAATATGACTCTTGCAGACATAGAGCTTCCAGAGCGCGAGGATGGAGTATACACATGGTATACAGATAGAACGACAAAAGTTGAGGATGGCAATACATACAAGCTTTGCTTCAAGCCTGCAGACACATTAAATTATGACTGGACATCAGTTACAGGATGGAACAGGGCTTACAATGGAGTTGTATTCAATGTAAAGATCACCATCGAGAAAGAGCCGGAGCAGCATGTACACGATTACGGCAATAAGTACAAGAGCGACAGCAGATCTCACTGGTATCAGTGCTCATGTGGAGAGAAGTCAGGCCTGGCAAATCACACATGGGACAAGGGAGCGATAACGACCAAGCCTACAGACACAGCGGCAGGTAAGAAGACATTTACCTGTACCAAGTGTGGGTACAAGCGTTATGAGTCAGTAGCTGCCCTTGGAATAGACATAGGAAATTCCAAGAACAATGTGGTCGTAAGCGGTATAGAAAAGAATGGATATACATACACAGGATCACCTATCACTGTTAAATCGCTTGCGCTGAGGAGAGGCAAAACAACACTGAAGAATGGTGTGGATTACACCGTACAGTACAAGAACAACAAGAATATCGGTACAGCGACAGTAAAGATCACTGGTAAGGGTAATTACAGAGGCTCCGTCAGCAAGACATTTGCTATCAAGGCTGGCAAGGGCAAGATATATAAAGTTGCGCAGAAGGGCGTGCCTGGCTATCTGAAATATAAGGTGACAAATGCCGCTTCAAATGGCAAGGGAACAGTGACACTTGTTGGAAGTACAAGCAAGAAGAGCGACAAGAAGTTCAAGTCACTCACGGTTGCATCCAGTGTCAAGATCGGTGGAGTGAACTTCAATGTTACGGCTGTAGGAGCGAAAGCATTTACAGGACGCAAATATCTCACCACGGTTGTGATCGGAGGAAACGTTAAGACCATAGGCGGTGCAGCATTCAGCAAGTGTGGAAAGCTTGGAAAAGTTACCATAAAGTCTACAAGGATAACGACTATCGGTAAGAATGCTTTCCAGGGTGTCAAGAGCAATGTGAAGATATATCTTCCTAAGAAGAAATATGACGCATATGCAAAGAAGCTCAAGGCGAAGGGAATGAACACTCCTAAGAAAGCGGTATACAAAAAGTCAAAATAAATGAAATGCGTTGATGTGTTGGCGGGACGGTCACAGATGATGTGGCTGTCCTGTTTTTTATGTGAAGATCGTTCTGGTGTAAAACCATGAGTGTAGTGACAGGAAAGATATAATCTGCTATACTGAACATATGTTTGCAAATATATGGAGGACTGTATGGATAATTTTATAGATGAACTGAATGAACAGCAAAGGGAGGCAGTGACCACCACAGAAGGGTATGTGCGCATAATTGCGGGAGCGGGAACCGGCAAGACAAAGGCGCTCACTTACAGGTATGCGTATCTGGTGGACGAGCTTGGAATATCCACATCGAATATACTGTGTGTAACATTTACAAATAAAGCGGCGAGGGAGATGAGCAAACGTATCAGACAGATGATCGGGGACAGTGATACGGGATACATCTGCACATTTCACGGCTTCTGTGTGAAGCTTCTGAGGGAGGATATCCATGCCATCAATTATCCCCAGAACTTTGTGGTGATGGACAGCGAGGACACGGAGGATATACTCAAAACGGTGTACGAGAATGCCCATATACAGTCGAGAACATATACATTTGACATGGCCAGGGATCACATATCGGCGATGAAGAACGAGATGCAGCACATTGCATATTTGGCGGACATAAGCAACGACAGACTGCTGGCGGATTATGAGAAGGCTTCAGACATACCTGAAAAAGTATTTCTGGGATACCTGTACGAACAGAAGAAGGTGTATGGACTTGACTATGATGATCTCATAACCATTGCGCTCCACATCCTCAGAACCGATGCGGAGAAATGCCACAAATGGCAGGAACGCATGATGTATGTCATGGTGGACGAGTTCCAGGATGTCAGCGGTAACCAGTATGCGCTGGCGGAGATACTCAGCGGTTATCACAGGAATCTGTTCATCGTGGGCGATCCGGATCAGACCATATATACGTGGCGCGGGGCAAGGATAGAGTACATACTGGAATTCGACAAGAACCATGAGAATACACAGACCATATTCCTCGACACGAATTATCGTTCAACTCCTGACATACTGGCGGTGTCCAACTCACTGATCGAGAAGAACAGGAACAGACTGCCCCACAGGCTTGTGGCTGTGAAGCCGTCTGAGGCACGCCCTCTGTACGTACATTCCAGGACCACCGGGGATGAAGCCCAGTGGGTGACAAACGAGATAAAAAGACTGGTTGAGGCGGGCACAAAGTACAGTGACATAGCCGTTTTGTACAGGTCACATTTCGTGTCGAGAAGCATAGAGGAAGCATTTATCAAGACAAAGATCCCGTATATCCTCTACAGCGGAACGGAGTTCTACAAACGCAAGGAGATAAAGGATGTGCTGGCATATCTCAGGATGGTGGCATACGCGGATGATCTGTCATTTCGCAGGGTGATAAATGAACCAAAGCGGAACTTTGGCAAAAAGAGAATGTCGATGCTGAAGTCGTACTGTGAGACTCACAGATGCTCATTGTACAGCGGTCTTCAGGATCTTCTGGAGGAGAAGACTGTTAAGTCGACAGGTGCTTCAGCCTTTGTCGATATCATAGAAAATTTCAGGAAGACATATAAGGAGAAAAGTCTTTCTGATCTTGTGACGGAGCTCATGGCCGCCACGGGCTACGAGGCGATGCTCAGACAGGCGGGCGAACAGGAAAGGCTGGACAACCTGGCAGAGCTGAAGCAGTCGATAGACGAATATGAGAAGACCTCCGGTGAGGAGAATACGCTGGAGGAATATCTGCAGAGCATAGCTCTCTACACGAACAATGACAGGGAGAAGGACAAGGATTCTGTGACGATGATGACCATACACACCGCAAAGGGCCTGGAGTTCCCATATGTGTTCGTGTGCGGTGTAAATGAAGGCATATTCCCAAGCAAGCACGTGGACACTGAGGCGATGCTCGAGGAGGAGCGACGCATGGCATACGTGGCATGTACCAGAGCGGAGTGCGGTCTGTACATCAGCGATGCCGAGGGGCTGAACTACGATGATTCTTTCAGATACCCGTCCCGGTTCATCTTCAACATAGACCGGGAAGCAATCGACTACGTGAACGAGCTCCCGCAGCGCCTAGTGGACGACACGAAGAGCTACATAGCCGCAAATGAAAGCCGCTATATGCCGCTGGACACCGAGCTAAAGCCCGGCGACCGGGTGAGACATAAGGTGTTCGGCGAGGGCACTATAACCGGTATCAGGGGAGATATAGGGTGCTATGTGGTTAAGTTTGATAGGGTGGAGACGGAGAGAAACTTGAAGATTGGGGTGGGGCTGGAGCGAGTGTGATGGCATTGGATTAGACATAGAGTTGTGAAAGCCTGTATAAACAGGGGTGATGAAAGCGTGGGCCGGCAGTGGACGATGGAGGCGTCTGTTGCCGGTCTTTTGTGTATAATTTTAAGCATTTTAAATGGTGTGTAAAAAAACGAACATTAAATTATGTAAAATTACGAATAAAAAGGTGTTAAATGGTTTGAAAAACTATTCATAGAAAAACAAATGATATATAATGTATTATATGTAATATAAGGGACGTTACAATTGGAATAATGATTATTGATAATAAAATAGTAGATTAACAAAAAATCCTAAGTAAAAACTTAGGATTGATACACACACTGTGTAACCGGAAACCGGCGATTTGGTAAAAACTTTATTTGAACTCGCAATGTAAATTCATTTACACATTACATCATGAAAGGGGAATTGTCAATATGCAAACTAAGAAAGTGGATGAGTATTATGTAGGATTTGATATAGGAACAAATTCTGTAGGATATGCCGTAACAGACAAAAATTATAATCTTATAAAGCATGGTGGTGAGCCGATGTGGGGAAGTCATGTATTTGAGGCAGCATCGACTGCACAGGAACGAAGAACTTTTCGAACAGCAAGACGTCGAAACGACAGAAAAAAACAAAGAATAGCGTTGGTTTCAGAAATATTTGCGCCGGAAATAGCAAAAGTCGATCCTAGATTTTTTATCAGGCGAAGAGAAAGTGCATTGTTTAGGGATGACGTAGATATAAAGGATAGATATGTGGTATTTAATGATGATGATTTCACGGACAAGGATTATTATGATATATATCCAACAATACATCATCTTATATATGATCTTATGTCAAATAAAGAAAAACATGATATACGTCTTGTATATATGGCATGTGCATATTTAGTCGCACATAGAGGTCATTTTTTGAGTGAAGTAAGCAAAGATAATATTGAGGATGTGCTAGATTTTGATGTGGTATATTGCAACTTCCTTAATGTTATGGATAATTATGCAGAAATTCCATGGAAGTGTGATATATCAAAGTTTAAGGAGATATTGAAGAAGAAACAGACGGTTACCAACAAAGAGAGAGAGTTCCTTCAGTTACTGAATGAAGGAAAGAAGTTTAAAACTTCTGAAGAAGATGATGTGAGTAGAGAAGGGTTGGTAAAACTCCTGAGCGGTGGAACTTATGAATTGGGTAAGTTGTTTCCTAAGCTTACATTTGAAGAAAAGGTATCTGTATCGTTTAATATGGCCGAGGAAGATTTTGCTATGGTCTTGCAGCAACTTGGTGATGAGGGAGATATTATCAGCTCTCTAAGAAATGTATATGATTGGGCAATTTTGTCTGACGTTCTTAATGGGAAGAATAGTGTATCTGAAGGAAAAATAACAGTATATGAGCAGCATAAAAAGGATCTTTCTTTCCTAAAGTATTTTGTGAAAAAATACATCCCCAATAGATACTATGAGGTATTTAGAGATGGAAATATTGTTGGCAATTATGTGTCATATTCATATAATCTAAAAAATGTTCAGAATGTATCAAAGTTTAAGGGAGCAAAGAAGGATGTATTTTGTGATTACATTAAGAAAGTAGTAAAAGATATCAAAGTTGATGATGAAGACAAGGTAGAATATGAAGATATGATGTTCAGACTGGATACATATTCTTTTATTCCTAAACAAGTGGAGAATGATAACAGAGTTATTCCGTATCAATTGTATTATTACGAATTGAAAAGAATACTTGATAATGCCAGTTTCTATTTGGAGTTTCTTGATGAAAAGGATATGGATGGATATACCAGTAGGGAAAAACTCCTGTCTATTATGGAATTTCGTATTCCATACTATGTTGGACCACTGAGAACAGATAATGGACAGCATGGTTGGATGAAGAGGAAGGCTGAGGGAAGGATTTACCCATGGAATTTTGAGGATAAGGTAGATCTTGATGCCAGCGAACAGGAATTCATTAATCGTATGACTAATTCGTGTACTTATTTGCCTGGAGAAACAGTGGTTCCCAAGTATTCATTATTATATTGTAAGTTCAATGTGCTTAATGAGATAAATAATATTAAGATTAATGACTGTAGTATTCCAATTGAACATAAGCAGGGAATTTATAAACTGTTCGAGAGGTATAGGAAAGTTACCCCAAAGAAGATAAAAGATTTTCTTATATCAAATAATCTTTTACATCCAGAAGATGTTATTTCGGGTATTGATGTTACTATAAAATCTTCTTTGAAGTCATATCATGATTTTAAAAAACTACTTGAAAGTTGTGTATTAAAGGAAAATCAGGTCGAGGCAATAATTGAAAGATTAACATACAGTGAAGATAAGGGTCGAATACTTAGATGGTTACACATGGAATTCCCAGATTTGTCAGATGACGATGTTAAGTATATCTCTAAACTGAAATATAGTGATTTTGGAAGACTATCTCGTAAGTTACTAGTTGGTATAAGGGGATGTAATAAAGATACTGGTGAAGTTGACTCTATTATGGGAATGTTGTGGTCTACGAATGACAATATGATGAAATTATTGTCAAACTCATATACATTTATTGAGGAGATAGAGGCAATAAAAAATGAATACTATGTTGAGCATCCAGCAAATCTTGATAGCATGCTTGATGAAATGTATGTAAGTAATGCAGTGAGAAGACCAATACATAGAACATTGGATATATTAAGTGATATACGTAAGGTGTGTGGTAAGAATCCTTCAAAAATATTTGTTGAAATGGCTCGTGGTGGTGGAGAAAAAGGAGTGCGTACAAAATCTAGAAGAGACCAGATCAGCGAGTTATACAAGAATATGGATAAAGCGGAAGTTCGTGAGCTGTCAGAACAATTAGAAGGTAAAACAGACAATGAATTGCAGAGTGAGGTACTGTTTTTATATTTTATGCAGCTTGGAAAGTGTGCATATACCCAGAAAACAATTGATATTGATAAACTTAAGACAAACATTTATAACGTTGATCATATATACCCTCAGAGCTATGTCAAGGATGATAGTATAACCAATAAAGTCCTTGTTATTTCTGAGGAGAATGGCCAGAAAGGTGATAAATATCCGATTAGTAAAGATATAAGGGAAAAAATGCAGCCATTTTGGTATAGATTGCTGTCCAATAAACTTATATCAGAAGAGAAATATAGGAGACTTACTCGCTGTACATCATTTACAGAGGAAGAGCTTACAGGTTTTATAAACAGACAGCTGGTGGAGACTCATCAGTCTACAAAGGCAGTGACAACAGTATTTAGAACATTATTCCCAGATGTAGAGATTGTATATTCTAAGGCGGGATTGGTATCTGAATTTAGAAAAGAATTTGATATGTTGAAGACAAGAAGTGTTAATGATCTTCATCATGCTAAGGATGCATATCTTAATATCGTGGTTGGAAATGTGTATCATTGTAGATTTACAAAGAATTTTTATATAACGCAGAAATATTCACTGAAGACAAAGACTTTGTTTACGCATAGTGTCAAATTGGGAGATGATGTGATTTGGAATGGACAAGAGTCTATAGGTAATGTAAGAAAAGTGTTGGCAAAGAATAATATACATTATACTAAATACCCATTTATGAGAAAAGGAGGATTGTTCGATCAGATGCCGGTGAAAGCTGCAGCTGGATTAATTCCAAGGAAGACAGGTCTGGATACAGAAAAGTATGGAGGATATAATAAGTCTACAGCCACAGCATTTTTACTTGTTAAATACAAGGAAAATGGCAAGCAGGAAGCGATGATAATGCCTGTGGATTATATGTATTCGGAAAAGGTTTTCTCTGATAATGAATACGCATTGAAATACTCAAAGAAAAATATACAAAATATATGGGGCAAAACAGATGAACAAATTACGAATGTATCTTTCCCACTGGGACTGAGACCTATAAAAATCAATACAATGTTGTCGTTCGATGGTTTCAGAGCCTGTATTACGAGAAAAGCTAATTCAGGTCAAAAAATAGGCCTTACCTCTATGATGCCATTGGTAATTGGAAATGAGTGGGAAAATTATATAAAAAAAATTGATAATTATATAGAAAAGAAAGGTAAGAATAAAAACATTACTTTAAATGAAAAAAATGATGGTATATGTGGTGAAAAGAATGAAAAATTATATTGTATATTAACTGATAAAATTATTAATAACATATATAGTATTCCATTTAATTCTCAACAAAAAATATTAGAGAATGGATATGATAAATTTAAAAAACTTGATATTGAAAGACAGGTGTATTTCTTACAGAACCTTGTGTTAGTTCTTAAGTCCGGACGAGCAGGAAGTTGCGACATGTCTGCGATAGGTGGCAGTAAAAATGCAGCGACATTTGCATTTGGATCAAAACTCTCTCTTTGGGCAAAGAAATTTCAAAAAGTATATTTGATAGATAATTCTTCATCTGGTATATATCAGAACATGTCAGATAATTTATTGGATATTATTAAATAGTATTTTGAATAGGAGTTCAGGATGGGTTTTAGAACACTTGTGATAACAAAAAGAGCTAAGCTTAATCTGACAATGGGTTTTCTTGAAATAAGAGGAGAAGAAACATTAAAAGTTTTTCTTGATGATATAGATATACTTGTTATTGATAATCAAGCAGTTTCGATGACGGCAGCATTGGTTACAGAACTGATCAAGAAAAAAATTAAAATAATTTTTTGCGATGATAAAAGAAATCCTCAGTCGGAAATTATTCCTTATTATGGTAGTGGAGATTGCTCAAGAAAGATAAAAACACAAATTGCATGGCAAGATGATATAAAGACGAAAGTTTGGACATCTATAGTGCGGGAGAAAATTATTAAACAGTCGGATTTTTTGTTGGAACTTGAGAAAGAACGTGAGTATAAATTACTTAAGCAATACATAGATGATTTGTCATATGGGGATAAGACTAACAGAGAGGGGTTGGCTGCTAAGGTATATTTCAACGCCTTGTTTGGCATGGATTTTAATAGAAATGAGGATATCCCAAGAAATGCAGCTTTGAATTATGGATATTCGTTATTGCTTTCCATTTTCAACAAAGAAATAATTTATAATGGATATATGACACAGCTAGGGTTGTTTCATGATAATAAATTTAATCCGTTCAATTTAGCATCTGATTTGATGGAACCATATAGAATTTTGGTTGATAGAATTGTATATGGAAGTAATTGGGAGCAATTTGACGCTAATGATAAGAGAAAAATGCTTAGTTTACTGGAACAGGAGATAACAATATCAGGTAATAAGCAAGTTCTCACGAATGCTATAAGAATATATGTAAGAAGTGTTTTTGACGCCCTGTGCGACAGAAATGTAGAGGAGATATTGTATTATTCAATATGAGTTATAGGTATATGAGAATTTTAGTAATGTTTGATCTTCCGACTCTGACGTCGGAAGATCGAAGAAATTATAGAAAATTTAGGAAAGATTTATTGAAAAGTGGTTTTTATATGTTGCAGGAGTCGGTGTATTGCAGGATGGTCCTTAATCAGTCGGCAGAAAACAATGTTCGAGCCGCACTTAAAAGAATGAAACCACCTTCTGGCTCAGTTATGGTTCTATCTGTTACAGAGAAACAATTTGCAAAGATTGATTACATAACGGGAAATATTAAAACGGATGTTTTGACATCTGATGATAGGATTACAATATTATGAAGATTGCGTATAGAGAATTAAAAAATGTTATAGATGTTAATACAGAAATGATAACAGGTTTGGTAATTGAGAATCCTGAATTCATGTACAAGATGTTACAGGAATTCAGGAAAGCAACAGAAGGATTGGATAGCGATATAGTTGTGTCGGACAATGAAACCCCAATCCCTGCTCAAAAAACAATAGCATATATAACTGATTTTGTTGATTTTACACTGAATCAGAAGACCTTGATATCAAAGATTATGAGCGAGTTGGATAAAAAATCTAAAAATGAATTATATTACGAAAAATCAGAGCGGTTATTAGAAACTATTGAAATGTATATAGAAAGTATTGCAGGTGATTTGCCATGTGAGATTATTTGTGAAAAGTTAAATATGTTAGCTGTTATAAAAGCTGCAGGTATAGAAATAATTGATGATTATGATACTTTGGAAGAGAGAATACTTGCATATATGGATTTATCTAGGGAGTATGAGGGTAAGAGGCTTTTTGTGTTTGTGAATCTTAGAAGTGTGGTATCATATGCCACATTACAGCTTATGATGGCTACAGCAATAACTAGGGATTATAGAGTCTTACTTATTGACAATATGGATTATAAAAAATTATCATGTGAGAGCAGGATTATAATTGATAATGATTTATGTGTGATATGATGTTATGGTTTAGAAAGAGATGTGTTGATATTTATTGTATAAGAATGTATAACAAAGATGTGGATTTACATACCAGTTGCAAGCTGGATTTTCAAAATTTGAGGTTTGAGAGTAATGTAAATTCATAGAGGTATAAGACTATATCGGTGTTTATATGTGTTATCGCTTGTTTGAGAGTAATGTAAATTCATAGAGGTATAAGACTATTAGACAGGAAGTATATTCAACAGCAAGTTTGAGAGTAATGTAAATTCATAGAGGTATAAGACAGAGGACGAGATCAAGCAGATGATGAACGCGTTTGAGAGTAATGTAAATTCATAGAGGTATAAGACTATTTACGGTTGTTAATTACACCAAAAATGGTTTGAGAGTAATGTAAATTCATAGAGGTATAAGACTTTATTGTACAAGTCTGCTCTGCCATGCAGTTTGAGAGTAATGTAAATTCATAGAGGTATAAGACTACAACAACAAGATCATCGTTGTCTGTATGTTTGAGAGTAATGTAAATTCATAGAGGTATAAGACCGCAACGATAAGCTTTTTTAGTTTTCCGGGTTTGAGAGTAATGTAAATTCATAGAGGTATAAGACGGATTTACTGAGCGCGCTATATAGTATTAAGTTTGAGAGTAATGTAAATTCATAGAGGTATAAGACACTACGAAAACGCAAAAGGAAAGTTTCACGGTTTGAGAGTAATGTAAATTCATAGAGGTATAAGACCATCAGTTTTGATGCTTATTCTGAACAGTTGTTTGAGAGTAATGTAAATTCATAGAGGTATAAGACCCTCCACTTCCTGAGGTGAATAGCGAGAAAGTTTGAGAGTAATGTAAATTCATAGAGGTATAAGACAGAGAGTGCTTATTTCGGCTCTGGTGAATGGTTTGAGAGTAATGTAAATTCATAGAGGTATAAGACTCAAGCTTTAACGCCTCAATCTCGAACTCCGTTTGAGAGTAATGTAAATTCATAGAGGTATAAGACATCACGCGATAATACGACTTATTACCTACTGTTTGAGAGTAATGTAAATTCATAGAGGTATAAGACTCGTCAATGGCAATCTCTACTATCCTCCTCGTTTGAGAGTAATGTAAATTCATAGAGGTATAAGACTATCAAATGTATCAAATGAATACATTGTAAGTTTGAGAGTAATGTAAATTCATAGAGGTATAAGACATATAGGACTGGAGGCAACAAAGGAAGTAAGTTTGAGAGTAATGTAAATTCATAGAGGTATAAGACATATAGTCAGTGCTAATGGTAACATTAGAGTTTGAGAGTAATGTAAATTCATAGAGGTATAAGACTGAAAATGTTGTTGTTGAGCGTGATGGCGGTTTGAGAGTAATGTAAATTCATAGAGGTATAAGACGCTGGCTAACAAGCTCAAGAAGTCAGGGTAGTTTGAGAGTAATGTAAATTCATAGAGGTATAAGACTATGCAGTTCTTGTATCTGTGCCATCGTAGTTTGAGAGTAATGTAAATTCATAGAGGTATAAGACAAGGCAAGAATTGAAAAGGATGATTACATTGTTTGAGAGTAATGTAAATTCATAGAGGTATAAGACAAGAAAACAATGAGTATGAAATGAGCAGTAGTTTGAGAGTAATGTAAATTCATAGAGGTATAAGACCGAGTTGATGAATATGAGTGTATCGACAAGTTTGAGAGTAATGTAAATTCATAGAGGTATAAGACCGCAGACCATTGACGGACGCAGAGTGGAAGTTTGAGAGTAATGTAAATTCATAGAGGTATAAGACGATAAGGATTTCGAGGTCACTGTAGCGCAGGTTTGAGAGTAATGTAAATTCATAGAGGTATAAGACGAGCAGCTTGAAAAGAAAGTTGATAAGCATGTTTGAGAGTAATGTAAATTCATAGAGGTATAAGACATAGTCCGCATAGTACAGAATGATAAAGAGTTTGAGAGTAATGTAAATTCATAGAGGTATAAGACAGCTATATATTATTATATATACATATACAAGTTTGAGAGTAATGTAAATTCATAGAGGTATAAGACGGTGATATGATATTCACTGCTGAACAGGCGTTTGAGAGTAATGTAAATTCATAGAGGTATAAGACGCAATGATTGGCAAAGAAGACAGACGAAGCGTTTGAGAGTAATGTAAATTCATAGAGGTATAAGACAACAGCTAAGACAGCATTGCAGACAGCGCAGTTTGAGAGTAATGTAAATTCATAGAGGTATAAGACTGCACCAACGGTTTTTGTTATTACTTCACCGTTTGAGAGTAATGTAAATTCATAGAGGTATAAGACACACTGTGCGGACTACATTCCACATGACCGTTTGAGAGTAATGTAAATTCATAGAGGTATAAGACCCACAACAATTTCAAATCCATCCCAGTAAAGTTTGAGAGTAATGTAAATTCATAGAGGTATAAGACAGAGTTGATTATATAGTAGTGCACTATCATGTTTGAGAGTAATGTAAATTCATAGAGGTATAAGACAGATCAAAATACATCAACACCTATGTAAAAGTTTGAGAGTAATGTAAATTCATAGAGGTATAAGACCTTCCCAAACAACCAAAGAACTAATAAAACGTTTGAGAGTAATGTAAATTCATAGAGGTATAAGACGACGTTACTTCAAACAGTATAAACGGATGGGTTTGAGAGTAATGTAAATTCATAGAGGTATAAGACGATTGGGAGCTGCAATTCTACGCCACCAGGGTTTGAGAGTAATGTAAATTCATAGAGGTATAAGACCAGAATGGCGTATAGATTGTCCTGAGATCGTTTGAGAGTAATGTAAACTCATAGAGGTATAAAACTTACATATGTCTGCATTATATGAGTGGTTGTCAAAGATGAAGTCAATGGACATGATAGATCAAGAATTATTTTCTTCGCTCCAATAATTGCAATCCCACCTCCCTGCAGATATAGCATCATTGAAAAGCCTCATAAAAACAGGTATAATGATTAACAACGGCCCATCACATCAAACAAAGAGTTGTGACGGGCTTTATCTTTAAAGGATAAAGGAGATACATAAAAAATGGCAGATTTTAAATACGAAATAGTGGAGCACATAGGAGTGATCTCGGAAAGTGCAAAGGGATGGACTAAGGAACTTAATAAGATATCGTGGAACGGTGGCACACCGAAGTATGATATCAGAGAGTGGGCACCGGAGCATGAGAAGATGGGTAAGGGTGTGACACTTACAGAAGAGGAGGCGTCTAAATTAAAGGCGTTGCTGTAGAGACAGCACGAGAAAGGACTAGGTCAATGAAGATATTTGTTGATGCTGACGCGTGTCCGGTGGTTGATATAGTTGAAGACATAGCAACAAAATATAACATCTCGGTAACGCTTCTATGCGATACCAACCATGTCCTCACATCTGATTACAGTGAGGTTATCGTTGTCGGTGCCGGAGCGGATGCCGTGGACTACAAGCTGATAAGCATTTGCCATAGAGGCGATATAGTTGTAACTCAGGATTATGTGTTTCCCCATGAAAGTATAGCATAAGGATACTTTCCTCCCCATTTCTTTTCCAGATTGTCA
>OGHH01001179.1_pt1 | contig 21193 bp, 16 predicted proteins | sample 1571471 | NCBI WGS metagenome assembly OGHH01 (sample SAMEA2581936, study PRJEB24529) | metagenome | biome: Human gut stool | place: China | collected 2011
AGCGGCGGCGTGCAAGGGTTCAGCCGTTACCTGTACTTCTGTCACGAAAGAGCAGAAGAAGGAACAGCCTCCGAAGCTCTATGATCTTACCACCTTGCAGCGTGAGGCAAACCGATACTACAGCTTCACCGCCCAGCAGACGCTCGATCTCGTACAAACACTCTACGAAAAGAAGCTCCTGACCTATCCGCGCACGGACAGCCAGTTTATTACGGATGATATGGAGGACACCGCCCGTCAGGTCATTTCTATTGTCTGCCGCCAGCTTCCGCTTTTCTCCGGCGTTTCGGTCACTCCGGACATTGCCCGCGTAACCGACAACAGCAAGGTCACAGATCACCATGCCATTCTCCCGACCGTCCAGCTCGAAAAGCAGGATGTTTCCGCTCTCCCTCAGTCGGAGCAGAAAATCCTCAATCTTGTCGGGATGCGCCTTCTGTGTGCGACCGGCGAGAAGCACACCTACGCAGAGACGCAGATCTCGCTCTCCTGCGAGGGCTATGCGTTCAAAGCCAAGGGCAAGACCGTCGTTCAAAACGGATGGAAAGCCATTGAAGAGCTGTTCAAGGCTTCCGTCAAGACGAAGGAAAAGGACGATCCCATGAAGTCCCTGCCCGAAGTCCATGAGAGCGATGTTCTGGATAATGTGTCCGCCAGCGTCACCGAACACTTCACAACGCCTCCGAAGCAGTACACGGAAGACACGCTCCTGTCTGCGATGGAGACTGCCGGAAACGATCAGTTTGACGATGACACCGAGAAGAAAGGTCTCGGAACACCCGCGACCCGCGCCGGGATCATTGAAAAACTGGTGAAGTCCGGCTTTGCAGAGCGCAAGGGTAAGGCTCTCATTCCCACGAAGGACGGCTGCAACCTTGTCTGCGTCCTGCCGGAACAGATCACGTCTCCCGCAATGACGGCGGAATGGGAAAACACGCTCATGGAGATCGAGCGCGGCAATGCGGATGCAGACGCTTTCCTCAGCGGCATTGTCCGGATGACCGGGGATCTCGTGAAAGCCTACCCGTTTCTCTCCGATGCCGAAGCCCAGCGTTTCGGCACGGGCAAGGAGGAAATCGGCAAGTGTCCCCGCTGCGGCTCTCCGGTCTATGTCGGCAAGGGCAATTTCTACTGCTCGAACAAGGAATGCTCCTTCTGCCTGTGGGAAGACAATAAGTTCTTTTCCAGCAAGAAAAAGAAGCTGACCAAGAAGATTGCAAAGGAGCTGCTGGACAAGGGCTGGTGCCGAGTGACCGGGCTTTACACGCCGAAGAAGCCTCAGCTCTATGATGCGGTGATCCGGCTGGATGACAGCGGCGGCAAATACGTCAGCTTCAAGATGGAGTTTGACCGATGAACCGTCCGAAGTATGTTGCCTCTTGCAGCGGAGGCAAAGACAGCGTAGCGACGCTCCTGCTGGCTGCACAGCACAATGAGCCGCTTGACGAGGCGGTTTTCAGTGAGGTCATGTTCGACAAAGACACAAGCGGTGAAGTCCCGGAACACCGGGACTTCATCTATGACCGGCTCAAGCCCTTCTGTGAAAAGGAGCTGGGCATCAAGTTCACCATTCTCCATGCAGACAAGACCTACGATGACGTATTCCATCACGTCATCACCCGCGGACCGCATAAGGGCGAGGTTCGCGGCTTCGCATGGGCTGGTATGTGTGCAGTCAATCGGGACTGCAAAATCCCGCCCGTCCGCAAGTACAACGCCACGCTCTCGCCGGACACTGTGAGCTATGTCGGCATCGCGCAGGATGAGCCAAAACGCCTTGCTCGTCTGGATGGAATAACGAAGGTCAGTCTGCTTGCCAAATACGATATGACCGAGGCGGATGCCTACAAGCTCTGTCAGGAACACGGGCTGCTTTCCCCGATCTACGGTCACTGCCGGAGAAACGGCTGCTGGTTCTGTCCCAACGCCAGTGACTCGGAGCTGTTGCACATGGTCACAAAGCACCCGGATATGTTTGACCGGCTGATTGAATGGGAGAACGAGGATAACATCTTCCATCGTCGGATGACGCGCAGAGAAACCCCGTCTGAGGTAAAGGCTCGTTTACTGAGCAAATCCCAGACGGGGTTTTCTTCGCCCAAAAGCAAATAAGAAATGGAGGTTTGAGATGGCTGAAAACAAAAATGCACAGCAAGTCCGCGAGATTACGGACAAGCTGGAACAGGGCATCAAGGAGCTTTTTGAATCCGAGCGGTTCAAGGAATATCTCCGCACGATGTCCAAGTTCTACAACTATTCCTTCAACAACACGCTGCTCATTGCGATGCAGAAGCCGGAGGCAACCTATGTTGCCGGTTATACCTCGTGGCAGCGCAACTTTGACCGTCAGGTCATGAAAGGCGAAAAGGGCATCAAGATTCTTGCACCCGCGCCGTACAAGGCGCAGGAAGAGCGTGAGAAGATTGACCCCGCGACGCAGAAGCCGGTGATCGGCGCAGACGGAAAGGCTGTCACGGAAACGGTCGAGGTTCTGCGTCCCGCCTTCAAGGTGGTAAGCGTCTTTGATGTTTCTCAGACGGACGGCAAGGAGCTTCCGGACATCATCGTCGATGAGCTGAAAGGCACCGTCGAGAACTACGAGGCGTTCTTCGATGCGCTCAAGCAGGAGTCTCCCGTCCCAATTTCCTTTGAGGATATTCCGGGCGGTGCAAAGGGATTCTTCTCGCCGGTTGAAAGCCGCATTGCCATTCAGGAGGGCATGAGCGAAATCCAGACGGTCAAGACCGCCATTCATGAGATTGCTCACGCAAAGCTCCACGCCGTCAAGCCGGATGAGAAAGCCGCGCCAGAAGATAAGAAGGATCGGCACACCAAGGAGGTTGAAGCGGAAAGCGTTGCCTACACCGTCTGCCAGCGTTACGGCATCGAAACCTCAGACTATTCCTTCGGCTATATCGCCGGTTGGTCATCCGGCAAGGAAACCAAGGAACTGAAAAGCTCTCTGGACACCATCCGCAAGACGGCGGCTGAGATGATCGAGGGCATTGACGCCAAGCTCAAGGTGCTGCTGGCAGAGAAAGCACAGTCCGCAGAGAAGGAAGTCGAAGCTCCCGTAAAGGAAGCTGTTCCGGAGGGAAAGCCGGAAGTCCCCATTTACCGCGAGACGGCGAATTATGCCTATGAAGCCGGTGAGATGGAAGCATATCGCGCCTCCCTTGCGGCAAACGAGGAATGCCGCAGGGCGATTGAAGCGGCGATCAGCACCAACTACGGAGATAACCGGCTGGATGCGGATGCTGCCGTGAAAAGCGTCCTTGAGCAGTTCTCTCCGGAGCGTGTCCGATATGTCCTTGCAAACACCATTCAGCAGAAAGACTTCGACGGGCGCATTCCGCAGTCTCTCAAGGAGTGGGCAAAGAGCGTTGAAGTCTGCCCTGAGAATGCCTCTCGCTTCCTTGTGGATAAACCCAATCCCGGACTGACCGCCCTTTTCGTCGATGCGTTCCGCCAGGTCACTTCTGAGAAAACAGAGGAAAGAGACCCGGAGGTTGTTGCATGGGAGAATGATGAGATTACCTCTATTGAGGTAAAAACCGTGGAGGTCAAGTCTCCCTTTGCGCCCTTGCCGGAGGAAGCGGCAAAAGCACCGAAAGCGCACCGCCTGACTGCCGAAGAGAAGGAGATCAAAGCCGCCGTCATGGACACGCTCAAGGGGCAGATTGCCTATAACAACGATGGAATGCGGGCGTCCTATCGCGCCTCTAACCACTCCTTCAATCTGCTGGCGCGGAACGGCGTCAGGATCGAGGGCAACACGGTCACGCAGAACGGTGAGCCGCTGTTCAAAATCCATCGCCGTCATGCGGCGCGGAAAACGCAGGGCTGCTACCGTGAGCTGATGCCGACGCTGGAATATGTCAGGCAGGAGCAGAAGCAGGAAAAGCCCTCCATCCGCGATCAGCTCAGGACTGCCGCAAAACAGCAGCCGGAGAAGAAGTCTCCGGTCAAATCCAAAACGCACGACATGGAGTTGTGAGAAAGGAGACGCATGAAGAAATACACAGACGTTGACATCGTTGCGGAGCTGCAGAAGCTCGTGGACAGTCATGTAGACAGCTACAAGGAAGACTTCGACATCGACAAGCGCATCATCCGCCGCGCTGCCGAAAGTCAGAATCCCGAAGGCAAGACGCTGATGTGGTTCTGCCGTCCGCATGGAACGCACTGCCTCAATGAAAATCAGGTCTTTATTCAGGGAACGCGAGATCACAACACCTTCCGTTTCTATGCTGAACAGACCTACGACGAGTGCATTGCCCGCGTCATCGTCCCAAAAGCCGTCAAGCGCGGCAAGGTGTTCGGGGATGTCTTTGAGATCAACTACCGGGAACAGGCGGCAAATGTGGCGCAGAACTCGGTTGCGCCGGATCATGACCGGCTGACCTTCGCAGACGGCTTTGTGCTGGACGCCCCCTGCCGCAGCAGCTTCGATGCAGCAATGGCTCTGGTCGGTGAGCATGGAGGCGTCAAAACCCACCAGACGCTCCCGAAGGACGCGGATGCTCTGGCGGAAGTGCTGTCCAAGCAGAAAAGCCGCCGTGACAGACTGCCGGAGGCAGAAAGGACAGAGACGCTTGCCCCTCTGCCCGTTGCAGAACTCCGCAAGTACGAGGCAGTCAAAAAGGCGCATCCCGACGCGCTGGTTTGCTTTGCCCAGAACGGCTATTTTGAGCTGTACGGCAAGGACGCGGAAAAAGCCGCGCCCCTGCTCGGCACAAAGCTCCTTGAGAAGAAGGTACGCGGCAAGCCCTCCATGCCGGTAACCGGCTTCCGTGAAAGCGCATGGGTAGCTGGTTCTCATAAGCTCTGGAAGTCCGGCATGGATGTCTTTCTCAGCAAGGACGGCGAGACCTTCAAGGAACTCAAAGCCGCAGATTACATTCCTGTCGGCGCGACGCTGAATGTGGACGGGATCAAGTGCAGAATCGACGCGGTTGATTTTGCCGCTGATGAAGTCCGGCTGACCAACATCGAGGACAAGAACCGCCCCATCCGCTTTTCTGAGAGCATCCAGTATGTCCGCTCCTATGTGGAGGATGCCGGAACTGCCATCTACGACACCATCCCGAAGAAGCCCGCTGCCCGTGAATCCATCCGTGACAAACTGAAATCCGCACAGAAGGCACAGCCGCCTCACACACCGAAGCCGCAGAAATTGAAAGGAAAGGATATGGAACTCTGATATGAAGAATTTTACCGTGGAAGAAATCAACCTGATGTGCTGCTTCAACACGTCCAGCCGGAAGCGGCTGATCGACGATATGAAGAGCGTCACCCTGAACGACATGGACGGCGAGATCGCAGAGCTGATGTATAAGACCATCCGGAAGCTCGAAGCCATGACTGACGCAGAGTTTGAGGAACTGTATATCATGCCGGACGGCATGATGGATGACTGAAAGGAGGATGCCTATGCCCGTATTAGACGGTAATTTTGAAGCCTTCGTCACAAACCTTGGCAAGTACAACGAGGGTATGCTGGTCGGTGAGTGGGTGAAGCTGCCCACCACCGAAGAAGAGATGCAGAAGGTTTTTGAGCGTATCGGGATCGGCAAGCAGGATGAGTTCGGTCAGCCCTATGAAGAGTGGTTTATCACCGACTACGAATGCCCGATCTATGGCGTTCAGAAGATGCTTGGCGAGTACGAGAGCCTTGATAAGCTCAACTACCTTGCCGCTTTGATTGACGAGCTTTCCCTGAGCGATCAGGAAAAGCTCGTTGCCATTATGGAGGCTGGCTGCGATGAGGTCAGCGACATCGACGATCTCATCAACCTGACGTTCAATCTGGACTGCTACGACATCATGCCCGGTATCAACGACGAATATGACCTCGGCTATTACTATGCCAACGAAGCCGGTATCTACTCCGAAAAGGATCTCGGTCCTCTGGCAGACTACATCGACTATGAACGCTATGGTCACGACATCGCTTATGATGAACAGGGACGCTTCACCGATGAAGGCTATGTCCGCGTCGCAAGCGAACGCTGGGACAGGCAGTTTGACGGTGAGCTTGACGAAATATTCCCGACGAATACCGGATCACCGGCTCAGGGGAAGACGCCGAGCGTGACAGCACCATCGCCGTTCTCGTCGTTGAGCCGGGAAAGGAGCCTTATGTGAAGGAGATTGACTCGGATCTCAAGTCCTTGCAGCATGAGGTCGGCGGCTGCATCGAGGCAATTTATCCCTACGAAGACCCGGTTGCCTTAGTCTGCAACGAGGAAGGCAAGCTGGAAGGTCTGCCCCTGAACCGCGCTCTGCGTGATGAGGACGGTGACATCTACGACGTTGTTGCCGGAACATTCATGGTGGTCGGCTTGACGGATGACAGCTTCGACTCTCTGACCGTAGAGCAGATGCAGAAGTTCGCTGACCACTTCAAAGTGCCGGAGCAGTTTGTCAAGCTGGGCGATAAGATTGTGGCGATCCCCATGATCTCGAAGGAGCAGCAGAAGCAGGAAAGCATCGAGCAGAAGGACTTCGAGATGAACGCCGACACCTCCGGGCTGACGGTTGCCGGTCACATCGGGACGTGGCACACCATTGACCAGCACGAAGTCGGCGGTCACAGCTTTTATCTGATGGAGCATGACACCTACGGCGATGAGGCGGCTTGCATCATCGTCGATGAGCGCGGCAAGCTCGTCCTTGATGATGTCTACAACGGCTTTGACGATGACACGCTCCGCCTTCTCGACCTTGAGGTCAAGGAAGTGCCGGAAATGCCCGATCCCGCGCTCTCCGTTCAGGATATGAAGGACTACGGCTACGCATGGGCTGGCGTTCTTCCCGCCGGTCAGGAGGCGGCTGAGAAGGCTTTGGAGAAGGGTTGCGAGGTTTACCGTCTCTATTCCGATAACACCGAGGGCTTGTGCGTAGATGCCAAAGAGATTGCCGATCATGCGTCAAAGGGCGGAATGCTCGGTATCAGCAAGGAAAGCTGGATGGCAGCTCTTGAGAAGGAAAACTACCTCAAGGCGGCGGAGATGTCGATGGAGGATGACTACGGCATGATTGATGGGATCATCAACAACGGTCCGAAGGAGGACAAGACCGCAGAGGTCAAAGCCCCCGAAAGGGGCGAAAAGTCCTCCATCATGGACAGACTCAAGTCTGCAAAGGCTGAAAAGCAGAAGGAATGCTGCCCTCCCAAAAAGCACAAAGGAGAGATTGAGCTGTGAGCAGAAGTCAGAAATGGCGGCAGGAGTGGTCGTTCTTCATCGGGGACAGCGGACGCCGGAAGTATAACCGCTTCTGCGTCCGCTGCGTCCATAGCTGCAAGCAGAGTTTCCGCGCGGATCTCATCGCCTGTCCGCACTTCTCCCGCAAGGCATCGCAGTGTAGACAGTTAGGGGGCGAAAAAGCCTGTGATTGCAAGCCCCAGAGCGGCGCAAATTGACCAACCTAAGTGATTGTATTCCCTGCGCGGTTTCATCCTTAGCGCGGAAATAAGTGTCGATTTCGGCACTTGTTTGAATGCCCGGAAAACGAACCAAGAGCCTCTGTCGATGCCCGTTTTGGGTGTCGGCAGAGGCTCTTTTTTTACGACATATTCAAAATAGCGGACAGCAGCTCTTGAACCTGTTGCCGGTATTCCGGCTTTATATCCGAAATACGTCTGGCAAGCGCAAGGGCTTCCGCTTCTGGCGCATCAGTCCCAAAGATAATTCGGTCCGCACTGACGCCGAGTAAACGGCAAAGACGCTGCAAGGCTTCAAGAGAGATACCGGAAGCACCACGCTCAATAGCACTCAGGTGATTCGGCGTCATGCCAAGCATTTCTGAGAGCGTGTCCTGCGTATAGCCCGCCTGTTCTCTTGCCACTTGAATATTGCCGCCGATTTCAATATTGATGTCCTTCTTCTCTCGCATAGCCTCACCACCTTTGCATTTAGTGTACCTAACGGCGGTGTCATTATCCACGGTACGCCGTCGTTAATTTTACTAACGACAATGCGTTGACTGTCCGTGATGAGGGTGATAGAATGGAGTTACCTACCAAAAGAGTGAAAGAAGGGGTGTCATGTCGCGCATTATTGAGTTTAGAAAGTCTGCTCAAAAAGCTGAAAAGCAATCCGTTCAAGGCAAGACTTGTGCGTTTACCGGTCATAGACCACAGAGTCTTCCGTTCGGCTTTGATGAATCCGATAAGCGTTGTACTTCTTTGAAGTCTGTTATGCGGGATCAGATTGTAGCACTCATCGAGAACGAGGGCGTCACGCATTTTATTACCGGCATGGCTCTTGGCGTCGATATGTACGCTGCGGAAATTGTACTCGATTTGAAATCAAAATACCCTCGCATTACTCTGGAAAGCGCAATCCCTTGTGAGACACAAGCGATCAAATGGTCTGTGGCTTCACGGGAACGGTATTATAATATCGCGGCAAAGTGTGACAAGGAGACCATGCTGCAACGGGAGTACACGCCGGACTGCATGGACAAGAGAAATCGGTACATGGTCGATCACGCCGATTATATTCTCGCAGTATGGAATGGATGCCCCAGCGGTACCGGGAATACCGTGAGATATGCCCACAAAAAGGGCAAGACCATCATCGTCATCAATCCGGTTTCCCTTGATGTCACGCGGGAATAAGGCAAAAAAATCCCTTCTGAATCAAGCGTTGTGAAAACCGTGAAGTATTTCCCGATAGTGAATACACATTGCACTGCTCAGTGATTATTGGAAACGTGTACGGCGTATGCTGCCCAGTGAACATCTCCATGGAACACATCGAATTTTCGCGGCATCGCAAAACGGAAAGTGTCACCTTATGGACAGTCCATTGCCGAGGGAAAAATAAATCGCTGGAAACGGGAACGCCCCCGGCACTGTGCGTCTGGCACAGTGTCGGGGGCGTTTTTCCGTGTCTTAGTTATGAGCCAGTTCATTTAGGAGCAGCTTTCGATAGTCCACATCCAAGACGCAGCGATGGAAGTCCATCAAACGGTGTTCGTCGAACAGCTTTTCACAGAGCTTGGTCAGCGGATGATTCATTAGCTTTGCAGAAATGCCAGTCTCGTTGAAAAACCTTGCCCATGTGAAGACCTCTTCTAAATCCTCCTGCCCAAGCGTGGCAGGAATGATAGCGTTGCAGAGACGGACAATGGGGCTGTCCGCAAATCGCTCTGCGACTTCCTCCGGTGTGCATTCATAGCGGTCACAGTCAAAGGAAAGCGCATCCTCAATTTTAAGATAATTTTCGGTTTCATCCCGCGTCAAGGTTATGGTGTAGTCTCCCATACCGGACGGCACATCAATATTCTCCATGACATCAAGTTCGTAACGAGAGCCGCCGATGATTGCCTCAAAGGAGAAAGACTGACCGATTACTGCTGGGTTTTTGTCTATCTTGTCCTCGTTCAGAAATGACAGCGGATTGTACTCTGTCAGTTCCCAGTCGATTTTTCCTCTCTCTGTTTGTTCGGCAATCTGCTGGATCAAATGTCGTTCTTCTTCGTGCAGATTTTCATTGTACATCATGATACACCTCCGTTTTCTGATTGTCGTTTTTTGGGGGGCTGCTCTATGTTTCCGAAGAGACTGCCGTTTGTATCATCATTCCTTGGCTGAGGGCAGACCTTCGTAAAACTTCCTCAGTTCGTCCAGACTGCTTGTACGATTCTTGATAGGCAGGGAGTCCCATGTGATGTCATGATAGCGTTCCGGCGGCTCGTCCCGCAGTCTTCGGTCGATGATGCAGACAATGCCGGTGTCTGTGAAATTGCGGATCAATCGCCCGATACCTTGCTTGAGCTTGATAATCATTTCGGGAACGCGGACATCCATCAGGGCATCCTTTGCGACGGAACACTTATACTCGATAATTGGATCGGGGACAGGGAACGGAAGCCGGAAAATGATGACATTGGAAAGGCTTTTTCCTTCAATGCTGATTCCTTCCCAATATGCACCCGTCCCCAGAAGTACGGAGTTCGTATCTTCCTTAAACTCAAGCAGCACCTTGTCCTGCGACGATCCCGGCTGCTGCATCAGGATTTTGTACGGAAGATTTTTCTCACTGAGAATGGAGTAGACCTCTTCCATGTCGGTCTTTGCCGTAAACAGCACGAGTGCCTTTCCATTGGAAATGCTCAGGATCTCAAGCAGCCGCTCCACACCCTTTTCAATGAAGGCTTCATGTTCTCTGGTCGGGTGCGGGAGATCGTCGCAATAGTAGATCATGGCGTGTTCATCGTATGGATATGGGGAAGGCTTTGGCTCGGATAAGCAGCCGCGATCACCAGCGGGAAAGCCGGTATTGCTGATAAAGTAAGAATACTGTTCTTCCAGAGACCCGCTCGTGGCGTTCGTCAGCGTGGCAGAGGTCAAGATGGTTCTTTCATCACCATTGAAGTATAGGCGGCTCACAATTTCTTTTGTGTTTTTAGGGCAATAGACGAGTTCCGTGTTGCTGCCGTGCTGCTCAATCCAGATCAGCATATCATCTATCCGGTCAAGAAGCTCTGAAAGGGACTCGCTGACGGCATCCAGATCATCAGAGGCAGCAAAGGAACGGTTGTTTCTGAAATCCATGCTGGAATAAATCTGAATGCTGGACGAAAGGTTGTGTATGGCGGCGTTCATCTCGGTAAGCAGTTCAATCGCACTGCCGCTTTGGTCAAAGAAAAAGCGGTCAGCGTAGCGCATATCCTGATCTGCATCGTCGATCTGCTTTTGAACTTGTGCTTTCAGGCAGTTATAGAAGGCGATGATTGCGCTCTCTGCCTCTCGCTTTTCACCGGACACACTGCTTTGGTCAGAGGGTCGCAGTTCATAGAATGCGCTTTTAATCATTCCAAAGAGCATACCTTGCCCGAAACGCTCCGTTGTGGCACTCCGCACCTTATCATCCAAGTTGTGCGCTTCATCCACGACAAGCAGATCAGCGGCGGCGTTAATCAGTCCGTCCTGCCCGCGTCGTAGTTTCATGAGATGCTGGGTAAGAAAGTCCTGATTGCACAGAACAACACCGTCCGTGTATTTTAACGATGCACGGACCTTGTAATACTTGCATTTCTTTTCGCAGGAGCCGCAATTCTTCATGCTGAACCGCTGCACGTTTACCTTGTCCCAGACGCCTTGCGGCAAAACCTCCGGGAAATCCTTGCGTTCCTCATACCCCTGCTGGATTCCTTCTTTGAGCGCGTCCGGTGGGTCTGCTTTCGGGTCACACATATACTCGTCTGCGCGTTTGTTGCAGAGATAATGGGTCTGTCCTTTTGCGAGGATGACATCTCTGTTCAGCCCAAGAAGGGGCATTACCGCGTGGACATCGCGCCAGAGCTGTTCTTGAAGCGCAATGGTCGAGGTTGCGATGATGACCGGCTTGTTCATGCGTTTGCTGTACAGCAGCACCGGCACAAGATAGCCAAAGGACTTGCCAATGCCCACGCCAGCTTCAATCGCAAAATGCTGATCGTTTATGAGGGCGTCCACAATCTCAAAAGACATATCCTGCTGCCCTTCACGCATTTCCAATCCATGCTGCGGGGCTTCATCCCAAAAGAAGGTGCTGACTTGCTCACTCATGGAGTACAGCTCTGCTTTTCTGCGCTTTTTCCGTTCCTCCGATGTATTGAATCCAAAATAGAATCTGTTGTCCATCCACATTCCTCCCGGAATAGAAACCAAGGCTATCCGCGTTTCAATTCAATGCTGACGTTTCCGTTCTCGTCGATGGTCAGCGTCATGTGCCTGATGTGCTTCTCATAGAACTGCCGCCGCTCTGCGGGAGACATTTCGATCCTCGTGTTTCGCAGAGCTGCATCAAACATATCGTTGACGTTCAGGTGAACGGAGTTGTCAATCCAGCGGTACATCTCCTTGAACAGTGCGTTTTTCTTGATGTCCTCGCTGTTGCCGGAGTAGAAGTCATCCAGATAGCAGTAGAATATCCCAGATTCTGCAAGTGCTGCCTTCATATCCGGTCCGCATTTTTCCCGCTCAATCATGACAAGGAATCTGGCGTCCGGTAAGGAAGAGATCAGCCCCCAGTAGTCGGAATCGCTTGAGACGATGACGAAGGAATCCACTTGCTTCTGGTAGTGTTCCTGACAGGCTCTTGCGGTGAGCTTGATGTCTACCAGTGATTTGTTCTGCTTGATCCGCTCAATCATGATATGTTCAACGGGGATGCGGGTGTAGTTTTCAAGAATCCGCCATGCCGTAGCGGTATGTACGTCATCAAAGAGAATGATCGCCGTAATCTTCTGCATGACCTCATAATCAAGATTTTTGAGCGTGGCACACAGTTTGTACGGGTCGGAGTTTTCGCAGTCCACCACCAATACGGTTTTCTCGCTGTCATCTATGAAGTCGTAGATATTGTTTTTTACAAAAGCCCCTGCATCAGAGACTTTACTGTATTCCGTGAAGGCGTCGCAATGCCATTGATAAAGCAGGGTAGCAAACTTCTTATCATTATAGAGGACATTACCCTCGTCCATCGGTACCCAGTTGATATACATTTGATAGGGGTAGTAGGAGAGACTTGCGTAATAGATGTCCGCAGCATCTTTCGTTCCGTCCTCTGTCAAGCCGTTTGGCATGATGAACAGCTCTTTTATGTACGCCCAGTTAATCCAGATTGGAAAGAGGCTCTTGCAGTTGTTAATGCGGTCTGAAATCAGCCGGTTGATCTCGATAATGTGGTGGCAGAGCTTTGTACTCGACTTTTTTATAAAGCTGATTCCGTCATTTGAAAGCTGCTGCATACTGGAAGCCGGGATGATCTCTGGCATTGAAAGCAGCCCTCGATACTCCATTCGCATGATGTCATTTATTTTCCGGTAGTTGCGCTCAATGGCGGTGCGGATGATACATAGATTACGAATGATGCGGGCATTTTTATCCTGTTCAAGCCGGTTGTATATCTCTATCTTCGGCGGCTCGTGTTCATTTTGGAAAATACGAAGCGGGACGCCGATCAGGTAAGCGACCTTTGACACAAGCTCATAGGTGCTGTCTTTGTAGGCAATCTGTTCTCCGGCATATTCGATTCCATTCAACATGACTGAATTGCCCATGATCTACTCCTTTCTCGTAGGGGAGTTAAGCGGTCATTACATTGTCCGTCCACATCTCACACTGGCTCATGACAGTCTGGACAGCATCATCCATACCCTCTGGCGGATATTTGTGTTTTTTCAGCAACCTTTTGACCAGGCGGCGCATTCCAGCTCTTGCGCTCTCTTTCTTTTGCCAGTCTATTGTCTGGTTTTTGCGAAGCAAATCTGTCAGTTCTTTCGTGATAGCAATAAGCTCGTCATGCTCGTAAAAGTCCTTGATTGCTTGCGGCTTTGTGAGGGCATCATAGAAAGCAAGCTCGTCCGCTGTCAATCCGAGTTTTTCACCCTCGGCGGCAGCAGCGGCAATGTCTTTCGCCAGCTTGAGTAATTCTTGAATGACTTCCTCGTTGGTCAGCATTCCGTTCAAATAGCGGTTCATTGCGCTCTGAATGATTTCGGAGAACTTTTCAGACTTGACAATATTTGTTCGACGGTAAACAGAGACCTGTTCGGAAATCAGTTTTTTCAGGAGTTCGACTGCAAGATTCTTCTCCTTCATGTTTGCCACTTCTTCAAGAAACTTCGGATCGAACAACGAAAACTCAGTCTGGACATCGGAGAAGAGGTTGATAACACCTTCGCTCTTGATGCTGTGCTTCAAAAGCTCGTTAATGCGCTCATTTACTTCCGGAAGCGTAAACTTCTTTCCGGTACCGCCTGAAACCAAGCGCACGGTCATTGTTCTTACGGACTCGAAGAAAGCTGCCTCCATGCGAGTTTGCTCGTCTACCAAGCTGCTGCACAGCGAAAGTGCCTGCTTGAGAAGCAGGGCTTCTTTGATAAACACATTCTGTGTCTTCTCATGGTCGGGAAGCTCGTACTCTGCAACACTCTTGCCGAGTATGAAGTTCACTCCGCCGCTGATGAGCTTCGCCCTGTCGAGGTCGCTTCCGGTCATGAATTTCTCATAACTGAATCCGTGGAACAAATCTCTGCAAATAGAGAGCTTTTCAAGGAACTTCGGATATGCAGCCTTGCTTACATCTGTATCACCATAGTTCTTCTTGTCTCTGGCAGTATAGTCGTTCATTGCCTGTTTCAGTGCAGCCGCAATACCGACGTAATCGACAACCAAACCGCCTTCTTTATCTTTGAAGACACGATTGACGCGGGCGATAGCTTGCATCAGGTTGTGTCCAGCCATCGGCTTATAGACATACATCGTAGCAAGGGAGGGAACATCAAAGCCGGTCAGCCACATATCCACGACGATGGCGATTTTCAGCGGAGAGTTGTTGTCTTTGAATTTCCGCGCCATATCGTCCTTATGAGCTTTGTTGCCGATAATCTCACGCCATTCTTCGGGATCGTTATTGCCTTGCGTCATGACCACTGCAATCTTTTCCGTCCACGCTGGGCGTAGCTCAAGAATGCGCTTATAAATCTTCATTGCTATGGGACGCGAATAAGCAACGATCATCGCCTTGCCGGTTAGGATATTCTCACGGTAATTCTCGTAATGATCAAGAATGTCATTTACCAGGGAATTGATCGTCTGGTCGGCACCGAGGATTGCTTCCATCTGACCAAGTTCCTTTTTGCTCTTTTCAATGACATACGGATCGGCGTTGTCAGCCATAATGTCATACTCATTATCGATCAGATGGAGGGTGTTCTCGTCGAGTTTCAGGTGAATCACACGGCTCTCGTAGTAGACGGGTCTGGTCGCGCCATCTTCAACTGCCTGTGTCATATCATAGATGTCGATGTAATCACCGAAGACCTCTCGTGTACTGCGGTCTTTTGTGGAGATCGGTGTTCCGGTGAATCCAATGTAGGTCGCATTAGGAAGCGTGTCTCTTATAATGCGGGCAGTGCCGATAACGGTTTTCGCCTCGACTTCGCCGTTGTCCTTCTGCTTGACCACAACCTTCTCATTGAGACCATATTGCCCACGATGCGCTTCATCAGCCATCACGATAATGTTCCGACGCTCCGAAAGAGCTTCGTTGCTTTCTTCAAACTTCTGCATGGTCGTGAAGATTATGCCGTTTGCCTGTCTGTTTGCAAGCAGTTCTTTCAGATTCTTGCGGCTCTCAGCGTGCTGCGGCGTTTGCCGGAGGAAGTCCTTGCAGCGGGCGAATTGTCCGTAAAGCTGGTCGTCCAGATCGTTACGGTCGGTAATGACAACGATAGTGGGGCTTTCTAACGCTTCTTGCAGATAATGAGCATAGAAGACCATAGACAACGATTTTCCGCTGCCCTGTGTATGCCAGAAGACGCCACCCTTACCGTCCGTCACGGTTGCGTGTTTTGTAGACTCAATCGCCTTTTTGACTGCGAAATACTGATGATACCCGGCGAGTATCTTGAAAGTATTCTGTCCATCCACATTAAAGCAGATGAAGTTTTTCACGATGTCAAGGAAGCGGGTCTTCTCAAACAGTCCTACAAAGAATGTGTCAAATGATGCGTGTTGCGTATTCTCATAGCTGCCGTCTGTTGTTTTCCACTCCATAAAGCGGTCTTCGCCGGACGTGATTGTACCAGCCTTTGAAGTGGTCAAGTCGCTCATGACACATACCGCATTATAAATGAACATAGAGGGGATCTCATACATATAGTTCCGGAGCTGGCGGTATGCTGCGGAAGCATCGGTTTCTTCGCGGGACGGAGACTTCAACTCCACAATGACGAGTGGGAGACCATTGACAAAGAGAATCACATCTGGTCTTTTTTCGGAGTTCTCAATGAAAGTCCATTGATTCGTAACTGTGAACTCGTTACTGGCAGGATTTTTGAAGTCTACAAGGTAAACAAGGGTAGAGCGTTCTTCACCCTTGTCATAGTATTTTACCGGGACTCCGTTTTGGAGGTAGTCCATAAAGACCATGTTCTTCTGCAAAAGCGTTCCGGTTTCAAAGTTCTTGAGCTTATAGATTGCCTCCGTCAGAGCGTCCATAGGCAGGCTCTTGTTGATCCGCTGCAAGGAAGGTAGCAGGACATCCTCATAAAGCGGAGAGTGATAATCGCGCTCCACATCCGGTCCATAGACATAGGTATATCCAAGCTCCTCATTGAGAAGCTGCAAGACGGCATTCTCATAATTTGATTCGGTAAAATAGCCCGACATTTGTACTCAACTCCCTCTATATAATATCCGCATAGATGCGGTTTTCAGCTTTTGTGAAGATTACCTCAGCAGGAAATAAATCTTCTCCTGTATTTGCCATTGAAACCAGCGTCATTGCCCATTCGTTCAACTGTACAGGCAGCCTATAACATAGATTTTCAGGTGATGCCTCAACAGTGACTAATGGGATGCCGCCCTTTGCAATACCGACAGAAAGAACTACAAAGGCGTTTTTTCCTTTGGTGAGTTCCAGAATGGGTTGTCTGTCTACATCGTGATAAACTTTTGCGCCGCGTCGATTCCTAAAAAAATCCTTTTCTTGATCTTTCACCGGCTCAACAGGCAGCTTGTTTTTCATCTGCTCAAAATGGGTTTCAAGTCTTTGGCAGATGCAGCTATTACAATACTCCGGTTGCATATCAAAGTCTTGTTCGATGTCTTTAGCTGAATTGAAATGATTCATGAAATCCAGCAGTCCCAAAAAGCTAAGAAGGTCATCTGAATAATTACCGGCATAGACCTTATACCAATCATTGTTGATCTCAAACACGATATGAAAAAGCTGCTTGTATAACTGTAACTGCCCATCGGTTAGTCTGAACCATTCTTTGCTAAGAAGAGTCTTCGCAATGCGGGGACTGTCCTGCGTCGGTGTCAAGGAATGGTATAGCGATTTCATCAGTTTGCCGATAATTCCTACCAGCATATCAGCCATTCTAATTCCAAAGTGGTCTATCGAGTCTGCCTCTTCGCAATTCTTCAAACTGGCTTCTTTCGCGGCAATGAGAGTTTTGCTTTCGGCTCCTGCTTCACCTTCCTTGTCAAGCAAGACTGAATAATCAAGAATGCCCTTGCTGCTCAGGAAACTTCCAAACCCGACAAACTGCGAATGGTAGTCCCAAGCGAGGGACTGCGGAACATCGACGTTATTCAGGACATAGAGGACGGCTTCAAATGCCGTGTTTTCCTGCGCCTTCAATTCGCGGTTTTCTTTGTTACGACTAATCCGGTTCGTCAAGAATGTCATTAACGCAGCTACAAACTCCGCTGGACTTTTATACAGGCTTTCAATTACCTCTGTGGGTCGGTATGTAACTATCGCTTTGACTATTGAGTAGCGTGCAGCGTCCATATCAAAGAAGACGCTATTGCGATAGCCTTTGAAAATCTGGGTGATAACGTATTCGATTTTGCTTGCACAGAACAGATAGATATAGCTGTTCTCATCAAAGATGGAGAAGAAATCTCCAAGCAGCTTTACATTTGCTTCGTTGAGAGAGGCAAATCCATAAACTATCTGCTTCGGCTTTATCGTTCCGCTTTTCAGCTCTCCTTTTTTCTTCCTATCAGCGTATTTTTCTTCAAAAGCATGATAACGCTGTTCAAAAGCTGTTTCGTGATCGCTGCGCCACCCAATAATAGTTGCCAGAAAACCATCATAATACGTCTCGCCAGTAACGGTTGAGAGATTGATGACCCTGCTATGCTCAGACTCATCGTAGTAAAAGCAGTATTGCATCTTATCCCTCCTAACGTAAACGATAATTTAGCGGCTTAGAGCTGAACGTCGGAGACGTCGATCTCGCCGGTCATCAGCTTTGGTAGTAGTTCATCCCTAAGTGCAGCCAGCTTACGAGACTCAATCCGGTTCGAGATTATCAGCTCAAAAATAGGCTGCATGATAGAATTGAAGCTTGTATAGTCTTCTTCGCAAGGAATTAAGACCTCTGCTTTGGCAAGTTCCTCACGTTTGATGTGCCCCATTGTTGTTGCCTTATCAGCAGCGATTGCAATAAAACGGGCAAGGTGGTGAGCCGTCCACAGGTAGTAAAACCACTTGTCATAGACGTCTGATGTAACCTTGAAAAGGTGCTGATTCAATCCGCAAGTTCCCCCGCACCATATATCAACAAGTAGACTTCCGGACCAAGAGAAGATGACATCGCCATTGTGAATGATGTATTCAGGCTTGATACTCAAGGAGCAGAGTTCACTGCTATCATCACATGAACCTTGGCGGAGTTCCTTAATCTTCAATACTGGAAGACCTATTTCATGCCCTTGAGGACGGAACTTCTGCATGGCAAGTCCATTCAAGTAATTGGCGATGTCTAAGAGATTGCCTTTTCTCCATCCAGCAGGGATGGCATCAATATTGATAAAATGGTTGTCAAAGATAGCTTTGGCTTGAGCGTATAAATTATCGTTTATGGCAACATTGTTGTTGATTTTTTCATCTATTACACCGAGAATCGAAACAACCTTTTTCTGTGTTTCAATAGAGGGCAGCGGAACTTCAACATTTTTTAGGTCACCAATGGTTATTTGAGATTGAGCCGATCCTGAGTCCAAATAACGGAGGTTGTTTTTTAGGAAATAGTAATACAGGTACTTTTTCAGAGCCACGCTTTCATCAACCAATACGGCAATTGAGAGATTTGTTAAGAAACACGCACCAGGAGATAATTTGACATCACCGGTTCCTCCCACGCCTCGTGCGATAACAACAAGCTGCTGTTCGCCTATATTGCATTCATCGCAATAGCCAACAACTCTATATCCACTAAATATCGGGTATTTCCCTTTGTCTGAGGACATTTTCTTATTGGGCATTTTCCCGTATTTCATCTCTGAAAAGCTGCCCAGCGACCGTAATGTGTACTCCATTTCAAACCATCCTAACCAATGTATTTTCTGTGTGCCAGCTTCACATTCTGCTGTTTCACCATCGCATAGTGCATGGTGGTGTCGATTTTCTGATGCCCTAAGAGCTGCTGGACTTGCTCTATGGGCATTCCTTTGTCTATGGCAGTAGTAGCCAGTGTACGCCTGAACTTGTGAGGGTGAACCTTCGGGATATTCAGACGCTTTCCCAACTCCCGAAGGCGTGTTTCTACGCCGCCAATCATCAGTCGATCAAAGGGGGCTTTCAGGGAAACGAATAATGCCGGATTTCCATCCGTTCTGCCTTCAAGATAATTTTGAAGGTGAATCTTCGTCCTTGCATCGAAGTAGACCAATCGTTCCTTGTTGCCCTTGCCGATAACCACACATTCACGCTCGTTGAAGTTGATGTCCTCGCGGTTTAGTGTGACCAGCTCGCCAACGCGCATTCCAGAGGAAGCAAGAAGATCAATCATCGCCAAGTCTCGTGCTGTTGTGCAGTTGTCACGCATCAGCTCCAACGCTTCATCAGTGTAGGTGTCCTTGACCACCTTTGCGGTTTTTACCTTGTGAATCCGCCGTACTGGACTTTTCACAATGAAATCCTCATCCTCAAGCCAAGAGAAGAAACTGGATAGAATCCGCCGGATGTTATCTATGGTTACTTTGCTTGACCTGCGCTGAACTTGGTAGTTAGTTAGATAGCGACGTAAATCATCCGTTGTGATTTGCCGCACAGCTTTTCCAACTCCGGTAATCAGCGTTGCAATTGTCTTCTGGTAGTAGCGCAGGGTTTTCTCCGAACAGCCTTCAATCCGTTTTGCCGTGATGAATGCTTCGACTGCATCCGGTTCTTCTACTGGAATGGAGCTGCTATCATAGGTGATTGTTGCCCCTTCCAAGGTTTCAGCTACTGCATCTCGAAGGTGCAAGAGCTGTTCGTTGTTGAGATACGGCAGCATTTTTCGCTGTATCTCTGCGATGAGTTGTTCTCTCATAGTCGTGTCTCCTTTCGAGGAAAGAGAACGACATTCAGTGGCATTCCCTCTGGTGAAGCTCTCGCCACTGGGGAGAGTTATTAAGACGGTAAACGATAATTTAGCGGCTTAGAGCTGGACGGAAGAGACATCGATCTTGCCAGACATGAGCTTGGGCAGCAGTGTATCACGCATTTGGGACAGTGCTTTCGATTGAACATCGTTTGCTTCCATAGCCTCATACATTGGCGCAACCAGAGATTCAAACTCTTCAAGGGCTGATGCAGAGGGAATGACAACTTCCATCGCATTCAATATATCCGTTGTCATGCTTGGAACGGCGGATCCAGCATTCATAGATGCGAGGTCTTTTGCCTTGACAAAGTGATATACAAACTTCGCTACGTTCGGAAGTTTCATTTCGGTGTAGAACATGGTGTCAACAGACCAAAACGGTTGATTGACATACATGACGTTGTTTAGAGTCCCTTTTCTTGGAATCAGAACTGATTCCTTATTATACAGAGGACGCTCAACATAGCGCATTATCCCACCAGAGCCATAGACGGGATAGATACCATCAGCTAATTTCTTGTGGTCTTTACCGTATTTTACGGTTATGAGATCAGAGAGATGTCCATGCGACCATGCAGGATCAGGGTTATCAATGAACATTGAAGAGTAAATCGCCTGAGCTTGCTGCTGTAAATTATCGTTTATCTCGGTGTTTGCTTGAATTTTACTATCAATCGCAGTCAACACAGAAATAACAGAACGCTGTTTTTCGAGTGATGGATATGAAACCATCATTCGTTTGAAGTCCTTCAGAATGATACGCGGAATCGCTGATCCGGAACCATAGTTGTCTTTGACGTCCTGCTTAAATGATGGTGTACGCAAGGCGTAATAAAGAAAGTCAGGCAATATCTTTGATTTATCGCACCGCAGAATAGCAATAGACGAAAGCAATGCTGGCTTTTCTCTTTGCCGATAGATTATTATATCTTCAAAAAAACGTGCTCCATCTTTGCCTATCAGAATATCATCAATTTGAGGAACACAACCGTTTCTTTTGAGTACCTCATAATCATCATGGCTAATCATCCGGCATGATGAGAAATCGAAACCATAGTCCGTGAAATCTTTGACAGAAACCATGTATTCCCCGTCATGCACACTTTTAGGACTTGAATGAGAACCATCTGTGACAAGAACGCATACATCGTTAATTGTTGAATGATTCCATTCAGACATCATACCCAATCGCCCCCAGTCGTTCCCTAATTTGCGCTTCCAGCTCATGCGACTTAGCGAAAAGCTCAGACAGTTCAGCGGTCAATCGCCCCAGCTTCTCTTCAAACGGTTCACCGTCATCTTG
>OGHH01001185.1_pt1 | contig 21123 bp, 13 predicted proteins | sample 1571471 | NCBI WGS metagenome assembly OGHH01 (sample SAMEA2581936, study PRJEB24529) | metagenome | biome: Human gut stool | place: China | collected 2011
CGACTTCAATTCCATGCATTAAACATATTTTCTGTAAAGAATCCAGTAATATGTGACAGCTACTTACAGATGGTTTTGTCTCTGAAAGGGCAATTTCCTTAATCATAGGATGCAGGGAGATTGTGTGACGTGTAGTTGTCTGCACAAAACCAGTTTCAATCAAGTCGTTAATTTCATTTAAGGTAGGCAGTTCCAGCCATTTGGCGAATATGCGGGCAGAAATACCAGTGTAAGGAAGAAAACACAAATTGCACATGATATCCTGCTGTTTTCGGGATAAAGCATATAGTGAAAATAGAGTATGGATATGACTATAATAAGTGGCTTTACTGCTTTGACCATCCTTGATTATCTTAATTTTATCTTCATTATCGAGAGATGCTCTTTCTTCCTGAAGTTTTGCTAATAACTGACCTGGAGTTGAAATTCCATTTTCCAAAAGTTTTGCAGCCAGTTCTACAGCAAAAGTATGATAGTGTACGGTCTCTATGATTTTTTCGACGGTCGAACGATACTTGTCTGCTTCTGAATAAAATGCAGATGTCAGTTGGAAAAGAATGTTTATATCCTTTATTTCTTTTAATTGAAAAGTACAGTATTCATTCAGATTACTTCTGGTCGTAAATAAAATCTGACAGCGGTATTTTAATACTACTGACAGAAAACTGTCCTGTGTAGCTGTGACATTAAAATTATCTATGATAAGCAGAGTATCGGATTTCAGGGAACGCAGAAAACGGTTATGTCTTTGAAACCGTTCCTGTTCGCTGATTTCTGGTGGATCATCAATAAAATCCATGTCAGTAATGTCCTGATGAAGATCACCTGTATATTCTACATATAGAATGTTAGTGTAATGCTTTTTGTAATGTTTTGCGTAGGCTTTGGCAAGTTCGCTTTTACCAATACCGGCAATTCCGCAAAGAAAAACATGACGGTTTTCCTCAAGCATGGTATATAATTCTTCTAGTTCTTTATCTCTTCCGATAAAATGACGGCATGGTTTCGGAACCTCACTGTCCATAATATAATCCAGCACAATGGGTGACAGGGCACCTCCGGCAATTAATTTTTGATTTTTAGTATCACGTTTGATAAATTGTCGCTCCATGCCAAAAGAAATCAGCTTTGCAAGAAAAAGCAGACGTGAGCTGGCTGGTTTGTACAGAGAAGCCAGATTTTTCTTTTTGGCATCGGAGATGGTGTCATCTTGTATAAATAATGTGTATATATCCTGCATAGCCATATTGCAGTCAGACATCAATGGAAGCAGATTCTGGTGAATGGTTTCTGCCAGTTTTTTCTGATTACTGGGTTTGGAATAGTAGGCAGATATTTTGGGACTGATCTTTGCTTGACCGGTCAGCCAACGACAAACCAGACCATTATCCATAGAAAAATCCTGATTTGCCGGATCATCCATAAAATCTTCAAATAATTCGTATAAAAAATCAGGCTGACTCATTTGATTACTTTCGCTGATATGATTTTTTAAGCAAGTGCTAATAGAAGAAAAATCGCATCGATTCAATAGAAATTCCCCTTTCGTAGTTAAGATTAAGTATATCTATCATAACACGAACATATATTCGATTCAAGAAAATGCGGATATTTTTAAATTGATTGTGTCAATTTACAATCAATTTCTATTCAATGTGGTTTTCCGGCAGGTTCTGTAAAATAAGCTCAGATCAAAACAATAACGGGAGGAGCTTATGCAACAGAATATTGAATTTGAGCGGTGCATTGATTTTCTGGTACGGATGATTGATAAGTACGGCGCTGAAGTCCTCCGGGAGTTGGAGGAAGAAAAACAGAATAAGGAAGAAAAAGAAGCGGCAGTTTCCTGAAATACAAAATGTAAATCAGACTGTCGCTTTTTTCATGCATTTTTAAATCAAATAAATTTTAAAAGCTGATAAAAAAGAATGATAATTTGGAGAAAAATAGCATAGAATAATTTCGAGCTGATATGACAGAGGATGTTTTGGCGTATTGACAGGACATTTAAAATGACGTATACTAAGCTCAGTGATCGTTCTGTAGAAACTTGCGAAGCCTACAGGCGGGGGAGAGCCTGCGGGTCTCTCCCTCTTTTGTTTTAAGGAGAAATGATATGCAGACACCGAAAAAATTCTCTTCTTTTAGTGACCAGGTTTCCTGGATCAGTGATGAAAAGGGAATAAAAATAAAAGACAGAGAATATGCGGAAGAGATGTTACGCCAAATAGGATATTTTCCTCTTATGGGAGGATATAAACATCTTTTTAGAATATCGAATACAAAGAAATATAAAGCAGGAACAAGTTTTGAAGAAATAGTCAGTCTGTATAAGTTTGATGCAGAGCTTAGAGAGTTGTTCTTTAAATATTTACTGCAGATTGAGCGACAGATGCGTTCTTTGATGTCATACTATTTTACTGAAATGTATGGAGCAGAGCAGAAGCAGTACCTGGATGCTAATAATTATAATAATACAAAAAGAAATCATGCAACAATCGTAAAGTTGATAGCGACCTTGAAACGGGCAACAACGACCACAGATTATACATATATCAACTATTACCGCAAGACATATGGTGAAATTCCATTATGGGTTTTGGCAAATGTACTTACGTTTGGAAACTTATCAAAAATGTTCCGAGTGTTTCCGCAGTCCTTAAAATCAAAAGTATCAAAAAACTTTGAACCTTTGAATCAGCATCAGATGGAGCAGTTTCTATCTGTTCTCACTAAGTATAGGAATGTATGTGCCCATGGGGAACGACTGTTTACATACAGAACAGTAGATGCTATTGCGGATACACCGCTTCATAAAAAACTTTCATTACCACAGAGCGGTAATCAGTATGAAAAAGGAAAACAGGATCTGTTTGCTGTGGTGATTGCTTTTAAACATCTATTATCTGGAAAAGATTTTCTGGAATTTAAAAGAAAGCTTATAAAAGAGATTGACCGAGTAAACAGAGAGGTAGAGCATATAAGCGAAACTGAATTATTGAATAAAATGGGTTTCCCGGAAAATTGGAAAAATATTACCAGATACCATTTAAAGTAAAGAAATATCCTCTAAGAGATAGTGAAATACCTATTGTCTTAGAGGATTTTTTATTGAAGAATTTTAATATTCAAGAGTTTGTTTTTTCCTCTTCCGCCACCGTTTACGGCGATCCTGGCTACGATGAATTTGATGAGAACACTCCGCTTGCTCCGATCAACAACTACGGTCTGAGCAAATGGATGATTGAAGAAGTTCTTCGCAAGACTTTCAAAGCCGAGCCTGATTGGTCAATCGCCATCCTTCGTTATTTCAATCCGGTCGGCGCACACGAATCCGGCTTAATCGGTGAAGATCCGAACGGCATTCCGAACAATCTGATGCCTTTCATTTCCCAAGTTGCCGTCGGCAGACGCGCTTCTTTGAAAGTTTTCGGAAATGACTACCCGACTCGCGACGGCACCGGCGCCCGCGACTATATCCACGTACAGGATCTTGTTGAAGGACATTTAGACGCTCTGAGAGTTTTAGACGGCAAACCGCAGCTGCTGACTGTTAACCTCGGCACCGGCGGCAACACAACTGTGCTCGAGCTCGTTAAAGCGTTTGAGAAAGCCAGCGGAAAACATATTCCTTACGAGATCTGCCCTCGTCGTGCCGGCGACAAGGCTGCCTATTGGACCAACCCCGAGCTTGCCAAGAAGCTTCTCGGCTGGACGGCTAAGCGCGGCATCGAGAAGATGTGTGAAGATACCTGGCGCTGGCAGCAGATGAATCCGGAAGGGTATCCGGACTAATCCGGTTAAGACTTGATGAGGCTCGCATTTGCGGGCCTTTTCTTTTCACTCCTAAAAAGAAACCTCCGGACTTTCATCCGGAGGTTTCGCAACGGTTTAGTTCCGTTCAGAAAAGCTGATTAGGCAAGCTTTTCTGTGATGAACGTTCTGGTCTTACCGAGCAGAGCGTTCATGTCGGCAGGCGCTGCGCCGCCGCCCTGAGCAAAGTCAGGACGTCCGCCGCCTTTACCGCCGAGCTGCTCGGCAACAAACTTCATCACATCGCCGGCTTTGATCTTGCCGACGAGATCTTTCGTCACACCGACCGCAGCACTGGCTTTACCGTCTTCAGACTTGATCAGAACGATCACGCCGCTCTTGAGCTGATCTTTAAGACCGTCAACGGAATTGCGAAGTTCCTTGGTTTCGATGCCTTTCATCTCGGTTACAAGAACCGCGACGCCATTGACATCCTGAGCCTGAGAAGCCATGTGAGCAGCGCCGGCCTGGGCAAACTTGACCTTCAAAGCGTTCAAGTCTTTTTCCGTGCGTTTCAGATGTTCGACGGTGTCCACAACCTTGGAGACAACTTCGAGAGCCGGAGCTTTGAGTTCTTCAGCCACTTCTCGGATGATCTCTTCCTGGTTCTGAGCGTAGTGAAGAGCGGCCATACCCGTCACGGCCTCAACACGACGCACGCCGGCGGAAATACCGGATTCGGAAATGATTTTGAACATACCGATGTCACCGGTTCTCTGGACGTGTGTACCGCCGCAGAGTTCGCAGCTGGAGCCGATGTTCAGAACGCGAACGTTTTCACCGTATTTTTCTCCGAAGAGCATGACCGCGTTGGTCTTCTTAGCTTCGTCGATCGGCATGACTCTGGTCTGAGTCGGTGCATTACGGAGAATTTCTTTGTTCACGATGTCTTCGACTTCGTTGATCTGTTCACGAGTCATCGGAGAGGTGTGGACAAAGTCGAAGCGGGTTCTGTCGCCGTTAACCATGGAGCCGCGCTGCTGAACATGAGCACCGAGCACTTCTCTCAGTGCTTTGTGCATCAAGTGCGTCACGGAGTGGTTGCGGGCAGTTGCTTCGCGGTTTTCTTCGTCGACCTGAGCGCTGAAGAGGTCGCCCACCTTGACTTCGCCTTCGGCGACATAGCACATATGACCGAAGACATTCGCCTTGATCTTGAATGTATCGTCAACCTTAAGGATCGTTGTCTTGTTCTTGAACGTACCTTTGTCGCCCATCTGACCGCCGCTTTCGGCATAGAACGGAGTGCGGTCAAAAACGACAACGACTTCGTCGCCGGCTTCGGCGTCTTTCACGGGTTCGCCGTCTTTATAGATGGCTTCGACGCGGCAGGCCTGAACCGTCAGCGTGTCGTAACCTAAGAATTCAGTCGGTTTGCCTTCGTATTCGAGGCCCTGAGCCATCTTGAATTTGCCCTTGGCGCGAGCCTGTTCACGCTGCTTTTCCATCAAGGCATCAAAGCCTTCAAAGTCAACGGAAACATTCTTTTCGCGGCAGACGTCGGCAGTCAGGTCAACCGGGAAGCCGTAGGTGTCATGCAGTTTGAATGCAACGTCACCGCCCAGGATCTTGGTTCCGGAAGCCAGAGCTTCATTAAGGATATCCAAGCCTTTGGACAGGGTCTGAGAAAAGCGAACTTCTTCCTGACGCAAAACTTCCTGAATATGCGGATTACGAATTTCAGGGTACTGATCGCCCATTTCTTTGGCAACGGCTTTAACCAAGTTGCTGAAGAAAAGCTTGCGGGCGCCGAGCTTAAAGCCGTGACGCATACCGCGGCGAGCAATACGACGCAGAACGTAGCTGCGGCCTTCATTGCCCGGAACAACACCGTCGGCAATGATGAACGTGCAGGCACGAATGTGGTCGGCAATGACCTTAACGGAAGGACTGTTCGGATCAACGTCCTCTGCGCCGGCAGCCTTAACTTCATCAATGACGGCCTTCATGAGGTTCTGGAACAGGTCGATTTCGTAGTTCGAATGAACACCCTGAAGAACGGCGGAAATACGTTCCAAGCCCATGCCGGTATCCACGCTGGGACGGGGCAGCTTGTGCATCACGCCTTTTTCATCACGGTTGAACTGCATGAACACGAGATTCCAAATTTCCATGTAGCGGTCGCCGTCTTCGTCAGGGCTTCCGGGAGGGCCTCCGGCAACGGAGGGACCATGGTCATAGAAAATTTCAGAGCAAGGACCGCAGGGGCCAGTGTCGCCCATCATCCAGAAGTTGTCGGAAGCGAAACGAGCGCCCTTGTTGTCGCCGATACGAACGATTCTATCGGCAGGGATACCGACTTCCTTATTCCAGATGTTGTAAGCCTCGTCGTCCTCGGCGTACACGGTCACCCAGAGTTTTTCAGGAGGGAGTTTGAAGTGTTCGGTAAGTAGCTCCCAGGCATTCTTGATGGCATCACGCTTGAAGTAATCTCCGAAGCTGAAGTTGCCAAGCATTTCAAAGAATGTGTGATGGCGAGCGGTATAGCCTACGTTTTCCAAGTCATTGTGCTTGCCGCCGGCACGAACACATTTCTGACTGGTCGTCGCACGTGTGTAGGGACGCTTGTCAAAGCCAAGGTAAACATCCTTGAACTGGTTCATACCTGCGTTGGTAAACAGCAATGTGGGGTCGTCACCGGGGACTACCGGGCTGGAAGCGACGATAGTGTGTCCTTTAGACTCCATGAACTTCAGAAACGTAGATCGTATTTCTGATGCAGTGAACATTTATATTTTCTCAAAGTAAGCTGTCGAAACAGCAATGTGTAACCGCGGTATTTTAGCAGATGGCTCTCTGCATCCGCCTTTTTAGACCGCGGATTTCCACGGTAAAACAAGAAAGCCTGAGCACCTTTTTATCAGTGTCCAGGCTCGCTTTTTGTCTTCAATTTCTAAAAGAAACTGTGTCGTAATTCGACATTAAACGATACGGGAGTAACGGCGAACTCTTTCGTCCTCACGCAGATAACGGTCGAAGTTCATCGCTACGGCTCTCACCAGCAGTTTGCCCTTCGGAGTGACTTCGATAAAGTCAGGCTCCAGACGAACCAGACCTTCGGCCTCGAAGTGCTTGAGATTGTTCAGTTCAAAGTCAAAGTATTCATTGAAGTTAACGCCGAATTTCTTCTCGATGTCGGCCTTAACGACTTTGAACTGGCACATCAGTTCCATGATGACTTTGGCACGCAGGCGGTCGTCGTCATTTAAGAGATAACCGCGGTTGGTGGCCAAGTTGCCGCTGCGGATCGCTGCATAGTAGCTTTCCAGATCACGCGGGTTGGCGGCATAACAGCCGTTGACCTTACTGATGGAAGAAACGCCGAGCGCAACCATGTCGCATTCCGGCTTAGTGGAATAGCCCTGGAAGTTTCTCTGCAGGGTACCGTTTTCCTGAGCCTTGGCAAGTTCGTCGGTAACCTTGGCGAAGTGATCCATACCGATGAAGTGATAGCCGTTGGCGCTCAAACGTTTGATAGCGTCCATCATGATGCCGACTTTTTCCGGTGTGCTCGGAAGGTCTTCGGCATTGATACGCCTCTGCGGTTTGAAGTGCTCGGGCAGATGAGCAAAGTGATAGAGCGCGATACGATCCGGAGAAAGTTCGATCACTTTGTCCAGAGTCATTTCAAAGGTCTTGCGGGACTGGAACGGAAGACCGTAGATCAAGTCCATGTTGATGGACTTAAAGCCGTTGGCACGAGCGGCGTCAAGGACGGCTTTGGTCATTTCGAAAGGCTGAACACGGTTGACTGCAATCTGAACTCGGTTATCGAAGTCCTGAACGCCGATACTCATACGGTTGAAACCGGCTTTGGCCAAAACTTCAACCTTGTCGACAGGGGTCGAACGAGGATCGACTTCAATGGAAATTTCTGCATCCGGCGCCAGCGTGAAGTGAGAACGAATAATGTCCATCACCTGGAAAATTTCTTCATTGTTCAGGAAAGTCGGAGAGCCGCCGCCGAAATGAAGCTGAACGACTTCTTTGTTGCCGCCGATCTGAGCCGAAACCAGTTCGCACTCCTTGCTCAAAACTTCCAGATATTCTTTGGAGCGACAATGGTCTTTGGTCACTTCCTTATTGCAGCCGCAGAAGAAACAGACATTCGCGCAGAAAGGAATATGGACGTACAAAGATAAATCAGCCGTATTGTCGCCGGTACCGCGGGCATTAAGCACTTTTTTAAAGTCCTCGGCGCCGAATTCTTTGGTAAATCTATCCGCGGTGGGATAAGAGGTATATCTTGGGCCCGGAACATCGAATCTCTGGAGCAGTTCAAGATCCGGGAACTCAACGTTCAGTTTTCCTTGTGTTTCCATCAGGGTTCCTTTTAAAAAATTTTTGATTTTTCTAGGTTCTGTTATTATTTTTGCAACAGGCGAAATTATCTCAAATCATCAAAGGCCGCAAAGCTTTTTTGCCTCTTATAACAGTATTTAGAGAAAATGGCTTCTAATTTCACGCAATCTTTATCGGCAAATCGCGCCGGCTGTGCCGGCTGCTATCTCAGGCACTTCTGCCTGTCTGCCGATCTGAATGACGCAGAAACAGAAATTTTTTCCTCTCATATCGTCTCCCAAAGAAGAGTTCCTAAAGGCGAAATACTGTTCAGAGCCGGCGCCCCCCTTGATACGCTTTTCATCACCAGGCTCGGTTCATTTAAAAGCTCCGTTCTAAACGAGAACGGCAGCGAACAAGTCACCGACTTCCACATGACCGGAGAAGTGCTCGGCGCAGAAGCGATCCCCACCGGATACCATATCTGCACCGTCACGGCCCTTGAGGACAGTGAAATCTGTTCTTTGCGCTATCGTGAACTCGAAGCTTTTTGCGACCGAGATCTAAAAATCGCGCGCCAATTTCGTCTTCTGCTCGGAAGAAAAATCGTCGCTACGCATCAAAACCTGCTCATTCTCGGCTGCACCAACTCAACCCAGCTGCTTGCTTCCTTCCTGCTGAATCTTGCGAGAAAGTTCGAAGCCCGAGGATTCTCAAAAAGCGAATTCGTCCTGAGAATGACTCGAGGAGAACTCGGCAGTTTCTTAGGTCTCAAACTCGAAACCGTCAGCAGAACGCTCACCCATTTCGATGAACTGAACCTGATTGAAATTAATCAAAAACACGTTCGCATCATCAACTTGGAAGGACTGAAAGCCGTCGCGAAGGAATCGGGGCGCGCCAAGAGAAAAACATCTCAGGAATGATGCTAAGACTCCGTGCTTAACGCTTCATGAAACTTGAATCTTGAAGACCAGGAAAAACGAGTAAGCTGCTTTCATCGCTCCTCTTTGAATTTATTTTGCACAATGCCGTCCAAGCATGACTTAATTTTCTCGTTTATTTAGAAATAATCGAGAAATTATGCTCCATTACCCTGATGAAAATGAGAATTCGTGGTCAACTTTCTGTTTTTGCCCCGATTTTTTCATAGAATGCTAGAAAGGTAGTTAACTCTACCCGATAACCACAAATGAGAAAGGTAAAAAATGACAATCAAATTTACTAGACGTTCCGTCTGTGCCCTTGGAGCTGCAGCATTAGGCTGCGCAGCATTCCCTCCTTTCGCTGCTGAAGATCCTATTCGTATTATTGTTCCTTATCCTCCCGGAGGCCCTTTGGACGTCACAGCCCGTGCCGTCGCTGAAGAAGCTCGTCATGACCTGGGCAACATCATTGTTGAAAACAAACCCGGCGCCGGCGGCAACATCGGCGTGGACTACGTTGCAAAACAAGCTCCGGACGGCAAGACCATCGTCATGGGCGCTCTGGCAACACATGCCGTAAACCCCAACCTTTTCAGCAAACTGCCGTATGACCCCATCAAGGACTTCACTCCGATTACGCTGATTGCTCAGACACCGAACGTTCTGGTCATTACACCGGAATTCTCTCAAAAGACAGGCATCAAGAGCGTTAAAGATTTAATCGAGTATGCCAAGAAGAACCCGGACGCTATTAATTATGCTTCCGGCGGCAACGGTTCTGCTGGCCATATGTCCGGCGAACTCTTAAAGAACGCAACCGGCATCAAGATCGTTCACATTCCGTTTAAGGGCGCCGCAGCTGCTCAGATGAGCGTCTTGAGCGGCGACACTCAGATGATCTTTGACAACCTGGCTTCTGCCAGCGCCAACATCAAAGCCGGCAAATTGATTCCTCTTGCCGTGACGACAACGTTCCGTGCACCTTCTCTGCCGAACGTTCCGACGATGGCCGAAGCCGGTGTCCCCGGATTCGATATTTCCACTTGGTACGCCTTCTTCGGACCGGCCAAGATGGATCCGAAAGTTGTTGAAAAACTCAACCAGGCTTTTGTCAAAGCCATTAAGTCCAAACCCATGGCTGAACGCTTCGACAAGATGGGCGCCGTTGAAAAAGCCGGTACACCTGCTCAGCTGAACGACTTTGTAAAAGCCGAGCTCGTCAAATACAAAGAAATTGTGAAGACCAGCGGAGCGAAAGTAGACTAATACTTTGCTCAGTTTGTACAACCTAGAAGGCCGGCCTCCGGCCTTCCTTAATTTCGTTTTACCTATGATCAAGGATCAAAGAGATTTTTGGGCCGGTTTGATGTTCATGGCCTTCGGAGGTTTTTTCTGCCTCTACTCTGTTTACAACTACAACATCGGGACGGCCTTCCGCATGGGTCCGGGCTATTTCCCGATGCTGCTCGGCGGTTTTCTCTTTTTCCTTGGTTTTTTGATCACTGCGAAATCCGTTCTTTTTAAAAGCTCTGAGGAAGACGGCGGCAAGTTCGGAAAGTTTGACTGGTACAACTTTTTTGTGATTCTAGGATCCGTTACGATTTTTGCCGTACTGCTCAGACCGGCAGGTCTCATCCCTGCGACTGCCGTGATGGTTTTCTTATCTTCTTTCGGCAACCGTCCTTTCCGCTGGATTCGGACCTTTTTGCTCTGCGTCTTTTTAAGCGTTGCCGTTTGGCTGATCTTTGTCCTCGGCCTGGATCTAACCGTGCCCATCTGGCCGGCTTTTCTCACGAATTAAGGGGCTGAATTATGGATTTACTAAATAATTTAGCCGTCGGTTTTGCCACTGCTTTATCACTGCAGAACCTGCTCTACTGTTTCTTAGGTGTCACGCTCGGCACCTTGATCGGCGTTCTTCCGGGACTCGGGCCGGTGGCAACGCTCGCCATGCTCCTGCCGATCACTTACACGCTCGATCCGACTTCAGCATTGATTATGCTTGCCGGTATTTATTACGGCTCTCAGTACGGCGGATCCACAACCGCGATTTTGGTTAACCTTCCGGGCGAGTCGGCTTCGGTGGTCACATGCTTAGACGGATACCAGATGGCGCGTCACGGCAAAGCCGGCACCGCACTCGGCATTGCGGCTATCGGCTCTTTTATTGCAGGCTGCTTTGCAACGATCTTGGTCGCTGCTTTCGCACCTCCTCTGATTGAACTTGCCTTTAAATTCGGTCCGGCCGAATATTTCAGCCTGATGGTTCTGGGTCTTGTCGGCGCCGTTGTGCTTGCCAACGGTTCTGTACTGAAGGCCTTTGCCATGATCATCTTAGGCCTGCTTCTCGGCATCATCGGAGCAGACGTCAATTCCGGAACTTTCCGTTTTGATTTCGGCATTGCCGAACTTCAGGACGGCATCGATTTCGTCGCCATTTCTATGGGCCTGTTCGGATTCACTGAAATTATCGTGAATTTGTCCAAAGGCGAAACGCGCGATTCCATTACAGAAAAGGTCGGCTCCATTTGGCCGAGCCGAAAAGAATTATGCAAAGCCGCGCCTGCCATCACGCGCGGCACTTTGCTGGGTTCCTTCCTCGGCATTCTTCCCGGCGGCGGAGCTCTGCTCGCTTCCTTTGCTTCTTATACGCTTGAGAAGAAAGTCGGCGGCAAAAACGCCAATCCTCCGTTTGGTAAAGGCAACATTGCCGGTGTTGCCGGTCCGGAATCTGCCAACAACGCAGGCGCCCAGACGAGCTTCATTCCGATGCTCACGCTCGGCATTCCCTGCAACGCTACGATGGCTTTGATGATCGGCGCGCTGATGATTCACAACATCACGCCGGGACCTCAGGTCATGAGCTCTAATCCGACACTTTTCTGGGGCTTAGTTGTCTCAATGTGGATCGGCAACCTGATGCTTGTGATTTTGAATCTGCCTTTAATCGGCGTTTGGGTTCAGTTGCTGCGCGTTCCTTACGGCTTGCTCTATCCGATGATTCTGACTTTCTGCTGTATCGGCGTGTATTCCATTAATAACAATCCGTTTGATGTCTACATCACGATAATCTGCGGTGCACTTGGCTACCTATTTGCAAAACTGAAATGTGAACCAGCACCATTGATCCTGGGCTTCATTCTCGGACCAATGATGGAAGAAAACCTCAGAAGAGCAATGCTTCTTTCTCGCGGTGACCCATCGACCTTCTTTACGCGTCCCATCTCTCTCGTCCTATTGATGATGGCCATCTTCCTGCTGCTGCTCATCCTCTTACCGAGTATTAAGAAAGGCCGCGAGGTAGCGTTCAAGGAAGACTAAACATTGCGCTCGGACTAGGATTTTGTTAATCTGAAACCCTTGTCTAGAGTGGAAAATTTGTCGCCTGTCGCCGGGTGTCCATGATTGGATACGACAGCATCGTGAGGGTTCTTCGATTTTTCGGAGAGGGTGTCCACGGACAAGGAGTTCCCGCTTCTCGATTGAAAATCGGGGCGGGAATTTTATTTTCTGTAGTTCCAATAGCAATCACATTTCTCTCAGAATCATAAGACTTAAACATGTCTTCTGTTCCGGCTCGGGAAGCTTGTGATGGTTAAAATCCAATGTTTTGGATACCTTTTCAGAAAGCCTCTTTCTCTCACAGATCTTCTCCAAACAACCGACACAGGGACATCTAATCGATTTTGGAAGGAGAACGATTTCAGGCCGTTTCTTCGGACATGTATTCGGGCTCTCTAATTCTTCTAGAACTCATTTGCGAAGAGAACAGCCAAGCCAGTAAGGCGAAGGGCTGCCCGAAGACAGCCCTTCGAAGATGCCGCTTGGCATCAAGGAGCAACTAAGTAATTACCGCCTCCAGACCTGAGAGGCGGCGCCAAGTCTTAGAACATGATCGGATCGTAGTATCCGGAGAAGAGGATGGAAGCTCTCAGCAGGAGCGCACCGATGATGCCGAGGATCGCACTGCAGGCCAAAATCTTATGGCTGCGTGTCAGCAGATTCAGGAGCAGAGGCACGACAGAACCGAGAATAATCACGCCGACCCAGAACATCACGGCATGAGGACCGCTGATCAGAGCTTCTGCACCGGCTCTGGCACCGGCAAGCGCGGAACCCAAAGCAACGTGGACAAAGGCAAAAATGGTGAACAGTTCTGCAACTTCAACCCAGAAGGAAGTTCTTCTGCTCCAGCGAACGGTATCCGGATCGATCCATTTCATGATCATGAAAAGTTCAATACAGCCGATGGAACTGGCCATGCCGGACATGATCCAAAGTAGCGGAATCAAAGCGGTATTCCACAGAGAGATGCCGACGGCCTGAGTCAAGAGGAAGCCGGAATAAATCGTGCAGCAAACGCCCAGCGCAGCAAAAATTCCGTTGAACCAATTGGACTTAGTCATGTTCTGCCAGTATTCACTCTTGAAAATGATCTTGGCGCAGATCATGGAATAGAACACGGAACCGATGCACAGCAGCGAAAGCAGACAAATGCCGATGAACATCCAAGACTGGAAATTAAAGGAAAAGTCCGCTAAAGCGCTGAAAACGGCAAACGGAAGATTAAGCATCCTAGCCAAGTGGCTGACCACTAAGAGCGTTCCGAGAATGCCTGAAACCGTCAGAAGATAAACAAAGTTCTTCTGTCTGATCCAGTAGTTCAGAAAAAATCCCATACCGGCGAGACCGACGAGCCAAAGGAAAATGGCAATCGTCCACCCCCAATGAGCGGCTTGGAGCTGAGGAGTAAAAGAAGTTAATTCGATCATTTGGACACCACCACAAAGAAGTTAGGTTTCGTGCCTTTGTTCGGCATGAGAAGCTCGGTTCTGCTGGAAGCAATCTTTTTAGAGATTTCAGACTGTGGATCCAAAATATCTCCGAAGAGACGGGCTTCCGCGGGGCACGCCTGAACACAAGCCGGCTGCTTGCCTTCGTTAATCATCTCCATGCAGCCCGGACTGATACATTTCATCGGCAGGCCCGTGATCGGATGACTCCAGCGAGCGTCGTACGGGCAGCTGGCAATACAGTAGTTGCAGCCGACGCACTTATCCGGATCATTTCTGACAAGACCGTTTTCATCGTAATAGTTCGCGCCAAAGGGACAAGTCTTAACGCAAGGTGCGTTTTCGCACTGCTGGCACTGAACCAGCAGATTGACCGGACGACGTTCTTCAGAACGGAAAATACGAATATTGGATGCGGGCCAGTTTCTCCCCGGAATGCTCTGGTTGTGCATTTCAGGGAAATTGGTCTGAGAACAGGCCAAAATGCAGGCACCGCAGCTGATGCATTGTGTGGCATCAAAAAGATGCGCTAATTGTTTTTTCTTTTGAACCATGATTTAGCCTCTTACCTTCTTAATGCGCACGGAACTGTTATTCGCAACATTGCCGAAGACCGGCTGCGCATAACCTGTCGCATACCAATGAGAGTTAATACCTTCTTTCACAAATTGGTATTCGGGGTCGTTTACAAGGTGCTTAGTTCTGTTGCCTCCGGAGAAACCGAAGGCAAAAACTGCACCCGGTACAACCTTATTGGTGACGGTAATTCTTGCTTGGCCGACATAGTTAGTATCGATACCTTCAATTTCGGCCATATCCCCGTTTTTAATACCCAGTCTCTGTGCATCAACCGGATTCATCCAAACGGTTCTGTCGCCCAAATAGCGAGTGGGCTGCGTAAACATATTCAGGCCGGAACAGGTGACGCAGTTCTTTCCGGAAGCCAGGATGAACTCATTGCTGTTCTGCTTCGGTGCGGTGAACGCTGGCGAAGGAATGTAACCGGAAATCGGAGCAATGGCCTTTTCGTAGGCTTCGTTCTTGAAGCTCTGGAAGGCATAGATTTCAACCTTGCCGCTCGGTGTTCCAAAAGGTTTGTGATACGGGTACTGGTTGTATTTCTTTGTCTTGATCGTTGACCAGCCCTGTGTTTCGATATCCTTCTTGATCTTGGCAGCCCAGCCCGGTTTCTGGCTTTCGCACTGTGCCAGGAACTTATTAAAACCTTTGTTCGTAAAGGCATCAAAGTATTTATTGAACTCCTCGGCCGTCTTGCATTCCTTGTATCCGACGCGCGCTGCTTTTTCCGGGAAAGCTCTTCTCAGAATTTCCAAAAGGATCCACACGTCGTGACGAGCTTCACAACCTTTCGGCGGCGTAAGGCCCGGGTCGGAAAGATAAATGGAGCCGTCAAGCGCCCACTTAACACCAGCCATCTCTTTTCTTTCCATGAAATATGTGGCAGGGAGCACGTAGTCAGCATAGTCAACCAGTTCCTGCGGAAGAACATCCTGAACGACACAAAGCTCAAGCTTCTTAAGCTGTTCTGCAAGTTCTTGAGAATTGGCCTCACGATGGAACATCGTAGTTCCCACGAAGAAAACACCTTTGATCGGATAAGGTTTGCCGGTAACGGCAGCCTGGAGCGCAACCTTAAAAGTTGCGGATGCTTCCGGATAAACGATCTTGTCGATGCGCTTTTCTTTAGCCATCTGCCAAGTTTCGCCGTTGGGACCTTTGCCTGCAGAAACACTGGGGATCTTGAGGCCGGCCCCGACTGTTACAACCAAACCCCCAGGAATATCTATATTGCCGTTCATCGCGTTGGCAATGCAGATCAATTGATACAGCTGAACGTCGGTTCCGTTCTTAGAGGTGTACCAGCCGTCATCGATCACGCCTTTTAGGTTCGTGAAGTCCTTAGCGATACGGAGCAGGATGCCAGGCTCAACGCCGGTGATTTCAAATACTTTCTCCGGTGTGTAAGGAGCCGCTGTCTCTTTGACGACTTCAAAAGCGGTTTTAACGGGAATCGTGATCCCGTCGACAAGTTTGACCGGAGCGACGTCTTCAAGGATAGCCTTGAAAGAAGGATCTTCGTCAAAAACCATCTCTCCGGTTTCATTTTTCTTCAGTCCTCGGAAGGAAATTTCTCCGGCAGCATTGGCAACGGCGTATTTTGTTTTATCCCCGCCTGCGACGAAATCAGCTTGAGTCAAGGGATGACCGTTTTCTCTGACAAGATAAGCGCCGTTGGTATGCTTCTGAATGAAATCAAAATCGGCTGTACCGTCCTGAATCATGCGGTTAATCAGACCCATCACGAAAGCAGCGTCCGTCGAGGGACGAATACCAACCCAGTCCACATCACCGTAAGAGATGTCCGGCATTCTCGGGTCGATGGAAACCACACGGGCCCCGTTTGCACGAGCAACATTCAAAGTATGGAGCGCTCCCATAGCAGCTCCCATAGAACGGCCGATAAGAAGCAAATAACGCAAGTTGGCGTAATCGGGCTCCATTTTGCCGGCACCGTCAAAGCCTTTTCCGAAGACCCACTGGCGACCGCTGATACCACCCGCATTGCAGGAAGAAGCATGGCCAATACTATTCGGAGAGCCCAGCGGTAGCGTAATCCACTTGCTGAAGCCCGAGAAAGTATGGGAAGTTGAAGCAATGCTGCTTTCTCCATATTTTTCAACGATCGTTTTAAGCTGACCGGCGATGCCGTCCAACGCTTCATCCCATGTAATTTCTTTGAATTTTCCTTCGCCCTTTTCCCCGACACGTTTCAGAGGTTTTTTCAAACGAAGCGGGTGATTCCAAACCCACATAGTTGCAGCGGATCGGCCGCAGTAGCCCTGTTGAGGATGTCCTGGATTTGGGAAAATACGAACAGTTTTTTCGGAAACGGGCTCACCTTCTTTACGCATCTCAATCAGACCGCAGAACGCACCGCACATCGTGCAGGCAACGGGACGTTTTGTCCAACCTTCCTGTTCGAGTTTTTTAATTTGTTCGGCAAACGCCAAGTTCGGAAGACATGGAGAAGCGGCAGCGGCTGCAGCCAAAGCTCCTCCTTTCATAAGTGTCCGTCGAGAGACGGACAGATTTACGATTTTGTCAGACATCTTAATTTCTTGTCCTTAGGTTATTGGGGATTGTTAAGAGTTGTAATCTCTTTAACTGCCCTCGATCGTAATCCCTAAGAAAGATTAATCCTATAAGACAAATGTCTTAGATTCTCAGACCTCCTCTGTAGACTCTATCTTCTTGAATTTCCGAAATTATTTACGTGCAAATTTTCATCTTTTTATAAATAACCCAAATGCGATTAAGAGTTCGGTTTTTAGTTAGTTAAAAACATATTTTTGCCTAATTCTTTTATTAAATTAAGAAAATATATAAAAATGTAAACTAAGTTATGAGAATTAAAGATGAAGAATCAAGTCTTTTTATATGGAAAGTTAACTGAGGGTAATTTTCTCTCGATTTTGATTTTTTCCATACTTGAAACTTCTTTATTGACTAATGCTCGTTATCCCTAATACTTCGCGAATTTGTATTTTTTCACGTCCTGAACTTTTCTTCCTTCGATGTTTCTTCTCTTCTTCTTGATCTAACGCATGCTGAGAACCTCGTATTTTCGGCGCAAATAAACACAGAAAGGTAGAATAGAAAAATTAGTTCTCTTTTTTACTACAGCGATGACCGAAAACAAAGAAAAGGCTCAGAGCAGCCACATCACTAATTTTCTTCGCAACATTATTAACGAAGACTTGAAACAAGGGGTAAACGATCCCAGACATTGGTGTGGACATCCCGGCACTTACACGGAGCAGATGGAAGGACCGATCGATGAGGCAAAAGTTCGGCTTCGTTTTCCTCCTGAGCCTAACGGTTACCTCCACATCGGTCACGCTAAAAGTATCTGCCTGAATTTCGGTCTAGCCAAAGACTATGCTGGACGGTGCCACATGCGTTTCGACGATACTAACCCGGTTAAAGAGGACCAGGAATACGTAGACTCCATTCTTGGCTCTGTTAACTGGCTCGGCTTCGACTGGAAGGATGCCAAAGAAACCAATTTCTACTTCGCCAGCGACTACTTCGACTATATGTACGAGATTGCCGAGCATATGATTAAAAACGGCTTGGCATACGTCGATGAACAAACGGCTGAACAGATTAAAGAAAACCGGGGCACACTTCACACACCCGGCGTCGACTCTCCGTTTCGGGATCGTCCGGCAGAAGAAAGTCTGCGCCTCTTCCGTGAAATGCGGGAAGGCAAGCATCCGGAAGGAAGCATGGTTCTCCGCTCTAAAGTTGACATGAGCTCCCGCAACATCAATCTTCGTGATCCAGCTATTTATCGTATTCGTTTTGCCGAACATCATCGTACAGGCGACAAATGGTGTATTTACCCGATGTACACGTTCGCTCACCCGCTCGAAGACGTTCTGGAAAACATTACTCATTCAATCTGCACGTTGGAATTTGAAGATCAGCGCGCTTTCTATAACTGGGCAACCGAAAGATCCGTGCCCATTACCCGCGCTCCGCTCTTTGAAAAAGCAAAAGCCGTCCTGGCAGACCTCCAGAAAAAGAGCTTCGAAGAAATCAAGCCTTTTGCCGAAGCTGCTGTCAAATTCAAATGGAAACTCGGCCAGACCGAAACAGAAAGAGAACTCGCTTCTCTCTTAGCTGATATCAAGGCCAATCCCGAAAATTTGAACGATGCTTCTGCGCACGCCATCGTGAACGCCGTTGCTGCCAAACCGGAAGTTTTCACTCCGCTGCTGCAGGACGTTTTAAGCGCAACCGTTAAACCGAACTTCTTCCTGCTTCCGCATCAGTACGAGTTCAATCGTCTGAATCTGACTTATGTGGTCATGAGCAAACGCAAACTGATCGCCTTGGTCAAAGAAGGCCTCGTCGATGGTTGGGACGACCCCCGCATGCCGACTCTCGTCGGTCTGCGCCGCCGCGGCTATTCTCCCGAAGCCATGCGTTTGTTCTGTGATCGCGTCGGGGTTTCTAAACAGACCGGCAGCTGGATCGACTACTCTGTTCTCGAAGGTTCTCTGAGAGATGTGCTTGATGCTGAAGCCGATCGTCGTATCGCCGTTCAGGATCCGATCAAACTCATCATTGATAACTATCCGGAAGATCAGATCGAAGAATTCGAGTCTCCCAATCACCCTCAGCATCTGGAACGCGGCTCTCGCAAGCTTTCCTTCGGAAAAGAACTTTGGATTGAAAGAAGCGACTTCGCGGAAGAACCGCCCAAAGGCTATCGCCGCCTGACACTGGCAACTGCTGACAAACCGGCAATGCCCGTTCGTCTGCGTCACGCCTACGTCGTTCAGGCCACCTCTGTAGAAAAAGATTCGGACGGCAAGATCACAGCCGTCCACGCTGAATACTTCCCGGAAACCAAGAGCGGTACCGACGGCGCCAACTCTATTAAGACCAAGGCTGCCATTCACTGGCTGAGTGTTAAAGATGCTCTTCCCGCAACGATCAGACTTTATGACCGTCTGTTCACCGTTCCGAAACCCGATGCCGGTGAAGTGGACTTCCGTGAGCTCATAAATAAGAACAGTAAGACTGTGATGCAGTCCTACGTTGAGCCTTCTCTGAAAGACGCCAAACCCGAAGACCGCTTCCAGTTCGAAAGAAACGGTTATTACGTGGCTGATCAGAAGGACTTCACTCCGGACAACCTGGTATTCAACCTTGCAGTTGCTCTGAAGGACACCTTCGGAAAATAATTAAGCACTGAATCGCCAGAGGGACGGCTGAAGCCGTCCCTTCTTTTTTAGGAAAGCTTTTGAATCGTTTCGGCCAAAAGCTTCGGCGCAATGTTCAAAGAGTAATCAAGCTCTAAACGTTCGGTGCTTCGGTGCGCATCTCGGCCTTCCGGCCCCATGTTAGCAATCGGAATGTCCAAGGCGCCCGGGAGATCGGTCGGCAAATAAAAGAGTTTCTTCCAGCCGGCCATGTTCTCGCCGACTTGTTTGGCCCCTTCTCTCATTTCTTCAAAGCCTAGGAAGGACAAATCCGTAATGCCCCCGAAAACCTCGTGCAGACGGACTGCTTCGTCTTTGCTCAAGACTTTTGCCTGCTCCGTCATCTCTTCCATCACTTTTCTAAGTTTTTGCTCATCAGGCGACTGTCGACGATTCAGCCGAGCCGGGTAGTACGGCGGCAGGAACCCGACTACAATTGTCGGCCGTGGCATCTGAGCCTGTAAAAACAGCCAGGAGCATTCTTTCAGGGCCGCTTCCCGGATGTCCAGATCTTTAGGGAGCGAGCGATAAAAATGATCTCTTTTTTCTTCGAAGGATTCGCCCGTCTTCTGGCGAGCCATCCGCTGAAGCATCCCGAAGGTAACAACATTGACCTCATCAATGTCAAGAAAGTCTGCGCCTTTATCTTGTGCAAACAGCAGTGCACGCATCAGTTTGCTTCTGGCCTGCGCGGCAGCCCGCGCCGCTGTCATTTGAGCCCAACGAAGGACATCCGCCGGTTTCTTTGCGGCGGTCAGAACATTAAAGTAAGCGGAAGCCTCTTCAGGCACAGTGACCGAATAACCGTTGCGGTGCACCTCCATACTTAAGCAGGCCGGAGGTGCTAAAAGATCCAATCCGGAACCCTCGTATAAAGCGGTGTCGGCTTCTGCCAGACAAACGATTTCACTAATTAAGAGCGCTGCGCTGAAGCCGTGAAGATAATTGCCGATGTGTGCGGATTTACCGAAGGCGTAGAAGAACGGCATAAGTTTGCCGGTGGTTCCTGTGTAATAAGGTCGCACAGCCGGTACCGTCTTGGTTTCCGCCGTCCAGAAACAAGGCTCACCGGTAAGAGCAGCGACGACTTTCAAATGTTCTTCTTCACAGATATGCAGGAATGTTCTTAACGAACCGATCATGCCGGCACTGTTGGCTTCTTCATCCGGAACCGCCCAAAAAAGAATATTAACGGCAAGAGTCGGGTCATCTGCCCACTCCTCCATGGAAGCCAAAAACAGCGCAAGGCCCGCCTTCATATCCATACTGCCGCGCCCGAACAGCCAATTGCCGCTCTCAAGATCCTTCCGAGCAGTTTCATCTAGAGGCTGTTCACGTAGTGCTTCCGTGTAACGTTCTAAATCGAAAGCCGTCTGTACTTTATCACCGCAGTTCTGCGTATCGACGACATCGAAGTGACCTGTCAGTACAACAGTTTTATCGGTAGGAACGGCGGCTCGGAGCAGTCCGAAAACCGCCTTACGCTCGAGGGGGTCCCGCTCACAGACCGGTTCA
>OGHH01001193.1_pt1 | contig 20858 bp, 17 predicted proteins | sample 1571471 | NCBI WGS metagenome assembly OGHH01 (sample SAMEA2581936, study PRJEB24529) | metagenome | biome: Human gut stool | place: China | collected 2011
TCGGCATGTCCGGTGCGGGCAAATCCACGCTGGTGCGCTGCATCAACCTGCTGGAACGCCCCACCGAGGGCAGCGTCGTCATTGACGGCGTGGAGATGGAAACGCTTTCGCCCGCCGAGCTGCGCGCCCGCCGCCGGGAGATCACGATGATCTTCCAGCAGTTCAACCTGCTGATGCAGCGCAGCTGCCTGAAGAACATCTGCTTCCCCATGGAGCTGGCCGGGGTGAAGAAGGCCGACGCCGAAAAGCGCGCCCATGAACTTCTGGAGATGGTGGGCCTGCCCGACAAGGCCAACGCCTACCCGGCCCAGCTGTCCGGCGGCCAGAAGCAGCGCATCGCCATTGCCCGTGCACTGGCGACGAATCCCAAAGTCCTGCTCTGCGACGAGGCCACCAGTGCGCTGGACCCCAACACCACCCACTCCATCCTGACCCTTATCAAGGACATCAACCGGAAGCTGGGCATCACGGTGGTGGTCATTACCCACCAGATGAGCGTTGTGGAAGAGATCTGCGATCACGTTGCCATTCTGGACGGCGGCGTGGTGGTCGAGCTGGGCGAGGTGAAGGAGATCTTCGCCAACCCCAGGACCGCTGCGGCCCGGCGTCTGGTGGCACCCAACGGCGGCAGTGCGGCCCGTGACTTGTCGAGCTTTGCGCCGGACGACCATGTGGTCCGCGTGACCTTCAACGGCTCGTCCGCCGCAAAGCCGCTGGTGGCGAGCCTCGCTGCGGAGAAGGGCATCCTCGTGTCTGTGCTCAGCGCCGACACCCGCGATCTGAGCGGCCAGTGCTACGGCTCCATGCTACTCAAACTTCCCCGCGATACCGAACAGGCAAAGCAGGCTGCGGCCTATATGCGCAGCCAGAATGGTGTGACCGTTGAGGAGGTGACCGGAGAATGAGCTTTGCAGATTATGGCTTCGCCATTTGGGAGACGTTCTACGTGACCGTCCTCTCCACGGCATTTTCTCTGGTTCTGGGCCTGCCGCTGGGCGTTCTGCTGGTGGCTGGCGATAAGGACGGCGTCCTGCCCCTGCCGGGGCTGGCCCGGGCGGCGGCATTCTGCCTCGTGCCGGTGGCCGTCACCGGCGGCATCCATCTCGACGGCTACGCCGACACTTCGGACGCCCTCTCGAGCTACGGCGACCGCGAAAAAAAGCTTGAGATTCTGAAAGACTCCCACTGTGGGGCCTTCGCTGTCATCCGGCTGTGCTGCTACTTTGTGGCCTACTTCGGCCTCTGCGGCAGTGTGCGGTTCACGCCCCGGGCGGGCCTGTGCTGGACGCTGGCGCTGGTGCTGGAGCGGGCGCTGTCGGGCTTTGCCGTGGCGGCGTTCCCGCTGGCGAAAGAAACCGGCCTCGCCCATACCTTCGCCACAGCGGCCGACAAGCAGACCGTCCGCCGCTTCCTCTGCGGCCTGTCGGCTCTGCTCGTCCTGGCGCTGACGGCGCTGGGCGGCGGCGGGCTGGCGGCAGCAGCGCTTCTGGCGCTGTGGCGCTATGATTTCGTGGCAAAAAAGCAGTTTGGCGGCATCACCGGCGACCTGGCCGGGTGGTTTTTACAGCGGGCCGAGCTGTGGATGCTGGCGGCGCTGGCCGTCAGCCAGTGGGGAGGAGTGCTGTAAATGATGTTCATTACAGGGCCGCTCTACAGCGGCAAGCGCACCTTTGCGCGGAACTTCCGGGGCAGCGTCATCGCCGATGTGCAGGACGCCGCCGCCGAGACTCAGACCCCGGAGCAGCTCGAAACGCTGGCCCGGGAGCTGGCGGAATATGATATTGTCATCGCCACCGAGGTCGGCGGCGGTGTTGTCCCGATGGATGCTGAGGAGCGCGCCGGGCGGGAGTCCGCCGGACGGCTGGCCTGCCTGCTGGCAGAGCGCGCCGACTGCGTGGTGCAGATGTTCTGCGGCATCCCGACGGTATTGAAAGGAGAATTACCCCAATGTTGATCTATCTGCTGCGTCACGGCCTGACCGAATACAATGCCCAGAAGCGCTATCAGGGCCAGCGCGACATCCCGCTCTCGGCGGAGGGCCTGAGCCAGCTGCGCCGGGCCGACATCGACCCGAAGGTGGTCTATATCACCCCGCTGCAGCGGACGGCCCAGACGGCCCGGGTGCTCTTCCCGGAGGCAGAGCTCGTGGTCGTGAAGGACCTGCAGGAGATGTGCTTCGGCAGCTTCGAGGGCAAAAACTACGTCGAGATGGAGCACGACGCCGATTATCAGGCGTGGGTGCAGGCCAACTGCGAGAGCAAATGCCCCGACGGTGAGCGGAAGGACGACTTCTCGAACCGCATCTGCAGCGCCTTCTCTGCTCTGGTGGACAAGGCGCTGGCCGACGGCGAAGAACTGCTGGTCATCCTGGCCCACGGCGGCACCCAGATGGCGGCGATGGAGCGGTACGCCCTGCCCAGGCGCGATTATTATGCGTGGTGCGGCCCCAACGCGGGCGGCTATGTGCTGGATGCCGCCGACTGGGCCGAGAAGCGCCAGCTCCGCCTCGTGAAGACCGTGCAGTACACGAAAGACGCGGAGGCCGGCGTATGATGACCGCCTGGGCTGTGCTGGGAGGCTTCGTGCTGGATGCCATTTTCGGCGACCCGGCGTGGCTGCCCCACCCGGTGGTGTACATGGGCAAAGCCATCTCCCGGCTGGAAAAATTCCTCCGCGCCCGCCTGCCCAAAACGCCGCAGGGCGAGCTGCTGGGCGGTGCAGTGGTGGCGTTCTGTCTGCCGGTGGGGACGCTGCTGTTCACGGGCCTTGTCTGCTGGGGCGCGGCGATGCTTCACCCGCTGCTGGGGCTGGCCGTCCAGATGTTCTGGTGCGGGCAGGCACTGGCCGCAAAGGGACTGGTGCAGGAGAGCACGAATGTCTATGCCGAGCTGAAAAAAGGCAGCCTGCCCGCCGCCCGGAAGGCTGTGAGCCGCATCGTGGGCCGCGACACCGAAGCCTTGACTGCCGAGGGCGTGACCAAGGCTGCGGTGGAGACCGTGGCCGAAAACGCCAGCGACGGCGTCATCGCGCCGCTGCTCTATATGCTGCTGGGCGGTGCGCCGCTGGCCCTGACCTACAAGGCCATCAACACCATGGACAGTATGCTGGGCTACAAGAGCGAGAAATATCTCTATTTTGGCCGCGCTGCTGCAAAACTGGACGATGTGGCGAACTATATCCCGAGCCGTCTGGCGGCGCTGCTCTGGATCATGGCGGCGGCGTTCACCCGCAATGACGCCAAGGGCGCGTGGCGTATCTGGCGGCGGGACCGCCGCAATCACGCAAGCCCCAACAGCGCCCAGACTGAGAGCGCCTGCGCCGGTGCGCTGGGCGTCCAGCTGGCCGGGCCGGCCTATTATTTCGGGGAATATTACCCGAAGCCCACCATCGGCGACCCGCTGCGGCCTATCGAGCCGGAGGATATTCTGCGGGCAGATCGGATGATGTATGTAGCCAGCGCGTTTGCGCTGGCGTTTGGATGTGCGATACGGGGGTTCTTGGGATGAAACAACTGGTCCACGGCGGTGACTGGATGGGCTACCGCGAACGCTTTGGCCGCGACGCGCTGGATTTTTCGGCGAACGTCAGCCCACTCGGTCTGCCCGAAGGGGTGGCGCAGGCCATCCGGGATGCACTGCCTCTGGCCGACCGCTACCCCGACCCCCTCTGCCGCACCCTGCGGGCGGCGCTGAGCCGGGCCGAGGGTGTGCCGCAGGAGCGTATCCTCTGCGGCAACGGCGCGGCGGACCTCATCTTCCGGCTGGTCTGGGCCGTAAAGCCCCATAAGGCGCTGGTGACAGCCCCGACTTTTGCCGAGTACGCCTCTGCATTGGATACGGTGGAGTGTGAAGTGAAACGCTTCTTCCTCGATGAAACGAATGATTTCGCCCCGACGGACGCCCTCGTGGACGCCGTGGACGAGAGCATCGACATGGTGTTCCTCTGCCAGCCGAACAATCCGACGGGGCAGCTGGCCTCACCCGAGCTGGTGAAAAAGCTGCTGCGCCGGTGCGAGGAGTGCCACACGATTTTGGCCGCAGATGAGTGCTTTCTGGACTTTCTGCCCGACGCCGACGGGTGGACCGCGAAGCCTCTGCTGGAAAGTGGGGACCTCGTCATCCTGAAAGCTTTTACCAAGCTCTACGGCATGGCCGGCGTCCGGCTGGGTTACTGCCTCTGCGGCGACGAAACGCTTCTGGAAAAAATGCAGACAGCGGGCCAGCCATGGGCCGTGTCCAGTCTGGCGCAGGCGGCAGGCGTCGCGGCCCTGAAAGAAACCGCTTATGTGGACGAGGTGCGCGCCCTTATCGCCCGGCAGCGGCCCGTTCTGACGGCGGGCCTGCGGGCGCTGGGCCTGCGGGTCATCGATGGAAAGGCGAACTATCTGCTCTTCCGCGCGCCCGCCGACCTGAACGAGAGGCTTCGTCCGCTGGGAACACAGGTGCGCAGCTGCGCGAATTATCCGGGCCTCGGGCCGGAGTGGTACCGCACGGCGGTGCGCACGGCCCCCGAGAACGCCCGGCTGCTGGAACTTATGAAAGAGGTGCTGGGATGAACAGGGCAAAATGCATCATGGTGCAGGGTACGATGAGCGGTGCAGGCAAAAGCCTGCTCTGCGCGGCGCTCTGCCGCATTTTTGCGCAGGACGGCTACAAAACCGCGCCGTTCAAAAGCCAGAACATGGCGCTGAACAGCTTTGTGACCCGGGACGGCCTCGAAATGGGCCGCGCACAGGTCGTGCAGGCGCAGGCCGCGGGCGTCGAGCCCGATGTGCGGATGAACCCGATCCTGCTCAAGCCGAGCAGCGATGTGGGCAGCCAGGTCATCGTGAACGGCGAGGTCCGCGGCGACATGCCCGCAAAGGAATACTTCCGCCGCAAAAAGTCGCTGATTCCCGATATTCTGCGTGCCTACGACAGCCTTGCCGATGAATTTGACATCATCGTCATCGAGGGCGCGGGCAGTCCCGCCGAGATCAACCTGAAGGCAGACGACATTGTCAACATGGGGCTGGCAAAGCTCGTGGACGCGCCGGTTCTGCTGGCGGGCGACATTGACCGCGGCGGCGTCTTTGCGCAGCTGTACGGCACGGTGGCGCTGCTGGAGCCGGACGAGCGCGCGCGTATATGCGGGCTAATCATCAATAAATTCCGCGGCGACGTAGAAATTTTGCGCCCCGGGCTGGCGATGCTGGAGGAAAAAACACAGCTGCCGGTGCTGGGCGTAGTGCCGTACCTGCGGGTGGACATCGAGGACGAGGACTCGCTTGCGCCGCGGCTGCAAAGCAAAAGCGCGGTCAAGCCGCTGGACGCAGCTGTTTTGAAATTGCCGCATATTTCCAATTTTACCGATTTTATGCCGCTGGAACAGCACCCGCTTTTGGGTGTGCGGTACGTGCAGTCCGTGCGGGAGCTGGGCGCGCCGGATCTGGTCATTCTGCCCGGCACCAAAAACACGGTGAACGACCTGCTGTGGCTGCGCCAGTCCGGGCTGGAGGCCGCTGTGCTCAAGCTGGCAGCAGGCGGCACGCCGGTGCTGGGCGTCTGCGGCGGCTATCAGCTGCTGGGTGAGACGCTCGACGACAGTCAGGGCACCGAGAGCGGCCATCCGCAGACGCTGCGCGGGCTGGGTCTGCTGCCGACGCGGACGGTCTTTACCGCCGAAAAGCGCCGCGCACAGGTCACGGCCACGGCTGCCGCGCCCTTTGCCGGGGCGGCGCTGACCGGATATGAAATTCACACGGGCCGCACCGCGGTGAACGGCGCACCGTTCTGCCGCTATGCCGACGGCACACCGGAGGGCTGCGTGCAAAACGCCGTGTTCGGCACCTACCTGCATGGCCTGTTTGACAGCGGCGAATTGACGGAGCAGCTGGCCGCGTACCTCTGCCGCCGCAAGGGAATCGCGCCGGACACCGCCGCGCCGCTTGCGATGGCCGACTACCGCGCACAGCAGCTGGACCTGCTGGCCGACGGCGTGCGCAGTGCGCTGGACATGGACGCCGTCTACGCGGCCATGGGTCTGCACAACCCCAGAGGAGGGAAAAAATGACACCGCAGCATCATCTGCCCGCCGACATTGAGCGCACGAGCATGGGCATTATCACGGCGGAGCTGGCCGCGCGCGGGCTTGCGGTTCCGCCCGAAAACGCCGCCGTGGTCAAGCGCGTTATTCACACGACAGCGGATTTTGACTACGCCGAGAACCTGCGCTTCACACCCGGCGCGGCGGCGGCGGGTATCGCGGCCATGCGTGCCGGGGCAGTGGTCATCACCGACACCAACATGGCGCTGGCGGGCATCACAAAGCCCGGTCTGGCCAAATTGGGCGGGCAGGCACTCTGCTTTATGGCCGACCCCGCTGTCGCCGCTGCTGCGAAGGCGGCGGGCTCGACCCGGGCCGCCGCCGCCATGCACAGGGCCGCGCGGGAGTACCCCAGTGCGGTGCTGGCCGTCGGCAACGCCCCCACGGCGCTGCTGACGATTGCGGACGAGATCGAAAGCGGTCTGCGCCCTGCGCTGGTCATCGCCGTGCCCGTCGGCTTTGTGAACGTGGTGGAAAGCAAGGAGCGGCTGTTTGCGGTTTGCACGCAGTACGGCGTGCCCGCCATCGCCGCCATGGGCCGCAAGGGCGGCAGCAACGTGGCTGCCGCCATCTGCAACGCGCTGGTGTATTCCGCCGCCGAGATGCTCGACCCTGCGGCAAGAGGATGGCAGTAATACACTTTCTACCCCCGGTGTTTCCCTACAACCGAAAATTTTGGCGCGGAGGAGGCGTTTTGTCTCCTCCGCTTTTTGTTTGTAAAGAGCTTGCACTTTGTAAAATAGAATTACGGAAATATCAGGTCAGGGCCCAAGCGCCCATCAGAATGGCCAGAAACACTACATTGAAAATAGTAAACATCGCAAAATAGTGCCCTTTTTCAGCAGGTACTTCATTTGCAATCTGTCGATAAGAAATCAGGCTTGCCATGGATGCAATTAATGTGCCAAGGCCACCAAGGTTTGTGCCAATAATCAGCGCACGGAAATTATCGGTAAATCCAGAAAGCAGGATGGCAGCAGGCACATTACTGGTCACTTGAGAGGCCAGAACTGATACTAAAACCTCATGGCCGGCCAGAATATTCTGCAACCATCCAGAGAACGCTTCAATCCGACCTAAGTTCCCGATGAAAATGAACAGTGCTACAAAGGTAAGAATCAGAGAATAGTCTACGCGGCCAAGAGCGGGGCGGTCGGCAAAGAAGGTGCACACCAAGATAGCGGCGAATGCAACACCGTATGGGAGAACACGCAATACAACCAATAAACAGGCGACAAACAGAATACCGTACAACGCAATGAGTTTTTTGTCGGGTTCTGAGTTTACCGCAGAATGAGTTACAACAATGTCGGAATCTTCACGGCATAGCCATACTGCCCATATAGCAATAAGCACTAATGATATGATGGAATAGGGGAGCGTCAACAGAACAAAGGAGCTCATATCCATCCCGCTCTTGCCATACAAATACAGGTTTTGGGGATTGCCCAGTGGTGTAAGCATACTGCCAAGGTTGGCAGCTATCGTCTGCATACAGACGATAGGGAGGAGCAGTTTGCTGCGAACAGATGCGTTCAAACTATTCAGAACGACAAACGTAAATGGCACGAATGTTAGCAGCGATACATCGTTTGTTATCAGCATACTGCTGAAGAAGCATAGGCCAACGAGAACAACTGTTAGCTGCAAAGTGGTGCGGGTATAAGATAGGAGGGCATGGCCGAGTCTATCAAATACGCCTTGCCCTCTCAGTCCGGCCATAACTGTCATTAGCGAAAACAGGATTGCAAGAGTACGGAAATCGATATATCCGAGGTATTCTGCGTCCGGGGGGACAAAGAAAGCGGAAATGATCGCCAAACAAGTGGCAATGCTCAGGACAGGTTCTTTCTGAAAAATGTGCTTAATCATCATAAATAAGATTCTCTTTCCGACCATTCGTTATCTCTTCCGGACGGCAAAACCAAAAGCTGTACCGCAAATACCACCGACAATGTGCATAAAGTTAGCTACATTATCTTGTATAAAGAAGATACTGTATACTTGCTGGCTTAAGTACAGCACGCCAACCAAGATGAAGGTGATAGGGATACCTCCATTCTTACTGCCGGCCAAACTGGAGAGCATGATGAGCATGAATACGATACCGGATGCACCAAGCAATGCAGAAGTGGGGAACAGCACACACTGCAATATGCCGGATACCAGCGCGGTCATAAGGATACCGCTTAGAAGTGTTCGGCTTCCATATCGTTCTTCCAAAGGTGGAGCGACAACAAGGAAGAGGAGCATATTGTTTATAAAGTGATTCCAACCGCCGTGGCCAAGGACATGACCGAACAACCGGACATAGAATAGCGGATCCGTCATCGACGAGCGATACACACTAAACAGGTGCGAGGTTGTCCAGTTGTTTGTTATGCAGCCCAATACCAGAGAGGCGAGGGACAAAAAGAAAAAGGTCAGTGTGACGGGGGCATTGTATTGGAGTCGGATGCTGCGTTTCATAGAAGTTCCTCCATCCTTATTGGATAGTATTAGTATAGCACATTAGAACGAAATATGTTGCAGAATAGAAAATAATCTGGGAGAGTAAAAGAGAAAGTAAATAAAACCATTTAAAGGCGATTGGATATTTCACAGGGAAGATATGCAGCAGCGGTCAAATCGCAGTCAGCAAGGGCTGCCCCTGCAGGGGGATAATTTGTGTGCTTTCCTTTTATAATACCGGAAGAGGAGAAAAACGGCGATTCGATTAGATAAATATTTTTACCTAATAATATTGACATTCGAAACGAACGTGGTATAATGACCTCATTGACAATTACGTCAATTTATTTAGTTAAATTATGTGAGGTACGTAGTATGAGCTTTGAAGAAGTAAAAGAAGTATTTGTTGACACCCTGAACTGCGATGCTGATAAGGTCACCATGGATGCCAGCCTGACCGACGACCTGCAGGCGGACAGCCTGGATGCGGTAGAGCTGAACATGGCGTTTGAGGACAAGTTCGGCGTTACGATTGCCGACGAGGACCTGGGGACGCTCAAAACCGTGGGCGACATCTTCAACTATCTGGCTGCGCGGGCAGCCTAAAGGGTATTGCAGGATGAGTGCCATTGAAAAGCTGTTCCCGACCAGCCCACAGGAGCGCAGCTTTCAGATGAAAGCCCGCCGCGATGCCGGCACGGCTGCGCCCAACTGGGTGCCGCCGCAATTTGTCGAGTGCAAAAAATGCGGCCGCCGTGCCACGCGGCAGGTTTGGGTCAAGAGCCAGTATGTCTGCCCCAACTGCGGGGTGCATTTGGCAATCGGCGCCTATTATCGGCTCAGCACGGTTCTGGACCACGGAACTTTTAAAGAGTTGAACCCGGACATTGTGCCCAACGATGTGCTGCATTTTCCCGATTATCAGGAAAAGCTGGCCGCTGCTTCGGTCAAGACCGGCCTGAAAGAAGCCGCCGTTACAGCAATCGGCAGGATCGGCGGCGTGCAGGCGGTGGTCGCTGTGCTGGACAGCCGCTTTTTTATGGGCAGCATGAGCACCGCTGTTGGTGAAAAAATCACACGTGCGATTGAGTACGCTGCCGACAAGCACCTGCCGCTCATCATTTTTTCTGCCAGTGGCGGCGCACGGATGCAGGAGGGCATTTTCAGCCTGATGCAGATGGCCAAAACCAGCGCCGCGCTGGAACGGTTCAACCGCAGCGGCGGGTTGTACATCAGCGTGCTGACCCACCCCACCACAGGCGGAGTCACGGCCAGCTTTGCCAGTCTGGGTGATATTACGCTCGCCGAACCGGGGGCACTCATCGGCTTTGCCGGGCCGCGCGTCATTGAACAGACCATCGGTGAAAAACTGCCCGGCGGGTTCCAGCGCAGCGAGTTCCAGCTGGAACACGGTTTTGTGGATCAGGTCGTACCGCGCACCGAGTTGAAAGAGGTCTTAACGCGGATCTTACAGCTCCACACGCAGGGGAGGAAGCGCAGATGATCAAAGAAGTTCTGCAGCAGTTGGAACCGCTGGACGCGCAGATCGACGCGCTGTGCAGCCGTGCCGATGACGCCGAAATGGCGAGCACGACCACCCATGCGGCTGAACTGGCTGAGCTTTCCGCAGAGGAAAACACGCTTTTACAGCGCTGCACCTCGCTGACGCCGGAGGACCGCGTTTTTCTGGCCCGCCGCCCTGACCGCCCGCATATAACCGAAATGATTGACAACCTGTTTACCGACTTTTTTGAGCAGTGCGGTGACCGACAATGCAAAGAGGATGCGGCCATTTTATGCGGGATCGCACGGTTCCACGGGATGCCCGTTACCGTTTTGGGGCACCGCAAAGGGACTACGCTGGAAGAAAACCTGCGCTGCAACTTTGGCATGCCGGGACCGGAGGGCTACCGCAAGGCTCTGCGCGTGATGAAACAGGCGGAAAAATTTCACCGTCCCATCATCACTTTTATTGACACTCCCGGTGCTTACCCCGGCAAGGATGCGGAAGAACGCGGCCAAGGGGAAGCCATTGCCCGCAACCTGATGGAGATGAGCGGCCTGACTGTCCCGGTGCTGGCCATTGTCACAGGCGAGGGGTCCAGCGGCGGCGCGCTGGGTCTGGGCGTTGCCAACCACATTCTGATGCTGGAAAATGCCGTGTACTCAGTGCTGAGCCCTGAAGGGTTTGCCAGTATTTTGTGGAAAGATGCTTCCCGCAGCGGCGAGGCCTGTACCATGATGAAGCTGACGGCACAGGACCTGTACGCAGATGGCATTGTGGAAGAAATCATCCCCGAACCGCTGGGCGGCGCACAGCGTGGACGGCAGCTGCTTTTCAGCCGGTTGGACACTGCCATTGCGGTGCACCTTGCCGCTTTATGTAAGATGAGCGGCAAGGCGCTGGCAGACCAGCGCTACAAAAAATACCGCCGCATCGGAGAAATGAGGGGCGCATGAAAGGCTTACAGCTGTTGGCTACCGGCGGGGCATTGCCCAGCCGTGTAGTGACGAACGAGGACTTGCGCCGACAGGTGGACACCAGCGATGAATGGATCACGACCCGCACCGGCATCTGCCAGCGCTATTACTGCACCGAAAACGAGGATGCCGCCACGCTGGCTATCACCGCCGCCCGTCAGGCCCTGACCCGCAGCGGTCTGGCGGCAAGCGACATTGCCTGCTGTGTTGTGGCAACGCTCTCGGCCCCGACGGCTACCCCAAGCATTGCCTGCCGCGTACAGGCTGCCTTGGGCCTGCCGGAAAACCGGCCTGCCTTTGATGTGAATGCGGCCTGTTCTGGTTTTATTTATGCCGCCGCCGCGGCCCACGGGCTCCTGAGCACACTGGGCGGGCGGTATGCGCTGGTCATTGGCTGCGAGGCACTCTCCCGCATGGTGGACCCGACTGACCGCACGACCTGTGTGTTGTTTGGCGACGGCGCGGGTGCGGCTGTTTTTGAGCTGGCCGAAAATGCACCGTTCGCCATAACGTTAGGCGCACGGGGCAGTGAAGCGATCCGCGCGGGCGGCCCTGCGGCCTGCGATACCGCGCCGATCACGATGGACGGCAAGGCGGTTTTCCGCTTTGCCGTGGAGGCTATGCCGCGCTGTCTGCAAGCCGTGCTGGACCGCAGCCAAAAGACGTTGTCTGATCTGGACTGGGTAGTCTGTCACCAGGCCAACAGCCGCATAATTGACCATTGTGTCAAAAGTTTACACGCAGAACCGTCAAAGTTTTACAAAAACATAAGCCGTCACGGCAACACCAGTGCTGCCAGCATCCCGATTGCCCTGCACGAAATGGCGGAAAGTGATCTGCTGCGACCCGGCCAGACGCTGGCCTGCATCGGCTTTGGCGGCGGGCTGACATGGGGCGGGATGCTGCTGACGTATGAGGGTAGAAAATGAAGCTGCTCAATGAAATTTTAGGTACAAAATATCCCATTATACAGGGCGGCATGGCCAATATCGCCACGGGCGAGTTTGCCGCTGCCTGTTCCAACGCCGGGGCGCTGGGGCTGATCGGTTCCGGCGGCATGGACGCGGACTCCCTGCGGGAAAACATCCGCCGCTGCCGCGCACTGACCGACAAGCCCTTTGGCGTGAACATCATGCTGATGCACCCGCAGGCGGATGAATTTGCCAAAATCGTGGTGGAGGAGGGCGTAAAGCTCGTCACCACCGGGGCGGGAAATCCGGGAAAGTACATGGCCGCGTGGAAAGCAGCCGGTATCACGGTCATCCCCGTGGTGGCGGCAGCCATTTTGGCCAAACATCTGGAACCGCTCGGCATTGACGCCGTTATTGCCGAAGGTACCGAGAGCGGCGGCCATGTGGGCGAGATGACCACGATGGCACTTGTCCCGCAGGTCGTCGATGCCGTCCATGTGCCGGTCATCGCTGCGGGCGGCATTGCCGATGGACGAGGGCTGGCTGCGGCGCTGGCATTGGGGGCGTGCGGTGTGCAGGTCGGTACCTGTCTGCTGGCGAGCACCGAGTGCCCCATCCATGAAAACTATAAAGCCGCCCTGTTAAAAGCCCGCGACAGTGATACCATCGTGACCGGGCGCATCGGCGGCACCCCTGTGCGTGTACTGAAAAACCGCATGAGCCGCGAGTATGTCCGCCAGGAAAAGGCCGGGGCTGATAAAATGGCGCTGGAACGCTTTACTTTAGGCAGTCTGCGCAAGGCTGTGTTTGACGGTGACACCGAGAATGGCAGCCTGATGGCCGGACAGGCCGCAGGGCTGCTGCACGAAGTCCGCCCGGTGGAAGAAATTTTTGCCGCGATGGTAAGCAAAGCCAAAGACTGCATCGCCGGGGTGTACAAGGAGATCACCTTATGAAACTAGCATTTTTATACGCCGGGCAGGGCAGCCAGCACGCCGGTATGGGCCGGGATCTTTACGAGTCTTTCCCGGCTTTCCGCGCTGCTTTTGACGAAGCCGACGCGGCGGTGGATTTTGATTTGAAAGAAGTCTGCTTTACCGACGCAGCCGGTGTATTGAGCGAGACCCAATACACCCAGCCCTGTATGACGGCGTTTGCCGCTGGCCTTACTGCCGTACTGCGGGAGGCAGGCATCACACCGGATTATGCGGCGGGGCTGTCGCTGGGGGAGTATTCCGCCCTGGCCTGTGCGGGGGTGTTCGACGTGCAGACCGCAGTCGCTTTAACCGCCTTCCGCGGTAAGGCAATGGCTGCGGCTGCGGCGGGGCGCACCTGCGGGATGACAGCCGTTTTGGGGCTGGACGAAGCCCCATTGCAGGCATGCTGCCATGCAGCCGCCGACGAAGGTGTTGTGCAGATCTGCAACTACAACTGCCCCGGCCAGCTGGTCATTGGCGGCGACAAGGCCGCTGTCGATAAAGCTGCCGAGTTGGCGCTTGCTGCCGGGGCACGGCGCTGCCTGCCGCTGAACGTCAGCGGTGCGTTCCATACGCTGCTGATGCACCCCGCCGGAGATGCGCTGCGGGAAAAGTTCCAATCCATCCATTTTGCGCCGATGAAGTTCCCGGTACTGTTCAACTGCCTTGGGCATGAAATGGCAGAGAATGACACGGTCGCCACGCTGCTGGAAAAACAGGTGCAGTCCGGCGTGCGTTGGGAGGTGACCGTCCGCCGTCTGGCAGAATTGGGCGTGGACGCCGCCATTGAGATCGGTCCCGGCAGGGCGTTGACCGGATTTGTCAAAAAGACCGTAGGCAGTGCCATCTCGTGCTATCCGGTGGAAACTGCCGCGCAGCTGCAACAGCTGCTGCGCACCATGAAAGGAGCCTGACCATGCCGCAAACCGAAAACTTGCGCCGTGCCGCTCTGGTTACGGGCGGGGCCAAAGGCATTGGCCGTGCCATTTGCCGGGCTTTGGCCGAAAACGGCATGAACATTGCCGTCAACTATGCCGGCAGCGCTGCCGCTGCCGAGGAAACAGCCGCAGCCTGCCGCGCCCTTGGCGTGCAGGCTGTCACGCTGCAGGCGGACGTGCGCAGCCCCGAAGCATGTCAGAAACTGGTAGAAGATACCGTTGCCGCTTTTGGGCGGATCGATGTGCTGGTCAACAACGCGGGCATTACCGCCGACAAATTGCTTCTGCGGATGACCGAAGCTGATTTTGACAATGTGCTTGCCACCAACCTGAAGGGGGCATTTTTCTGCACCAAAGCGGCCTGCCGCTTTATGATGCACCAGCGATATGGGCGCATCATCAGCGTCAGCAGTGTTGTCGGTCTGCACGGCAACGCGGGTCAGGCCAACTACGCAGCCAGCAAGGCAGGGCTGATCGGCCTGACGAAAAGCGCTGCCAAAGAGTATGCTGCCCGCAATATCACCGCCAACGTTGTGGCTCCCGGTTTTATTGCAACAGATATGACCGCCGTGCTGTCAGAACCGGCCCGTGCCGCAGCGGAAGCGGCCATCCCGGCGGGCAAAATCGGCCATGCCGAGGATGTTGCGGCGGCGGTGGCTTTTCTGGCAGGGGAGCAGGCCGGGTATATTACCGGGCAGGTCCTTTGCGTTGACGGCGGAATGGGAATGTGAGGTGTGCAATGGATACAAAAAAGAAACGCCGGGTCGTTATTACCGGCCTTGGCACGGTAAATCCTACCGGCAATACGGTGGCAGAAAGCTGGGCGAACATTAAGGCTGGCCGCTGCGCAGTAGGACCGATCACGGCTTTTGATACGGCTGATTTTAAAGTAAAGCTGGCCGCGGAGGTCAAGGACTTTGACCCCGCCGCGCGCATCGACAAGCGCGAAGTCCGCAAAATGGCACGCTTTACCCAGTTTGCCGTGGCCGCCGCCGACGAAGCCGTCCGCGACAGCGGCCTTGTGCTGGAAGAAATCGACCATACGCGGTTTGGTGTGATCCTTTCTAGCGGCATCGGCGGCCTGCCCACCATCGAGGAAGAACACACCCGCGGTCAGCAGCGCGGCTTTGAAAAGGTCAGCCCCTATTTTGTCCCCATGTCCATTGGCAATATGGCGGCGGGGCAGATCGCCATCCGTTTTGGCTTGCAGGGCATGTGCAGCTGCCCCACCACCGCCTGTGCAGGCGGCACCAATGCAATCGGCGATGCGTTCCACCGTATCCGCGATGGATACGAGGACCGCATGCTCTGCGGCGGCAGCGAAAGCTGCATCAGCCCGCTGGGCGTGGGCGGCTTTGCCAGCATGAAAGCCCTTTGCACGGCGGACGACCCGGCCCGGGCCTCGATCCCTTTTGATGCCCGCCGCAGCGGCTTTGTGATGGGCGAGGGCAGCGGCGTACTGCTGTTGGAAGAACTCGAAGCCGCCAAAGCGCGCGGTGCCAAAATTTATGCCGAGGTCGTGGGCTATGGCGCTAACTGCGACGCCTACCACTTTACCGCCCCGGCACCGGGCGGCGCAGGCGGTGCGGCCTGTATGCGGCTGGCGCTGGCCGACGGCGGGGTAGTGCCTGAACAGGTCGGCTACATCAACGCCCACGGGACGTCCACCCACCTGAATGACAGCTGCGAGACAACTGCCATCAAAACGGTGTTCGGCGGCCATGCGTACAAGCTGGCCGTGTCTTCTACCAAGTCGATGACCGGCCATCTGCTGGGCGGTGCAGGCGGGGTAGAGGGCGTATTTACCGCGCTGGCTCTGCACGATGCCTTTTTGCCCGCCACCGTCAATTTGCAGGAGCCGGACCCGGAGCTGGATCTGGACTATATCCCCAACCATGGGCGCGCGGCGCAGGTGGAGTATGCCATGAGCGATAGTCTGGGCTTTGGCGGCCATAACGCCTGCGTGGTATTCAAACGCTGGGAGGAATGAGGATGAACTATACGCCAAATGAGCCGCCCCGAGCCATGAGCGCGGCAGAGATCGAAGAGATCCTGCCGCACCGTTACCCGTTTGCTTTGGTGGATAAGATCCTGGACTACACCCCCGGCCAATGGGCGCGGGGCGTCAAATGCGTGACCCGCACGGAGCCGTTTTTTGAGGGGCACTTTCCGGGACACCCCGTTATGCCCGGTGTGCTGATTCTGGAAGCGCTGGCCCAGACCGGGGCGGTAGCCGCGTTAAGCCTGCCGGAAAACCGCGGAAAGCTCGCCCTGTTCGGCGGCGTAAAAAACGCCCGTTTCCGTCGGCAGGTCATACCCGGCGATGTGCTGATATTGGAATGTGAGCTGATAGAACAGCATGGCCCGGTAGGCATCGGCAAGGCCACCGCATGGGTGGACGGCGTGCGCGCGGCCAACGCCGAGCTGACGTTTGTTCTCACGGATGCCTGAGGGCTGGTTTTACATGGCGGAATGTGCTATAATAAATCCACTAACCTACAGGGGGATTCTCGCTATGCTGGACCAGACATTCGGACGGGTATATACCAAATTCAAACTGCACTTCTATAAGCAGATCTTCAGTCGATTCGAGGATCGCGAAGCCACGCTGACGACGGTAGAATCTTTCTGCATGGAAGTCATCATGGCATTGGGCGAACCTACGATTGCGCAGTTCAGCCACATGATGAATCTTTCTACCCCCAACGCCGCGTATAAGATCAACTCACTGGTCAAAAAAGGCTATGTGGAGCGCATCCGATCCACCATCGACAAGCGGGAATACCGCCTGCGCCCGACCCAAAAGTACATTGATTACTATAACATCAGTTATTCCTACTTGCACCTTGTCATGGAGCGCGCTAAACAGCGCTTCGGTCCCGATGACCTGGCTAAATTGGAGGAAATGCTGCAAGTCGTCTCCGATGAGCTGATGCCGGAGATTCAACTGCCTGAATAATTATACCGATTCTAAAATCGTCTGCGATGACGACCTAAGGCAATACCGCATAATTCCCGCGAATTATGCGGTATTGCCTTATATTTACTTACGCTGCCCAGCGAAAAAATCTTGAAACGATTTCGCGACGATGCTATAATATATACTGTTCAAGAAGCCTACTGACAACCCGATGCGACGGAGACCGCCATGACCTTCCTGAAATCGGCGGTACGGAAATGGAATCAAAATGCAGCCGTCTGAGGCGGAGAAAGATTGTGGAATCATGAAAAACTCTGGAATAAGCGAAACCGTGCAGACGCTGATGCGGAAAAGCGTCTGTGCGGTGCTGTGCCTGCTGCTGTTGCTGTCAGTCGTGCTCCCTGTGAAGGCTGCCGCAGAAACCGTCCCTGCAAAGGTCGTCCGCGTTGGTTCGTTTGAGGACACCTTCAACTATTGCAACGAGAAGGGCGCAAGAAAGGGCTACGGCTACGAGTTGCTGGAAACACTATCCGGCTATACAGGCTGGCAGTTCGAGTATGTGACCTGCGACTGGTCAGACTGCTTTGAAAAACTTGAAAACGGCGAAATCGACATCATGGGCGGTATTTCTTATACGGAGGATCGCGCTGAGGAGATGCTGTTTTCGGACGAACCGATGGGGGAGGAAAAATATTACCTCTACGCCGATCTCTCGCGCGCAGATATCTCCGCCCCCAACCTTAAAACGCTGGACGGCAAAAAGATCGGCGTTGTAATGGGAACGGAACCGGAAGTGATGCTGACCGAATGGGAGGAAAAACACGGCATAAAAACGCAGCACGTCAACATCTCCAACAACGAGGATGTGAAGCAAAAGCTGGCAAATCACGAGATCGACTGCTTTGTTTCGCTGGAAGAATCCTACTGGGCAGAGCTTGGCATCTCGACCATAACCCGCGTGGGAAAATCCAGCATCTACTATGTGCTCAACAAAGACCGTTCTGATCTCAAGGAAGGACTGGACAATGCGATGCGCGCGTTGGACGAAGAGGCTCCTTTTTATACGGCGGATCTGTGTAAAAAGTATTTCTCGCTGGATTATAAGCCCATCCTTACGGGAGAGGAAAAGGCGTGGCTCAGAAAGCACGGTGCGATCCGGATGGGCTTTCTGACGAGTGATAGCGGCGTCAGCACCTATGACCCTGCCACCGGGGAGATTACCGGGACAATAACGGACTATATTCAGTTTGCCAGAGATTGTCTGGGAAATCAGGAGCTGGAATTCCAGTTGGTCGGTTATGACGACAAAGAGGCGGAACTCAATGCGCTGAAATCAGGCGAGATCGACATGATCTTCCATTTCGACCAGAGTCCCAATCTGGCTGAAGAATATCGCCTTGCCAGAACCAACACAACTTGGACCGCCAATATGATGGTGGTCACGAACAAACAGCTCTTTATCGAAAACCAAGTGAACCGCGTTGCCGTTCCCCAAAACAAGATCTCCCTAACAAGGTACATTGCGTTTTATTATCCGCAGTGGGAGATCGTGGACTGCGATACACAGGAGGATGCGATAAAACTGGTCAAGGACGGACAGGCAGACTGTTTTATCACAGGGGTCAGCAGTGAGGCGAAATACAGCAAAAATTATGGTTTTTACAGCGTTCCGCTGCCCAACCCTGCCAATTCCTGCTTTGCGGTCAAGAGCGGAAACCGCAGCCTGCTGTCCATCCTGAACAAAACGATCAAGGCAATGCCAGCCAATATGCTTACCAGCTCTCTGGCGATGCATAAGAGCTCTTTGCGGAAGGTCACCCTGAGCGAATTTATAAAGGATAACTTCTTCATGGTTCTGCTGGTCAGCAGCATTGTGGTTGCAGCCATTCTGCTCACGATCCTGAAGCTGCTGCGGAAGGCGCGCAAAGCCGAAGCTGCTGCAAAGAAAGCCGCAAACGATACGCAGGAACTGAATGCAAAATTGCAGGTTGCCGTGGAAAACGCGGAGAGCGCGAACCGTGCCAAATCCACCTTCCTGTTCAATATGTCGCATGATATCCGCACCCCCATGAACGTCATTATCGGTTACGCAGACCTTGCCTCCCGGCATCTGGACGACCCTGCAAAGCTGGAAAAATACATGGAGAACATTCAGGTGTGCGGACAGAACCTGCTGATGCTGCTGAACAATGTTCTGGATCTTGCCCGCATTGAGAACGACAAGACGGAGATGGAGTATTCTGTTTCGGATGTCGATAAGGATTTCCGTAATTGCATTGCCATGTTCCGGAATCAGGCAGACAGCAAGGGGCAGATGCTTACGGTGACAGCACATCTGCTGCAGTATCCGTATATCTATGTGGATATTCCGCACCTGACCGAGGTCTGCACGAACCTTGTCAGCAACGCGGTCAAATACACGGGAGCCGGCGGCACGATCCGCTGCGATATCACGCAGAAGCCCGGCGAAAAAGAGGGCTGGTGCGATACGGTGATCACGGTTGCCGATAACGGCATCGGGATGTCGCAGGAGTTCCAGAAGCACATTTTTGAACCCTTTGAACGGGAACGTACATCCACCGTCAGCAAGGTGGAAGGCAGCGGCATCGGGATGGGCATCGTGAAAAAGCTGGTCGGGCTGATGGGCGGCACTGTGGAAGTGGAGAGCAAGATCGGTGTTGGCTCCACGTTTACCGTGACCATTCCCAGCCGCATTGCGTCCGAGGATGAAACACAGGCGAAACGAGAAACAAACCCTTCGGATCAAAAGTGCCTGTGCGGTACAAGGATCCTGCTGACCGAGGACAACGACCTCAATGCGGAGATCGCCACCGAGCTGCTGCAGGAAGAGGGTTGCACGGTAGACCGTGCCAAAGACGGCGTGGAATGTGTGGATATGCTGGAAAAAGCTGCGAACGGAACGTATCAGTTGATCCTTATGGACATCCAGATGCCCGTGATGAACGGCTACGATGCGACAAAAAAGATACGGAGGATGGATGACCCCCAAAAGGCGGACATCCCCATCATCGCCATGACGGCAAACGCCTTCTCCGAAGATAAACAGGCGGCATTGGATGCCGGGATGAATGACCATATCGCAAAACCGATCAATATGAATGTCCTTGTGCCGACCATCCAGAAATATCTCTGATGCGGACAGAGGGCAGCAGCACATAAGGATACTGACAGCCCGCATCACCCTGTGCGTTGATACAAAAAGCTGCATCGACTGGCGCAAAGAAATCGGACGCGCGCTGCTTTTAGGTATCAATACATGAAATTTTATTGAAAATCCCTCATGGCGGTGGTAAAATAATCTTATGCCTCTGTCGTGCTGTATCTATGTCTTTTTGTGGTATTCGGGAGTGCAGAACGGCAGCTGCCCAAGAGTTGTGAGGAGAACGATTTGATGAACAAAAGAACATTGCACCGCATGTTTTCCGTGCTTATGGCACTGGTGATGGCGGTCTCCCTGCTGACCGGATGCGGAACAAAAAGCGCAGAACAGGTACAGAAGCAGGAGGATGCCCAGACCATTCAAGTGTATCTGTGGACCACCGGCCTGTACGAAAACTATGCACCCTATATCCAGGCGCAGCTGCCGGATGTGAGTATCGAGTTCATCGTCGGCAACAACGATCTGGATTTTTACAAGTTTTTGCAGCAGAACGGCGGTCTGCCGGATATCATCACCTGCTGCCGCTTCTCGCTGCACGATGCGGCACCGTTGAAGGACAGCCTGATGAACCTTGCCATGACCAATGAGGCGGGCGCTGTGTACAACACCTACCTCAACAGCTTCAAAAACGAGGATGGCAGCGTGAACTGGCTGCCGGTGTGCGCGGATGCCCACGGCTTTGTGGTCAACCGCAGCCTTTTTGAGCAGTACGATATTCCTCTGCCCACCGATTATGAGAGCTTCGTTTCGGCCTGTCAGGCGTTTGAGAAGGTAGGCATCCGGGGCTTTACCGCCGATTATGCCTACGACTACACCTGCATGGAAACGCTGCAGGGACTTTCCGCTGCCGAGCTTACCACGACCGAAGGGCGCAAGTGGCGCACCGCTTACAGCGACCCCGCCAGCACCGCACGG
>OGHH01001199.1_pt1 | contig 20726 bp, 10 predicted proteins | sample 1571471 | NCBI WGS metagenome assembly OGHH01 (sample SAMEA2581936, study PRJEB24529) | metagenome | biome: Human gut stool | place: China | collected 2011
GTCCGAGCGACAACGGGCATACGGCGTTCGGCGACATTTTCTATTCCGAGTCGCCCGACATGGAGTTCTGGGGACGCCACCGCCACGTGATGTCGCCCGCGGCGTTCGAGGTTTCGGCCTGGCAGTGCATGAAGATCGGCGCGGGGCCCGTGCCCATCGAGACCAGCGAAGGGTGGCTGTTGTTCTACCACGGGGTGCTCCGTTCGTGCAACGGCTACGTCTATGCGTTCGGCTCGGCATTGCTCGACCTGGATGAGCCGTGGAAAGTCACGGCGCGCAGCGGCCCGTACCTGATCTCCCCGCGTGAGACGTACGAGTGCACGGGCGACGTGCCGAACGTGACGTTCCCCTGCGCGGCGCTGCACGACTCCGCGACGGGGCGCGTTGCGGTCTACTACGGGTGTGCGGACACGGTTACGGGGCTTGCTTTCGGTTATATCCCGGAGATCATCGACTTCACCCGCAAAAACAATATACGCTGATGCCGCTGCGACGAACGCTCTTAACTGCTGCGCTCGCCGCAGCCGTTTTCTCGACACCGCTGCGTGCGCAGGAGCCTGCCGATTGGGTCGACCCGTTCATCGGGACGACCAATTTCGGGACGACCAACCCCGGCGCCGTATGCCCCAACGGGATGATGTCGGTCGTGCCGTTCAATGTGATGGGCTCCGACGAGAACCTCTACGATAAGGACGCCCGGTGGTGGTCGGCGCCCTATGAGTACCGCAACAAGTTCTTCACGGGCTTTGCACACGTCACCCTGAGCGGCGTGGGATGCCCCGAGCTGGGCTCGCTGCTGGTAATGCCGACGGCGGGTGCGCTGGACGTCGATTACCGCAACTACGGCAGCGCATATACCAGCCAGACGGCCTTGCCGGGCTACTATTCGAACCTGCTGACCAAGTACGGTATCCGCACCGAGGTGACGGCCACGCCGCGCACGTCGGCCGAGCGCTATACCTTTCCGGAGGGTACGGGACATATTCTGTTAAACCTGGGCGAGGGGCTTACCAACGAGTCGGGAGCCTGGGTGCGCCGCGTGAGCGACACCGAGGTCGAGGGCATGAAACTGCTGGGCACGTTCTGCTACAACCCGCAGGCGGTGTTCCCGGTCTATTTCGTGATGCGCGTCTCGAAACGCCCCGCGGCCACCGGGTTCTGGAAGAAACAACCCCCGAAACAGGGCGTCGAAGCCGAATGGGACAAGGATGCCGGCAACTACAAGCTCTATACGCAATACGGTAAGGACATTGCCGGCGACGACGTCGGCGTGTGGTTCTCCTACGACATGCAGCCGGGCGAGCAGGTCGAGGTGCGCATGGGCGTTTCGTTCGTGTCGGCCGAGAACGCCCGCCTGAACCTCGAAGCCGAGCAGCAGGGGCGCTCGTTCGACGACATTCGTGCGGCCGCACGCCGCACGTGGAACGACGACTTGGGGCGCATCCGCGTCGAGGGCGGTACCGAAGCGCAGAAGAAGGTCTTCTATACGGGGCTTTACCATGCGCTGATCCACCCCAACGTGCTGAGCGACGTCAACGGCGAATACCCCGCGATGGAGAGCGCCGAGATCCGCACGGCCGAGGGCAACCGCTATACGGTCTTCTCGCTGTGGGATACTTACCGCAACCTGCACCAGCTGCTGACGCTGGTCTACCCCGAACGCCAACTGGAGATGGTGCGCTCGATGGTCGGCATGTACCGGGAGTGGGGCTGGCTCCCCAAGTGGGAACTCTACGGCCGTGAAACCTTCACCATGGAGGGCGACCCGTCGATCCCCGTGATCGTCGATACCTGGATGAAGGGGCTGCGCGATTTCGATATGGACGCCGCCTACGAGGCGATGCGCAAATCGGCCACGACGCCGGGCGCGCGGAACAGGATGCGCCCCGACATCGACCCCTACATCGAAAAAGGTTATGTGCCGCTGGGCTTCTACGCCCGCGACCTTTCGGGTGACAACTCCGTGTCGCACGCCCTGGAATACTATATCGCCGACCACGCGCTGTCGCTGCTGGCCGACTCGCTCGGCAAAAAAGACGACGCGGCGTTGTTCCGCGCCCGCTCGCTCGGCTATAAGAACTATTACAGCACCGAGTCGGGCACGTTCCGTCCGATTACCAAGGAGGGTAAGTTCCTCACGCCCTTCGACCCGCGCCAGGGTGAGAATTTCGAACCCGTCCCCGGCTTCCACGAAGGTTCGGCCTGGAACTATACGTTCTATGTCCCGCACGACGTGGCCGGACTGGCCCGGCTGATGGGCGGCAGACGCCGATTCATCGACAAGCTGCAGATGGTCTTCGACCAGGGGCTGTACGACCCGGCGAACGAACCCGACATCGCCTATCCTTACTTGTTCAGCTATTTCCAGGGCGAGGAGTGGCGTACGCAGCGCGAGGTACGGCGTTTGCTGGACAGGTACTTTACGACAGCCCCCGACGGCATCCCCGGCAACGACGACACGGGCACCATGTCGGCGTGGGCGGTCTTCTCGATGATGGGCCTCTACCCGGACTGCCCGGGGGAGCCTTACTATACGCTTACATCGCCTGTTTTCGACAAGGTGACCGTTACGCTCGACCCGAAATACTATCCGGCCGGGGAGCTCGTTATAGAAACGGAGCGCTCCGGAGCCGGCGACGTCTACATCGGCTCGATGACCCTCGGCGGCAGGCCGCTGAAGAAATACCGCATTTCGCACGGTGAACTGGTAGGCGGCGGCCGGCTGGTTTTCGGATTGCAACCCGAACGCAAATAAAAACAACATATGTCCCTATGAATTTAAAATCTCTCTCAGCTCTCGGCGCAGGCCTGCTTTTGGCGGCCTGCTCGCAGGCACCCCGTACGGATTCGCTGACGCAGTATGTCGACATGCGTATCGGCACGGGCGGCCATGGCCATGTATTCATGGGCGCCAACGTCCCGTTCGGCGCCGTACAGCTCGGCCCCACGAGCATCCCGCAGTCGTGGGACTGGACGTCGGGCTACCACATTTCCGACACGACGGTCATCGGTTTCAGCCACACACACCTGAACGGCACCGGTATCGGCGACCTGTTCGACGTCACGGTGATGCCCGTCGTGGGGCAGGTGACCTATGCCCGCGGCACGGAGGACGACCCGCAGTCGGGCATGTGGTCGTATTTCAGCCACGCCAATGAAAAGGCCCGCCCGGGCTATTACGCCACGCGGCTCGACCGCTACGGCATCGACGTGGAGCTGACCGCCACCAAGCGCGTCGGCCTGCACAAATATACCTTCCCGGCATCGGCCGATGCCGCCGTGGTCTTCGACCTCGAGAACGGCGGCTGCTGGGATGCTCCGACCGAAACCTTCATCGAACGTGCCGACGACCATACGATCAGCGGCTACCGCTACTCGACGGGCTGGGCGAAAGACCAGCGGGTCTATTTCACGGCCGAATTCTCCAAACCCTTCAAGTCGCTAGCCATTTACGAGGGCGGCGAGGACGGCGGCCTGCGCGAAGGCGACAGCTTCAGGGCGGAGCGCCTTTACGGCCGGGTCGGTTTCGACACTTCGGCCGGAGAGACGATCTATGTCAAGGTCGCCATTTCGCCCGTGAGCATCGAGAATGCACGCCTGAACATGCAGGCCGAGCTTCCCGGCTGGGACTTCGAAGCGACGGCCGCAGCCGCCGACCGGGCGTGGAACGCCGAGTTGCAGAAGGTGCGCATCGAGACTTCGGACGACGCCGCACGCCGCATTTTCTATACGGCGCTTTACCACACGATGGTCGCCCCGTCCGAATTCTGCGACGTGAACGGCGACTACCGCGGTTCCGACGGCAAGATCTACCGCGCCGCGCCGTTCGTGAACTATACGACTTTCTCGCTGTGGGACACCTATCGCGCCGCCCAGCCCCTCATGACGATCCTCCACCCCGAGAAGATGCCCGACATCGCCAATACGATGCTCCATATCTACCGGCAGCAGGGCAAGCTTCCCGTATGGCACCTGATGGGTAACGAAACCGACTGCATGGTCGGCAATCCCGGTATCCCGGCCCTGGCCGACGCCGTGCTCAAAGGCTACGGCGGCTTCGACAGGGAGCAGGCCTACGAGGCGCTCAAGCAGTCGGCGATGCTCGGCGAGCGGGGTATGGATCTGCGCATGAAATACGGCTATATCCCCTGCGACCTCTTCAACGAGGCGGTGGCTTACGACATGGAGTACGCCCTCGCCGACTGGGCCGTGGCACAGGTCGCCAAAGAGCTGGGCAAGACCGCGGATTACGACCATTTCCTCGAACGAAGCAAATCCTACCGCCATTTCTTCGATCCGCAGACCCGCTTCATGCGCGGCCTCGATTCGAAAGGCCGGTTCCGCACGCCTTTTAATCCGTTCCGCTCGACACACCGCGCCGACGACTACTGCGAGGGCAACGCATGGCAGTACACATGGCTCGTGCCGCACGACGTCGAGGGGCTGATCGGCTGTTTCGGCGGCAAGGAAGCCTTCACCGGGAAACTCGACTCGCTGTTCGTCGTCAGCTCCGTGCTCGAGGGAGCCGCCTCGCCCGACATCTCGGGCCTGATCGGTCAGTACGCCCACGGCAACGAACCCAGCCACCACGTCGTCTACCTCTACACGATGATCGGTCAGCCGTGGAAGACCGCCGACAAGGTGCGCGAGATACTGACGACGCTCTACCACGACCGGCCCGACGGGCTTTCGGGCAACGAGGACGTGGGGCAGATGTCGGCATGGTACGTCCTCTCGTCGCTGGGTTTCTACCAGGTCGAACCCGCCGGGGGCCGCTATTTCTTCGGCTCGCCGCTCTTCGACAAGGCTGAAGTGCGTGTCCGCGACGGTGTGCTGACCGTCACGGCGCATAACAATTCCGCCGCGAACAAATACATCCAGGCGGTGAAGCTCAATGGCAAGCCGTATACGAAACCCTATATTGCCTTCGACGACATCGCCGCGGGCGGTGTGCTCGAATTCGAGATGGGTGCCGAACCCGCAGTGTGGTATGAACTCTAAACATCGGAAGGCCATGAAAAAAGGATATATCGCATTTGCCGCCCTCTGCGCCGCCGCACTCGCTTCGTGCACATGTCCTTCGGCCGGGGAGCAGCGCCTCCGTCCTTCGGAGTACGTTTCGACGCTGGTCGGTACGCAGTCGGATTTTTCGCTCTCGACGGGCAATACCTATCCGGCCATCGCCTTGCCGTGGGGCATGAATTTCTGGACGCCCCAGACCGGCAAGATGGGCGACGGCTGGGCATATACTTACGGGGCGCACCAGGTGCGGGGGTTCAAGCAGACCCACCAGCCTTCGCCGTGGATCAACGATTACGGCCAGTTCTCGCTCATGCCCGTGCGCGGGGAGGATAAATTCGACGAGGAGTCGCGCGCCAGCTGGTTTTCGCACCAGTCCGAAGTGGCCAAACCCTATTACTATAAGACTTACCTCGCCGACCATGACATCCGCGTGGAGATCACGCCGACCGACCGTGCCGCGATGATGCGCTTCACCTTCCCCGACTCGAAGGAGTCGGGTGTGGTGATCGACGCCTTCGACCGTGGTTCGCAGGTCGGGATGGTCGACGACCGTACGATCGTCGGTTACACCACGCGCAACAGCGGTGGCGTGCCGGAGAATTTCCGCAACTGGTTCGTCGTGCGCTTCGATACGCCGTTCAGCGCCATCGAGCTGACCGATGCCCCCGGCGGATACAAACCCGGCAGCAACCTGCTCTATCCCGAAGGGCAGAAGTCCGTCACGGGCGAACATGCCGTGGCCAAGGTGCATTTCGCGACCCGCCGCGGCCAGCAGATATGCGCCAGCGTGGCGTCGTCGTTCATTTCTCCCGAACAGGCGCTGCAGAACCTCCGGGAACTGGGTAGCGACGATTTCGAAACGGTGAAGTCCAAGGCGCAGGCGCGCTGGGACGATGTGCTGGGACGCATCGAGGTAGAGGGCGGTACGGACGACCAGTACCGTACGTTCTATTCGTGCCTCTACCGGTCGGTGCTCTTCCCGCGTAAGTTCTACGAGGTGACCGACCAGGGCGAGGTCGTGCATTACAGCCCCTACAACGGCGAGGTGCTCCCCGGCTACATGTATACCGACACCGGGTTCTGGGACACCTTCCGCAGCCTTTTCCCGCTGCTGAACCTCGTTTACCCCTCCGTGAACGCCGAAATCCAGCAGGGACTCGCTAACGCGGCACGCGAGAGCGGTTTCCTGCCCGAATGGGCGTCGCCCGGGCACCGCGGCTGCATGGTGGGCAACAATTCCGCTTCGGTGGTTGCCGATGCCGTGGTGAAGGGCACGAACGACAAAGACCTCGGGGTGCTCTACGATGCGATGGTGTATGCCACGGAGCACGTGCACCCGACCGTTGCGTCGACCGGACGCTGGGGGCACGAGTACTACAACGAGCTGGGATATATCCCTTACGACGTGAACATTCCCGAGAACGTGGCACGTACGCTCGAATACGCCTACGACGACTGGTGTATTCTGCAGGTGGCGAAGAAACTGAACCGTCCCCAGGCTGAACTGGACAAGTGGGCGGCGCGTGCCCGGAACTACCGCAATGTCTTCGACCCCGAAACCCGTCTGATGCGCGGTCGCCTCAGGGACGGCAAGTTCCAGGCGCCGTTCAGTCCCTACAAGTGGGGCGACGCCTTCACCGAGGGTAACTCGTGGCATTATACGTGGTCGGTATTCCACGACGTCGAGGGGCTCGTCGACCTGATGGGCGGCCGGGAGCAGTTCGTCCAGATGCTCGACTCGGTATTCGTCGTGCCGCCGATCTACGACGACAGCTACTACGGATTCCGCATCCACGAGATCACCGAGATGCAGGTGGCCGACATGGGCAACTACGCCCACGGCAACCAGCCTGCGCAGCACATGATCTACCTCTATAATTATGCGGGTGCCCCGTGGAAAGCCCAGTACTGGGCGCGCGAGGTGATGGATCGCCTCTATTCGGCCTGTCCCGACGGCTATTGCGGCGACGAGGACAACGGCCAGACTTCGGCCTGGTATGTCTTTTCCGCCCTGGGGTTCTATTCCGTCTGCCCGGCTTCGGACGAATACGTCGTCGGTTCGCCGCTGTTCCGCAAGGCCGTCGTGAACCTCGAAAACGGGAATAAGATTGTGCTCGAAGCGCCGGACAACAGCCCCGAGAACCGTTATATCGGAGCCGTGCAGTTCGACGGGAAATCCTATACGTATAATTTCCTGCGCCATTCCGACCTCGTGAAGGGTGCCGGCGTCCGCTTCTCGATGCGTCCCGACCCCGATTACACGCGGGGTACGGAGCCCGGGGATGCCCCTTACTCGTTCAGCCGCGAATAACACGGACGGGTTGAACCGATGTCAATCCGCCGCGGCCGGTTCCGGCTGCGGCGGATTTTTTGTTTTTGCCGGAATCCCGAAATGTCGATAATTTGTCAATAGAATATGCCCGGGGATTTTGTAAATCGGCTGAAAAGCGCTACTTTTGTAACGTTGTTTTGACAATTGTTAGGTTAATCCGAACACCTCCCCATGACATCTACCGACAGAATCGACCAACGCGAACGTAAGAAACAGCAGGGCCAGGCCGCTGCGTTCTATTCGTCGTCGTGCCGACAGCAGGATCGGAGTACGCAGATGCAAGGGCAGCAGGTGTCCGGGAGCGGAATACGCAGATAGATACCAGACCGCCATGACATACGTGTCGTGGCGGTCTGTCTTTTTTTCAAACTTAAAACCAAAGGTATGAAGGTCGGTGTTATTATGGGCTCGGTGAGCGATTATGAGGTGATGGCCGATGCCGTCGCCATGCTCGGACAATTCGGGGTCGATTTCGAAAAGCGCGTGGTGAGCGCCCACCGTACCCCTGACCTGCTGTGCGAATATGCCAAGACGGCCAAAAACCGCGGTATCGGGGTGATTATTGCCGGCGCGGGCGGTGCCGCGCATCTGCCGGGCATGGTGGCCTCGATGACCACGCTCCCCGTGGTGGGCGTCCCCGTGAAGTCGCGGGCCCTGAACGGGCTGGATTCGCTGCTTTCGATCGTGCAGATGCCTGCGGGCGTTCCGGTGGCGACGACGGCCATCAACGGGGCGAAGAACGCGGCGCTGATAGCCGTGTCGATCCTCGCTCTGCAGGATGCGGAGCTGGCTGCCCGGCTCGAAGCGTTCCGTGCGAAACAGACCGCCGACGTACTGGCGGCAGAACTTTAATCCGGCAGGGGAGGCGGCTATGGCAGAGAAAACGAAAACGATCGGTATCATGGGCGGCGGTCAGCTGGGGCTGATGATCGTCGAGCAGGCGCACCTGCTCGGGGCGCGCACGCTGTGCCTCGACCCTGCGCCCGACGCCCCCGCGTTCGCGCTGAGCGACGGGCACATCGTGGCGGCGTATGACGATGCCGCGGCGCTCGAAGAGCTTTGCCGCCGCAGCGATGTGGTGACCTACGAATTCGAAAACGTCCCGGGCAGCGTGCTGATCCCGCTGGAAAAGAAATACAACATCCCGCAGGGTTTCCGCCCGCTTTACGATTCGCAGGATCGCCTGCGCGAGAAGGACAATGCCCGCGCCAACGGGCTGCGGACGCCCCTGTACGCCGCCGTGGACGACGAGGCGTCGCTGCGTGCCGCCTTGGCCGAGATAGGATTCCCGGCGGTGCTCAAGACCCGTACGCTGGGATACGACGGCCACGGGCAATTGGTGTTGAAGGGCGAGGCCGACGTGCCGCGTGCGCTGCCGATGCTCTCCGTACCCTGCATTCTGGAGGCGTTCGTGCCGTTCGATTTCGAAGCCAGCATCGTGATGGTCTCGGACGGGGAGCGCGTCATCCATTTCCCCATCGGGCGGAACGTCCACCGCGACGGCATCCTCGACCTGTGCTTCGTCCCCGCCGAGGGGATCGACGACGGCCTGCGCAGCCGCATGGCTGCGGCCGGCGAGCGGTTCATGAAATCCTGCCGCTACCGCGGGATCCTCGCCATCGAGTTCTTCATCCGCGACGGAGAGTTCTATTTCAACGAAATGGCGCCGCGGCCCCACAATTCGGGGCACTATACCATCGAGGGGTGCACGACCAACCAGTTCCGCGAGCTGGTGCGCTTCCTGCTGGGCGAACCGTTGCAGGAGCCGCAGCTCGTGGCGCCGACCGTGATGAAGAATATCCTGGGGCAGGATCTCGAAGCGGCCGAGAGAATCGCCGCCGAAAACCGCCCGGGTGTCCATGTCCACCTTTACGGCAAGACCGAGAGCCGTCCGAAGCGCAAGATGGGGCATATCACCTTCGTCGGGATGGACGCCGGGGAATACGGTGCCGCGTGGGCCGACAGATTCGTAAAATAAGTGCAAACGAAATAACATGGAAAACTACCGGATTTTTGTTGAGAAACATCCCCGTTTCCGGGTCGAGGCCGACAGCCTGCGCCGGGAGCTGAACACCAATCTGAACCTGGACATCCGCAGTCTGCGGTTGCTCAACGTCTACGACCTGTTCGGGTTCAGCCGAGAGCTGCTCGAAAAGAGCCGTTACAGCGTCTTCGGCGAAGTGGTAACCGACAGCGTGACCGATTCGTGCGACCTGGCGGGACGGAAATACATCGCCGTGGAGTACCTCCCCGGCCAGTTCGACCAACGTGCCGCGTCGGCCGTCGACTGCGTGCGGCTGATCGACCCGTCGGCCCAGGTGCGCATCCGCTCGTCGAAGCTGTTGCTGTTCGACGATGCCGTTTCCGACGAAGATCTGGCGCGCATCCGCCATTACTATATCAACGCGGTCGAGTCGCGCGAGAAGAATCTGGACGTGCTGACCGACATGGAACAGGCCGAGGTGAAGCCCGTCGCCGTGCTGGAAGGCTTCACCAAGATGACCGACGCCGAACTGGAACCCTGCTGCAAGCGGTACGGGCTGGCGATGAATGCCGACGACCTGCGCGAGGTGGTGAAATATTTCCGTGCCGAGGGGCGCGATCCCTATGAGACCGAGCTGCGCATCCTCGACACCTATTGGAGCGACCACTGCCGCCATACGACCTTCACCACCGAGCTGGAGGGCATCACGGTCGAGGAGTCGTTCGCAAAGGACGAGATCGAGGATTCGCTGGCCCTCTACCTGCGCATCCGCCGCGAACTGGGCCGCGAGCACAAGAGCATCTGCCTGATGGACATGGCGACCATCGGCGCCCGTTACCTGCGCAAGAAAGGGCTGCTGGACGACCTAGAAGTGAGCGACGAGAACAATGCCTGCTCGGTATACGTCGATGTCGATGTCGACGGGGCGACCGAGAAGTGGCTCCTGCAATTCAAGAACGAAACCCATAACCACCCGACCGAGATCGAGCCGTTCGGCGGTGCTTCGACCTGTCTGGGCGGCGCTATCCGCGACCCGTTGTCGGGGCGCAGCTACGTCTACCAGGCCATGCGCGTAACGGGTGCCGGCAATATCTACCAGAAGGTGTCCGATACGCTCGAAGGCAAGCTCCCGCAGAGCGTCATTTCGAAGAAGGCCGCCGCGGGCTACTCCAGTTACGGCAATCAGATCGGGCTGGCAACGACCCATGTGCGCGAGATTTACCACGACGACTATGTGGCCAAGCGCCTCGAAGTCGGTGCCGTGGTCGGTGCCGTGAAGGCTGAAAACGTCCGCCGCGAAAAACCCGTCCCGGGCGACAAGATCGTCATGCTGGGCGGCCGCACGGGGCGTGACGGTATCGGCGGCGCCACGGGTTCGTCGAAAGAGCACAATACCAAGTCGCTCGAAACCTGCGGCAGCGAGGTGCAGAAGGGCAATGCCCCCGAGGAGCGCAAGCTCGAACGCCTGTTCCGCCGCCCGGAGGTGACGCGGCTCATCAAGAAATCGAATGACTTCGGTGCCGGCGGCGTCAGCGTCGCCATCGGCGAGCTGGCCGACGGGCTGGACATCTACCTCGACCGTGTGAAGACCAAGTACAGCGGCCTGAATTCCACGGAACTGGCGATCAGCGAGTCGCAGGAGCGTATGGCCGTGGTCGTCGAGGCGAAGGACGTCGCCGAATTCATGGGCTACTGCCGCGAGGAGAATATCGAGGCGGTCGAGGTGGCCGACGTGACGGATACGGCCCGTATGCGGATGTTCAACAAAGGGCGCAAAGTCGTAGACCTCGCCCGTGAATTCATCGACAGCGCCGGGGCGAAGCACTATGCCGAAGCCATGATCGGTGAGGTGGAGAACCGCGATCCTTTTGCCCGTGAGGTCGTGGGCGCGACGTTTGCCGAACGCTTCGAGGAGAACCTGCGCGACAACAATGTCGTCTCGCAGCGCGGCCTGATCGAAATGTTCGATTCGACGATCGGCCGTTCCACCGTGCTGATGCCGTTCGGCGGCCGCACGCAGGGCAGCGAAACGCAGGTGTCGGTGCAGAAACTCCCGACCGACGGTTACACCGACACGGCCAGCATCATGGCCTTCGGCTACAATCCCTACCTGGCCTCGTGGAGCCCTTACCACGGTGCTGCGTATGCCGTCGTCGAAGCTGCTGCCAAGGTCGTGGCTGCGGGCGCGCGTTATGACAGGATGCGTTACTCATACCAGGAATATTTCGAACGCATGACCCGCGATCCCCGCTCGTGGGGCAAGCCGCTGGGTGCCCTGCTCGGTGCGCTGAAGATGCAGGTCGAACTGGGCCTGCCCTCGATCGGCGGCAAGGACTCGATGTCGGGCACGTTCCAGCATATCAACGTCCCGCCCATGCTGATGGCCTTCGGCATCACGACGGTGAATGCCGGGACGGTCATTTCGACCGATTTCAAGAAGGCCGGCAACCGTATCTACCTGGTGCGCCATACGCCCAGGGAGAACCATATGCCCGACACGGCGCAGCTGAAGGACAACTTCGGCTTTGTCAGCGAAAATATCGAACGCGGCAATATCCTCGCCGCATGGTCGGTGGGCTTCGGAGGTGTCGCCGAAGGTCTTGCCAAGATGGCTTTCGGCAACCGCATCGGCGCCGAGGTGGAGATGGACGAGGCGGAACTCTTCGGATACGCCTATGGTTCGATCCTTGTCGAGAGCGCCGTCGAACTGACCCATCCTGCGGCCGGGCTGCTGGGTATGACCGCAGCCGAAGGGGCGTTGACCGTCAACGGCGTGAAAATGCCGCTCGACGCCCTCTACAAGGCCAATACCGAGAAATTCGCGGCCGTTTACCCCGACAAGGGGGAGAACCATGCCGGAGTGATGACCTCGGAGCCCGCACCCCGGACTTTCGCCTATCGGGGCGAAGCCGTCGAACATCCGCTGGTCTATATCCCCGTGTTCCCGGGCACCAACTGCGACTACGACACGGCCAAAGCATTCCGCAAGGCCGGGGCCGAGGTCGAAATGAGCGTGTTGTGCAACCTCGGGGGCGACGACATCCTGCGTTCGATCCGCGAAATGAAGGAACATATCCGCCGCGCCCATATCTTCGTGCTGAGCGGCGGCTTCTCGTCGGGCGACGAACCCGACGGCAGCGCCAAGTTTATCGTCAACGTACTCAACAATAAGGATATACGCGATGAAATCCATGCGTTGCTCGACCGCGGAGGGCTGATCCTCGGCATCTGCAACGGTTTCCAGGCGCTCGTCAAATCCGGCCTGCTGCCTTACGGCCGCCTGGGCATGGTGACCAAGGATTCGCCGACGCTGTTCCGCAACGACATCAACCGCCATATTTCGCAGATCGTCTCGACGCGCGTCTCGACGCTCAACTCCCCGTGGCTCGCGGGCTTTGGCCTGGGCGACATCCACTCGATCGCTGTCAGCCACGGCGAAGGCAAGTTCGTCGTGAGCGAAGAACTTGCCCGGGAGCTGTTCGCCAACGGGCAGGTGGCCTTCCAGTATGTCGATCCCGAAGGGCGTGCGACGGCCGAGGCGCCGTACAACCCCAACGGTTCGTCGTATGCCATCGAGGGCCTGGTGTCGCGTGACGGCCAGATCCTCGGCAAGATGGGGCATACGGAGCGTTACGAGAAAAACCTCTTCAAAAATATCGCAGGCGAGAAGGAGCAGTCGCTGTTCCGCAATGCCGTCGACTATTTCCGCAAAAATTAGTACAATATAAAACTTAAACTCACAAACACCATGAAACAGCTCGAAATGCTCTACGAAGGCAAGGCAAAACAGGTTTTCCGCACCGACGATCCCGACAAGATCATCATCCACTACAAGGATGCGGCAACGGCTTTCAACAACATCAAGAAAGCCACGATCGAAAACAAGGGCGTGCTGAACAACGCCATCTCGACCCTGATTTTCAAGGAGCTTCAGAAGTCGGGTGTCAAGACCCACTATATCGAGACGATCAACGACCGCGACCAGGTGTGCCGCCGGGTGACGATCATCCCGCTGGAGGTGATCGTGCGCAATGTCATCGCCGGTTCGATGGCCCAGCGCCTCGGTATCGAGGAGGGTACGCAGCCGTCGAACGTCATCTACGACATCTGCTACAAGAAGGACGAGCTGGGCGACCCGCTGATCAACGACCACCACGCCGTGGCATTGGGTGCCGTGACCTACGAGGAACTCGAACTGATCTACGCCATGACCTCGCGTATCAACGAGATCCTGCGCAACCTTTTCGCCAAGATGAACATCAAACTCGTGGACTTCAAGATCGAGTTCGGCCGTACGTCGGACGGGGAGATCGTGCTCGCCGACGAGGTGTCGCCCGACACCTGCCGCCTGTGGGACATGACGACCAACGAGAAACTCGACAAAGACCGTTTCCGTCGTGACCTGGGCAAGGTGCGCGAGGCTTACGAGGAGATTTTGGCACGTTTGCAGAAAATCGTCGGGTAATGGTGATGGGGCAGATTAGCGACCGCGAGTTGCATGAGGAGTGCGGGGTGTTCGGCGTCTTCGGAGTCAAGGACGCAGCGTCGCTGACCTACTATGGCCTGCATGCCTTGCAGCACCGCGGACAGGAGGGTGCCGGTATCGTGACCGTCGACCGGGACGCGACGTTCCGCCGCATCAAGGGCGGCGGCCTGGTGACCGAGGTGTTCGGCGAGGGAAACCTCTCGACGCTCAAGGGCGACATGGCCATCGGGCATGTGCGCTATACCACCGCCGGCGGTGGTGGCATCGAGAACGTGCAACCGTTCCTTTTCCGCCACAACACGGGCGATTTCGCGCTGGCGCACAACGGCAATATCGTCAATTCGGCGCTGCTGCGTATTTACCTCGAGAACAAGGGGAGCCTGTTCCAGTCGACCTCGGACAGCGAAATCCTGGCGCACCTGATCAAGAAGGAGACCAAGTATCACGACCGTCCGCGCATCTATTCGATCATCGACGCGCTGAACATGATCGAGGGGGCTTTTGCATTCCTGATCATGACCGCCAATCGCATCTATGCCTGCCGTGACAAATACGGCCTGCGGCCGCTGTCGATCGGCCGGCTGGGCGACGGTTATGTCGTGTCGAGCGAAACCTGTGCCTTCGACGTGCTGGGTGCGGAGTTCGTCCGCGACGTCGAGCCGGGCGAGATCGTCACGATCGACAGCGAGGGCATCCGGAGCCGCGATTTCTCGCAGTATAAGCGTTGCGAGATGTGCTCGATGGAGTATATCTACTTTGCACGTCCCGACAGTGACATCGAAGGGTGCAACGTCCATGCCTACCGCAAGGAGTCGGGGCGCCTGCTCTTCGGCGAGGCGCCTGCCGAGGCGGACATCGTGGTCGGGGTTCCCGACTCGAGCCTCAGCGCCGCGATGGGCTATGCCGAGGCGAGCGGCCTGCCGTATGAAATGGGGCTTATCAAGAACAAGTACATCGGCCGTACGTTCATCCAGCCTTCGCAGGAGCTGCGCGAGAAAGGGGTGCGCATGAAGCTCTCGGCCGTGCGGACGATCGTCAAGGGCAAGCGCGTGGTGCTGGTCGACGATTCGATCGTGCGCGGTACGACCTCGCGCCGCATCGTCACGATGCTCAAGGAGGCGGGGGCCACCGAGGTGCACGTGCGCATTGCCAGTCCCCCGATGACGCACCCCTGCTTCTACGGGGTGGATACCTCGACCCGCGACGAGCTGATCTCGGCGCGCAAGGAGGTGGACGGTGTCCGCGAGGAGATATGCGCCGATTCGCTGGCGTTCCTGTCGCCCGGGGCGCTGCTCAGGGCGGGGAACCGCAAGGATTTGTGCATGGCCTGCTTCACGGGGCACTATCCCACGGCGTTGTACCAGTCGGTCGATGAGGTGAACAAAGACGTAAAATGTTAAGGACTACTTTAAAAGGAAGATTATAATGGCACAGAGTTATGAGAAGGCCGGTGTGAACCTCGAGGCTGGATACGAAGTGGTGCGGCGCATCAAGAAACACGTGGCATCGACCTCGCGCCTGGGCGTGATGGGCAATATCGGTGCATTCGGAGGCATGTTCGACCTCTCGGCGCTGAACGTGAAGGAGCCGGTGCTGGTGAGCGGTACCGACGGCGTGGGCACGAAGCTCAAGCTGGCGTTCGAGATGGACAAGCACGACACGATCGGCGTCGATGCCGTGGCCATGTGCGTCAACGACGTGCTGGCGCAGGGTGCCGAGCCCTTGGTGTTCCTCGACTATGTCGCCGTAGGCCATAACGAACCCCAGAAGATCGAAGCCATCGTGAGTGGCGTTGCCGACGGCTGCCGCCAGGCGGGTTGTGCGCTGGTCGGCGGCGAGACGGCCGAAATGCCGGGCATGTACTCCGAGGGCGAGTACGACATCGCCGGTTTCACGGTCGGCGTGGTCGAGAAATCGAAGCTCATCGACGGATCGAAGGTCAGGGCCGGCGATGTGCTGGTGGGCATCGCCTCGAGCGGCGTGCACTCCAACGGCTTCAGCCTCGTGCGTAAGATTCTTGCGGATAACTGCCTGGATCTGCACAAGGTCTATCCCGAGTTGTCGAACAAACTGCTGGGCGAAGTGCTGCTCACCCCGACGAAGATCTACGTGAAGCAGGTGCTCGAAGTGATCCGCAGCTGCGACGTACACGGCATCAGCCATATCACGGGCGGAGGGTTCGACGAAAATATCCCCCGCATTCTGCACGAAGGGCAGGGGCTCGAGATCGAGGAGGGCACTTGGGAGATTCTGCCCGTGTTCCGCTTCCTCGAGAAATACGGCAAGGTGGCCCACCGCGAGATGTTCAACATCTTCAACATGGGTATCGGCATGGTCATCGCCCTCGATGCGTCGCAGGCAGAGAAAGCCATCGCCATCCTTGCGGAGCAGGGCGAGAAGGCGGCCGTCATCGGACGTGTCACGGACACCGAGGGTGTCGTAATCCGCTAAGGCCGTGCGACGCCTTGCGGTCTTTGCCAGCGGCAGCGGCACGAACTTCGAGGCTATCGCCACGGCCTGCGAGCGGGGAGAGATCCCGGCCCGGGTGGTGCTGATGGTCTGCGACAAACCCGGCGCCGGGGTTGTGCAGCGGGCTGCGGGGCACGGGGTCGAGGCATTCGTATTCGCCCCGAAAGAGTATGCCTCGAAGGCCGACTACGAGCGCGAGATCGTGCGGCGGCTCGACCAAGCCGGCGTGGAGCTGGTCTGCTTGGCGGGGTACATGCGCATCGTCGGCGACGTGCTGCTGGGGGCTTACGGCGGACGGATCGTCAACATCCACCCTTCGCTGCTGCCGGCATTCCGCGGGGCGCATGCCATCGAACAGGCGCTGGAATACGGCGTCAAGGTCTTCGGTGTGACGATCCACTATGTCGATGCGACGCTCGACGGCGGGAAGATCATCTCCCAGCGGGCGTTCGGATACGACGGAGACGACATCGCCGAGCTGGAAGCCCGGATTCATGCGGTGGAATATCCGCTTTATATAGAAACGATTAATAAATTATTAAAGGAATAATAACGATATGCGTGCATTAATCAGTGTCAGCGACAAAACGGGTGTTGTTGATTTCGCCAAGGGCCTGCGTGCCCTGGGCTGGGAGGTGATCGCCACGGGCGGCACGATGAAACTGCTCTCCGACAGCGGGGTCGAGGTTATCAACATCAGCGACGTGACGGGCTTTCCCGAGATCTGCGACGGCCGCGTCAAGACCCTGCACCCCAACGTGCACGGCGGCCTGCTGGCGCGACGCGACGATCCCGAACACCTGAAAGCCCTGAAAGATAACAATATCGAATTTATCGACATGGTCTGTGTGAACCTCTACCCGTTCCGCCAGACCATTGCCAAACCCGATGTGAAGATGGAGGACGCCATCGAGAACATCGACATCGGCGGCCCTTCGATGCTGCGTTCTGCGGCCAAGAACTGGGCCGACGTCACGGTGGTCTGCGACCCTGCGGACTATGAGCAGGTGCTCGGTGAAATCCGTGCCGGCGGCAATACGGAAAAGGCTACGCGCCTGAAACTTTCGGCCAAAGCATACACCCATACGGCTGAGTACGATGCGATGATCGCGGCCTATATGCGTGCACAGGCCGGGCTTAACGAGAAGCTGTTCCTTGAATTCGACCTCGTGCAGTCGCTGCGCTACGGGGAGAACCCCCACCAGTCGGCCAAGTTCTACCGTGAGGAGAAAGAGGTGCCTTATTCGCTGGCTTTTGCCCGTCAGCTCAACGGCAAGGAGTTGTCGTACAACAATATCCAGGATGCCAATGCCGCGCTGTGTATCGTCCGCGAGTTCGATGAGCCGTTCTGCGTGGGGCTCAAACATATGAATCCCTGCGGTGCTGCCGTCGGCAAGGATGTCGTGGATGCCTGGACGAAGGCTTATGAGGCCGACAAGGTGTCGATCTTCGGGGGGATCGTCGCCACGAACCGCACCGTAACGCGCGAGGCGGCCGAGTTGATGAAACCGATCTTCCTCGAGATCATCATGGCGCCGAAATTCGACGAAGGGGCGCTCGAAGTGCTCTGCACGAAGAAAAACCTGCGGCTGCTGGAGGTCGATATGCAGCAGGGCGACGCCGATTCCAAGCAATATGTCAGCGTCAACGGCGGCCTGCTGGTGCAGGATCTCGACGTGGCGACGAAAACCGTCACGGCCGATATGTGCGTGACGAAGGCAAAACCCGCCGCGGCACAGATGGCCGACCTGAATTTCGGCTGGCATATCGTCAAGCACGTCAAGTCGAACGCCATCGTCGCCGTCAGGGACGGCCGTACGTTGGGCGTGGGCGCCGGGCAGATGAACCGCATCGGCTCGGCCGAGATCGCCCTCCGGCAGGCGCATGCCGCCGGCGTCACCGAAGGGCTGGTGCTGGCTTCGGACGGCTTCTTCCCCTTCGACGACTGCGTGACGCTGGCTGCCGAATACGGCGTGACGGCCATCGTGCAGCCGGGCGGTTCGGTACGTGACGAGGACTCGATCCGGAAGGCCGACGAGAAGGGCATCGCCATGGTATTCACGGGCGAGCGCCATTTCAAACATTGATTTTCGATTATCGCGGCACCTTTCGCCTCACCGTGCCCGCTTCGGGCGGGAAACAGGATGCTGTGCCCCGCCCGAAGCGGACTTCGCCAAGGTGAAATCCGCTTCCGTGGCGATCGGAAATCGGACGGTATAAATAAAAACTTTTGCCGCTGCGACAAGCCTCTCCCGAGGGAGGGGCTTGGGGAGAGTGCCGGACTTGTGAGCGGCGGTAGGCCGTGCATACATCGTCCGGCGGCATAACGGCGGTGAAAACTATTAATTCGTATTCGTATGAAAGTTTTGGTTATTGGCGGCGGTGGCCGTGAACATGCAATTGTGGATGCGCTGTCGCGCTCGCCCCAGGTGGAGAAGATATTTTGCGCCCCCGGCAATGCGGGTATTACGGCGCAGGCCGAGTGCGTGGCTATCCGCGAGACGGAGGTGGAGCGGCTGCGCGATTTTGCGGCGCAGAACGGCATCGGTCTTACGGTCGTCGGCCCCGAGGTGGCGTTGGCGGCGGGTGTGGTCGATGTGTTCAAGGCCGCCGGGCTGCGGGCTTTCGGCCCTACGAAGGCTGCCGCGCGTATCGAGTCGAGCAAGGAGTTCGCCAAAGACCTGATGGCCAAATACGCCATTCCGACGGCCGGTTACCGGGCCTTCACCGATTATGCCGCGGCGATGGACTATGTCGCTTCGCGTCCGCTGCCTGCTGTGCTGAAATACGACGGGCTGGCCGCGGGCAAGGGCGTGGTGATCGCCGAGACGATGGAGGAGGCCGATGCCGCCCTGAAGGACATGTTGCTCGACGACAAATTCGGCGCGGGCAAGGTCGTCGTCGAGGATTTCCTCACGGGGCCTGAATTTTCGTTCATGTGCTTCGTCTCCGGGCATAAGGTATGGCCGATGGTGCTGGCGCAGGATCACAAGCGGGCTTACGACAACGACGAAGGTCCCAATACGGGCGGTATGGGTGCCTACTCGCCGCTGCCGTTCGTGACTGCGGAGGATGAGAAATATGCGTTGGAACGGATCATGCAGCCGACCGCCGATGCGATGTGCGCCGAAGGGTGCCCCTTCACGGGGGTGCTGTACGGCGGCCTGATGAAGACCCGCGACGGCATCAAGGTGATCGAGTTCAATGCCCGTTTCGGCGATCCCGAGACGGAGGTGGTGCTGCCGCGTCTGAAGAGCGATATCGTGGACATCTTCTCCGCCGTGGCCGACGGCTGGGCGCTGGAGCGGCCGATCGAGTGGCACGACTTCGCCACGGTGGGCGTGGTGCTGGCTTCGAAAGGCTATCCCGGCAGTTATGAGAAGGGTGCTGCGATCGAAGGGCTGGATCGGATCGACGGTGCGGTCTACCATATGGGCACGGCGTCGAAAGAGGGGCAGGTCGTGACGGCCGGCGGTCGAGTGGCGATCGTCGTATGCGCGGCGCCTACGCTCGGCGCGGCGTTGGAGAAATGCAATCGGGAGGTGGATAAGGTGCAATGCGACAACCTGTTCCATCGAACGGATATCGGACGTAAAGCAATCAAGTGATTCTATGGCAACGATAATCAGCGGAAAAGAGTTGTCGGCCTCGTTGAAGGCCGAGATGGCGGCGGCAGTGAAGGAGTTCCCCGCCAAATACGGACGTGCGCCCCATCTGGCCGTGGTGCTGGTGGGCGATGATCCGGGCAGTGTAAGCTATGTGACGGGCAAGGCCAAGGCTTCGGCCGAGGTGGGTATCCGTAATACGACGATCCGCCGGCCGGCGCAAACGAGCGAGGCGGAACTGTTGCAGTTGATCGACGAGCTGAACGCCGACGACGGCGTGGACGGCATTCTCGTGCAGCTGCCCCTGCCCAAGCATATCGACGAGGATCGGGTGATTGCAGCGATCCGCCGTGAGAAGGACGTGGACGGATTCCATCCGCTCAACGTGGCGAATCTGTGGCTCAAGCAGCCCTGCACGCTGCCCTGTACCCCGAAGGGAATCCTCAAGATGCTGCGTCGTGCAGGGGTGGAGATCGCCGGTAAGCGTGCCGTGGTGATCGGCCGCAGCAATATCGTGGGTTTGCCCGTAGCCAAGCTTCTGCTCGATGCCAACGCCACGGTGACGATCGCTCACAGCCGGACGAAAAACCTGCCGGAGGTGACGCGCGAAGCGGATATTCTGGTCGTAGCGATCGGTCGGCCGCGCTTCGTGACTGCCGATATGGTGCGCGAGGGGGCCGTCGTGATCGATGTGGGGGTCAACCGCGATCCTGTGACGGGCAAGCTGTGCGGCGATGTGGATTTTGACCAGGTGAAGACAAAGGCAGGAGTGCTGACGCCAGTGCCGGGAGGCGTGGGAAGCGTTACCACACTGGTGCTGCTAAAACA